>Ga0256405_10003124_pt1 | contig 35289 bp, 41 predicted proteins | sample RumenRJG_02DNA_FD_189096 | JGI IMG/M metagenome (GOLD analysis project Ga0256405, IMG submission 189096) | Bovine rumen microbial communities from Lethbridge, Alberta, Canada - RJG_02 | ecosystem: Host-associated > Mammals > Digestive system > Stomach > Rumen | place: Canada: Alberta...
ATCGAGGAAACCAGTGTTCCTCTGGTTAAAGGTGTACTGTCATCCTCTTTGTCGACGGAAGGAAAGTCATCGGACTGAGAGACTTTCAAGAAGAGAGAATCGCCGTTCTCAGCTCTGAGGATGGTCTTGTAAAGGGTGGAATCAGGGGTGCTTGACGAGGTATCAGAACAGCAGCTATCTTGCTCTTGCTCAGAGCTTGAGGACGGTTCTACCCCCCCCCATTGTAAACCGTTGATTTTCAACGGTTTGGGCGATTCTTGTTTCAGCTAACGCATCCTTCACGTTGAACGTGATATATTCGGACACAGTTGCACAATCAACGGTTTCTTCATTCTCGTCCGCACAGGAAGAGAAGAAAGCAGGAAGGATGACCGCACCAAGTGCTAAAGTCCCCTTCAGTAAATTGATAAAATTCTGTTTCATAATGCTTAAATGTTTAGTTTAATTTTTTATTAAATTTATATGATATATGAACATGTTAAAATTCCGTGATTTTGGAGTGTCTTATCTTTGTCAGTTTTGAGTGACCAAGATAAATGACCAAGATATTTTGGACGATGGATGATGGGTGTGTGAGTTATCTCTTCAGTCCTTGACCTGATGGTTTTTTCATCATGTGTTTGGCTCTTGCCATACACTTGCGCCACCACAGGTCATCGTCATCATCCTTGCTGCGTCCCCATCCTGACGAGGAGCCGCCACCACCTCCACCGCCACCATGACTGAGGGCGATTTGTCCAGCAGCTTCGACCTGTCCCAGGAAGAGGTGAGCGGCCACTTCCATCACCTCCTTGGAGGTGTCGGCAATCAGGTTCTCCATCACAGGATTATCTTGGAAGAGTTCGTCAAACTGTTGCTGCTGTGCATAAGAGAGGTTATTGCGGAAATGTAAAAAGTCGTTAAATTTCTCGCGGAAATCTGCGGACGCTTGCGAGAGCATTTTCGCGCTCTGTTCCTGAATAATCCTCTGCACAGCAGAAGGAAGATTGCTCTGCATTCTTCGTTCCAGTTTCTCCACTTCCTCCTCTGTGTTTATCTGTTTGAGAAGGTATTGATCAAGGGTTCTCTCAGCCTCGGCGATTTGCTCTTCACGAGTTGAAATTTTCTTGAGCACTTCATCACATTCCTTCTGAAGGATGTCCTTTTTATTCTGATAAGTTTTCAAGTCAATCGCACCCTTTTCCAGCTGCTGCTCCAGCACCTTCATCTGCTGTTCTAACGCCTCCTTTTTCTGCAACAAGTTCTCATACATGGTGGAGAGACCTTTGAGGCGTTTCTGCGCCTTCTTGATGTTCTTGTTCAAGTGTCGGGACTCAGATCGCTGGTCGGAGATGGTGGTGTCCAGTTCATCGCTCACCTGTTCCTTCTGTTGGATCTGCTCTTGCAGATATTGGTTGTAAGACTTGTGTTGCGCACCTGTGAGCGCGATGGGGTCACCACGTTCCAGTCCCCACTTCTTGTTGACCTCTGCCAGTTCATCATGAAGGGCTTTCATGCGTGCAGAATACTCAAATTTATCCTTACCCACGAACACCTGTTTCCATGAGAATTTATTGTTGGATGTGATGGGGAGGAGTGTGCAGTGTATGTGCGGATTGGATTCGTCCAAATGCACAATGAATGCAGCAATGTTTTCCTCACCATACTTACGGCTCATGAACTTATACATGTCCTGTGCCCACTGTTCAATTTCTGGGCATCGGGTGATGTGCGAATTGTCCGATCCATGATCCCAATTCACCTCCTGATCTCCAAACGCAAGCTTACGCATGGTTTCGGTCGAACCCTGCAAGATAATGTTTGCGACGGTGCGGATGTTATGTCTGTCCACTCCATCATTTGGGTCTTTGATGTTCCTTGCCTTCAGGTTGTCCTTGATGCGTCGTTGGATGGATTTCTTCTTGTTCACCTCAGCCAACACCCCACCCCGTCCAATCTCGAAATTCAGCTTTTCGCGAGTTGGGTCAAAGTTTGCACTCAGCCGTCTGGGATATGCACCATCGGATGCTACCCTGAGTTGTTCATTACTCAGACCTCGTGACATGCCCGTGCTGGATCGGATGTCGCAAACTTGGGTTTGTTTTTTATCTGCCATAATCTTACTATTTTTGCGTTGAGTAAAAATGGTTTCTGCCTTGCGTTGAGCGATGGCATCTCTGGGGGTCTTGGGGGCTGTCCCCTAAGCCTAATTCTTGCCGCTGAGCTTGCTCATTCACCTTGGCGGTAGCCCCTTTCGTATGCCGCATTGTTGCGGTATTTTTCGAAAAGGGGGGTATTAGGCTACTTTTCTTTGATGGTTTTTGTGGAATCGAGCAAGCTCGGAGCCGCAAGAATCCAGCAAAGTTCTGCCAAGAATTTAATCCTATTATAGAGTTCGGCTTTAGCCGGCCACATGGTGGCGTGAATGCTTTTGTTGCTCAGCAACGGGAGGTAGCCGCTACGCGCCTCTTGGGTTCACGGTGTGAACGTAAGGGGGCTTTATGAGTGGGGTTGCTCATAAGAGCATATCCCCTCACATCAAGGGTGGGTAGCCACCCCGAAATTGGATTTACTCCAATGAGATTTCATTAAGCCGGAATAAAGTTCTGCGACTTTTCTTTTCGATGGTGATGATATTCTCACCAGCGAGATATTGCATGAAGTTTTTGACGGCATTCCTATCCCATCCCCAAGCCTGGGAGATGGAGAGAATGGAGCCATCAAGGAAGTCATTGTCCTTGGTGGCCGATGCCAGTCGTTGACGTTTGATCAGGTCAAAAAACGCTTCAGGTTTCGAGAACTTATGTGGGGTGCTCTTTTTGGCGTAGCCTTGAAAAAGGTATGCCCACAGGTCATACGTCGTCGTAATTTTGAGGACTGGCGTTGACAGTTGCTGATGTTCTGATTGTGTCATATCGATGTATTTTTTAGTCATTGTTGAATGAAAAATCCGTCAATCAAATCTGCAATGAAATCTACAATCAATTGTTGTGGTTTGAATTGTGGATATGATTGCGGTTTATCCTGTTGGCTTATGCAGCCACTTGGAGGTTCTTTTCCGACGGTATGGGCTTACGTCCCTTGGGTTCTTCATCCCATTTCTCGTATGGGTAGAAGCAGGAAGCCATGAGGAGGATTAGACCGATTTCCGAGATGATGATCCACCTGAACGAGAAGACGGCGACAAGGATGATAAAGCATCCAGCAGCCATGAAAGTCTTCCGTTTCTTCAGGGCGGTCAGCAGTTTGTCAGCAAGGCTGTACTTCATCAGGAACACCGAGGTGAAGAAAGCCAGGTAGAGGGCCACGACGGAAGAGACGAACGGAAAATATACACTCGTACATTCTTCCGTTACGGCACAGGGTTCAGCACCCTCTTCCACAGTCGGGGCAACGATGGCAGCAGCAGCCCGTGACGCATTCAAATCCACAAACTCCACCACAATGGTGGAGAAGATGAGGATGAAGATCAGGAACTTCCTGGCATTGCGACTACGCTGCATCCTGTAATAGAATTGCCTCATGAGGAATCTGAAACGAAGGATGCAAGCATACAAGAACGTAAAGCTGTTCTGGAAGATGTTGTTCCTCTCCTTCATGTTAAGGAGAGCCGATGCCAGAAAGGGGATGGCGGTCAGGATGACCAGTAATATAATCTTCAAAATTAGCATACTCTTTGGGTTATTAAATTATACATTTATTAACACATCACCTGTACCAAGGTGCGGTAATCCACTGGCTTCACGAAGCAATTCTGAGGCAGTTTCCTGACGCTATCGGCCTCGTCCAAGAGGAACTGGTGCATGTTCTCCAGAGAATCGAAAACGACGAAGAAAAATTCATCGACCATGCCAAAGGGTCGTGTCTCCACCTTGAAGACGAACATTTTGTTCTCATAGGGTTCAAAGAAGAAAACTGATCTGTAGATGTCATCGATGTGGGTGGCATAGAGCACGTTCATCTTCATGAAAGATTCAAACTTCCTGAGGAGATTTTCATGAAGCGTGACCCTCTCCAGCTTGATTTTTCCGATGACCTTATCGTTCAAGAGTTGCGCTTCTGCTGCCATTTTTTCCGCAGGGCAGTCGAGGGAGAGACACTTCCCCAACTTATCTTGGATGACTTTCAACGTAGCGTTGAAATCCTCCATTTTTTTCTCTAACTTGTAATCCATATTATAATATATTATTAAGGTGTAACAAAAGGATGTATTCACCGACCGCCTTGATGGTCTTACCAGCCTGTCTGTCCTCTGCATTTTCATAGGTGGCATTGATGCGCTCCTCCAGTTTTTCAGCGTCATCAACCAACTGTTTTTTCTGTGCAGGGGTCAGCAGGGAAAGGGGGTATTCCTCCAGTTCCACGAAGGGTTGCAGAAGCGTCCATCGGTAGTTGGCCGCACCCTCCGCGCTGAGCCGTTTTCCTGATTCAATTTCGCTGGCACACTGTGCCGCATTTTGAAGCAGTCGGCGGTTGAAGCGCATGGTAAGACCCATGATCATCTTCGCCTTTTTCTCCTCTGGCATCGCGTCCACCACCTTGTAGATATCACCCAGGATGACCTCAGTCTCATTGATGATGTAGGTCGTCTCATTGTCCGTCAGCGAATCGAAGAACGGCATGAGCGAACGGAAGCATCTATCTTCCTTCACTAAGAATTGCTCAATGGCATTTTCATCCTTAAAATGCACATTGGTATATTCATCCAGCAGGGTGGCATAAGCATCGATCATGGCTTTTCGGGTCTTCAGTCGTGAAACCATGTCGAGATTGCCATAGAAGGCAGTCCAGTACTTGTAATCTTCATCCTCACTGAGGTCTTTGACGGTGTGTGTGGTGTAATAGACGATTTCCCCAAGAGATCTGTTTCCATCGTTTACGCGACCTTGTAAGCGGTGCCGGATCGAATCGGCCACGATGCTGAAATCATTGTAACATTGATTGGTGGCTGCATTGATGGAATCATTGTAGAAGAGCGTGTACATCTCCTTTTGCAGCGAGATCCAGACGAGGGTGGTGTTAGCGAGGTCTTCCATATTGGCATCCTCTGGCATTTCCTTGCAGTACTGGAAGAATTTATTACACACGATTAAGCCGTCGGCAGTGGTTTTGAAGGGTTCGTAGGTGAAATTCTTCTTGCCGTTGCACGCGGTAGTCACTGCCAGTGTCGCAAGCAACAGGATGGCAATGGATAATGATTTGAGATTGAGCTGTTTCATGTTGGTTAAATTGTTTAGTTAGTTGTTGTTTTTGTTGCACAAATTTATGTTGTTTATAAATAATGTGGAAATAAAACAGCAAAATAATCGTGAATCTCTGAAAAGGAGTTTTTTTTATCTCCGAATCAGAGATTCGCGATGTTTTGAGGTCAATTGAGGGTGTTTTATGGATGTTTTGGGTGAAATTTCCAGCAGGTGTAAAAAAGTGGGAGGCAGGTGGAAGTAGGTGGAGGCAGGTGGGAAAAAGGTGGGAGGTTTCAAAAAGTTTCAGAAACTTTCAGCGCGGACAAAAATGTCCAAAAATATCCAAATCCTTTTCCAAACCATCCAAACGATTATCCAAAAAATACCTGAAAATGGCTCAAAAAAATATCCAGAAAATAGCGATAAATCGGTTTTGAATTATCGCCATTTATTTTTGAGAGACATACCTTCCCAAAAAGTACAAAATTTTGGAAGGTGGGTTTAAGTGGAAATAAGTGGAAGAAAAGTGGCGTAGGTGGAAATAAGTGGAAAGGGCAGATAAAAGGGCAAAAAAAATCCCCTACCCTCACGGGCAAGAGATCCACAGTTTTTAACTAAAATGATAAATTATGGATAAATTATGTATCAATTACGGCACAAAGGTATGGAATTAGGTTGTTTCCATCAAATATTTTGAGGGAAAAATCGTGAATCTCTGATTCGGAGATTTTTTTGAAAAAAAGTTACGGAAAAATTTTGTGGGGAGTATAAAAGGTGGTACCTTTGCCACGTAAACCAAAGGTGATCTTTCACAACCCTTGCAATAGCATGGGGCGAAAACCAATAATCGGGGTGGTCTGACACCCTTGATGCGAGGGAGGTTTCCACTCGCAAAATCATGCAGATCAATGTCTTTGACATGGTATCAGACAACTGGCGATCACGCGGTGGCATGGTATCAGATAAGAAATTACCGGCAAAGAGCATGGTATCAGACGTGTGTTGCAAACTGGCATGATATCAGACTCCTCTCTCAAAGAGCGACGTATAAGTATCTATTGTTAATAGAAGAAATATAAATCGGGGCAGCTGTTTGCCCTCAATGTGAGGATTTTTATCACTCACAAAGTTCCTTGAAAATTGAATCTGAGGCGTTTCCACGCTTGGAGGTGTTGGAAGCCTCTGAAAGTGGGGAACATACAGCGGTAAACACCAGTTGTGACGAGAAAGTTCGGTGTTGGGCACCTCAGAATGAGGGGAACATACAGCAGTTAGGACTTGATTATATGCAATTGCTGTGGTGTTGGAAGCCTCTGAAAGTGGGGAACATACAGCAGAAAAAAATCTGTATGAGGTGCATACAGTTCTGACATCTACAAAAAGATTGATTAGTGTAACTCCAAGAAGATAGTTAAAGAAATTCGTAATTAAATGTTCGTTGAATTGCATAATAGTGACTAAATCCCATGTCCGTGAGGATGTGGGATTTTTCGTGTCATATTGAAAATGTGTGGCATTCCAGTAGTCAAAATTGGGTGCGGAATGGAAAAGATTCAATAACTTTTGGTGATTCGTTCAGGATGCACTACCTTTGCAGCCAGAAACGGATCACACATGAAGAAATTAGTATTGCTGGCTCTTGCCTGTCCTTGTATCGTAAGTTGCGAGAAGGTTGTACTGGAGACATACCCGGAACTGGAAACCTTTTACGCGGAATCATTGGGATTATCCGCTGTCAGTACGGACAGTGTAAAATCATTCGCCGTCAAGGTGGATGATTATGCCAGTGAGTACCCCGACTGTAAGGGTAACGCGCTGTACGGCAAGATCCAGGCGAACATCAAGATTGCATCACTCCGCATTACGGTGGAGGCAGATACGGCATGGGCTGGCACCACATACATTGAATTTTAGTGGTGCTTTTATCATGGAATATCGTGATTATGTTGTCAAACATATACTGTCATTTGCGCAACCTTGCAAATAGCAGTACCTTTGCAGCACAATTTACTTGGGGTAAGTAATTGTGATTTGCTTGAAATTAGTGTCAATGTCGGGTGTCTCAGGGCACCCGATTTTTTTAGGTTGGAACAAATTGGAACAAGTTGGAACAAAACGGTGTAATTGGAACAAATGTTCAAAAAGTTTCAAAAACTTTCAGTGCGGACAAAAACCGAAAAACGAAATTGAAATGACGAAAATCGGCGGCAAATCGTCGATTTTATCGCCGATAATGTCATTTCAGATTCAAAAACCGTCTTAAAAAATATCCAGAAAATAGCGATAAATCGGTTTTGAATTATCGCTATTTAATTTTTTTGGATATTTCGATTAGATTTTTAAGGTGGTGCCATCCCTGCTAACATTGCAGGGATGGCTTGTTGTAGTCCCACTGGACGGGGATGTAGTTGCGCTTGATGAAGTCGTACCCTGTGGCTGTGGTTTCGCAATAGACCCGATCTGAGGGGAATGCGGTGATGGTACGGAAATAGAAGACATTTCTCTTTTTGAGGTTTGACAGCCTATGGGCTGTCTTTTGGTCGGTGTAAAATCTTGATGTTGCCATTTGAAGTATCTTGTTTTTATAATTAAAAATTCCAGTTGAAAATTACGTTCTCGTGTATCAGCGTGTCGTAGAGTTTCGCCAACACACTATGGGCGACATACGCCTCAATGGTTTCAAGGGCTTCCTCTTGGCTTCGTCCCCTAAGATAAACCATCGCCCGTCTTGCCTTCTCTTTCTCGTCCATAGTTGCATATTGTTTTTAATGGTTAATCGTCTTATAAATCCAATCGATGATTCGCTGAAGATCTCTCTCGCTCATTCGCTCGGGAAAGACCCATAGGCTCTGACTATCGTAGAAGTAGTTGAAGATGAAACGCAAAGGATGTTCCCGATCGTTGGGAATGTAAACCATGCTACGGCATTCCTCCGCCATTATCACATCGCCCCAATCCACCGTACATTGGTTCAGTCCTGCATCGCCAGTAAAGTCAATCTGGAGATGTCCGTTTTCGTTCTCAGTCATGTGATTATACATTCTTCCAAGATTACGGGAACAGTCGCGAGCCTCCTTCAGGTGGGACACCAGTTCCGTTAGTTCTTGAATTTTAGTTGTCATAGTTGTAATGTTTTATGGGTTATCGAATAGTAATTGATACATGTTGGGAATCTATTATGACCCCTGCATCGTCACCACCCCATGTAATAGCTCTAAGGGGTTTCAGTGTCTTGGTATAATTTTTGTGATTGAACTTAAACACAACCTCATAACCGAGACAGGTGGTTTCTTCAAAATAGATACTCCATTCTTCATAGTCGTTATGATCTCCAGCTTCTTGGATGTCGGTCGCCTCATTCTTTTTCGACTTACTGAGTTCATTCATCGAATCATTGAGGATGGCTGTCTTTTTGACAGCCTTTCCTTCGGAATTGAATTTACAGATAATTGTTCTCATAATCATTTCTCCTTTCCTGGACATGGTTGTTTGATATTGCATTCCTCCACCTTGCACTGGCAGCATGGGATATTGAGTTCGCAAGGTGGATATTTCTTCAAGATGCAATTCTTGCAATTCTCTCTATACCTCTTTAAGAGTGCTCTTGCAGGATTAGTCATAGTTGTGAAATTTTAAGTTATTATTTATGATTATTGGGGGTGTCAGTCCGTGGGGTTCACGGACTGACTTGGTGGATGTCACTCTTCGTTCCAAAGGGCTACTACGCCTAAGAGAAGGAAGAGTGCCGCAAAGATATAACATACGTAGCTGCCGGTCGCGAGCAGGATCAGACTAACTGAAATGGATGCCACTGCCATAATGTGGTGACGTGTCACGACTTCACCCATGAAACGACTGGCGAGTTCTGCAAGGCGGTCAATAGTAAACCAAACATTGACCTTGATGATTCTTGGTGCTTGTAAAATAGTTGGTTTCATAATGATTGATATTTAGAGTTGATAATTAAAATCCTTTGACTTCCATCCTCAGTTTGAGGAATGCGTTGTGTAAAGTTTCGATCTCGTCAGGTGCCCTGTCGGTCTTGTTGGCTCGGTTCAGTTCGTCAAAGTAGGCTACTGCCTCGAACACTTGTTCCTTTTCAAGTCTTGTTAGTTTCATAATCGTTATGATTTAATTGGTTGGAATGATATAGTAACTTTATTGATCTCTGCTATCCGTTCGCTATCATCGAGTGAAGAGTTAGAAGGATAGGCGTAAATTTTGAGGTTCCTGAACAATAGTTTTCCTTTCTCATAATCTCCACAAAGTTGGTAGGTGTATTTGCCTATCGTAAACCAATAATCCCACCAATCATCCATCGAATCCAAATGTGAAGGGAATTGTGCTGGAAGCACATATTGCCTTTTACGGCTCTTAAAGTGGAAGTGTACCACAGGAACACATAAATAACCTTTCATAATCGTAGTATTTTATTTAATAGTGATATTGATCAAAGTGTTACGGTCGAGGATGCGCTTGTCGCCTTTGAGTTCAAAATAATCAATGAAAAAATCTCTGCTCGTCAATGTAGTGAAGTTTCTACCTTCCTTAAAAGGCTTAGCAAAAAGAATAAATTGTTGGTCACTAAAACTCAGATCTTTTCCTTCTGACATTCTCAACATCGCCTGTCGCTTCTTTAATCCATAATAAAGCTTAACAAGTTCCATCGCTGTCATCTGTACGTTCAAGGTCTGATCGTAATGGGTTCCAGTAGGACTGAAATTGCTTGGGTATGATACTTTGTACGTCATAGTGTTGGTGGCTGTTTGTATCGCGTCGCCTTCGCTGTTGGTTATTTTTCTTATCGAGCTTCGGTTCCAGGGTCTTTTAACTTAAATTCTCTTTTTCCGTTTACCCGACATTTTTTTATCCTCATCGATCATCGGACACATGGGTTGCTTTTAACTTGCAGGTAGCTGAAGCGCATGAAATTGCCAGCTTCAAGGAATTTCCGAGAAAAAATTTGGAATACCACTTTTTTATGACAACGGAAGGAAAAAGCGGAAGGCTGCTGGATTTTTTGTCGCGGAATAACCCTTTATGGGTGGTACTTGAACGGCGGTTTCAGGTGCTCTACCTTTGCAAGGTTAAAAGCAACCGTGCCGTATGACGAGGATGGAATGGGAGGGGAAACAAAGAGGAAAAAGCACTCAGGGGTAGATCCATCGGAATACCCATGAGTTAGAAATGCTTCAGCACTTCCCTGCCCTATCCAAGAAAAAGTTTCTTTGAAAGTCTTTTGGGTACCCGAAAACAGCCTTATGTCACGAACGACGGATGAACTTGGGTAGAAAAGGCAAACGTATGAATCAGTCTGATGTAAAAGTGCTGGAACATGCTCAGCCATTTGGAGAGAAAGCAGGAGTGTCTTGGCGAAAAGCATCTGCGAATAATGATAGCTGGTGGGAGATATACCGTGAAACTGGCTATACTCCCAATGCTGAATGTGTGGCATCACTCTTTCAGCATAAGCCATCACTGTTCCCTGATGCGCCGAGACTGTCAAGCTGTATAGGAGAATGGATGACCATTGGAGGCACACATCATGACCGATTCGTTCATTTGCATGTGGGAGGGTGTTTATCCTGTCACTTTGTGGCAAAGGCGTAGAAAAAGGGTGATAATATATAGATTTTGAAACTTTTATTCTTGCTGATTATTCCAAATAATAATTATTTCGTATATTTGCCAAAATTTTACACGAAATATGGAAGAGAATCAGAAAAAGATGGTAAAAGTCATCCATGTGCATTTGCTACATGGACATAAGAACTATTATTTTGGTAGCGTGAGTGCTGTTTTCCGTCGCTTGTCAGTAGCGGAAATTGGTTGTACGGAAAATTATCTGGGTCATGTATTGACCCATGAAGGGATGCAGCACTTCACAGGTAAAGCTATGATAACCAGATCTGTTCTGCTGAGGTAAGACTTCCAACCTTGTATGTTGGAAGCATTTTATGGACATAAAATTTATGGCATTAAGCTGCTGCTTCTTGACAGGCAAGAAGGAATCAGCATGAAAGAAAGATGACTGATACGCTTTTAGAAACAAGAACGGGGCTTCCGTGTCCTATGCTCTCTGAGCAGAAGGATGTAGGAAGACAATAGTAAATGTGAGAAAAGAAAGTATGGGTCATTTTCATGCCGTCCTCTTTAGTTTCAAGTAACGGTTTCCTCCATGAGGAGACGAGTGGATTGAATCTTATGAGGACTTCCCTTGCCAAGTTTTCATATTGTATTACAGCAGCTACAGGAGTTGCCTGGATTCTTTTGGGCATCTTAATTTTCCCATAGATGCCCATTTGATTGAAAGTATCTTTCATCTTGTAGAAACAGTGGGAGGATTGCTTCATCGTAGGCAGTATGAATGCAATAGTTTCGAATCTTGCTGTAAACTAAACAAAACAAGATGTGTCGCAACCAAAATCTTTTGAGAACCCCGAAGGATGGTGCGCGAACCAGAAGGTCAGACCCCTGTCTGATTTCAGGCTCGCTGCAATGACGAATGTGCGGATTCGCTCTTTCGGCATAATCCTTCGACGTTCCCTAAAGTGGTGAGAATCTTCGTGTTTTGTAAGAGTGAAAGCAAAGGGTAGAAACGCATCCCTACTGCATTCAATGAAGGTGGGTTGGTGGATGTTTCCGCGAAATGAGAGGACTTTCGGCTGAAAAGAATCGAGGAGATGGCTTGTCACCCATTGATGGGTCAATGATGAGACCTCCGCGACAGTCATTAGGTGGCTCTGGATGGGATAACATAATACGGAAGGGAGTTCGGGAATTGCAGGGTGGCAGTGTCATATTTTAAGAATAAGCTGTGTGTCACCAAATAGAGGGCATGAGTATTGTCCGATGGTGGTATGCCAGTCATACCATTGCCGAGTGTGTCTGAAAGACTTGCTCGACAAAATCAGACATCACTCATGAAATCTGGTGATACTCTGTGTTTCGGAAAATATCACACGACAGATAGACCCCTTTTTGTATCATGTTGGAACATTCGTTAGAGTTCGCCGTGGTGTCGCCGGAGGGCGTAGCATGATTTTATCTTCATCGGGAATGATGGAAGCTGCATCGGTAGATGCTTGGATGGATGCAGGTGTGTTGACCAAAAGACCGAAAGGGGTGTTCCTTGATTGGAAAGACTATAGTAGCTGGCTTATGAGCAACCATCAGATAGGACGTTGTACATGGTTTTGTCAGCACACTGGTATGCCGACAAAAACGCCAAGGATGTCCTTCAGGATCATCCCTGGTGTAATGTATGACCTTCTATCCGATGGTGGGTTTATCCCGAATAGACGCTACGTGAAGTGGGCTTTTCGAGCAAGGAATGGCTCATTCGGGCGGTCATCGCCCTGCCATTCATTCGTTGGGTGCTGCAAGCACCCCTTCCATGAGTTCATATTTCACACGCTCCGTTATTTCTATGCGAAAGGTGTCCTCTTTGAGTTCACCATTTGCAAAGATAGACCGCATCACAGTCTCTTCGTATATACGAATGCCGATGCCCCTTGTAAGCATAGCCTTCGTCGTGTTCCACGCATACTGTTTGCGCGACAAGCACAACTCATCGCCATCCGAGAATACGAGAACCCATCGCTTGAAGTCGCGCATGGTAACCCCATGACCGAGAGGGCCAACGATCCTATACTTTGAGGCCATATCAGGGTTTATTAAAATTTTCTTCTTTCAGAAATCTCTTCATGAGGGAATTTTCGTCGCTCATGTTGCTTTCTTTCCAGAGTGCTTCATTGTAGATATTGATACAAGCTTTACCTTGGGAATTGAGAGAAAGATAGAACTGGAGGTTCATGGAATCTGCAAGTTCGATACATTGCCTCACAAGCACTGAGGACATAAAGTCTCGTACCTCCCAAATATTATAACCGTACTTGGTAGGTTCGTATTTCAATCCACGTTCCTTGCAAAACGACTGGACTGTATCTAAGGTAAGTTTAAATTTTTGAAACTTTGAAAACCCGGCTCTGACGGAAGCGTCGAGGAATCCTTCTCCTATAAGATGATCAACCAGAACGGCAATCTCTGACGGCATGATCTGCCTAACCGTCATGCTCCGGCGTTCTGAAGGCAACGCCCCTTTCATGGAGGAATTGACATATTCCATATACACGTACTTTTCTTTCTTGTTTTTTTTCGAATGGTATATGAAAAGTTTGTGAATGGTAATGGTGCCATATTTCCCATACTTCGTAACAGGGACAGGTTGTGAAAGTTCGTATTCACAGTTATCCCGTTCCTGCAGGGAGGAATATAAGGCATCCACCAAAGCGTCCTTGTCAGAACGGTCTGCTTCGGCTTGTTCTAATAAAAGAGAATATTCCTGTTCCATAATTATTCCTCCTTATTTTTGAAATGTTTACAATTCTCATACCACCTTGTTTCCATGAGATAGTGATTACAAAAGTCTTTTCTTAAGCAAGTAGGCTTCTCGTATTATGCGCAATTTTTACAACATTCTTTCATAATCAATCCAATTTTGGAAAGTCCTTCATGAGTTCTTTCTTAGCCTCGTTGAGAAGATAATCGCTTGCAGAGGCAGCAAGAATCCAAGGTTCAGTGATAACGCTCTTGGCATTCATGATGACTTCAGCCAATGCCTTCTCAAAGTCAGTTAGTTCTTGCTCTGGATTTGTAAACATTCGGTCGTTATTTCCGTTGAGGTATTCTTTATTCAAATCCGGGCATACCCTCGTAAGTCTTTCCACAAATTTTGTAGAAAGGGGAACCCTCCCATTGAGAACCTGCGAAAGATACCTTTCACTATAGCCCATTTTTTCGGCCAAATCTTTCTGGCTCTTGAAGCCATGTCCGATATAGTGGTTTATAGCTTCTTTTATCCTCGTCAATTGCCATATTTGTCCTTTTCTATTCATACTTATTCCTCCATTCCTAATTCCTTAATCACTTCCTTGCAGGTGTCAAGTACATAACGTACTTTGTCCGTGTTAAACCAATCATAGGTGCGCACGCCACTCTCCATATCAATCCAAAAGTCACCCACCTCGTCGTGCTGAAGCAAATATGCCAGTTTGTCGGCCACGTTGTCTGGGTTAATGCCGCCAGCATAGCCCACCTTGAACGGCTTGCCTGCATTTGGTAAAACCTTGATGGGTGTGTCAATACCCTGGCCGCCAGATGCGTCGAGAAGAACAGATACATTCATCCACATACTACGCTCAAACATCTCAATGTCATGTATTCCTTTCTGCTGGATAATAACTTCCGTATGCCTGTTTGGTGTACTCGCTAAGCGATACGGATTGTCCGTGCGGTTAGCCACATTCAACTGTACTCTCCTAAATAGTCCGAGAGTGTAAAACACGTGGTTGTCTAAATTGTTCCAATATCCATCGGCAGCATCGTGAGCCGCCGATCCGCAGACATGCAACGCAAGGTTCAGCCTTTTGCCTCGTAGGTCGTTGATGATTTGAGGGTCAAGATAGCGAAGACCGTTCTCGTACCAGTGATAACTCGTCAACACACCAAACTCAACAATTGGGAACTCGCGCTGAATGTCAATCAGATCGTCGATGTCTGTATATGCATCAATCCCTGTAAAAGTAATATGTTTTAGATTCATACTTACCTCCTTTCTATTTAGTGTAACCATTCCTCCAAAAGTCCGTACTTTCGTAGTTGATCTTCAATTGCCCATACCGATTTTTTCCCCACCCACCTACTCTTGAGAAATTTAAATTTTCCAAGTCTAATGAGCTGTCCGACATTCTCAATATCATGTGCATTACAGGCAATTCTAATCCTGCATTGTACCTTACGCTCTCCCATCATCAGAATAAAGGTTTCAATTGGCATAGTATAGGCAGGTCGAACGTATTTTTCGTCCTCCTTTTTCGGTTTATTCAGCTCATTGATCAGCGCATCAACCGTTTCGACAATACTCATGGCCAATTCTTCATCCAGAGAACGCCCTTCCTCAACGGCATTCCTGTGGAGACCCTTCAGCAGATAAGGATTGGAGAGATAAGCTTGCAGGGCTATTCCTGCAAATTGTTCACGTAAGTTTTCCATATAGTCGTCATTTTTGGTTTAACCATCCTCTTAATATCTTCAATGCGTTCAGGGCTTCGGCAGCATGATATTCCCTCTCGGTCTTTTCGTCAGCCTTATTGATGGCTTCCGCGAAACCTTCCTCCCAATACGAATCAAGAGTGAGGATATGATCATCGCTCACGAAGCCGTTGGTCGAAGCACGAGCGAACTTACTGGTATGGTAGCCCACAAACTTATTGCGCTTCATCCATTCTTTTTTTTCGACACTGATAATGGTAGCGCACTCCACGGTCTTTACCCGTGTCACTTTGGTGGGCATCCATTTCCCATATTTTACTGAGATCTCCACGGTATCACCTTTCCGTAGGTCTTCCAGTGTTGTAACGACGATTTTGCCGTCGGGTTTTAATAATCTTGCCATAGGACTTAGTTTGTTAGTGAATAGTGAATTAGTTGTTAGTTATGAAGGGCCTCCGCATTTACGGAACGCACCTGCCGGTAGTGTCCATTGTTCCGTATCGGGAACGATGACGGATTTGCTGTATTCATAGTTGGTAGCCAATCGCTTCAGCTCATTAGTAATGGAATTGTAGGGCTGTCCCTTTCGGATAAGGGTCGCGAGATCCGTGTCACGCTTCAGCGTGTAGCCGAAATCCTTCTCAAATTGAATGAGTTGGTTCGACTGGCAATGACTGATGCAAGCAGCACTGGCAAACTGATCTTGGTTGCCAAAGATGCAGAACTTGCAGGAGCATCGACCGAAACCCATGAAATAGCATGGGTGAGGTCGCACCCGATATTTCTCCAGAATATCCCAGATCCGCTGTTCCTTCCAATCGCGCACAGGACGGAAGCGGTCAACATGACGGAAAGAATGCTTTCCGTTGCGCAAGTCAGCCCTATCGGGTTCAAGGATGGCATAGCCAGCCCTCTGCTTGCTCTCTTCGCCACGCTCGCCCGAAAGGACGAGTGTGCGAGCGTTATTGAAACGCTCTTGATGTCTGATGGCTGTAGCGCACACGTCAATCTTCAAGTATGCGCTGCACCACCTGGTTCTAAGGTCGGGTGAGGGTTGTGGGAACTTTCTTCTTGTAGAGGGAGATCCCTTATCGCCACCTGTACGGCAAATATTGCCGTCGGGTGTCTCAAAGAACACAGGAGCAGTGCGTTGGTTCTCACGAAGCATTTCGCGCGTGAAACCACCCTCCTTCCATTGGGAGAGTACTTTTATCCCGAATGTGTCGCCAACCTTACGACAGTAGTCGGGTGTCACCTCCCAATCGAAGAGGCTCGCACTACGTCCATCGATCTCTTGGTGCCAGAGTTCGATTTTCTCCTTGGGGACATCATTATCAAGGAGGTACAGCAGGAGTGCGGTGGAATCCTTACCCCCAGAGAAACTGACGATATAATGGTCGTAGCTATGTAAATCAAAATCTGTCATATTCATTTATTTACAGCGACAAAGTTATAAAATAAAAATGAAACAAACAAATATTTATAAATATTTTTATATGTTTATATAATACTTTATTACTTTATCGCTGTATTTATACATTATTAAGCTGTTTTTTTGAACGTATGGATAGCAGAATAACAATCGCTTCCATCCTCTTCAGTCACATCTTCGCTGACCTCTTCCCAGCCCTCCTGCTTCATCAAATAGCAAAGATATCCATGTTCATGTTTCCAATCACCCCATTCGATAAGAATTTTGACTTCCTTGGTGTTGGAAACTTCGATTTCTGGGTTCAATTCAGCAGCTTGCAATTTCTTGCTGAGATGGTCATGTATTTCTCTTGTATTCATAATGATATATTGTTTTGGTGGGAGGATGGTTAGTCCTCCCGTTACCTATTATCTATTTCTTGTCCAGATCTCCCGAATACTCTTGAAGGTTACGGCATCCACCAGTGCGATACGTGTGTAATACTTATCGCACCCCTTCTCGAAACCTCCGCACCATTCCAGTCGCATGTCTATAAATTTCTTAACGAGCCGAGTATGCTCGTCCAAGTTTTCTTTCAGAATTGGGTACGTGCGTCCCATTCTGATCTGGTCTTCGGTGTCCTGCTGAAGGACACGGACGTAAATAAGATTATTTGTGTTACACATATTATTATTATTTATTAAGTGAAACATTATTTTAAGCGATTCGCCACCTTGGTAATAAGTGTAATCATGATAGAGGTGAACACCAGGCAGACAAGAAAGCTGCCGGTCAGTCCGATAAGAAATTCAGTCATAGTGATAGTAATTAGTAAGTGTTCAAATATTCCATTTCGCTGCAAACAGCGTATTCGCCGTGGTGTCTTGTGCCTTTTGGCATCTTGAAGACGTGAAGGTAGTTGAAACCTTCTTTTGTGTTACGCTCAGCACAGGCTTTGAGCGCGTCCTTCTTTGATTTGAAATACTTTTTCATAATGATAATTATTGATGGTTTATATATTGATGATTCTCACTGCGAGACCCTTCTTTCTGGCTATCTCAATCATGGATTTAGTGCCGTTACTGGTGCCATCCCAAAAAGCAATGAGTGCGTCAGCATTATCAGCCATTTCTATATTTCTGAGAAATCCTGCCTTATTTCCGAGCCTATTCCAATCAGCCGGGAAACGGTTGAGCCTATATCCATGTGTCTGAGCGTACCTTTCACCCAACCTGTCAGCACCTCTGGCCGCTCCACTAATGATGACAATTTGATGTGTAGCCACCTTTTGGCTAAGTAGCCTGTCACAGTGCTTACACAGCGTTTTATAGTCATTAAATGTCCGAGTACCTGCAATGATAACTCTAAAGACTGGTAACGTGGTTGTATTCATATCTCTTGGTTTTGTATCGTAGTGGTTATGTGCCGAACTTATCAGAAATGGTGAATTAAGAAATCCTTTTTCATGTATGTTTCTTTCTTCTTTCATCCGACATTTTTTTTAACTCATCAGTGAATGGAGCCATTGAAGTTTCTACCTTTTTCTTGCGATCCCAGAAAGGTTGCATCACGAAAAGTGCCGCCAAGGAATTTCCGAGAAAAAATATGGAATACCACTTTTTTTGACAACGGAAGAAAAAGCGGAAGGCTGCTGGATTTTTTGTCGCGGAATAACCCTTTATGGGTGGTACTTGGAGAAACGGGTGATGCCTTACCTTTGCAAGGAAAAAGGTAGAGATGTAGATGGCGTGGCGTGTTGTTGAGAGAATAGGGAGGATGGATTGGAAGGAAGATAGAATGAGAAAGAAGATTTTTCTTCATTCCTCATTCTCTTAATATCTTCTGAAATTACAGGATGATGATGTAATTATTATCCATCATTTGCAAATAATTTGACTATCATTTGCAAATAATATTTGTAATGTTCAGAAAAACAGTACTTTGTATGATTGTTGGTTGAAACAAGAATGATGAGAGAAAATTGTCATCATTTGCAAATAATTTTGCATAATTTGCAAATAATTTGACAATCACGCAGAAGAATCCGAAAAAAAAGAGCGACCGAAGCCGCTCTGAAAGGGGATGAAATGAGGAGTTATTTCTCCTCGCTTTCGGGTTTATCATCCTCCTTGTCTGGAGTTTCGTAGAATTTGGTGGCGACCAGCACCACTTTGTTGTGCTTCACACCGTCCTTTTCCCATTCAGAGGGTTGGAAATATCCCTCGACGGTGATCATTGTGCCTTTCGTCAAGATCTGGAACGATTCTGTGTTCTGGTTCTTGCGCCAGGCTTCGATGTCCATAAAAGCTGAAACTCTTGACTTTTCATCGCCTTTTTTCTCATTGCGAGCGATGTTCAGGGAGAAACGAGCCACTGAAGAGTTAGCGAACTGACGGATTTCTGCATCTTTACCTACAAATCCTGTTACTGCGAAATTGTTCTCAATCTTTTTCATAATTTTGAATTTTTAGAAGTTAAACATTTAATTTTTACGTTGCGAGAAGAGTCAATAAGTAGAGTATGGAGGTGCAAGGAATTACGGACTTTTTTCACCGCCGGCATGAAAAGTTTTTATTGGATGGCACAGGCGATAAAAAGTTTTTGAAAAAAATCATGTAATAAGATGTCTGGTTTACCAGCCTGGTACTTGCATCATACGGCTTAGACTAAATTTGCGACGGAAAAAGAAAATGGGGCTTCGTTCAAAAAGGCAAAGGAAAGATTGAAAATAGGACAATGCGGTAACTGTAATAATGGAGATGCAGACGGCTGTTCTTGTGTTGCATGGTGTTTCGACCTTGGATGCCATAGGCAATGACGGCGTGAAAGAAAGCTTTGAATAATGGACAAAAAGCAAAGGCCGTCAAACAGACCGTTTGGGGCTGATGACAATGCAGTGATGGGATATGTGTCCCGATCGGGAAAGGTTGTGTGAACAAAGGTGTGATAAGACCAAATCAAACTCCAGTTAGGATGAAGAAGCCAGCGGGTATGCTATCTGGGAGTACGTTCAGACTGGCACAGGTCTTCTTTCATAACGCGGATTAAAAACACGGATAAGCCGTAGAATACAGGGAATATCCTATATCATACGGCTTACCAGTACGGATAGTATGGGTGTTTACATCCTATGCAGATAACCAATTCATTGCTTTTTGTTGGACTTTTTCGTACCACTCGGCTTCAGACGAGCACGTTGAAGCAAGGGATTCGGAATATTCAAAAATGCGTCTTACCTGAGAAGGTTTTGGTACATAAGATGCTCTATAGCTATCGTCCACCATTTTCCTGAAAACATTCAAAGGTAGAGGAATGATCACCGATTTTCCTCCATAATATGAAATATTCATTTGATGAAGGGCAAAGAAATGGGCGACACATGCCTCATTGATAGATGGTGCTATAAAGAGGCAGTAGCAGGGCTTATCCGTCGTCTTTTTTAGTTTGCCCAGATGTCTGCTTACAGGTTCACCTTCCATGTCATATTGTTTTTGACCTGTTGCCATTGTGACCTCCACTGTAAGCTTGAAATCATCATAGTCACAGACTATATCAGCCATATTGCCAGCAGCCGTGCTTAATGGCTTACCGAAATCATCAAAATTGAGATTTGCTTGGATATTACCTCCATCAAGCATCGTCATTGCTCTCCATGTATTGTATTCAAGCATCAACGGCGCGTCATATATTTCCTTCCCCTCTATTTGGTTGTAGGTGTTGTTGATTTCATCATACTGGTGGAAATCCTTGATTTCCTTGATTTCTTTATTGATATTATCATCCTTTCTCAATTGAACCAGGTCGGATAGCATTTCTTTGAGTTTGAGCATTGGAGTGTTATCATCAAATTGGTAATCACCCTGATGGGCAAACTCAGGAAACTCCTGTTCAATACGAGCCATGATCATCTCCTTGTTGTCTGTTAAGAGACGAGGTGTTTCTGTACTGCCAAGGTAAGCAACATAATGATACTCGTCATCAACAAAACAAGGCTCTCGATCGACTGTTTGAAGGATGTAATCTACATCCTCAATTCTTGAAGGAACGATGCTCAGAGATTTGCCGATGTGAGAAACATTGACAAGGCCTGTTGCCCTCAGATATCTGAAACATGCGTCAGCATAATCTCTCATGTTACTGGATTGCGTATTCAGGAACTTCTTTAATGAGGCATCATTACTCTCTCTGGTCTTGGTTTCACCATTGGCAATTCTCGTTGAATAAATGCTTTTAAGCTCCTCCTTCAAGTATTCATCCTTGAATGCTTTATACCTTCCAACATTCTGAGCCTTCAGGAGCCTGAATTGTTCTATTTTATCGACAATATTATCAAATTCATGATAGTCAGTCAGTTGCATACCAAAAATTTGCAATTCGTCAAATTTAAGTGTGCCAAGGTGTCTAACCAGACGAAGCATCTCCAAATAAGGCTTGACACAAAAGTTTGCTGCCTTTGCTGTCGGCTTATGGAATGGGGAAGGTATCTGGAATTTAAGCATTTGCCGCAAAAACACCTCTTCCTTATTTCTTGCTTTAATCAGGGCTTCCCCAGCTGGAGTGATTTGTATGGTTGGACTTAGTGTGACAAAACCCAATGATTTCGGCGCACGGTTGATTCTATCGCGTGCGCTAAAAGAAGGGTCATTGGATCCCCTACCGTTATAGAAATCCTCTTCACGAAGAATTTCCATAAAATCGCATTGGGTTTCTTTGTTCCAAACTTTACCTTGAAAATTCTTGATAAGTAAATCAATCTCAGGAACCATCTTTGCAGGAGTTCTCGGAGAGGTTGTGATAAACAACACTTGACTGTCTATGGTTGCCATACTTGTAATTAAAAATTAGTAACGATTATATGATTTGCAGCTGACTTAAATCTATTCCTGATGTTCACGGCATATTGTTTCCCGTAGTCATCTATAATCATTCCATGATACAATTCTTCGGTTAATGGTGTTCGGCCAATCACCATCATTGCCATACATCCAAGGTTACGGAAATCCTGTGCCAATCGTCGATGATTTTCCTCATTAAAACCATCACGATACTCTTCATTTCCGTAATCAGAGAAGATGCAATCATAAGGAGGATCCAAAAACATAAAGTCCCCTTGTTGGCTCATATCGAATATGTCAGAATAGTCCGTATTGAACAACTCTGCTCTTTGAAGCAGCTCCGAATGTTGTTCAGTTACTAATTTTGTATTGATATTCTTATATCTGCCAAACGGAACATTAAATTCACCTCGTGCATTATAGCGAATCATTCCCGAATAGGCTGTCTTATTTATATAATAGTATAAAAGCGCATCGGAATAACGTCTTTCTACGAGATTGTTATACATATTGCGTAGCTCGTAATACAATCCTTCATTACGATCTTCGACACGTTCATCTGGATGCAAAGCTTTTAACGCATCAAATGCAGCTCTATTCTCGCTATATATAGTCTCGATGTCATCTAATTCGTGACGTAAGTTCTGGTAATCATCCCTTACACCACGATAGAAAGCCATCAGTGGGGCGTTTATATCATTGATGATGGCCTGTTCAGGTTCCAAATGAAAGAACACCGCACCACCACCAAGGAAGGGTTCAATGTATCTTCCATTAAAATCTGGAACGTGCTCCATAATGTGAGGAATCTCTTTTGATTTTCCTCCACGATATTTTAGCATTGGCTTCATATTCTCTTTCGCTATAGTTATTCCGTTGGCAAAGTTAATGATTATTTTACTAATTATTACCCATCATCTCAAATATATTGCAACACGGATTATTTAATAACCCTTGTATAATCCTTTGTTTGTCCCTTATCCTTGTTTTCTATCCTAATCTGCACCATTGAACGAACTGGTATATTCTTTGGAACTTTTGCCATGAGCTTTGCAATGATTTCATTGACATTGTTGAAACCGATGTCTTCCACCGATGCAATAGCTTTGCCCCTGAAATAAAGTGTTCCTTTCATGAGCTGCTTGAAGGAAAACTTTTCAAAGGAAGACTTTTCAACATCAACGTGATCATTGGATTTTTCTTCAGTAAAGAAAATCTTATTGACAACCTTCTCGTTCAATTCCCAGGCAGGAGAGAAATCTATCTTCACATAGGTTCTCGCCAGCTGCGTTTTATTGGAGTGATTCAGGGCAAAATCCACATCAGACAACGATGCACCACACTCGTTTTGTGCTACAGTTGCCCATGTGTGTCTGAAAGTATAGGCACTGAACAGGTCTTCTTTCTTCATTTTAAGCGATTCCTTACAGATCTGCTTGATGCCGATGTTCACATTGGCATTGAAGCTGTCACTGGAGGTAAGTCTTTTCTTGAAGACGAACAAATATGGAGAATTGCTTTTATCCCGATATTTCTCCACCACTGGAAGCAAAATATCCGGCACTCTCATTTGGAAATAGGCGTTGTCCGATCTGGCAGCCCTTGTCTTAGCTCGTTCGTAGGAGATGATTTGATTTTTGTAATCCTCCTTTTTGAGATTATAGATATCCACTGTGTTGATTCCTGCAAGGCAGAGAATCATCATCGCCACATCTCTTCCAAGTTCCGAAAGAGGGTACTTTCTATCATTCTCAGGAAGAGGCGCAGAGAAGAAAGCTCTGCACTGTTCCATCGTGATAGCCCTCTTTTGTGGAGTGTCCGATTTCGGAATGTTCACTTTAGGCCAGGGATTGGTTGTGATTCTTATGATTCCGCTATCGTAATCATTGTATTCAGCCAAAGCCTGACGAAACACTTGTCTGATACAAACAGGGTACATTTCTTTGGCTCTGGCTGTTTGCATCAACGATCGAATCCAATTATTGATAAAGGTGGACGTAAGCTGAGAAAACATGATTTTGTTGGTGCCAGCGTAGAGTTCGAGATGTTGAAGGGCTAAAGTGTAATTTTTAGCGTTTCTATCGTGACCCTGATTATATAATTCCTCCGCATATTTGCGAGCATAATCAGAGAAACAGACATTTTCAGCGTTGTCTCGTAAGAACCTGACGACATCGTGAACCGTCCAAGCACTGGTGTCAACCTTATTGAGCCTATCAATATAGTTGACAATTACTTTGTCCAGTTCCTTTCTGACAAAAGGATCCTTGACTTCTTTGGTTGATTTATTCAATCCCTTGTTGTCAACGATTTTCTCTGTTTTCAGATAGAAAGGTTGACGATGATGTACGACGCGGATATATACTGGCCAATATCCGTCTGTTCTTTGTTTCTGAACTGTGATTTTGAATGTTGCCATAATATTGAAAATTATTTTCTAAACATGCTCTAAACACCCATCTAAAACAGTCAAAACATTCTCTAAACATTTCTCAGCATTCAACACATATAATGCGTAGAATGATTTGAACAAAATGGGTGCAACTCGCTTTGTATAAGAGAATTACACCCATTCTATTCATTTTATGAAATTAACGCAAAGGATTCATTATTCCTCGACAGCAGCCTGCGCGGCGGCAAGGCGGGCGATTGGCACACGGAATGGAGAACAAGATGCGTAGTTCATGCCAATCTTGGCGCAGAACTTCACGGATGATGGTTCACCACCATGTTCACCGCAGATACCAGTGCGCATGCCTGGACGAACAGCACGACCCTTCTCTACTGCCATCTTGATGAGTTGGCCAACGCCCTTCTGGTCGAGCACCTGGAATGGGTCAACTTTCAGAATCTTCTTCTCCAAGTAAACTGGGAGGAAGGAAGCGATGTCGTCACGAGAATAACCGAAGGTCATCTGAGTGAGGTCGTTCGTACCGAATGAGAAGTATTCAGCCTCGGTTGCGATGCGGTCTGCCGTGAGGGCAGCACGTGGAATCTCAATCATTGTTCCGATTTCGAATGGGATTTCGATGCCTTCTTCTGCAAAGACTTCCTTTGCTGTAGCCAGAATCACTTCCTTCTGCTGCTTCAACTCATAGAGGATACCAATGAGCGGAACCATGATTTCGGGATGTGGGTCAAAGCCTTCCTTCTTCAGTTGGCAAGCAGCACCGAGGATGGCACGTGTCTGCATGGCTGTGATTTCGGGGAATGTGATACCGAGACGGCAACCACGGTGACCAAGCATTGGGTTGTTCTCGGCGAGAGAAGCCACACGCTGCTGGATAACCTTCACATCTACGCCCATTTCCTTAGCCATCACTTCCTGCCCCTTCAGGTCGTGTGGTACGAACTCGTGCAATGGTGGGTCAAGCAGACGGATATTCACGTGGAGACCATCCATCGCCTTGAGGATTCCGTAGAAGTCTGCCTTCTGATATGGGAGCAACTTCGCAAGGGCTTTTTCACGACCTTCAACTGTGTCAGAAAGAATCATCTCGCGCATGGCGATAATCTTCTGGTCGTCGAAGAACATATGCTCTGTACGAGTCAAACCGATACCCTTAGCGCCGAATGCACGAGCCACCTCGGCGTCGTGTGGCGTGTCGGCGTTGGTGCGAACCTGCAACTTGGTGTATTTGTCGCAGAGGTCCATGAGTGCCTTGAAGTCACCACTGAGTTCGGCAGCCTTTGTCTTGATTTCGCCTGCATAAACCTGACCGGTAGAACCGTTCAGAGAGATGAAGTCTCCTTCCTTGTAGGTAACGCCTTCGATTTCAACAGTCTTGGTCTTGTAGTCAACATTGATGGCACCTGCACCAGAAACGCAGCACTTACCCATACCACGAGCCACCACAGCTGCGTGAGAAGTCATACCGCCACGAGCCGTGAGGATACCTTCTGCTGATGCCATACCAGCGAGGTCTTCAGGTGAAGTCTCGATACGTACCATGATGACTTTATGGCCATTGGCATGCCACTCCTGAGCATCGTCAGCGTGGAACACAATCTGACCGCAAGCAGCACCTGGAGATGCAGGAAGACCCTGAGTGATGACTTTTGCCTTCTTCAGAGCATCCTTGTCAAATACTGGGTGCAAGAGTTCGTCGAGTTTCTGAGGTTCGCAACGGAGGATAGCAGTCTTCTCGTCGATGAGGCCTTCACGAACAAGATCCATGGCAATTTTCACCATGGCAGTACCTGTGCGCTTACCGTTACGAGTCTGGAGGAACCAGAGTTTGCCTTCCTGTACGGTGAACTCCATATCTTGCATGTCCTTGTAGTGCTTCTCCAACTTGTCCTGAATCGAGTTCAGTTCAGCATAGAGAGCAGGCATTGCTTCTTCCATTGAAGGATACTTGGCCACACGTTCTTCTTCAGAGATGCCAGCACGTTCAGCCCAACGCTGTGAACCAATCTTGGTGATTTGCTGTGGTGTGCGGATACCAGCCACCACGTCCTCACCCTGTGCATTGATGAGGTACTCACCATTGAAGAGGTTTTCACCGTTACCAGCGTCGCGAGAGAAGCAAACACCCGTGGCAGAGGTGTCACCCATGTTGCCGAACACCATTGCCATCACTGACACAGCGGTACCCCACTCGTCTGGAATGCCTTCCATCTTGCGATAGAGGATAGCACGCTCGTTCATCCAACTGCGGAACACGGCACAGATTGCTCCCCAGAGTTGTACGATTGGGTCGGTTGGAAAGTCCTGACCAGTACGCTCCTTAATAGCTTTTTTGAAAAGCTCGACGAGTTTCTTCAGAGACTCTACAGAAAGGTCCTTGTCGAGCACAACACCCTGCTCTTTCTTTACTTTCTCGATGATTTCCTCGAATGGGTCAATATCTTCCTTGTTAACAGGCTTGAGACCAAGTACAACATCGCCGTACATCTGTACGAAACGACGGTATGAATCATAAACGAAATGAGGATTGTTGGTCTTCTTCACCATACCTTCAGCCACTTCGTCATTGAGACCGAGGTTGAGGATGGTATCCATCATACCTGGCATGGAAGCGCGAGCACCAGAACGAACAGATACAAGCAGAGGGTTCTGTACATCACCGAACTTGCTGTTCATCAGTTTCTCGATGTGAGCCACTGCGGCATTCACTTCATTTTGAAGCAATTCTTTGATTTTCTCCTCCCCTACCTCATAATACTCATTACAGCAATCAGTAGTGATTGTGAAGCCTGGAGGCACTGGCACACCGATGAGGTTCATCTCAGCAAGGTTTGCACCTTTACCGCCGAGAGCCTCGCGCATCTGCGCATTACCTTCTGCTTGTCCATTGCCGAAGGTGTAAACTCTTTTTTGAGCCATAACTTTTCTTTTCTTTTTTTTATTATTTAAGGTTATTGATTATGTAAATCTTTTATCCATAAGAAGGAAAAATCTGTAGTTTCGGGAACGCGTCCCCGACGATTTTTGCAAAAATAATGTATTTTGTTCAATGCCGCAAATTTTTTGGCATTTTTTTGATAAAAAAGACTTTTATTTGCCCGAAAGTTTCCGAATTAAGTCTTTATTTATCTTTGGAATGCGTGGTCCCTTCCGAATATTCTCCTGTATCAATTCCTCTGTTTTGTTATACATATTTTTGAAATGTTCTGTGATGAAATTCTGTACTCTTACCTCGACAGTCGGCATGCCCTCTTCGGATGGCGACACGCACATGAGCCCGTTGTGTACAATCTCCACTTCTACGTCTTTCCCTGTCAGCATCGGGTCGCCATCGTAATGCACCACCCCTTCTTTGGAACGGTGAATTGTGGCTTTTTGACACTGGAACGTTTTGATTCGTGAATTCTGTCCTATTGTGCCGTTGAACAATTGGATGGCAATTTGTGGTGCTTCGATGGCAAGAAAAGGCTCGATGATGGTCACGTCCATAATTCCATCTCTCACAGAAGCGGATGGCGCAATATAGGCATTATTGCCATACTGGGATGCATTGGCACATGAGATGAGGAATGCTTTGTAAACACGGTGAACCTCCACACCTTCTTCTTTGTTGACGATGTCAATGTCGTAAGTTTCTGGATGATAACCGAGACTGCTGTTCAACACATTCTCGATGTAGGAAACTGGACCTCTCTTCCCGGACTCGGCAAATCGCTGTGAAATGAATGCGTCAAACCCAACCCCGCATGTACAGAAAAAAGGACGTTCATTTACAATGCCATAGTCCATCGGCTGGGTCAATCCTCTATTGATGATCTTGATGGCGCTGAGTGGGTCTGTCGGAATGCGAAGATGCCGGGCTAGTCCATTTCCAGAACCTGAAGGAATGATGGCAAGGGCTGTCTGGGTGTGAATAAGTCCTGTGGCCACCTCGTTCACAGTTCCATCGCCACCTATTGCGCATACGATGTCAACTCCTTGCTGGGCGGCCTTTTGGGCCAATTCTGTAGCATGACCTACATATCCCGTCTTCAACACCTCATGGTCGTAATAACTTCTGTCGAGATAGTCCTCTATCAGTTTCAAGACAAAGTTCTTTCCCGATGTGCCAGATATGGGATTTACGATGAATATGATTTTTTTCTTTTTTGCCATAAAGAGAACGGACGGGCCTCTGTTCCTACTTGCCTTATATATAAATAATGTGTATGTAATATCTACTATTCAAAAACGCACTCTTTGCGAATTGCACTGCAAAATTACGACTTTTTGCGCCAATTTCTCAAAATAACACCGTGTTTTTTGACTTTCTTCGTTTTTTTTCAGGAAAGATGTGTAAGAAACGCTCTTTTTTTACTAACTTTGCATCGTTTTTGCATTAGCAAACGGAAATGGACAGAAAAAATAGTAACAAATAGCGTGTCTCTTCCGGTGTCAACTAAGAACAATTTTTCATGTGAGATGAATGTTTCATTAGTGGGCAACTAACCGGAATGCACAATTTAACTATGGGTTTATTACAAGAAAGAATGAGTAAGTATAGAGAGCCGCAGAAATACATTAATGCGGGTGTTTATCCTTACTTTAGAGAAATTGACAGCCATCAGGACACAGAGGTGATGATGAGCGGAAAGCGAGTTCTCATGTTTGGCTCAAATTCTTATATGGGGCTCACTTATGACAAGCGTATTTGCGAGGCTGCCATCAATGCCATCAAGAAATACGGTACAGGATGTGCTGGTTCACGTTTCTTGAACGGAACGCTCGACCTTCACATTCAACTTGAAAAAGAACTTGCAGATTTTGTGGGTAAAGATGAAGCATTGGTTTATTCTACAGGTTTTACTGTAAATTCAGGCGTCGTGTCTTGCTTGACTGGTAGAAACGACTACATTATCGGTGATGACCGCGACCATGCATCCATTGTTGACGGACGCAGGCTTTCTTTCTCTCAGTTCTTCCATTATAAGCACAATGACATGGAAGACCTTGAACACCAGTTGATGCGTTGCAACGCCGATTCCCTCAAATTGATTGTTATTGATGGTCTCTTTTCTATGGAGGGAGACCTTGCAAAACTTCCTGAAATCATTGAACTGAAGAAAAAGTACAATGCTACAGTAATGGTTGATGAAGCACATGGCTTGGGTGTGTTTGGTAAGCAGGGACGTGGCGTTTGTAACCACTTCGGAGTGACAGAAGATGTTGACCTCATTATGGGTACATTCTCTAAGAGCCTTGCATCCATTGGCGGATTCATCGCATCTGATAGCGACACCATCAATTGGCTCCGTCACAACAGCCGCACTTATATCTTCAGTGCTTCTAACACACCAGCAGCCACTGCTGCAGCGCTTGAAGCGCTCCATATTTTGCAAGAGGAGCCTGAACGCCAAGAAAATCTCTGGAAGATTACCAATTACGCACTTAGCCAATTCAAAGAGGCCGGTTTCGAGATTGGTGACACAGAAAGTCCTATCATCCCGCTCTATGTGCGTGATGCCTTTAAGACTTTCCAAGTTACTAAGTTGGCATTCGATAAGGGGGTGTTTGTCAACTCTGTTGTTCCACCAGCATGTGCACCGCAAGACACACTCATCCGTGTGGCGCTCATGGCAACTCATACTAAAGAACAAGTTGACCGTTGTGTAGCAATTCTTGTGGATACATTCAAGGAATTGGGACTGCTCAAATAAAAGAAAGATTTATATATGTGTAGGATGAAGGGAAGTTAACAACTTCCCTTCCCTATTCTAAAATAGAATGTCATGCTAACATTAAAACTCATCACAGAAGAGACTGAACGAGTTATCAAAGGTCTCGAAAAAAAGCACTTTCAAGGTGCGAAAGAAGCTGTAGAACAGGCCATAGCCATTGACAAACAGCGTCGTGAAGCACAAACAAAACTTGATGCCATCCTCGCCGAGAGCAAAAAATATGCTGCTCAAATCGGTCAACTCATGAAGGCTGGCAAGAAAGACGAAGCCGAAGCGGCAAAACAGGAGGTGGCAAAACTCAAGGCTGAAGCCTCAAATCTTGAAGCCGTCAAGCAAGATGCAGAGCAGCAACTCACTGCTCATCTCTGCACCATCCCCAACATCCCTTACGATGAAGTGCCCGAAGGTTCCTGTGCTGAGGATAATGTTGTGGTGAAATCATCTCTGCGTGAGTGCAAGCCTGGTGATACTGTAGGTAACTGGGACACAGTACCTTCAAATGGAAATGCCAAACTTCCCCATTGGGAACTTGCTAAGAAGTATAATCTTATTGACTTCGACCTTGGAGTGAAAATTACAGGTGCAGGTTTTCCTGTCTATATAGGCAAAGGTGCTCAACTTCAACGTGCTCTTATCAATTTCTTTTTGGCAGAAGCCAATAAGGCCGGTTACACAGAAATCATGCCTCCTACGGTGGTGAATGCCGCATCTGGATATGGAACTGGTCAACTTCCTGATAAGGAAGGGCAGATGTACCACTGCGAGGTGGATGACCTCTATCTCATTCCCACGGCAGAGGTTCCTGTTACCAATATCTACCGTGATGTCATTCTTGACGAGAAAGACCTTCCCATCAAGAACTGCGCCTACACTCAGTGTTTCCGTCGTGAAGCAGGCTCTTATGGTAAAGATGTGCGTGGCTTGAACCGTTTGCACGAGTTTTCAAAAATAGAGATTGTCCGTATTGATACACCTGAACACTCTAAGGAAAGTCACAAGGAGATGCTTGATCATGTGGAAGGTCTTTTGAAAAAACTGGAACTCCCCTATCGTATTCTTCGTCTTTGCGGTGGCGATCAGTCATTTACCTCCGCTATCTGTTACGATTTCGAAGTCTATTCCGAGGCTCAGGGACGTTGGCTTGAAGTTTCGTCCGTCAGCAATTTTGACACATATCAGGCTAATCGTCTCAAATGCCGCTACCGCAATGCGGATAAGAAGGTGCAACTCTGTCACACTCTTAACGGATCAGCCCTTGCCTTACCCCGTATTGTGGCATCAATCCTGGAAGACAACCAGACACCAGAAGGTATCCGAATTCCTAAGGCACTCGTGCCATACACAGGGTTTGAGATGATTGACTAATGGATTCGACATTTTTTACCGAAAAGTGAAGAATCTTTGACAAAATGATGGGCTATTACAATGATTTTTTGTAACTTTGCATCGTTTTTTACGTAAACAACTGGTAAAAAGATATTATTATGAATAAGATTGTCAAGAAAGAGCAGTTCAGTGAAAAGGTGTTCAAACTGGTGGTTGAAGCACCTCTTATCGCTAAATCTCGCAAGGCTGGACACTTCGTCATCGTTCGTGTTGGCGAACAAGGCGAACGTATGCCGCTCACCATCGCAGATTCTGATGTTGAGGCTGGCACCATCACACTTGTCGTACAGAAGGTGGGCTATTCTTCCACCAAGTTGTGCAACTTGAACGAGGGCGACTACATCACTGATGTGGTGGGTCCGTTGGGTCAGGCTACTCATATTGAGAAGTTCGGCACAGTAGTTTGTGCAGGTGGTGGTGTAGGTGTGGCTCCTATGCTCCCTATCATCAAGGCGTTGAAGGCTGCAGGAAACAAGGTCATTTCCGTGTTGGCTGGTCGCACAAAGGAACTTATCATTCTGGAGGACGAGGTGCGCAAGCATTCTGACGAGGTCATCATCATGACAGACGATGGCTCTTATGGACAGAAGGGCGTAGTGACAGTTGGTATTGAACAAGTCATTCAGCGTGAGAAAGTGGACAAGTGTTTTGCTATTGGCCCAGCCATTATGATGAAGTTCTGCTGTCTCTTGACTAAGAAATATAACGTTCCAACGGATGTTTCACTGAATACTATCATGGTGGATGGTACGGGTATGTGTGGTGCTTGTCGTATCACGGTGGGTGGCAAAACTCGTTTCGTGTGTGTGGATGGTCCTGAATTTGATGGTCATGAAGTGGACTTCGATGAGATGTTCAAGCGCATGGGCGCATTCAAGCCTATTGAAATTGAGGAGATGAAGAAACTGGAGGAGCATGTTGAATCAGTTGCTCCAACAGCCAAGAAAGAGGCTGCCGCTGATGCTACAGGCATGACGACAGACACTCCCCTCTCCGAACTGACTGACCGCAATGCTGCATGGCGTAAGGAATTGGCTGCCAACATGAAACCAAAGGAGCGTGGAGAAATTGAACGCTGCGTGATGGGAGAATTGGATCCTGTTTATCGTGCCACCACTCGTACAGAAGAAGTGAACACGGGTCTCACTGTTGAGCAGGCACTTACAGAAGCAAAGCGTTGTCTCGACTGTGCAAAGCCTTCTTGTATGGAGGGTTGCCCTGTGAGCATCAACATTCCTTCATTTGTGAAGAACATCGAGCGTGGGCAAATCTTGGAGGCTGCTAAGGTGCTCAAGGCTACAAGCGCGCTGCCTGCTGTGTGTGGTCGTGTATGTCCACAAGAAAAACAGTGCGAGAGCAAGTGTATCAAACTGAAGATGAATCAGAAGGCTGTGGCTATCGGTAACTTGGAGCGTTTTGCTGCTGACTTCGAGCGTAACAGCGGTAAGATGGCTCTTCCTGAATGTGCGCCAAAGAATGGCAAGAAGGTTGCGATTGTGGGTTCTGGTCCTGCTGGTCTTTCTTGTGCTGGTGACTTGGCAAAGGCAGGCTATGATGTGACTGTGTTTGAAGCATTGCATGAGATTGGCGGTGTGCTGAAATATGGTATTCCTGAATTCCGTCTGCCTAATGCAATTGTAGATGTGGAAATCGAGAACCTGCGCAAGATTGGCGTGAACTTCGTGAAAGACTGCATTGTGGGTAAGACCATTACCATTGACGAGTTGGAGAAGGAAGGCTACAAAGCCATCTTCGTGGCTTCGGGTGCAGGTCTGCCAAACTTCATGGGCATTCCTGGCGAAAACTCTGTGGGTATCATGTCTTCGAACGAATACCTGACTCGTGTGAATCTCATGGACGCTTCTAACCCTGCTTCTGATACACCTATCGTGAAAGCCAAGAGCGTGATGGTAGTCGGTGGTGGTAACACCGCTATGGACTCTTGTCGCACTGCTAAGCGTTTGGGCGCTGAACACGTATTTATTGCATATCGTCGTAGCGAGGCAGAAATGCCTGCACGTTTGGAAGAGGTGAAGCATGCTAAGGAAGAAGGTATCGAGTTCCTCACGCTTCACAACCCTATCGAGTATGTTTCCGACGAAAAGGGTAATGTGACACAGGTGAAACTTCAAGTGATGGAATTGGGCGAACCTGATGCTTCTGGTCGTCGCTCTCCAATTCCGGTGGAGGGTAAGATTGAGACACGTGACATCGACCTTGCTATTGTGGCTGTTGGTGTTTCGCCTAATCCACTTGTACCCAAGTCAGTGGAAGGTCTTGAATTGGGTCGTAAAAACACGATTGCCGTCAATGATCAGATGCAGTCGAGTATTCCGACAATCTTCGCGGGTGGCGACATCGTGCGTGGTGGTGCAACCGTCATCCTCGCTATGGGCGATGGTCGTAAAGCAGCAGCCAACATTGATGCCATGCTGAAGGCTCAGGCATAAATCATTGTAATTTATACAATAAAGGGGGTGAACGATTCGTTTATAAGAATGGTTCACCCCTTTATTATGGGTGTTTTTCATTATGCGTTTACCTTCTTCATCAATATGAAACGACAAATACATACAATCATTTGGGGAGCAATGTCTGCATTGTTTTTCCCTGCTTTGTGCTGCTTTTTCTTGATGTCTTCGTGTGTTGACGATGAGCAGTTCACAGCAGACAGAAGTGCTCTGTTGAGTTTCAGCCAGGACACGGTGTCGTTTGATACAGTGTTTTCGGGCATTACCTCCAGAACGGAACGTGTCCGAATTTACAATAAGAATAACAAGGGACTTCGTATTGCTCGTATAGCGTTGGAATCGGGAGGTGCATCAGGATTCATGATGAACGTGGATGGGCAGAACGGTGTCTCATTGAATGATGTGCAGGTCTTGAAAGAGGATAGTGTCTTCCTGTTTGTCAAAGTGAATGTGCCTGTAAGTTCTTCAATGAAACCGACAAAAATCTCAGATACAGTTATCTTAACCCTCGAAAGTGGAGTCCAGCAGAAAGTGGTGCTGGAAGCATTTGGACAAAACATGCAGGCTTTGAATGGTGAAGTGTTGAAAGGTGACAACGTGCTAACTGCAGACGAATTGCCTTATGTTATTTACGATAGCCTTGTGGTGTCGGAAAGTGCATCGCTTCGTATCAAGGAAGGGACCACTCTCTATTTCCACAATGGTGCAAGCCTTATTGTGCATGGCACCTTAGATGTGGAAGGTACTCAGGACAAACCAGTCACGCTACGTGGCGATCGGTTGGACAAGATGTTTCCATATTTACCTTACGATCGATTGGAAAATCAGTGGGGAGGCATTTATATGTCTTCCTCCTGTAAAGGATGTAACATCAATTATGCAGACATTCACAGCGGGAACTATGGCATAGTGTGCGATGGAATCGAGGGAAAAGTGAATATTACGAATTCAGTCATCCATAATGTTGCAGGTTATGGTCTGTATCTGAAAGATTGCGAGTCGTTGGTGGCAAATACACAAGTCTCTAACTCAAAATATGATTGTGTGGGCATTTATGGTGGAAAGGCTGATTTCTATCACTGCACGTTCGCACAGTTTTATCCATGGAAAGCCGACCGTGGAAACGCGCTTTATGTGAGCAACTATATAGGTGAAGAGGAACATCTGATAGAAAGTGTCAATTTTTATAACTGTTTTGTTACTGGGTATGCAGACGATGAGGTGTATGGAAAGCCTGGTGAAAAACCTCTCAATCTGAATTTCTACCATTGTGTATTGCTGACGGATGTGAGTGATGAAACCTATTTTCATGATTGCATCGGAGAATCGAAGGATGCGGACACCTACAAGGAAAAGAATTTCAAGACGTTCGATACACACGCTTATCTCTATGATTTTCGGCTCGATTCTGCCAGTGTTGCCCGTGGAAAAGGTTCAACAGCCTACTCTACCTCGTATCCTATAGACAGATTTGGTGTGTCACGTGGCGAAAAGCCTGATGCTGGATGCTATCAATCTTCCTATTGAAAATATGGCTCACCTGCTATAAAGCTGAAAAACAAAAATGAACACCGAAACGTAACCATTCAGCGAAAGAACTTCCACTTGGATTTTAATTTGAATAATTACTCAAGTTTCGGATGTTTTTCTCAACAACGAATATTTCGAATATGACGAATTTATACAATGCACAATGCACCCAAGGGTGCAACGAATAAAAACGAATGCTGAGTGTAGCCATTCAATTCCATTCGTTGCCGCTTGCGGCATTAGGAAAATACATCTTCTCGCCGCATGGTAAATTAGAATGATTCGTTTTATTCGTTGTTGAAAATGAAGCGTTT
>Ga0256405_10003127_pt1:7500-35240 | contig 35240 bp, 24 predicted proteins | sample RumenRJG_02DNA_FD_189096 | JGI IMG/M metagenome (GOLD analysis project Ga0256405, IMG submission 189096) | Bovine rumen microbial communities from Lethbridge, Alberta, Canada - RJG_02 | ecosystem: Host-associated > Mammals > Digestive system > Stomach > Rumen | place: Canada: Alberta...
TCAATATTAACAACCATAACTTTCATTAAAATGAATTTACTATTTTTTATATAACTTTGATTTCTATTGGTCTATATCTCTTATGTGAAAAATTGGTTTTTAGTATTTTTTTTATTAAATTTTAAGGCTTTCCAAAACTTTTATATATTACCATTGTTATAATTATAACTATAGTTATATTTTTAAAATTACTATTTTCATAATTTAATGTGAAGTGATATAATGATATATATGGACAACTCAGCGACTTCTCCTATAAAAGAAGAAGTATTAAATGAAATGTTACCTTACTTAAAAGAAGAATTTGGAAATCCTTCCACCCTTTATACATTAGGACGTAATGCTAAAAAAGGATTGGATCAAGCAAGAGCAAACGTAGCAGATTTGATTAATGCAGATTCAAAAGAGATTGTATTTACAAGCGGTGGAACCGAATCAGACAACTGGGCTATAAAAGGGATTGCAATCAAGCTTAGAGATGAGGGAAAACATATCATTACTACTGAAATCGAACATCCTGCGGTTAAAAATACTTGTGAATATCTTGAGAACTTTGGATTCGAGACAACTTATCTTCCTGTTCAAGAAAATGGAATAATCAGTATTGAAGATTTGAAAAATGCGATAAGGGAAGATACTATACTCATTTCCGTCATGCATGCAAATAATGAAATAGGTACTATCCAGCCTATAGAGGAAATCGGTAAGATTGCTAAGGAGAAAGACATAATCTTTCACTGCGATGCAGTTCAATCAATTGGTAAAATACCAGTAGATGTGAAAGCTGCAAATATTGATTTATTATCAATGTCTTCACATAAGATATATGGTCCTAAAGGTGTGGGGGCTCTCTTCATTAGAAAAGGATTAAGGCTGGATCCATACATTCATGGAGGAGGCCAGGAAGGTGGAAAAAGATCAGGTACTGAAAATGTCGCAGGCATCATAGGATTTGGAAAAGCTGCGGAAATAGCCAAAAGAGATCTGGAAGCAAATACCGAGCAATTAACTGCCATCAGGGATGCATTGATTGAAAAGATTCTTGATAGAATTCCTGAATCCTATTTGAACGGAGACCCTGATACCAGACTTCCAAATAATGTGAATGTTCGTTTTGCTGCAATTGAAGGTGAATCCATGATTTTAAGACTGGACGCAAAAGGAATAAATGGAGCAACAGGTTCCGCATGTTCATCCAAAAGCCTGTCACCTTCTTATGTTTTAAGTGCTTTAGGACTTGCCGATGCTGATATTCATGGTTCCTTAAGACTCTCACTTGGAACAGAAAACAGCTTGGAGGATGTTGATACCGTTGTTGATACCTTAGAGGAAATAGTTGCAACATTACGGACCATGTCTCCTATCTGGGACAATGAGAAGAACGCTTCAATAGCTTTTGACGAGTCAAGCTTCACTTCTCATTAAATAAATCATTCAGAATCAAATTCACTATTTGATTCTTTATTTTTAAAATGAAACTAAAATTAAAAAAAGTAAATAATCTAATTTATTCAAAATTATGAAAACCATATAAAGGTGATATTATGGAATACAGTGATAAAGTAATGGATCATTTTGCAAATCCAAGAAATACTGGAAGAATCGAAAACCCAAGCGGCCAAGGTACAGTTGGAAATCCGACTTGTGGAGATTTGATGACAATTTATATTGATGTTGATGACAATGATGTAATTCAGGACATTAAATTTGAAACTTTTGGATGCGGTGCAGCAATAGCTACAAGCAGCATGATTACAGAAATGGCTGTCGGCATGCCTATTGAGGATGCTTTAAAGATATCCAGAAATGATGTGGCTGATGAGCTGGATGGACTTCCTCCAGTTAAAATGCATTGTTCCAACTTAGCTGCAGATGCATTAAGAGCAGCAATAGATGACTACAAACAAAAAAATCAATAAATATTTAATAAATCTTATCTGGAATGAGTAAATAAAAAAAGTTGATTTTACTTTTATCTTAAATTAATCTTTTAAAATATCTCAAAAAATAATAAATCAAATCAATAAAGTCTATTATTTAAATAAAATCCTTCTTAAAAAACACACGATAACTTTAAATTTATGCAATCTATTATCTTAAACATCATCTAAAAAAAGATAAATTAAACACAAATCAATAATCCCAAATTATTAATTAAAACACTAAAAAAAGATAAATTAAACACAAATCAATAATCCCAAATTATTAATTAAAACACTAAAAAAAGATGATTAATTTAAGATTAGTTAAATCAACCATTAAATAAAAAAATTTTATGCAATTAGTTTACAAGTTCTGGATAGGATTCTTTTTTTCTATCTGGCCTGTATACAGGCAGATCACCAGTATAACATCTAGAATCTAAGGACTTCTGCAAAGTCTCGCTTTTTTCCAAAGATGTGAGGAAAAGATTTGATCCCATTCCACCTAATGACTTTATGGTGTCAGTAGATGTGGACAAATATCCAAGTCTTGTTTTTTGAGCATTTCTCATAGTTTCAAGTCTTTCAAGGAATATGAATATAGCATTATACATCAATGTTGCAATTTCACAGAATATTTGCGGAACATAACATCTTCTAAGAACATGCATGACATCTGCAATCGGAGTGGTTAATGTCATGAATCCCAGAGATGAGAAACATCCGAATACTCTAAAGAAAGTAAGCATTGATGTGGTGTATGAATATGTGGTAATTCCGATTCCCCATATTCCGCTATCCCATATGTATTCTCCTTGAGGGAAGAAGAATAATATGAATATGCATGTTAGGAATGTAAATGAGAATGGAATGATTAAAAATTTTATATAATCCTTGAGTGAAACTCTAGCCACGCCCAGCACAAGTATGCTTGATAGTATAATAATTGCAATGGAATAGTAATTATTGCTCATTACAAGTGTTGAAAGAATTAATATGAGTGATACAAATACTTTTACAAATGGATTGTATTCTGAAAGCTTGTTGTTATGAGCGATAAAATCAATATCAAATTCCATTTTTACACCATTTTAATATTCTTGTCTTATTAATAGACTAAGTAGTTTATGTCTTTATATATGTATTATTTTGCATATAAATTTAATCTTGTTTTAAAAAGTTTTAATTTGCATTTACTGATTATTTTAATATTTATTTGAAATTTTTATATCAAAAATTGAATTAACTATCACTTTTAATTGTGTATTAAATCAGATTTTCCCAGATATGTTGATGAGTAGTTTGATCTAATATGTTTTTCCATAAAAATAATGATTTAAAATATAAAATGATATTTTATTAAAAATAGTTAATATGCGTTTTACAAAATTAAAAATAGCTAAAAAACTGATAAAAAAGATTAATATTAAAAAATATTAATCTTTAAGATAAACACATCTCAGTTAAAATGTGATTATTCTACTTTTTTCTGACCCTTCCAGTATCCGACTGCATAACCGATGATTATAGCACCGATAGCAGCTTGAACTGCAAAGAGTAAACTTTCAATCTCACCAGATGGAGGTTCCCAGAAAGACTCGAACCATGGTTTGTAACCAGTTTCGGATACTGCATCTGAACCTGCGTCATCTGCTCCTCCGAAGTATCCTTGATCTTCACCTAAACCGCTGTATATAACCATAGGTGCAATTACGATTATTAATGTTAATATTAATAAAATTAAATTTTCATGTTTCATTTTATGCATCTCCTGATGGTACATCTTGAGGGTTGATTAAATTTAATTTTAATAAAATATCTGATTTGTAACTTAATAATGTGTTCCAAATAATTAAAGTAAGCAATGCTTCAGCAATAGCAAGTGGCAATTGGGTTGGAGCAAAGATTACGAAAAATTTAGCAATTGCTGCGCCAAGGTTTGGTATTGGGAAAGCTAATGCTAATTGTATGGATGTAACAACATAAGTTACGATGTCTGCTAAGAAAGCACATATAAAAATGCTGACTTTGGATCCAAGTCCTGCTTTTTGACATGCTTTGTAGCCTAACCATCCTACAAATGGTCCAACAATACCCATGGATACACAGTTAGCACCTAAAGTGGTAATTCCTCCGTGTGCAAGCAGTAATGCTTGGAAAAGAAGTACGATAGTTGCGAGTACACCGGTAACAGCTGGACCGAATAATGCTACACCTAATCCGTTACCACAAGGGTGAGAACAGCTTCCAGTAACAGATGGTAATTTTAATGATGAAAGTACAAACATAAATGCTCCTGATACTGCAAGTAATGCGGTGATATCAGGGTTTTCATCAACCATTTTTCTAATTTGATATAATCCGTAACCTACTATTGGTATCATTACAATATACCATATAAGACACCACATAGGAGGCAGGAATCCTTCCATAATATGCAATATAAAATCTCCTTTTAATTTATTGAATAAAAAATTTTTATAATATCAAGATAACTTTATCATTCATAAAGTTTTTTTGATAACTATATTTTATATATACTGATTTATAAACCTTTCGCAAAATGAGAACTTTTTATTTATTTAAGTAGGCTTTATAAATTTTCAGTTTTTGGAAAAAAATTAGTGTTATTTTTTTTTAATTTTGTTTAAGATTTTAAATATTATTTAATTTTTTTAATATTTGCAAAAAGTGTAAAGTTTTGTCTATTAAAAAATGATTTTTCTTTGTTTCTTTTTTTTAAAAAAAGAAGACAGGTTTTTCCCAGCCTTTAAAAAATAGAATTATGTAAAAATTTATTCATTTTTACATTTTATTTTTTTATTAAAGGATTTCCTTGCCTGTCCGATTGTTAATGGATATTCTCCATTAAAGTCAACATCATCATGTTTTTCTAATATTTCAGCCAGGTGGGCAATCCTTGGAAGTCTCAGATTAGCTTTTCTAATAAGGTCGACATCGGCAAAGACTTCTTTAGGAGTACCGGATTCCAAAATTCCTCCTTTGCTTATGACAAAGACCTTATTGGAATATACAGGCACTAAATCCACATCGTGGGTGGAAATTATGATGGTCATTCCTTCCTCGTTCAATTCATACAATAATTTTAAAATATCTGATGCTCCACGTGGATCAAGACCTGATGTCGGCTCGTCAAGCACCATGATTTCAGGCTTCATGGCTAGGATTCCTGCAATGGCCACTCTTTTCTTCTGTCCTCCGCTTAAATGGTGTGGTGCCTTTCTCTCATAACCTGACATGCCCACTCTTTTCAATGCCTCTGTCACAATCTCCTGTGTTTCTTCCTGGGAGTAGCCGAGATTCAATGGTCCGAATGCAACATCCTCTTCAACGGTAGGTGCAAATAATTGATCATCAGGGTTTTGGAATACTATGCCTACTTTCTGCCTTACTTTTATTAATCCTTTCTTTGAATAGGTTATAGGTTCTCCTTCAACTAGAATTTCTCCTTCGGTAGGTTCGTAGATTCCATTGAAATGCAGGAACAAGGTTGATTTTCCTGCACCGTTTTTACCAAGTAATGAGACCATTTCCCCTTTATTTACCTTGAAATTGATATGGTCCAAAGCCACAGTCCCGTCAGGATATTTGTATGTTACATTTTTTGCCTCTAAAATAAAAATTCCTCCGTCTACCTTAATATTTGTCACTATTATATTTATATATTTATTAATTTAAATTAATATTTTATAAACTTTACTTTAATTTTTTAAAGATTTTTAAGATTACTTTCCATATTCAGTTCTCTGGATTTAAAAAGAAAAAAGGCATTACCCATTGTTTTAGTGGTTTTTGTGCTTATTTCTCGTTGTTTTATGTTTTTTGTGGGTACTGCCTATTATTTTATAGTATTATGCATTGTTTCTATATGCATCACAAGCCCTCTGGAATTTCATCTCGTGGGTGTGGGCATGTGAATGCCTTATTCCGGATGGAGTTTCGATTTCATTGATGATATCAACTCCTTCATGGGAATGGCTGTGTTCTCCATCTTTATGAGTGTGCATGTGTATATGCTCGAGATTATCTCCGATGATTTTTTCACTGTCATTTAATGAATTGTTTTCAATCAGGACTTCATTGCTAGAATCTTCCTTGATTTCCTCATCGAATTTTCTATCATACAGCAATGCAGCGTTAAGAACTACCAGACAGCTTCCTGCATTATGCACAATTGCTCCTGTAACTGGGTTCAATAATCCAAGCACACTACATATAATCGCCACGGCATTGATGCACATGGACAAGGCTATGTTGAATCTTATAGTGAACAATGTTGAATTTGAAAGGCGCTTGAGATATGGGATTTTACCAATGTCATCTCCTAAAAGCGCAACGTCTGCAGCGTCAATAGCCACATCGCTTCCCATGGTTCCCATGGCAACGCTTACATCAGATGCCTTAAGAGCAGGAGCATCGTTTACGCCGTCTCCAATCATACATACCTGGCGACCTGATTTCTTAATGTCTTCAATTGCGGTCAGCTTGTCTTCAGGCAGCAATTCACCTCTCACATCCTTGATTCCAACTTTTGATGCAAAGTAATCCGCAGTTTCCTTGTGGTCTCCAGTAAGAAGTATTGTCTCTGTATCCAATTTGTGCAGCGCTTCGATCATATCTCCGGCATCTTCACGTATCATGTCTGATAATCCAATGACCCCTACTGTTCTTCCATTTAATCCTACGATTATGGATGCTTTTCCTTCATATCTTAAAGTATCAAGTGTTGATTGGAGATTTTCGCTTTCTTCAATATTGAGCTCACTGAGATATTTCTGATTTCCGCATACAATTTCTCCATAGGAATTTCTTGCTTTAATACCTTTTCCAGGAATCATTTCAAAATCATGTGCCTCTTCGATTTTAATGGATTTGTTTTCAACATTTTCTATGATTGCTTTTGCAAGAGGGTGTTCTGAACGTTTTTCAGCTGATGCTGTCATTAATAAAACATCCTCGCTGGTGTAATCCTCGTCAAGGCTTATGACATCGGATACTGCCAGATTTCCATAGGTCAAGGTTCCTGTCTTGTCAAATGCTATGGTGTTTAATCCTCCAAGCTTTTCCAAAGCTTCTCCTGATTTGATAAGCACTCCATGCTTTGTTGCCTGACCGATGGCTCCCATGATTGCTGTTGGTGTTGCAAGTATCAATGCGCAAGGACAGAATACTACAAGAACGGTTACTCCTCTTACAATATCTCCGGTAACCAGCCATGCTGCAATTGCTATGGCAAGTGCGATTGGCACGAGCCAGGTTGCCCATTTATCTGCAATTCTCTGGGTAGGGGCCTGATTATTGTCCGCTTCCTTGACAAGGTCGATTAATTTTTGAAGTGAGGAGTTCTCTCCAAGGCTTGTGGCGCTTATGTCAATTGCACCATACAAGTTCATTGTTCCGCAGTATACATCATCCCCAATGCTTTTATCAATTGGCAGGGATTCCCCTGTCATGATTGACTGGTCGATTGATGATGTTCCTTCCACGATTTCACCATCGACTGGAACTACCTCTCCTGGTAAAATTCTAAGCCTGTCTTGAAGGGATACTTCTTCTATGGGTACGATGGTTTCGCTTCCATCATCTGAAACTCTTCTTGCTGTTTGAGGAGTTAAATCTATGAGATTTTTCAATCCTTTCTTGGCTCTCTCCACAGTCCAATCTTCTAAAAGTGCTCCAAGCGCCATAATCCATGCAACTTCGCCTGCGGCAAAGAGTTCACCGATTAGGAGTGAAGCAACCATTGCTATGGTAATAAGCAGTGCAGAGGACACCCATTTTTCCCTAATGAGCCTTATGAGTGCTAAATATACAAGAGGAAGTCCACTTATTATGACAGCTCCCCATGATGGGTCTAGCCATATTGGAACGCTTATGCGAAATATCATAAATACTACTGCAATAAATAGGAATATTCCAGCAATGATTGTCATTTTCAATCCTGCTAAAAAGTCCATTGCTTGTTCTAGATTCATTTTATCACGTCATGTATTATTAATCATTTTTTCATTTGTTTAAATTTATTAAATAGTATTACTTTTTTTCATTTTCTTTATATAGTAAGTATTACTTGGGGTTTATGAGCATCTAATTTTTTATTTTTTTTTAAAAAATTAGAAGTATTACTTTTTTTATTTTCTTTATATAGTGAGTATTACTTGGGGTTTATGAGCATCTAATTTTTTATTTTTTTTTTAAAAAATTAGTAGTATTACTTTTTTTCGTTTTGTTTATATAGTGAGTATTACTCTAGGTTTATGCAAATCTAATTCTTTCATAAAAGTGATGCTTAATCAAATTTCTATAAAAAATAATTTTATGTTTTTAATTTTTTAAAGCATCTGATTAAAAAAAATTAGAAGTATTACTTTTTATGGATTTATTTATATAGGTAGTAATACTTAAATATTTTGATTGAATTTATTTCAAAAGTTGTTTTATATTTTTTTAAATTATCTTTGATTTTTAAAGAATTTCAATAATATTTCATGAAAAAATCAGAAGTATAGTTTATATATGGTCATAAACATAATTCTTTATTAAGATATTGATTAAATTAATTATTATTCGATTAAATATCATAACAAAATATTCTTATAGGTTTTAAAATGGAAAAAGGAACATTATACGGCGTAAGCATTGGTCCTGGAGACCCGGAATTAATCACTGTAAAGGCAATGAAAGTGATTGAAAGATCAAAGTATATTGCAACACCTGAGACTGGAACAAGCGATTCTCTCGCATTGTCTATTGTAAGTGATGCTGTTGATTTATCCGCTAAGGAGATAATGGGATTGAGTTTTCCAATGACTAAGGATGCGGAAATCCTGGCAAGATCTCACAAAGAGGCTGCAGACTCAATAGCAGAGGTCCTTGACAGTGGAAACGATGTTGCAATGCTGAATCTGGGAGATATCACAGTATACTCTACATTTGCTTATGTCATGAACATACTGCTTGAGCGAGATTATGATGTTGAATTGATACCTGGAGTTACAAGCTTCTGCGCTTCAGCATCAGAGTTGAAGATAAGCCTGACAACAATGAATGATCCATTGCATATCATACCTGCAACAGGTGTTGACTTGAAGGAAGCTTTGGCATTGCCTGGAACAAAGGTATTGATGAAGATAGGCCGCTCAATGCCGAAATTAATCGAGGTTTTGGATGAATTGGGTCTTGAGAATAATGTTTATGCAGTTGAAAACTGCGGACTGGAAAATGAGAAGGTTTATAAAGGTTTGGACGAATTTGATAGTAAGATGGGATACTTTACAATTGTTGTTGTAAAATAATTATTAATTTTAAATTGGGATTGACATGGAAGGCAGGCGTTTAGTAAAACAAAAATTGCTGCGTTATGGTTATACTACTGGAACTTGTGCTGCTGCAGCATCAAAGGCAGCTGCAACAATGTTGTTTGAAAAGGAATTGATGACTTCAGTTTCTATTACAACACCTAACGGAACAGATCTTGTCATTGATGTCCTGAATCCTCACTTCAGTGAAAAAACAGCCAGCTGCTCAATTGAAAAGGACAGCGGAGACGATCCTGACATCACTAATGGAACAATAGTATCAGCTGATGTTACCTTGATTCCTGATAGCGATGAAGTTCATATTGAAGGTGGAAAGGGAGTAGGCAAGGTAACCAAGCCAGGCCTAGACCAGAATGTAGGTGAGTATGCCATAAATTCAGTTCCAAGAAAAATGATAAGGGAATCTCTGATTGGATTGGCCAAGGAAAACAGTTATGATGGCGGTTTTCATGTTGTCATTTCAGTTCCTGATGGAGAAAAACTTGCTAAGAAGACTTTCAATCCTGATTTGGGGATTGTTGGAGGAATTTCCATACTGGGCACAACAGGCATTGTCGAGCCAATGAGTTCCAAGGCACTGGCAGATTCCATAAAAGTTGAAATAAGTGTCTTATCCGCTGAGGGAAATGATTCAATCCTGATTTATCTAGGCAATTTCGGTAGGAAATTTGCAACTGAGGAACTGGATTTAAATCCAAATCCTGGAATAATGTGCAGTAATTTTGTTGATGTCGCTCTTGACAGTTCTGTAGAATTTGGATTTAAAAGAATTCTGCTCATTGGACATATTGGAAAACTTGTGAAACTGGGTATTGGAATGTTCAACACCCATTCCCATAATGGCGACGGCAGAATTGAAACCCTCCTTTCCTGTGCTCTTGAAGCAGGTGCGGATTTGGAGACTTTAACTGAGATTCAAAACTGCATAACCACAAATGCTGTTTTAGACATCCTGTGGGATAAGGATCTGCTGCATGAGACCATGAAGATTTTAAAAGGAAGGGTTGAATACAATATTTCTAAGAGAATACCTTCCGAGATTGAAATAGGTTTTATTTGCTTTGCAAATACAGGAGAATATTCTGGTGTTTTATTTGAAAGTGAGAATGCTTCCAATCTCAAATCTTTTTGGAAAAATTAAGTTTTACACATTGAAAACCTATCTTTAAAAATAGTTTCTATCTTATGTGTGTTTGGTATTTTTATAAAATAACTTACAGTCTTAAATTGATTACTTTAAGAGAAAAACTTTTTAAAAACTTTTTTAGAAAAATAACTTTAAAAAATTAAAAAATTATTATTATGTTTTAATTAATATATGGAGAGAAAATATGATTCATTTTGTAGGAGCCGGAAGTGGAGCGGTTGATTTAATAACCATAAGAGGTGCGGAGCTTCTTAAGAAAGCTGATGTGATTATTTATGCAGGATCTTTGGTCAATCCTGAACTGTTGAATTATGCCAAGGAATCTTGTGAAGTCTTTAACAGTGCTGAAATGACCTTGGATGAGGTTATTGAACAGATGATTAAAGCTGAGAAGGAAGAAAAGATGACTGTCCGTTTGCATACTGGAGATTCCAGTATTTATGGTGCTATCCGCGAACAGATGGACCGCCTGGATGAGGAAGGAATTGAATATGATGTCTGTCCTGGTGTTTCAAGCTTTTGCGGTGCTGCAGCTGCTTTAAAAGCGGAATACACATTGCCTGATGTTTCACAAAGCGTCATAATCACTCGTATGGCAGGTAGAACTCCTGTTCGTGATGATGAAAGCATTGCATCATTTGCAGCTCATGGCGCCACCATGGTTATATTTTTAAGCACAGGACTTTTGAAGGAATTGTCTAAAGAACTTGTCAAGGGCCAGTATAGCGAAGATACTCCTGCAGCTATTGTCTACAAGGCAACTTGGCCTGACGAGAAGGTCATGCATTGTACTGTCGGAACATTATATGAAACAGCCAAGGAGAATAATATTACTAAAACCGCTTTGATAATTGTTGGTGATGTTTTAGATAGTGAATACTCATTGTCACGTCTTTATGCGGACGATTTCTCAACTGAGTTCAGACAAGCTAAAAAATAGATTTGACATTAATTTTTCATGTTTGTTATTAGGGGTTTCATCGAGTTTGAAAGCATGTTCGCAATGTAATTGATAATTGTAATTATTGGTTTTAAAATGATTCAAGAGGCATGAAATGAAGGTATCAACTATAGCATTTACAGAGAATGGCATGGAAATAGCTGGCAGGCTGGCAGATTCATTTGAAGATTGTGAATTTGAGATTAGCCGCTGCGCCAGGGGAGGTTTGTCCCAATGGACTGAAGAGCATTTCACAAGTGATGCTATTGTTTTCATAGGTGCGATGGGAATAGCTGTAAGGGCGATTGCTCCATTTGTAAAAACTAAAACTAAGGATCCTGCAGTCATTGTTGTGGATGAATTAGGTCATTTTTCCATTCCTGTTTTATCAGGCCATATTGGAGGAGCCAATGAACTGGCTGTTAAAATAGCTGATGTGCTGGGGGCTGTGCCGGTTATAACAACAGCTACTGATATCAATAATGTTTTTGCAATAGATACATGGGCCAAGGGTGAGAATTTAAGAATCCTAAATCCAGAATGCATTAAACTGGTTTCATCCAAGTTGTTGAAAGGAAAAACTGTTCATGTTAAATCTTCATATTCTATTGGTGGAAAATTGCCTGAAAATATTCAAATCAATGATTTGAAAGATTTGAATGATTATGATGTGATAATTACACATAATAATGAGGATATTGAAAAAATAAACAATAAGAATATTTTGTTACTTGTTCCAGCAATTATTACCGCGGGCATAGGCTGCAGAAGGGGCATTGGATTTGAAATTATTGAAAAATCTGTTTTAAATGCTTTAAATAAAGAAAACTGTCATATTCTATCTTTAAAAGCTATTGCAAGTATTGATAAAAAAGCAAATGAAAAGGGAATACTTGAGTTTGCAGGAAAGTATGGTCTTCCATTCAATACTTATTCTGCAGAAGAGCTTAACAGTCTTGAAGGAGATTTTACAAAATCGGACTTTGTTAAAAGCGTTGTAAGTGTGGATAATGTATGTGAACGCTCAGCTATTGCTGAGAGCAAGGGAGAATTGATTAGGAGAAAGGATGCAGGAAATGGGGTGACAGTTGCCTTAGCTATTAATGAGCCTGTTATCTCATGGGAGTAATTTGATTTAATATTTACAATTTCTCAATTTTTGTTTTTGGAGGAATATTTATGAAAAAGTTATCTGTTGTTGGCATTGGGCCTGGAAATGAGGTGTATTCTAGCATTGAAGCTAGAGAAACTCTTGAAGGTTCAGATTTAATTATTGGTTATAAAAAGTATGTGGAGCTTGTGGAAGAGTATCTGCCTGATAAGGAATATTTATACACAGGCATGACTAAGGAAGTCGACCGCTGCAAAATGGCTTTGGAAAAAGCTTGTGAAGGATTATCCGTAGCTGTTGTCTGCAGTGGAGATGCAGGTGTATACGGCATGGCAGGCTTGGTCTATGAATTGTCTTCAGATTATCCTGATGTGGAAATCAATGTTGTTCCAGGAATTAGTGCTGTTTTAAGTGGTTCTGCAGTTCTAGGTGCTCCAATCGGTCATGATTTTGCGGTTATCAGCTTGTCTGATCTTTTAACTCCATGGGAATTGATTGAAAAACGCTTGGATTTAGCAGGTCAGGGAGACTTCTGCATATGTCTTTATAATCCTTCAAGCCACAAAAGAAAGGACTATCTTAAGAAGGCTTGCGAAATATTGCTGAGGCATAAGGGAGAGGATGATATCTGCGGATATGTCAGAAACATAGGCCGTGAAGGTGAGGAATACCATATTTTAACTCTAAAAGAGCTAAAGGATACTGAAGTTGACATGTTTACCACAGTCTTTATAGGAAATTCAAACACAAAAGTGATTGATGATAAGATGGTGACACCAAGAGGTTATAAAGGTGTTTAGTTAGTTCAAAAGGTTTATTTCAATTTTGAATTTTTAAAGTTTTCAATTTTTTGAAGTTTTAGATTTTTTAAAATTTGAATTTGGAGTTTTTTAAAATTTGAATTTGGAGTTTTTTAAAATTTGAATTTGGAGTTTTTTAAAATTTAAATTGGGAGTTTTAAAATTTAAATTAGGAGTTTTTTTAAATTTAAATTAGATGTTTTTAAAAATTTAAATTCATTCTATTAATCTCAAAAGCTATTAATTCAGTTTATTCTAAAGGTGTAAAAATGCATAAGATTGTATTATTTGGAGGCACAACAGAAGGGCGTATTCTAACAGAATTCCTATCTGAAAACAAGATTCCCTCCATTGTTTGCGTAGCTACGGAATACGGTGAGAAGGTATTGGAATATGACGAGCCTGTAATTGTGCGCTCTGGAAAGTTAAAGCCAGGCCCTATGCAAAAGCTGTTTCAGGATGAAGAAGTGGAAATAGTTTTTGATGCAACACACCCATATGCGATGAATATAAGCAAAAACATTAAAAATGTTTGCAAAGAAGAAAATATCGAATATGTGCGTGTTTTAAGGGAGGCAATTGAAATTGAGGATGCTGTTAAATGCTTTTCCATGGATGAGCTGATAAGCTGCTTAAACGAAACTGAAGGCATCATATTTTCTTCCATGGGGGCTAAAGAGGCTCAAAGTCTTACAGGTGTTGATAATTTCCAGGAGAGGGTCTATCTTCGGATGCTTCCTTCACCGGAAGGCATGAGATCATGTCTGGACTTGGGATACCCCATGAAAAATCTCTGCGGAATGCAAGGTCCTTTTTCCAAGGAATTCAATATTGCCCAGTTCAAGGAAATAGGTGCGGATATTCTCATAACAAAAGAATCTGGAAATGCCGGAGGTTTTTTAGAAAAAACAGATGCCGCTCGTGAATGCGGCATGAAAATACTGGTTCTTGCGAGAGTCGAGGAGGAAGGATTGAGCATAGAAGAAGCTCAAGATATTTTAAGGAGCAGATGCTTATGAAACAAATTAATATTATAGGTATGGGAATGAGTGCTAAAACAGTTACTGGAGAAGCTTTAGAGCTCATTCAAGATGCTGATATTTTAATTGGCGCAAAAAGGCTGATTAATGAGTTTTCTTATCTTAACAAGCCCAGTCATAATGCTTTTTTATCTGACGAAATAGCCGATTTGATTTCAAAATCAGATGAGGATAAAATAGCTATTCTGGTTTCTGGAGATGTTGGCTTTTATAGCGGAGCTGAAAAACTGGTTTGTGCATTGTCTGAATATGATCCGATTTTAGTGCCTGGAATATCTTCTGTATCATATTTCTTTGCAAAATGCAGGATTCCATGGAAGGAAGCTAATTTAATCAGCTGTCATGGAATTGAAAGCAATATTGTCTCTTCAGTTAGGAGAAACAGATACACATTTGCATTGACCGGTCGAAATATTCCTGACCTGCAGAATCAATTGGTCGAATATGGCTTTGGAGATTTGAATGTCTGGGCAGGCGAGAATCTGGGTCTTGAGGATGAATTTGTCACATCCTGCAGGGTATCTGATTTAAACAAGAGGGAGTATGATTCCTTGACAGTTTTAATTATAGAAAATCCCGATTTTGACTCAAGAGTGAAAACAGGAATATCAGATGATGAGTTCATCCGCGCAAAAGTTCCAATGACCAAATCCGAGGTACGTGCTGTCTGCATGTCCAAATTAGACTTGTCTCCATGTGATATAGCATATGATATAGGCTGCGGTACAGGTTCCGTTTCAATAGAAATGGCTTTTGCCGCATATGAAGGCCGAGTATATGCTTTTGATAAAAACGAGGAAGCCGTAGGCTTGGTTTTAGAAAATGCAAGAAAATTTCATCTGGATAATATTGAAGCTGTTTGCGGATTGGCGCCCGAATGCCTTGAAGGTCTTCCAGCACCTGATGTTGCATTTATCGGAGGAAGTTCCGGAAACATGGAGGAGATTGTCAATTTCCTGTATGGGAAAAACAGCAGAATACGATTTGTTATCACTGCTGTAACTATTGAAACCGCCATGGCTGCACTTGAATCCCTTGAAAATCTTGGAATTGAGGGGGATATTGTTCAAGTAGCTGTTTCCAAAGGCAGGCAAATCGGTGATTTGCACATGTTGATGGCTCAAAATCCAATCTTTATTATAAATGGAGGTGGAGATGATGAATAGGCTCCTGATATCTGGTACCAGCAGCAATTGCGGCAAGACCACTATAACAATGGCATTGCTTGCAGCATTCAAACATAGGGGGCTGGACATATCCTCATTTAAAAGCGGTCCTGATTATATCGACCCGATGTTTCACAGAAAGGTTTTTGATGTTGAGACACATAACCTCGACCCTTACTTCTGCAGCGAGGATATGCTTCGCGAGCAATTCATTCGAAATTGCGGCAGTGATTTAAGCATTATCGAGGGAGCCATGGGCTTTTATGACGGAATTGGTGTCGATGGGGAGGCAAGCGCCTGGAAAGTGGCGAAATCAGTTGAAGCTCCTGTTGTTTTGATTCTTGATGCCAGGGGAATGAGCAATTCTGCAGCAGCTATTTTAAAAGGTTTCAAGGAGTTCAAATCAGACAGCATGGTTGAGGGAGTCATTTTCAATGGAATATCAAACCGCTTGTACCCTCTTTTAAGGGATATTGTGGAAAATGTTGGAATCAAGGCTTATGGATTCATGCCTAGAAAAGAGGAATACTCTATTGAAAGCAGGAATCTTGGATTGATCACTGCAGATGAGATTTCAGACATCCGTGAAAAAATAAATGGCTTGAGGGAGCTGGCAGAGGAATGCATTGATCTTGATGGCTTGTTGGAACTTGCTGAAAGTGCTCCTGATCTTGAATCAAAATCAGAATTTATAGGTTCTGCTAAGACAAATTCAAATGAAAATGGTCTGCGCATAGCTGTTGCTCGTGATAATGCATTCTGCTTTATCTATGAAGAAAACATTGAAATACTGGAGGATTTGGGATGCGAAATTGCATATTTCAGTCCTTTAGAGGATGAAAAACTGCCTGAAGGCATTTGCGCTCTCTATTTATGCGGAGGATATCCTGAACTTTATACCGATGAGCTGTCTCGAAACAAAAGTTTGATGGAGGATATAAAGGAGAAGATGTCTCGAGGGCTTCCTACAATAGCAGAATGCGGAGGATTCATGTATCTGCATGATTCAATTGAAAATGTTCCAATGGTTGGATTCATTGAAGGAAATTGTGTAAAAACAGACCATCTGCAGCGTTTCGGCTATGTTGAGATTACTGCATTGAAGGATAATCTATTATGCAGTGAAGGTGAAAGCATCAGGGTTCATGAATTCCATTATTATGACAGCGACAACTGCGGAGAGGACTTCAAGGCTGTAAAGGCATCTAATGGAGTGGAATATGCATGCTGTCATAGTTCAGACAGCTGTTATGCCGGTTTCCCTCATATCTACCTGCCTGCAAACCCTGATTTTGCAAAATCATTCGTAAATCATGCTCGGAAATGGAAAAATGATATTTAAAATTTCTCCATATGAGTTTGTGTAAAAATCTAAAGTTTTTTTATTTTTAAATTTATTATTGATTATTAACCTAAGGGAGTTAAATTATGAAAATTGAACTGGAACAGGTCAAACCTGCTGATATAGAAAAAAGAAGTTTTGAAATCATTGAATCTGAACTGCCACATGATATTGACAGCGAACTTGCGCCAATCATTAAAAGAGCGGTTCACACATCTGCTGATTTTGATTATGTTGATAACCTGTGCTTTTCAGAAGATGTTGTTAGCAAGGCATTGGAAAGCATTAAAAACGGAGCCTGCATAGTTACAGATACTCAAATGGCTAAAGCGGGAATTAATAAGGCAGAACTTAAGAAGCATGGAGGGGAAGTATTCTGCTTTATGAGTGATGATGATGTGAGAGACATGGCCAAGAAAAACGGCTCAACCCGTGCCAGGGCTTCAATGGAAAAGGCGGCTCAAATGGACAGGCCTTTGATTTTCGCCATTGGAAATGCTCCTACAGCTTTGATTAGAGTATATGAATTGATTCAAGAGGGCTTGCTCAAGCCGGAGCTTGTCATTGGGGTTCCTGTCGGCTTTGTAAATGTGGTGCAGTCAAAAGAGCTTATCATGCAATGTGATATTCCATATATTGTAGCTCGTGGCCGAAAAGGAGGAAGCAATGTTGCAGCATCTATTTGCAATGCCCTCATCTACATGTTAAGGGACGGATATTGATTTTATATGAAAAAAAGTTTTAGATAAGTTTTTATATTTCTTTCAATAAACTTGATTTTAAGTAAATTAAAACATGTTTTAATTTTTTAGGAATGGTACTATGGTAGATAAAGTAATTTTAGTGGTAAGTTTTGGAACTTCTTACAATAATAATCGCTCTCTTACAATTGGAGCTATTGAAGATGACATACGTGAGGAATTCACTGATTTCGATGTAAGGAGGGCATTCACTAGCCAGATGGTGATCAATATTTTGAAAAAACGTGATGATCTCTCTATTGACAATGTGGAGGAAGCTCTTGAAAGAGCGGTGAATGACGGCGTTAAAACAATCATAATCCAGCCTACCCATGTCATGGATGGTACTGAGTACAATTTTAAAATTGTAGATACTGTCAAGAAGTATGAGGATAAATTTGAAAATATTGCAATAGGAGATCCCTTATTGATAAGCGATGATGATTTTGAAGACCTGATAGATTCAATAACTGCCAAAGGATGCGCTGATGCTGATACTGCTAATGTCTATATGGGCCATGGAAGCCCTGCTGATTCCAATGCGGTTTATCCTACATTGCAGAAGAAGCTTGAAGACAAGGGATTTGACAACTACTTTATTGGAACTGTTGAGGCAAAGCCGGACTTCGATGATGTTCTGGCCATGTTGAAGGAGAAGGATTTCAAAAAGATTCTATTGAAGCCTTTGATGGTCGTAGCGGGCGACCATGCTCAAAACGACATGGCTGGAGACGAGGAAGACTCCTGGAAGAACATGTTCATAGCTAATGGGTATGATGTCGAATGTGTTGTAGAGGGCCTGGCTCAATGTGAGGATATTAGAAAAGTCTATATCAAGCATGTTCAAAAGGTCATAGACAGTTTTAATTAATGCTATTTTAGCATTATTTTATTTCTATTTTTATTTTCTTGCTTTTTTTCTAGCTATTTTTTATTTAATCCTTCAGATTTATTTTCTAATTTTTTTCATTTTTTTACTTTAATCATTTTAAATTTATTTTTTAGTTTTTTTCTTGCTTTTTTAACAATATTTTTTAAATAATAAAATTTATTTATATTCAACTACATAGTAAAATACATATTTTAAGTATATTTTACTTTCAAACCTTAAAATATCTTTAATAAAATTAATTGAGAGGTTGAAAATGAATTATAAGAAGATAATGGTTTTGCTTGTCCTTTTGGTTGCTGTTGTTGGATTTACCATGGCATCCGTATCTGCGGCATCAACACAAAGCAAGACATTCACGGTCAAGGACAATTCTATTGTCACAAAATCATTGGGCAAGGGAGATAAGGTTTCAGTTTATTATACCTCTAATTTTTCACCGCAATACAATATGAAAAGATTCCTGGCTGTCACATGCTATGGCTTTGATATAGATCCTGATTATCATAAGATCAGCAAAGTGAAAGTATATCTGAAAAATAAGAACAAGAAGACAGTTGTGAGAACATATAACACAGCAGCGGGTGGAAAAATCATAAAAGTTTCTTCAAAGGAAACTCCATATAAAGTAGTGGTTTATTATAAAACCTATAAAAATAAAATAGTCTTTTAACACTTTCAAGTGTTAATTCCTTTTTTTCTTAATTGAGCTTTTAAATATTTTATTCTAATATAGATGGTTCTTTTTAAATTTTAAAAATAATTGTTCTTTTTTAGTTTTAAATTGCAATTTTGTTTTTTTTTATTCTAAAAATAGCTAATTTTTTTTTAAATTATAAAAAAAGTAATTTTATAAGAAAAAATTCTTGTAAAATATTTAATTTCTACTCAAGCTTTCAACATTGTTTTTAAACTCATCCAGAACTTTTTCTGAAAATCCTTCAACATATTTGATGGATCCTGCACATTCGTGGCCTCCGCCATCGATTCCCGCTTGAGGAATCTCCAGCTTCAAATCATCCACAATTGTGTTGACGCTGAATCCGAAGATTTCGTTGACAGCATCAGTAGCTCTTACAACACCGAAATCAGGACCGTTTCCAAGAGTGACGATAGGCTTGTTCTCTCCCAGTTCCTTGACAATCTTGTCATGCACGAATCCGCATGTCTTTCCTGGTGCAGGGAATGTGAATTTGTGTGCAAATTTCTCTACATCCAGACGATTCAGGATAATTCCATTCGCCAATGTTGTCTGTTTTACATTAGGCATGGCGGCTTTCAATTGAATGTCCACGCGTTTTAAGTATTCCTTGTATAATGCATCAACCATCTTTTGATGCTTGTCAATATTATCCACGCCGAGAATGGTGTCGATAATGCCTCTTCCGTTCATGAATCTCAGGAAATAAGCTTCAAAGTCGATGCATTCGGCAATTTTCTTCAAATCCTCTGCACTATAGCCTTTCTCTCCTGCAAGTTCAACATACTGGTCAACTTCCATTGCTTCTGCATGGTCTCCTAATACTGCAATTCCCGGAAGGTGCTTGACAAGGTCCCTGATTTCAGGATTGATCATGCAAGCTACTTCGGTTGCCAGTGCTCCTGCTGTAATCTGTGAGTCTCCTCCTACAAGATATGGATTGACATGGGTATCCACATACTCATCTACAGCAACTGTTCCTCCGTAAATCTCGTCTGATGGAATATCCTCTTCTGCGCTTACTACTGTACCATCTTTCAATTGCTTGGTAATCAAGTCTCCAGGGAAGTGGTGGTCTATAACCACAATTTCAATATCATAAATCTTCGCCTGCATGAGAGCTACTATGTCCTCTTCAGTAGATCCATTGTCTAGAAGAACAATCAATGGCAGTTTCTGTCCGTGCCTCTTCAAATCCTCAAGTGCAAAGGAGAGGTCCTTTACAACATCTTCAAGTTCGTAAAACGGAGCCTTGCTTGGAGATCTCTTAAAGTAGTACCACTCTGCATCATTATCAGGGTTGTGTTCTATCAAGTATGGCACAACAGCTTTTTCCATGGCTACTCCTGCACAGATTCCATCGGCATCGGCGTGATGTCGGATTAGGATTGACCTTCCTTCAAGGATTGCACGCCTTATGACTTTTGCGGCTTCCTTCATTTTAGGACGCAACCTGTCAAGTACCGGACTTTCAATGAGGAATGGATTGTCTTCAGGTTCTGCCTTTATATCAAGAGCCTTGTCTATAATCTCCCTCATCTTATCTGCAAGAACAGGTTTCATTTTTTCTATTGAGCTTGATTCGATTTGGATTTTTCCGTTTCTCTGATTCACTTCGCCGATTACGGAAACCATGTCCCCCACTTCAATTTCAGGGTACATTCTGACTCCAGGCTCATCGAAGGCCGCTACTTCAACAATGGATGTCTCATCGCTTACAATGAAAATGGTAGGGCCTGAGGTCTGCTGGATCTGCAGGACTTCGCCGTAGACCTTGACGAATTTCTTGATGGACTTCTCATCAAATGTGCCTATTTTAGTTCTTTTAATGTTCTTTTTGACTTTTTTAATGACATATTCTCCGTTTTGTATGTGTGCTGGAGCCATGTCCACTTCGTGTTTTTTCTCCTTGATTTCACTGATTCTTGCAAATATGGTATCTCCCACTTTATAGCGGGAATTACGGACTCTCATCAATCCCCATACTTGATTGTTTAAACTGATAAAAATTCCAAATCTTTCAATTTTGGTTACTCTTCCTTTATAGATGGAATTAAGCTCCAAGTCATTGATATCACATAATCCATCCAATTCATAAACTATTTCCTTACCTGAAATATCTGATTCCACCTTTACTTTTGTTTTTGTTCTTGTTTTCTTTTCTTCCTTGAATTTAGCTTTACAGTCATCGCAATAGTTTTCGCCTTCTTCTATCTCCACTCCGCATTCTCCGCAGACATTGATTTCACCTGTTCCATGGCATTTCGGACATTCTTCAAGAATATCGACTGTTCCCTTTCCCTTGCAGGCTTCACATGGAACATCCTGGTCGGCATCAAGGTCGAATTTTGCTGCAGCCTTGCTGTTTACTCCTTTAAAGTGGCCTTTCATTTCAAAACTATTGTCTTCATAACCGGTTCCTCCGCAAACTTCACATTCTTTTGTATCTACAATAAAAGAACCGGTTCCTTTACATTTTGGACATGTTTTTTTCATTTTTCTTATCTCACGTTTTAGATTTTTATTTTTTGATTAATTTATTATCATTACTTGAAATTTTTAAACATTTTTGAATTTAATTTAAGGTTGCTAGTAACTAAATAATTCCAGCTTTTTTAAATAAGTCAGGATTCTCTTCAACTATTGCATTTCTCTGATTTTGGAGTGTTACTGCCTGCTTCATTACTGAATTTGCCGCATTTGTGTATGAATTGCCTGAACTGCTGTCTCCGCTGATATAATATTGCACAGCAAGATAAAGGCCGTCGCTGGCTTCTTTTTTAAGTGAAACTTCTTCTTTGGCTATGCTTAAATAATCAGTATAAACTGATTCATTCAAATCGCTTTCATAATTTTCTATTTCCTTGAACTTGTCTTCAGCATCTGTAAATTTGTCTCTAGCTGTTTGAATATTGCTGTCTGCAGTGCTGAAGTCTCTGGAACTGATTGCATTTAAAGCGGCATTGTAATCAGTATCTCCTTCTGTGATATCGGTGTTCACGGTTTTCAATCTATCGTTTACATTATCCATAGGGCTGTTTATGCATCCACTAACCGCTACAGCAGCTATTAAGAGCAGTGCAATTAAAATAATATCTCTTTTCATTTTATAACCTTTTTTTTAATTAAATTCATTGAAAAAATTTCTTATAATATTTATAATATATTTATCCTATTATATTAAACTAACTTTTAATCTAAAATCATTGATTAAGTTAAAAGGAGTAAAAGCAGTTAATGAATGGTAAACCTTTATAATGGTGTTAAAAAGTGTTTGAAACATTTTAAATATTGAGAATGTGTTAAAAAGTGTTTTTAGAATGGGTGTTTAAATATTTGTAAAGGGGTAAAAAAGTGTTGGAAATTGAGTAAAAAAGTTTAAAAAATGAGTAAAAAAAAATAAAAAAGTATTATTTAAAAAATAATACTTAGTTGTGCCATAATCCGTGGATATTGCAGTATGCAATAGCTTTGACATCTTCAACTTCAGCGCATACGTCGAATACTGCCTTAGGCTCGTCACCAGGGTTTAAGTTAGCACGGTATTGCTTGTCGCCGACAGTCAGGATGATGAATTCGATGTAGTGTTCTTCTACCATTGGGTGTTCGACTTCACCGAGAGCTGCAACGATCTTGCCGTCTTCCTTGGTGATTACTGGAATATGTTTTGCTCCTCCTTCTTCCAGTTGTCTAGGTTCCAGAAGTTCCATTGCTTCTCCACAGCAGGTTAATTCTCCTCCGCCAGCGCTAACTACTTGCACTATATTGCCGCAAATGTTGCATTTGTAAATTTCATTTAATTCTGCCATATTTAGCCTCCAAAATTTGTTATATTAATTTTGTATTTTAAAATATATATAGTTTTATATTATTAAAACATTTATTTTTTTTACAAACAGTTCATAGCCCTGCATTGTTTTAAAATTTATTTGTTTAAATCAAAGCTATTTTTTTATAATTATTTTCTATTATTGCATGATTTTTAATTTTCTTTGTTTTATTTATTTTAAAATTGAATTAAATTTATATAAAGTTTTTATATTATGTAATCAATAATTATAACTAAGGAATTAAAATTTTATTTGAAATCTTTCTTATTTTTAAGAATACTTTAAAATAATTTATAAAATTTAAGTTTCAAATAGATTTTAAAATTTAAAATTAAAAAGCAATTTTTAAGTTTTTAAAATTAAATTCAATAGTTTTTAAGGCATATGTCTTGATAAATAAAAAAATTAATCAAGGTTTGAATTAAGTGGATAGTTGATAAACTTTTGATTTACTAAATGATTTAAATAACGCCGATTTACTTGAAAATATTTAAATTAGCAGTTTGCTTGAATTTAAAAATTAAAATTAAGTGATAGCTTGAATTTGTCAAACTTGAAACCCATTTGCTTTTTAAGAGATTAATTAGATGTGAGAGTGAGAGAAAATGAGTCTAATTATTGCTTATATTGGTAAGAAAGGCTGTGTAATAGCAGCAGATAAAAGAAGAATAGCTTTTTTTGGTGAAAAGGAAAACAGAGAGCTTCTTGAAGCCGATATGTATTCCGGAGATATAACAACTGATGAAGAGCTTTATAAAAGAGCTGAGGAACTCGATGTTGTACTTAAAATCAGTGATGATGCAAGCAAGGTCAGAACTGTTGAAGATGTTGCACTCGGTGAAGTTACAACCAGAGGTTCAATGGAAACCAAAAGAAAAAGAATCTACGGAACTACAAATGCCTATCAGATTGTAGAGCTTTCAGGATCCAAGGTTACAAATATTACAAAAGGCAGCTCATCCATTATCGTATTTGGAAATAAGATAGCTAAATCATTAGCTAATGACCTGATTCAAAAAAGATGGAAGCCTTCATTCAGCTTGAAATACATGGGCGATATTTTTGGAGGAATAATCAAGGATATCGCAAGTAAATCTCCTTCTTTAGGCAAGGAATACGATGTCATCATTAAACAGGATTCAAGCCTGACCAAAATCACAGGACAGAACCATCTGGATAAAATCGTTGAAATGGATGTGGACCTTCTGTCCAAATACCGAACAAGACTTACCGAGGATTTAATCAAAATCAATGAAACCATCCAATTGTCCAGCACCATTATTGATGAAGGATTCATTGGCTATGTGGACAAGATTGATGGAAACATGCTCGAAGTCCAATTGGATGAAGCAGTCGGAGCATTTGACATGAACTGGAAGACCCTTGCAAGCCCTGGGGATAATGTCATTGTATTCATTGAAGACTCCGGTGATGTGGAAATAGGTGATGAAGTCGTTATCGAAGACGAGCATCTATGCCTTAAAAAGAACAAGCAGACATTAAACTGCGACATCATTCTTTGCAGAGTATAGTTTGATTAATGTATTTTAATCGAATTTCTGCTACTTATTTCTGATTGAAGGAGAAGAAAATGAAACTAACCTTTTTAGGATCAGGTGGCGGACGTTTTGCCACCATAAGTCAAAAAAGAATGACCGGAGGGTTCCGCATTGATGATTTCAACGGCAAGAACTATCATATTGACCCCGGTCCAGGGGCTTTGGTGAGATGCTATCAGTTTGGAGTGAATCCTACAAAAATCGATGGAGTATTTGTTTCTCATTCCCATACGGACCATTATAACGATGCAGAGATACTTATTGAAGCGATGACCCGTGGAATGACCAAGAACAATGGAATTATCATGGGTAGCAGAACAGTATTTGAAAAATTTGAAAAGTGGGGCCCTGCTCTTTCAAAGTATCATCAAAGCAATTCCAAGAATCTGGTTCTGGTTCCAAACAAGGTAAAGCATTTCCCTAATTTAACAATAAAGGGGTGTGAAACCCAGCATGGCGATCCCACCGGCGTGGGTTTTCAAATGGAGCATAATGATTTCAGGATATCATACACTGCAGACACCAGCTATTTTGAGAAGCTTCCAAAATATCATAAAAAAGCCGATATCTTAATTGCAAGCGTGCTTAGGCCTTATAATCAATCCATAAGAGGCCATATGTGCACTGATGATTTCATTAATCTGGTTGATGAAGTCAAGCCTGGACTTGCAGTCATGACTCACTTTGGATTTAAAATGCTTTCTGCAAATCCTGTTGAAGAGGCTCTCAGAGTCGCTAGCGAGACCGGTGTTAGAACCCTTGCAGCATTTGATGGAATGCGTGTGGATATAAATAGGAAATATCCTGAACGTTCCCGCATGATTCGACTTAAAGACAGATTTGCACTGAGATTAAAACAGGAAAATGTTTTTAAAAACAATATCGAGGACAAATCCGCTCGCGCAGTAAGACAAAAAGAGAAAAATTATTATAAGAAGAGAAATAACTTCTAATAATAATTATTTTTTATTTTTTAGCTATTTTTATGAGAAAAAATTAATCAGTGAATATTTTTTTTAGCTATTATAAGAAAAAATTATTTAATGATTATTTTTTATTTTTTCTTATTCTGTTTGATAAATAATTTTTTTTAAATTTTTCTAATTTTTTCAAATAGTTATTTTGTAATTTTTTTTAGTTTTTTTTTAATTTTTAAAATCAAAATTTTTAGAATTTTTTACTACCTTTTTTAAGGCTTGTAAAGGCTTTTTTCAATATTGCTTGGATGAATGAATCCGGAACGTATCATATGGTCTGCAAGGACTATTGCTGTAGCTGATTCTGCAACTGCAGTAACTCTAGGGCAGATGCAAGGGTCATGTCTTCCTTTGATTTCCATGCTTGCATTTTCATGCTCTTTTAAATTAATGGTTTGTTGAACTTTTGAAATGGAAGGTGTTGGCTTGACAGCTATTCTTGAAACAATCGGCATGCTGTTGCTCATTCCTCCAAGAATTCCTCCGGATGAGTTTGTCTTGGTTTCAACTTCGCCGAATTCATCATAGTAGAATTCATCGTTTATCTCGGATGCTGAAGCTGTTGCAACGTCAAATCCAAGTCCTATCTCAACTCCCTTCACTGCTCCGATTTCCATGAGGATTTTTGCGAGATCTCCATCGAGCTTTCCGAAAACAGGCTCTCCAAGTCCTGCTGGAACTCCAACAGCTATGGTTTCAACTATTCCTCCAATGGAATCTCCTTCGGATTTCTTCTCTAAAATAAGATCCTCCATGGCTTTTGCAGCTTCCAAATCTCCGCATCTGACAGGATTTTTACTGATATTTTCTTCCAGAATGTTTATATCAGTGCTGTGAGCCATGATATCTCCAATTTGAACGACATGGGAGATAACTTTGATATTGAACTGGGATAAGAGTTTTTTAGCTATTGCACCTCCAATGACATGGCCGATTGTCACTCTGCCGCTTCCACGACCTCCTCCGTTGTAATTGTAGTTTCCGTATTTTTCAATCCAACAGTAATCGCCGTGTCCAGGTCTTGGAGTGTCTTTTAGCGGGGAATAATCTTTAGATTTTTGATTGGTGTTGTAGACAAGTCCTGCAATAGGTGTTCCATCGGTTTTTCCTTCAAAGATTCCTGAGAGTATTTCAACCTTGTCTGCTTCCTGTCTTGATGTTGTAATAGCGCTTGTTCCAGGTCTGCGCTTGTTCAATTCAATTTGTATGTCTTCCTCAGACAGTTCCAGATTTGCTGGACAGCCATCAATAACCGCTCCGAGGGCTTTTCCATGGCTGGTTCCAAAACTAGTGACTCTAAAGATTTTTCCAGTAGTATTTGTCATTTTTTCACTCATTTTTATTTCTTCTATAATATTTTTGTCTTTTAAATATTAAATATATGCGTTATTAAGTGGAATTTACTTAAACAATTTTAAAATCTTTATTTTTCAGTGATTAAATAATGCTTTTCTGGGGCAATTTGATTAAACAATTTAAAAATCAGGTTTTAAGAATAATGTGTAAAATTTTAATATTTTAAAAAATATAATATACTTATTACAATAATATACTTTTTATTTGAAATTTATTTTTCAAGCATGATTTTTAATTGAAATTTATTTTTCAAATCTTGTTTTCATTAGTTTAAAGATGTGAAATTATGGATTTTCCTACTACTAGAATGAGAAGATATAGAAAAAACGCTAAAATAAGAGAAGTTATGAGAGAAACTAAATTGAATATTGAAGATTTGATTTATCCTCTTTATGCTGCTGAAGATATAAAGGATGGTGAGCCTCAGGAAATCAAGACAATGCCTGGACAGTTCAGATATTCCATAAACGACTGTGTCGAATATGCAAAAGAGCTGGAATCCAAAGGATTGAAGATGGTCATCGTCTTTGGAATACCTTCACCTGAGAAGAAGGATGAGATAGCTTCACCCGCATATGCCAAAACAGGCATCGTTCAAAGGACAGTGCGCAAATTGAAAGAGGAGACAGACCTTGTCATCATAACTGATGTATGCCTTTGCCAATACACTTCACATGGCCACTGTGGAATGATTAAGGAAAGCGATGACCATGATGCTGGAATCGAGATATTGAATGATGAGTCTCTTGAATACATAGCAAAGACTGCTTTATCCCATGCCGAGGCTGGTGCGGATATAGTGGCTCCTTCAGACATGATGGATGGCAGAATTAGCGCTATAAGAGAACTGCTTGATGAGAATGGCTATTACAACACAATGA
>Ga0256405_10003131_pt1 | contig 35212 bp, 29 predicted proteins | sample RumenRJG_02DNA_FD_189096 | JGI IMG/M metagenome (GOLD analysis project Ga0256405, IMG submission 189096) | Bovine rumen microbial communities from Lethbridge, Alberta, Canada - RJG_02 | ecosystem: Host-associated > Mammals > Digestive system > Stomach > Rumen | place: Canada: Alberta...
CAGGACAGGGGAGTACTTGGCTTCCAAGTTCCCGACATCGACTTCTACTGGGGTGACGGCATCATCAGTCCTGAGTTCAGGGAATATGTTGTCGCTCATTCCTATTCCCTCTTCGAGAAATGCATAATCTATGACGGCGGTGCCCGCAGGTACGAGATTCCGGACCACTACAAGGAGGTAGTAGCTTATTGGGAGGAGGTCCTCGAGGCTTCTGACAGGGTGGACATCATGGACCTCACGTACGAGCGGCTTGGCTATAAGGCTCCCATCTCCTATGAAGACTGGCTTAAGGTGACTCATTTCACTGAGCTGGGCGACCAAAGCGTACTCTACAGCGACGAAAGGGTCTTCCTCGCTAAAGCCCGGGCATTGACTCTGCGCGAGATAGCGACCACAAGGCTTGAACAAATCAAACAAACTCTTAAGGGATATGAGTAAACAGAACCAAAAGATCGACGTCGACTACACCAACAGCAGGGTCGACGCGTCGGGGCGCAAGAGCACCCTCAGCATGTTCATGGTGATGCTTGGCTTCACCTTCTTCTCAGCATCCATGTGGGCCGGCCAGAACCTGGCCGCCGGCCTGGATTTCTCCGGCTTTATCTGGGCTCTTCTACTCGGAGGTCTTATTCTCGGAGCTTACACGGGAACCTTGGGATGGATCGGAGCCGAGAGCGGTCTTACTCTCGACATGCTGGCCCGCCGCAGTTTCGGCGAGAAGGGCAGCTACCTTCCCAGCGCGATGATCAGCTTTACCCAGATCGGTTGGTTCGGAGTGGGTCTTGCAATGTTTGCGATCCCTGTCGCCAAGGAGATCATGGGCCTTGAAGTAACGCCTGACAGCATGCCTTGGCAGGGTTACTTGCTTGTCCTTATTGCAGGTGTCCTGATGACGGCCAGTGCCTATTTCGGAATCAAGAGCCTGACGATCATCAGCTACATAGCAGTCCCTGCAGTAGCTATCCTGGGCACCGTTGCCATGATCATGGCCATCCAGCGTGGTGACGCTACCCTCGTGGAGCAGTTCGCCAAGGGTACCAAGGACCTCGGAATCATCGCTGGAGCAGGACTTGTGATCGGAAGCTTCGTCTCGGGAGGAACGGCGACACCGAACTTTGCAAGGTTCGCCAAGACTCCGAAGATCGGCCTCATCGTTACAGTTGTTGCCTTCTTCATCGGCAACTCCCTGATGTTTTTCTTCGGCGCTGTCTCCAGCATCTATGTCGGCGGTAACGACATCTTCGAGGTCATGCTCAACCTCAACCTGTTCTACATCGCCATCCTGGTCCTCGGCCTCAACATCTGGACGACCAATGACAATGCCCTTTACACTTCCGGACTCGGACTGTCGAACATTTTCGGCCTGTCCAAGAAGACCATGGTCCTCATCGGCGGTGTCATCGGCACTCTCGCTGCTGTGTGGCTTTACTGGAACTTCTGCGACTGGCTCAACATCCTGAACTGCACCCTTCCCCCTGTGGGTATTATCCTGATCTGCAGCTATTTCGCTCATAGGAAGGAATACCAGGAAGACAGTGTTCCCAAGCGGGAGGTCAACTGGGCAGCAGTCCTGGGCGTGATTCTTGGTGCCGTGGTTGCCAACCTCGTCAAGTGGGGAATCCCTTCGATCAACGGTATGGCGGTTGCAGCCTGCTGCTACTTCATCGGCCAGGCCCTCCAGAAGAAACAGTAAAAGACTGTTTTCTGTAATAGGCAGATAGTCAATTATTTACTCAAAAACGCATAGATTAATTGTCTATGCGTTTTTTATAATATGCTGTCTATAGGGCTTTTACGAAAAACGTTTTTTTACTATATTTGTTTGTATGTCGAAAATTGAAATTGAACATCTCCTTGAGGAGCACGGAATCAAGGCAACTGCAAACAGGCTGCTTGTTGCTGAGGCTCTTGACCAGGCCAAGCGTCCGCTCAGCATGATGGAGTTGGAAGACAGCATAGGATCGATCGACAAGTCCGGAATTTTTCGATGTCTCGCCACTTTCAAGGATCATCATCTTGTCCATTCCATCGAGGATGTTGAAGGTACGAGGTACGAGCTTTGTCTCAGCCATGATGCTGTTCATGACGAGGATACCCATGTGCATTTCTACTGCGAGGAATGCCATCGTACATTCTGTCTCGACAACATCCATATCCCTCCAGTGTCCTTGCCGGAAGGTTATGATGCCAGGACGGCCAACTACCTTCTGAAAGGAATCTGTCCCGAATGCTCCGGACATCATCCAGTTTGAACCAAATTCCCCATCAGATATGAAGAAATTTGCTTTCTTGATCGCAGCATTGCTGCTTTGCGCCGGCCTCCCGGCACAGAATACCATCAAACTTCCCGCACCCAAGAAGGATGCAGGCATGACTCTTTACCAGGCTCTTCAGCAGAGGGCTTCTGTCAGGCAGTTCAAGACTGACGCAATACCTGAGCAGAAGCTATCAGACCTCCTCTGGGCAGCTTGTGGCATCAACCGCGAAGACGGAAGACTGACAGCTCCGACAGCTATCAACAGCCAGGACATCCGGCTCTATATCTGCCGCAAGGAAGGTGCCTATGAATATATTGCCAAGGACAACAGCCTCGTCAAGGTCAGTGGAAAGGACCTTCGTCAGGATGTGGCAGCCGGCCAGGGCACGGTAGGTGATGCCCCCTTGTTCATCGTACTCGTAGCCGACCATAACCGCTACAACCGTCCGAATCCAAGGACTGCCACCTATGGCGCCATTGACTGCGGCTATGTGTCCCAGAACATCTGCCTGGCATGCGAGGCTCTCGGGCTTTCGACAGTCCCCAGGGCAATGATGAACCAGGATGTGCTGAAAAAGGAGCTCGGCCTTGGAGAAGGCATGGAACTCCTTATCAATCATCCCGTTGGCTACAAGAAATAACTAGGCTTCAAGCGTCCTTGCTGAATTAAGTACGGCCAGGACAAGGACCCCGACATCCGCGACCACTGCCATCCACATGGTGGCAAGCCCAGGAATAGCCAGCAAGAGAACAAGGACCTTCAGGGCAATTGAGAACGCAGTGTTCTCCTTTGCAATCCTGAGGGTCTTTTTAGCTATCCTTATTCCTTCTGCCAGTTTCGAGGGCTTGTCGTCCATGAGCACAACGTCTGCAGCTTCTATCGCCGCATCGGAACCAAGGCCTCCCATGGCTATTCCTACATCTGCCCTGGCAAGGACAGGTGCATCATTGATTCCGTCTCCGGTGAATGCCAGTTTTCTTCCTTCAGGAACTGCGGAGACCAATCTTTCTACTTCAGCCACCTTGCCGTCAGGTAGCAGACCAGCCTTATATTCATCGACACCGGTACTTGCGGCTACTTCCGCTGCAACTTCTTCCTTGTCCCCGGTGAGCATCACGGTTTTCCTTACTCCGCTGGACTTCAGCGCCTTGACAGCAGCTGCGGCATCTTCCTTGATCCTGTCGGAGACAACTATGTGTCCGGCATATTCGCCATCAATGCTCACATGGACTATCGTACCGCTCTTTTCACAATCCTTCCATGAGGTCCCGGTGGTTTCCATCATCCTGCTGTTCCCTACGCAGACCTCATGGCCGTTGACCATGGCCTTGACGCCATGTCCGGCAACTTCTTCTACAGCATCCACCTTGCATCCGTCCGCTTCACCCGGGTAGGCATTCCTGAGTGAGACTGCCACGGGGTGAGTCGAATATCTTTCCACATGGGCAGCCAGGTGGAGGAGTTCCTTTTCGTCCAGCTTTTCAGGATGGATTGCAGTCACTTCGAACACACCCTGGGTGAGGGTCCCTGTCTTGTCGAAGACCACCGTATCGAGTTTTGCAAGTGCCTCGAGATAGTTGGATCCTTTAACGAGTATGCCCTTCCTGGATGCCCCTCCAATCCCTCCGAAAAAGGCCAGGGGGATAGACACTACAAGGGCACAGGGGCAGGATACGATCAAGAAAGTGAGAGCACGGTAGAGCCATGTTGCGATCGTTCCCGGAAAATCGCCCGATACCATCGGCGGAACGAAGGCCAGGACTATGGCTGCAGCTACCACTATCGGCGTGTACACCCTTGCGAACCTTGTGATGAAGTTCTCGCTGGTGGATTTGTTGGAAGAGGCGTTCTCCACCAAATCAAGGATCTTTGAAGCTGTCGACTCTCCGAATTCCTTAGTCACCCTGGCCCGGACTACTCCTGAAAGGTTGACGCAGCCGGAGAGGATGTCATCGCCTGCCGTGATTCCGCGTGGGACACTTTCACCGGTGAGTGCTACGGTGTCGAGGCTTGAACTGCCCTCAAGCACAGTCCCGTCCATAGGGACTTTCTCGCCGGGTTTCACTACTATCGTTTCTCCTACCTTGACCTCTTCAGGAGATACGCAGACTACTGTCCCGTCCCTTTCGACATTCGCGGTGTCTGGCCTGATGTCCATAAGCGATGAGATCGAGTCCCTGCTCCTTCCTTCGGCCATCTCTTCGAAGAATTCCCCGACCTGGAAGAACAGCATGACGAAGACAGCCTCGGGGAATTGGCTTTCCGCTCCAGGAATGAAACCTATGGCTAAGGCCCCCAGGGTGGCGATACTCATCAGGAAGTCTTCGTCCAGAAGCTCACCATGGAGCAGTTTTTCTGCTGCTTCCATGAGGGTTTCTCCTCCGGCAATAAGGTATGGCACAAGGAACAGGAGAAGTTCCTGCCACAATTTCAGGTTCACCGTCTTGCTTATCAATATAGCCGCCACCAGCAGCACTGTGCTGGCGACTATCTTCACCAGTCTCTCTTTGTTCTCCTTTTCCATTTTCCTTCTTCTTTTCTATCCGTGAAAGACATTCCATCCCGAAACCGTCGCTTCGCGACCCCACCGTTCGCTTCGCTATGCTCCGCTCCGGTCCCCCCTCTTAACGTGCCGGGGGTGGCAGTGGTTTCGGGACGGAATGTCTTTCACTGCCTGGTGCAAATGTCGGAAGAAAGGTGTGCAACCGGGTTGCAAAATGAAAAAATTACTATATTTAGAGTATGAAAGAAGAAGTGAGAGTCGTTCTCCTGACGGGAGGCAGCAGCGGGATAGGTGCTGCCGCTGCCCGGTTGATGTGCGAGGCCGGAATGACGGTCTACGCAGCATCCAGGAGCGGCAAGGCCCCGGAAGGTTATTCAGGTCCGGGAAATATGCATCCGGTGGTGATGGATGTAAATGACGAGGACGCCATCAAGGATGTCGTCGGGAGGATAATTGAAGAACAGGGGAGACTCGATGCTGTCGTATGCAATGCCGGCAACGGGATAGCGGGCCCAATCGAGGAAACCTCCATCGAGGAAGTAGAAACTCAGTTCAGGACTACATTCTACGGAGTTGTCAAGACAATCGATGCCTGCCTTCCGGTGTTCAGGGAGCAGAAACATGGAAGGGTGATCACCATCTCATCAGTTGCGGCAGTCGCCCCGCTCCCTTACCAGGGTTTCTATTCGGCAGTCAAGGCAGCTGTCCTGAATCTAACCAAGGCATTGGCCATAGAGACCAGGCCCTTCGGAATCCAATGCTGCTCGATCATGCCCGGAGATGTACGGACAGGCTTTACTGCGGCAAGAAAAGTGGTTCAAAAGGCCCAGGATGAAAGTTCTCCGTACCATGAGCGTACGGTCCGTGGCATTGCGGCCATGTCCAAGGACGAGCAGGAAGGTATGGAGCCTGAAGTTATCGGAAGGGCTGTCCTAAGGCAACTAAGAAGGCGCCGGATGAGGCCTGAGGTCACTCCGACCTTCATCTACAGCCTCCTCGTCTGGGCTATAAGAAGATTCCCGCAGGGCTTCGTGCTCAGGATAATTGGTAAGTTATATTCGTAGGTTGGTTTTCGTCGATCATTTATGGAGGTTTGTCGACTTGTCTTCCCAGGGGATTAAACTTGATAGATAGTTGCCTGTCAAACAATCGGTTGAACCAATAAATGAATTATAAAATGAAAAAGACACTTTTAATTACTACAGCTCTTTTGCTGACAGTTATGGCCTTCGCCCAGGGGAACCTTCAAGGTTTCCAAAGGCCTGATGAGGCTACCATGGTCAAGATGCGCACTGAGCGCATGGCCCAGCAACTGGGACTCGATGAAGCCCAGACTGCAAAACTTCTTGAACTGAACCAGAAGTATCCCAATGCCATGATGGGAGGTCCAGGCGGACCTGGTATGGGCAGGCCGGCTAGAGAACCCAGGAATGACCAGAATGTGACTGACGAAAACACTACCGGAAAGAAGGCAAAGAAAGCCAAGAAGGCAAAGAAAGCCAAGAAGGCAAAGAAAGCCGAAGGCGAAACCAACGATCGCGAAGCCAGGATGAAAGAGATGCAGGCTTCGAGGAAGGCTTATGAAGCTGAACTCAAAGGCATCCTCACAGATGATGAGTTCAAATCCTGGCAGGAGTTCAGGAACAGGCGCCCTGAAGGACGTGGCCCTGGCGGTCCCGGTGGTCAAGGCCGTCCCGGCGGACGTGGAGGTTTCGGCCAGGGTGGCAACTTCGGCGGCGGAGGTAACTTTGGCGGTGGTTTCGGTGGAGGCGAAGAATTTTAAGGAATGAAGAAACTCGGATTCGGACTCATGCGGCTCCCTCTTGTGGATCCGCGCAACCCTAAATCGATCGACATCGACCATTTCAAGAAGATGGTCGATGTCTTCATGGATAGGGGATTCAATTATTTCGACACGGCGTACACCTATCATCAGAGCAAGAGCGAGGCGGCTTTCCGACAGGCTGTCGTCGAGAGGTATCCCCGTGACCGTTACACAATAACTGACAAGATGCCTATGTGGGAAGTCCGGCAGGAGGCTGACTATGAGAGGCTCTTCAATGTCCAGTTGCAAAGGACGGGCGTGGATTATTTCGATTACTACTGGTTCCACACGCTGAACAAAGGGTATGTCGATGTCCTTGACCGTACGAACGGGTGGGATTTCATCCTCCGGAAGCAGAAGGAGGGAAGGATCAGGAATATAGGTTTCTCTTTCCATGACGATTCCCCGACCCTGGAGCGAATCCTCAAGGAACATCCTGAGATGGCGCATGTCCAGCTTCAGATCAACTATGTCGATTGGGATTCTCCTTCCATCGAATCCGGTAAGTGCTATGAACTATGCGAGAAATACGGCCGGAAAGTGATTGTCATGGAGCCGGTCAAGGGCGGTTCGCTCGCAAGTGTCCCTCCCGAGGTCGAATCCATATTCAAGGAGCATTCTCCCGATGCTTCTCCCGCGTCCTGGGCGATCCGTTTCGCCGCATCCCTTCCGAACGTGATGATGGTTCTGAGCGGCATGAGCGAGCTCTCTCAGGTCGAAGACAATACCGGCTTCATGCAGGATTTCAAACCTCTGGATGCGGAAGAACAGGTGATCATGGCCCGGGCTGCCGGAATCATCACGAACTCCATCGCAATCCCATGCACGGCCTGCCATTATTGCACCGACGGCTGTCCGATGAACATCGCTATTCCTGAATATTTCGCCATCTACAATTCCTTGAAACAGTTCGGTAAGACTTCGGCTTCAAACAGCCGCTTCTATTTCAACCGGCTGTCAGAGTACCGTGGCAAGCCTTCCGATTGCATCGAATGCGGTCAGTGCGAGGAACATTGCCCCCAGCATCTGCCTATCATCAGCAATCTCAAGCTGGTGTCCAAAGAATATGAATGACCTGATCTCAACGCTCCATGAGTCTGGAGCATCGCTCGTGGTGTCCAGCAGGGGAGAACTGAGGACTTTTTTCAAGAAGGGAGTACGGGACCTTGAGGATCTTCTTGACCATGATCCTGACTTCCTGAAAGGGGCTGTTGTAGCTGACAAGGTAGTAGGCAAGGCATCTGCCGGGATGATGGCCTTTGGCGGGGTGGTAAAAGTCTATGCCGAGACTCTCAGCCGCTTGGCGATACCCATGCTTGAAGCAGGCGGTATTGAATATTCATACGGCACTCTTGTGGATAAGATAATAATACCGGAGGGCGACGACCGCTGCCCTCTGGAGAAGATAGTCTCTTCAGCAAAGACTCCCGGAGAGGTAGTGTCTTCTCTCCGGGAGCATTTTGCACAGATGCGTTCCGCACATTCTTAGGAGCGCCTGAACATTTTGTCTATGACCAGGGCAATCGCTCCGTCTCCCGTGACGTTGCATGCTGTTCCGAAATTGTCCATCGTGATGTAGAGGGCGATCATAAGCGCCTGTTCCTGTTCGCCGAACCCGAGCATTGTCGAGAGCACACCCAATGCTGCCATAATGGCGCCTCCGGGGACTCCAGGTGCCGCGACCATCATCACTCCCAGCATCATGATGAATCCCAGGAACATCCAGAAATCGAACTCCATGCCCTGCATCATCATGAGGGCCACAGCGCAGGCAGTTATCTTGAGACAGCTTCCTGATAGATGTATGGTGGCGCAGAGAGGGACGGTAAAGCCTGCAATCTCATCGCTGACTCCGTTCTTCTTGGTACATTCCAGGGTCACCGGAATAGTGGCTGCCGAAGAAGATGTGCCCAAGGCTGTAAAATAGGCGGGCAGCATCTTTCCAAGGAGCTTGAAGGGGTTCCTGCCCACTATTCCTCCTGCCAGGCAGTACTGGAAGACCAGGAGGAAGATGTGGAGAAGGAAAATGACTCCGATAATCGAGATGAAGACCTTGATCACCCCGAAGGCCTGCCCGGTGTGGGTCATGTTCAGGAATATGCCGAAAATGTAGATGGGGAGCAGGGGAATGATGACCACTTCAATAGTTTTGACAACGATCTCCTTGAACTCTTCGGCAAATTTCTTGAGGTGAGGCGACCCGAAAAAGGCCATTCCCAGTCCGAGGGTGAAGGCAAAGACCAGTGATGCCATGACATCTACCATCGGTGGGATCTGGATTGTGAAATATGGGTCCAGGTTCTCAAATTCAGCTATTGCGGAAGCACTTGTCCTACCTATCAGCTTTGGAAAGACAGAGACGCTTGTCCCGTAAGAGAGCAAGCCTGCGAAGACTGTGTCGCAGTAGGCTATGGCAACGGTGATCAGGAGCAGCCTGCCTGCCCCGTTCCCGATGTCTGAGATGGCCGGCGTGACCAGCCCGATGATTATGAGCGGAATCAGGAACTGGAGGAAGTTGCTGAATATGCTGTTGAAAGTGACGAAAAGCCGGACTACCGGTTTCGGGAAGAACAAGCCGAAAACGATGCCTAGTACAATTGCGATGATGATTCTGGGAAGTAGCCCCAGGTGAAAACTCTTTTTCAAGGTTTGGCAGTGTTATCAATTTCTACAAATATGGCGAAAAATCGCCAATTATAGAATATGCACTGTCATGAGAAGCGTTTAGGTAGCCTGAAAATGATGGAAAAGCATGCGACTCCCAGCAGCACAAACGGGTAGAAAAGGAAGGGAATGATCTCTGCGGCGGGGATTCCGGTGAAGCTTGAAGCCATGAGAAGCTGGGCTCCATAGGGGATAAGTCCTTGTACAGCGCAGGAAAAGGTGTCCAGGATTGAGGCGGTCTTCCTTGGGTCGAGGTTGAAACGGGACGTGATGTCCTTAGCGATGTTGCCTATAGAGAGGATTGCGATCGTGTTGTTCGCTGTGCAGAGATTTGAAATGCCTACAAGTCCGGCGATACTGAATTCCGCACCTCGCTTGCCTTTGATGCCCTTGGTCAGTCCCTTGATAATGAAATCTATTCCTCCGTTATGCCGGATCAGCTCGAGCATACCTCCGGCCAGCAAGGTCACGATGATGAGGTCCGCCATGCCTGCGATACCTTCTCCGATGCTGCTGAGGAAATCGGTCCAGGTAAGCCCGTCGACGAATCCTATGATTCCGCACAAAGCCAGTCCAGTAGCAAGGACTGCCAGGACATTGACTCCGCAGATTGCCATCACGATGACGCTGAGATAAGGAATAAGCTTTATTATGCTGATCTCGCCGATTTCCGGGGTGACATCCATGTTCAGTCCCATGGCTACATATATTGCAGCGACGATTATGGCAGCAGGCCCGGCAATCCAGATGTTGGCTTTGAACTTGTCCGACATAGAGCAGCCTTGGGTGGTAGTCGCTGCTATGGTTGTGTCAGAGATGAATGACAGGTTGTCTCCGAAAAAGGCACCTCCGACAATCAACGCAATGATGATCTGCAGTGAAATGTCTGACTGTGAAGCGATCCCCGAAGCGATCGGAGCAAGGGCGACGATTGTTCCTACGCTGGTTCCGATTGACATGGAGATGAAGCATGCAGCAAGGAAAAGGCCCGCGAGTATGAACTTCCCTGGCAATATACTCAAGGTGAGGTTGACTGTAGCTTCGACGCTTCCGATAGACTTGGCGGTTGAAGCAAAAGCACCTGCCATGATGAATATCCAGATCATCAAGAGCACGTTCTTGTTGCCGGCTCCTGCCGAGAAAGTACCGATCCTGTCTGATATCTTGCCCGGAGTGATTATTACAGCATAGACGGAAGCCAGAAGGAATGCTGATGAGACGGGTACCTTATAGAAGTCACCGCAGGCAAGTGAAGTCACAAGGTAAGTCAGCAGGAACACTGCCAACGGGCTGAGCGCCAGCCAGCCATTCTTTTTTTCATTAATCTCGGGCATCGTTTTTGTCAAGTCGCATGCAAATATAGGACTTTATTTTTCATATATTTGTAAATGAACTGCAATTAATCGCGATGAAGACCTTCCACATTATTCCGGCAGCACTGCTCCTTATCTCTTTTACGACCGTTTCGTGCAAGAGGAGCGAGACAGTCATAAGTACCTACGAGAACCAGGTCGAGCAGAAACTCGAGCAGAGTGATTCTGCTGGAGTGACAGTCATCCAGAGCATCGAGTATCTCGAAAGCATCGAAGGAGGCAAGTCCCTGTGCGCCAAAGTTAACAACCTCGTCGTCAGGTTCTGTTTCGGTGATTCTTATGACGGCTATGAGTTGCGCCCGGCTTCCGAGGACTATGCTGCATCACTGGTCGATGACTATAAGAAGGATGCAGGAATGACCTTCGACGAAGATTCCGATGCATACTGGGCATATAACTGGTCATACCTGATGACAGGGCGTTTCTCCGATTCCTACGGAGATCTCCAGACTTACACAGTCTATTCCGAGAACTATCTTGGCGGGGCCCACGGAATGCAGTCCATGATTCCCCATGTCATTAATCTCCGCACAGGGGAGGAAGTGCCAGAAGAAGAATTCTTTGCTGAAGGTTATGAGGAACCGGTCGCTGGGCTTATCCGAGAGGCTCTCCAGAAGGAATGGGGTTCTCCTGACGATCCGAGTTCAACATATTGCATGATGGAAGAGGATGGAATGGTGCCGAATGGTTTCTATGGGGTTTCTGAAGAAGGAGTAACCTGGTACTATCAGCCTTACGTGATTGCAAGCTATGCCCAGGGAGTGATTGAAGCAAAGGTTCCCTGGTATCAGCTGAAACCCTATATTTCCAAGGAATACTCGAAGTTCTGATCCCGAGCGCTACTCTGCCCAGCTGGCCTCGATGTTGGCGATGTTTCCAGCGATCCAGACGGTGTCTCCGGCCTGGAACACCAGGTCAGGCTCCGGATTGGTTATGAATTCATCCCCGCGCAGCATGCTTATCACCATGCACTGATATTTCCTGAGGGCAGCGCTCCTCAAGGTCTTTCCAGTGAGGAAGGATTCGTCAGTGAGGACCTTGGGCTCGATACGGAATCCGTCATCTGAATTCTCCAAAGGAGTGTCCTCAACTGAATCTGAAATCATATTCCTGAGTTTCTCGAGCTGGTCGGTGGTTCCAACGGCAATCAGGCGGTCTCCAGGGAAGATTTTTACGTCTCCCGAGGGTATCGTGATGTTGATCGACCCCCTCTGGATCTTTATGATGTTCGCCCCGGATTTGTCCCTCAGAGGAAGATCCTTGAGCTGCATGCCGGCGAAACTGGATTCCTGGGCAATATTGATGGACTCCGTTCGTACATCGTAGGTCGAAAGCTTCTGGCGGACGGATGAACTGACAGGTTTGCTCCTGCGTTCGCTTTCCTCTCGTTCGTTATAATTCTGGAGGAATCGTTTCTCCAGTCCGGAATACTTGTGCATGGACTTCCTTGCAAAAAAGATGAAGGCTATCCCCGCCAGGATGATTGCGAGGACAGTCCATCCTGCCAGATGGAAATAGGTCGAAAGAACACCCAGGATGATGCTAATCACTAGGAATGACCTGGCGAACACCAGGCCGGTGATAGGCCAGATGTTGCTTGGCTTCTCCTTCAGGAGTTTAGGTGCGCTCTTGCTGATGGATCCGGAGTGGATACCCATTCCGAAAAGGAAGGGAGACATCGCAAGGAGGGTCACTGCCGCCTGGACAATATTCCGGACTGTCTGGCTGGCTGAAGGAAGGATCTTTTCAGTGATATTCCCGAGATAGAGCCTTGATCCGATGTATATTGCGAGGATGATGACACCGTAGAGGAGTATCCTTGTGAAGTAGGCGGTCAGGAGTTTCTTCCATTCGCTGTCCTCTGCAGCAGTGTGCTTTGAGGATGTTTTTGCAGACGATGCAAGGCGTTCGAGCCAGGATGCCGGAAGCTTCTTCTGGAGAAGCTCATAAGTCGGGCCGGCTAGCTTCATCATGAAAGGAGTTGTGAAAGTCGTGATTACGGAGACGGCTATTATGACCGGATAGATGAAGTCCCTCATGACGCCCAGGGTGCAACCGACTCCGGCGAGGATGAATCCGAATTCACCGAGCTGTGCGAGACTGAATCCAGTGTGGACTGAATTGTAAAGTCCGTTACCGGTGAGTATGATTCCCGCTCCTGCGAACAGGATGTGGGTGATAATCACCAGGACGGTGATGAGCAGGATAAGGCCCCAGTGCTCAACTATCACGGAAGGGGAGAGCATCATACCTACCGACACGAAGAAAATAGCTCCGAAAAGGTTCTTGATAGGCTCTACTATGTGGTCAATGTGTTCGCTTTCAGTCGTTTCTGCAAGGATGGACCCCATGACAAAGGCTCCAAGGGCTGAAGAAAAGCCAACGGCGGTAGCCAGGGAGACCATGGAGAAACACAGGCCGATGCTGACTATCAGAAGGATCTCGTTGTTGAGGTACTTCTTTGCTTTCTGAAGGAGAGTCGGGATCACATAGATGCCGACCAGGAACCAGAGCAGGAGGAAGAAAACCAGCTTGACAATGTTCATTACCAATTCCTTACCTGCAAAGGACTGTGACACTGCCATTGTAGAAAGCAAGACCATGAGCAGGATGGCGATCAAGTCTTCCACGACCAGGGTGCCGAACACCATTCCCGCATAGGACTTATTCTTGAGTCCCATGTCGTCGAACGACTTGATTACGACCATCGTGGATGACATGGACAGGAGGCCTCCGAGGAAGACGCTTTCCATTACTGTCCAGTTCAGCGCCTGCGCTGTGACGAAACCAAGGATGAAAACTCCTACGAACTTCACGAGGGCAGTTACGATCGCGCTCGAGCCCACTTTCATCAACTTCTTGAAGCTGAATTCCAGACCCAGACCGAACATTAGGAAAATAATGCCGATCTCAGACCATTGGTGTACGGTTTCCTGGCTGGAAATGCCGGGGAAGAAATCGATGTTGGGACCGATCAGGAAACCGGCTATGATGTACCCCAGGATGAGGGGTTGCTTGAGGGCTTTAGAGATTATCGTGAATATTCCCGCGGAGATCAGAATCACCGCGAGGTCTCGTACAAGATTGAGTTCTTCGGACATAGGTGCTGCCGTCGTTGTGATTGATTACACACAAATTTACAACAACGGCAGCTTTTTCAAAAATTTTTACCGTATTCCTCGTAAAGCAGTAGAAGTGAGGCGGCACTCCAACTGAAGTTGGGCGCCTCGAGAGGTTCGCCGGTCATCGCATCATAATTTTCGTGGATCGGCAGTCCTTCGTCTATGCCCTTGAGCCTTTCAAATATCTCCCTGGTGAATTCATCAGCCTTCCCGGCGTCACCGTATCTTCTGATGCCGGAAATCGCAAAATAGGCCTGGTCCAACCAGACTGGCCCTCTCCAATATCCACCTGGAGTGAAAGACGGTTCGTCGGCAGCAAGGGTAGGAAAAGGAATGTAGGTGGCGAATTTAGACCTGTCCGTGAAGTGTTTTATAACTGAATATGCCTGGTTCCGGGACGCGATTCCGGTCCATAGCGGTATGGCGGCCTCAGTCCCGAATGCTCTGATGAATTCTCCGCTTCCAAGTCTCCTGTCGTGGAAGAAGCCGTCCTCAGGGTCGAAGAACCAGTCGCTGACTTGCTTCCCGAGCGGTCTGGAGCATGGATCTGAGATAAATGCCGGTATTTCGAACCCTGCTGCTTCTGCCATATCCAGGATGCATTCCCTGTCCAAAGACAAGAAAGCATTGAGGTCTACCGATTCCTGTTCCATGCTCCAGGCCTCGGCTTCCGGACAGCCAGACGGAGGAATATTCCTTGTCATAGCTGTCTTGTCGAAACGTACGGCGTTGTCCATGCCGCTCTCCCACGCAGCAGCTTCCAGAGTCCCGTCGCAGGAACCATATTCACAGAAACCGTTGTGGTCATGGTCCCTGTAGCGGTACCACCATTCATGGTATTTTATAAGTTTCGGAAGCATTTCCTTGACGAAATCCTTGTCTCCGTTGCTCTCGAATACCTTCATTACCGCCCATGCAGCGAGAGGCGGCTTACTGTTGCGGCTGTTGTTCCAGGCAGACTCCGGATAGATGCAGTCTATGATCATCCCTTCCGGAGTCTGGTAGTCGAACATGGCCCTGATCTGGTCCATCGCCGCATCAGGATTGAATATAGCTAGTGCAGCGGCATGCTTCCATGAATCCCATGCCCAGAATCCCATGAAGTAGTCAACTCCCTGGCTGGGTACAACCCCTTGGTGCAGAATGGCCTCCTTTGGCGCTTTCAGGTTGGATGCGAGGGTGGCGATGGACTTGGCTGCAACCCAGTCGAAGTTCCGTGACATGTCATCGCGCAGAGTACGGCTGAGCCAGTCCTTCCATCTTAGACTGCATCTTTCAGCCAGGGATCCATATCCTTCACCTTCTTCTCTCAAGCTCCCGAATCCTATTCCTACATAATACTTTCCGGCAGCTGGAGGAAGTGCTTTGTAGCCTTCGGTGCTGATGGAAATGGAAGTATTGCGCGGGAAGGTGATAAAGATGTCCTGTCTCCCTTCGGAAGAAAGCTTCAGGATGTTACCGCTGACTTCCAGCCCCCATCCCTTCGAAGGACGGCCGTGGAAGAACAACCTTCTGTCTGGCCTGGATTCGATCTCAATCAGTGCCAGGTCGTGGTAGGGGAAACAAAGTGACTGCTTCAGATCTGACCCTCCTGATGAATATTCCATAGTGATCTTTCCGGGCATATATGACGACCTGACCTGCGAGAGGGTCCTGCCTGCGGATTCTATGTCTGCCTCGACAAGAGCATCAGAGATCCAGTCCCTATGCCTCTCGTCCAGGTCGAACGGGCCGCAGAATCCATGGCGCGGAGACCTGTTTTCAGGAAGGGTGAATCCGAACCATGAACCGGAATCTGTGAAGAAGCTCTGGCATGGATCCTCCCTGGGAGGAGTGTAACTAATGTCAAGAAGGTCAGGATAGGATTCCGGAAAGAAGGGCACTGGCCCTTCTCCCTGAGAAAGGGGAGAAGGGGAGTGCCCGCATCCTGCCAGAATGGAGGATGCGAAGATGAGTACACAAACTAATCTATTCATTCATCTTTGTTTATGAGCGTCAACGTAAAGGAGTGAGTCATCTTCTTCGCATTTATAAGATATTGTTGGTGAGGATAGGCTCCCCAGCTGTTGTCCCCTCCGACTCCCATCTGCCGGAAGTCGATGTTCCAGGTGACCTGATCCTTCATTGCTACGTCTGAGAGGTGTCTCTGATGCTTTGATGGAGAGATTTCTTCAAGGTCATTGTTCGGGAACATGTAGACACTTGTACTGATTGTCGGAGATCCGCTGATCCTTACTGTCGTACCGCCTGAGGTGAGTTCCATCCATCTGACATCAGTCTTGTTACCATTCTCCTGTGGCCTGTCGTAAGGGAAGTACTGATCCCAGACGTTCCCTTCATAGAGTCCGACAAAGGCTCCTGATTTCCTGTCTTCATAAGAAGCATGGGGTCCCCTTCCGAACCATCGCACCCTGTCGAAACTCCCGTCCAAAGTGACCGTAGCTCCGAATCGCGGCATAAGCGGCAAGGTGTCGCAGGAAGGTATGAAAGACAGGTCCACTCCGATCCCACCGGAAGCATGGACCGTGTAATCCACTGTAACTTCGGATCTTCCGAGCCGCGCAGGCAGGCGGTAGACTGTGCGTACGATATTCCCGGACGCCTCGAAGGAGACCAGTTCGGCTCCCTTTCCGGCATCCCTCCAAGGCCAGCAAATCCTGGCAAGGTCGCTTCCTAGATCATTGTCGGTGGGAGGCCTCCAGAAATTGAGGACCAGTCCCTCTTTCATGATTTCCTTGCCGTTGATTTGAAGCGAGCAGAGGCTTCCTGAAGATCGGCTGAAGCCGATCTGGATAGTTCCTTGGCAAGAATATGTTATCAGGTCTCCCTTTACTTGCGGTTGCGGCGCTGAAAGGTCTGATCCATCCTTGTTTGATGGTTTGAAGAATGGCAGCCGGACCTGGTCCATGGCAATCAGGGTCCCGGCTTTCAGCAGACCGTCATCCTTGTGCATGAATGCCCTGAAGTTGAGAAAGTACTCCGTGCCAGGCTCTTCCTCGATTTGAGGCAGGCTGGCCTTGAACAAACCGCTCTTGCCGGGTTCCAGGCTGACTCCTTCAATCTCCCCGGAGGAAATGGTTTTGCCGTTGCCTTCAAGGCTCCAAAAGAAACGATAGTCCTCCAGGTTTGTGAAAAAGAAACCGTTCTCAATCCTGACCAGCCCTTTGCCATAATCCGCAAGATCCATCTTGATGTTTCTGTAGACATGTCGGACCTCGTACAGCTGAGGCTTGGGCTTCCTGTCGGCTGTGACAAGGCCGTTCATGCAGAAATTCTCATCACTCGGCACTCCATCAGGTCCAAGATCTCCACCATAAGCCCAGTAGAACCGACCGTCAGCCGTAGTGGCGGACAGCCCCTGGTCCACCCAGTCCCAGATGAATCCTCCCTGCAGGGAAGGATATTTCTCGATAACGTCCCAGTAGTCCTGTAGGTTGCCGCAACTGTTCCCCATCGAGTGCTCATATTCACAGAGGATAAGGGGCCTCGTGGGCATAGACAAGGCGTAACCGATCAGAACATCCAACTTCTTGTACATGGGACAGTAGATGTCCGTGTAGGAGTCAGTCCCGGCGTCCTCCGAATGTACCGGCCTGTGTGAGCGGTCCCGCCTATGTATCCACCTGCTGGTCGCCATGAAATTGACTCCCGATCCGCTCTCGTTGCCGAGCGACCAGGTTATGATGCATGGGTGGTTCTTGTCCCTTTCGAACATCCTTTCAGTCCTGTCCAGGAAGGCTCCCTGCCATTCCGGCCTGTTTGCCAGGCATCTGTCTGGTTCATAACCCATCCCGTGGCTCTCAATGTTGGCTTCGTCGACCACATAGAGGCCGTACTCGTCGCAGAGTTCGTACCACCTTGGATCATTGGGGTAGTGGGACGTCCTTACTGCGTTGATGTTGTTCTCCTTCATCAGCCTGATGTCTTCCAGCATCGATTCTTCCGTTATGCACTGGCCGTTGTGTGGGTCATGTTCATGTCTGTTGACTCCCTTGATGTACACTGCCTTGCCGTTGACGAGGAGGTTGGCGTGGGAAATCTCTACTTTCCTGAAACCTATCCTGGTCCTGACGGTTTCGATGGTCCTGCCTCCGTTCAGAAGTTCTATCGCCAGCGAATATAGGTTCGGTTTTTCGGCGCTCCAGAGATCCGGTGACTTGACGGTCCCATGAAAGGCTGCCGAGTCGGAAGCTATCTTTACGCATGATATAAGCACTTCCTTCCCGTTCCTGTCCCAGAGCCTTATCCGCGCCGCAGCATTCTTTGGGGCATGGGTTCCACCAGTCTTGAGGAATACTTTAAATTCAGAATTACAATAGTCTCTGTCCAAGTCTGTAACAACTTCAAAATCTTCGATGTGGTACTTGGGCCTCGCAAAGATCCTGACCTCCCTCTGGATCCCTCCTAACCGCCATTTGTCCTGGTCTTCAAGGTAGTAGCCGTCTGAGAATTTGTAGACCTGAACAGCAATGTCGTTCTCACCTCCGAAACGGACCAGCGAAGTGATGTCGAACTCCGCCATCATCTTCGAATCCTGGGAATATCCCACCATTTCTCCGTTCACCCACACATGGAAGGCTGAGGCTACCGACCCGAATTGAAGCACAATCTGACTGCCTTTCCATTCGCGTGGTACAGTGAACTTTCTCTTGTACTGACCTACAGGGCTGTTCTGGGGAGGTATGTGTGGAGGATCGTTACCGATCTTCTTCCCTGGCAGGCTGAACCCGTAACCTACATCGACATAAAACGGGTAGCCATAGCCCTGCAGTTCCCAGTCACCTGGTACCTTGATATTACCCCAATCTCCGACTACGGCGGTTTCTTCCATGAACCTTTCATCGACCTGGCTGAAAGTTGGTGAGTACTTGAATTTCCAGGTGCCGTCGAGGCTGACTTCCCTCACAGGTTCTGACCTGAAGGAGGCTCTTGCGGGGAGTCGGTTGATCTGAAGGATATTGATGTCTTCCCAGTCATGTACGGGAAGTATTGTCAGCAAATAAAGCAGGATTGTCAGGCTTTTCATCAGAATCTATAAGTTACAAAACAATGTGACCAGGAATGGGACGCTGAAGTCTACCATGAAACCGTGGAAGATTGAAAGGATCACGAAGTCATCTCCGCAACTCCTGGCGATTATCGGCAGGGTAGTGTCCATCGATGTGGCTCCACCGGCTGAGATAGGTGCAAGTTTGCCGAACCACCTGGCCATCAAGGGAGCGGCCAGCAGGGTAATGATCTCCCGCATTATGTTGGCCAGCAGTGCCACGGTTCCAAGTTCGGTTCCCTTGTACTCGTTTATGAATATGCTGGAAAGCGAATAGTAGCCGAAACCGGAACCTACGGCAAGGCAGTCAAAGACGGACCTGGAAGGAAGGCAGATCGAGATGATGCCGCAACCGGCCAATGTCCCGATGATGGTCATCAGTGGCAGCAGAAGGAACCTCGGGTCCATCGATCTTAGGTCCCTGAGCACAGTTGTGTCGTTGCCGAGACTGATACCGACGCAGAACATCAGTGCGTACAAGGCACAGTGGCTTGCACCTCCTCCAATCAGCCCTTCCGGAATGACGCCGGAAATTCCGGCCGCTGTTCCTGCTATGAAGAACAGCAGGATAACAAGGCTGTTCTTCATCTGCCAGTCCTGCGGTTAGCGTATTTCCAAAGAGCAAAGGCCGTCCCCATGCTCCCGGCCAATCCTGCAAGTGTCAGGACAAGAGCTTCCAGCCCAAGATCATGGAGGTGCCCGATTATCTTTGGGTCAGAACCCACTTCAACTCCTATTGAGAACAAGAGGACCCACACGAGCACCATGATGATTTTGGGAAGGATATTTACTGGATGCTTACGAAGCAGGGCCCCGAAAGTTATCCCCGAGAGCAGTACGGCGGCTATCTTCAACATTCTCTTTCTATTTGGCAAAGTTGGGGTTTTGTTCCCAATCTGGGTTAAGAAGGAATTCCTTATGCGGAATGGGGTAGAGGGTGTGCTTCGACGGGATGAAATTCTCGACATGAAGCTTTCCGTGTTCTTTTAGGGCATCTCCCACGATTCCCCATCTGATGAGGTCATACCATCGGACTCCTTCGAACGCCAGCTCACAGGGGCGTTCAATATCCTGGAGATGTTTCAGGACCTGTTCCTTGCTCATGCCTACCTGCAGCGGAGGTACTTGTGCCCTTGCCCTGACCATATTGATGTACTCTATCGCCTCGTCGCTCTTACCATCGTTGTTGAGGCATTCAGCATACATGAGCAGGATGTCAGCATAGCGCAGGACAGGGATGTTGAATGCGCTGTAGTACCAGTCTGAACTCAAAGAAGGATCCCAAGTGTTGAATTTGTGCCAATAGATCGACTCAGCTGGCAGGTAGTCAGTCCATTTCGATCCTTCCGGCAGCAGGAAATACCTTGTCCCGGGATCGTTGAACAGGATCGTTGCATAGACCCTCTGGCTGTAGCTGCCGTCCTCGGTAAGGTCTTTCTTCAGGGTTTCGAAAATCCACGGGGAGGGATAGGCCTCCTCATAACCGCCGTCCAGGTCTCCCGGGGACAGGTGTTCAGCGAGCTGGTTGTGCTCCCTTTTGCCTCCCTCGCGGTTGCCGCAGAACTGGATCTCGAAAATCGATTCCTTGGAATTCTTATGGAGTCCGTCGAAGAGATGGGCATAGTTATCCAGCAAACCGAACCGTCCTGATGAGATGATCTTCGAAAGTTCGGTTTCTGCCTTCGGGAGCTGGCCTGTGAACATGTAGTACTGGGCAAGTATTCCCTGGGCGGCATATTTAGTAGCCCTGCCGGCGTTGGCCTGATCCCATTCTTCCGGCAGGTCATTCTGGATTTCAGAAAGTTCGCTTTCGATGAAACTCTTAATGACTCCAGGTTCACTCTGTGGAGGGAAGTATTCTTCTTCGGATCCTTCTATCTGCTTGGTAAATAGAGGAATCCTTTCTCCGAAATTCCTCAGCAGCCGGAAGTAGTAGTAAGCCCTGAGAAAACGGGCTTCGGCAAGCGACCTGGCGAGGAGTCTCTGGTCAAGACCTTCTATTCCGGGAATATTGGAAACACACTGGTTGCAGTAGTTGATGCCGCTGTAGAGATTGTTCCACTCGTCGTCGGTGACATAGTTGGTCAAATCGTTGGTGAAGGTGGCTATCTGGATCCACTCTGCTACATCTGGTCTGTAGACGACTTCGTCGCTTCGGATGTTGTCCGTGACCATGAACCTGTCCACTGTGGCTGCCCAATAACGGGCCGGCTGGAGGGCTGCGTACGCCGCAGTCAAACCCTTGTTTATGTCTGCCTCGGAATGCCAGAACGAGTCCGGGGTCAGGTAATTCGGATTGCTCTTTTCATCGAGGAACCCGCTGCATGATGCGGCAGCGAACGCTGCTGCCAGCAAGACCGCCTTGTATATTCTTTTCATATCTGTCCTTATTTTATGTTAGAATCCGAATTTGATACCTGCCATGTAGGTCCTGTAGAGAGGGTAGCCACCATAGTCGACACCCATGGTGCCATTTGAAGCTCCGGTGGTTACATCGTAGCCGGTGTATTTGGTAAGGGTAAACAGCCTTCTGCCACCGACATAGATCCTGAGGCTTCCGAGTCCGAGTTTCTTACAAGCCCTGTCCGGAAGGTTGAAGCCTATCTGCAAGTTATTCAGCCTCAGGAAGTCACCATTTTCAACGAAACGGTCTGAAATCCTGTTGTTGCCGTTCGGGTCGCCGATGACAGCCCTGGGGATGTCAGTGTCGGGATTGTCCGGCCTCCAAGAATCCAAGGCGTCCTTGCCATAATTGAAGACCTGGTCCATCCTCTGGAGCTGGTACTTTGTGTAGTTGTATCTCTTCGCACCCATATTGCCATAGAACTGTGCACTGAGATCGAAAGCCTTGTAGCGGAGATAAGCGTTGAATCCGAGGATGAGCTTCGGATTGCCCGTGCCGACCAGGACTTTGTCGTCATTGTCCAACTGACCGTCACCGTTCTGGTCCACGAACCTTATGTCTCCAGGCCTTGCGCTTGGCTGCAGGGGAATCCATGCACCAGACTCGTCGGGATGGCCATGAGTCTTGTTGAACCCGTCCACTTCGGCCTGGCTGCGGAAGAGCCCGTCGGTCTGGAAGACCCAGAACTCACCGATTTCCGCTCCAACGTAGGTCCTCGCAGGACCATATTCATAGAGATAGTCCGGATTGGACATCGAGACCAGCTTGCTACGGTAGTGTGAGAGGTTCAGGTCCAGGTCATATTGGAAATCCCTTCCTGAATTGCCATGGTACTCGACCTGGTAATCGAAACCGCTTGTCTTGAGTTGTCCGTCGTTTACGATCATTGCCGAGAAGCCTGTACTGCTGCTGATCTCCTTTGTCGAAAGCATGTCCCTGGTGTCCTTAAGATAGGTATCTGCCGACATCTGGAGTTTGCCTCCCAGGAAACCGAGGTCTATTCCGATGTTGGAGGTGTAGGTGGACTCCCATTTGATGTTGAGGGAGGGCAGGGAAGTGATCGCATAGCCAAGGCTTATGTCATTGAGACCGGCGAATGGATAGTTCAGGCTGTTCGTAGCGGAGCTTAGAGTTGGTATGTACTGATAGTTCCCTATGCCCTGGTTTCCAAGGGCGCCATAGCTGAGGCGGAACTTGAAAGTCGAAACTGTGCTGGACAATGGCTCCCAGAACCTTTCGTTGGCTATGTTCCAAGCCAGTGATGCTGATGGGAAGAAGCCCCATTTGTTGCCTTCTGCAAACCTGGAGGAACCGTCATAACGTGCCGAGAACATGGCGATGTACCTGTTGCCGTAATTGTAGCCCAGTCGGCCGAACGCCGAACGGAGTCCGTAGCGGCTGTGGCCGCCGCCCACCGCGAAATCTTTCTGACCGTGCTCGAGATATGTCATCAGGTTGTTCTCGAATTTCTTGGCAAAGGCGCTCAAGTCGTTGAACGAGTAATTCTCCTGCGACACTCCGAGAAGGGCAGAAACATTGTGGAGCCCCCCGAAGGATCTGTCGAAATTCGAAGTCAATTCCATAAGGTAGCGGTTGCTCATGCTGCGGGATTCACTAAGCGTAGCGTCGGGGTTTGGTTTGAGGGCTCCGATCTGGTAAGTTGGTGTGAACGCCTTTGAATGCGAAAAATTGAGGTTGTCGCTTCCCTGGAACTTGAAGACAAGTCCGTCGATAGGCGAATATGAGATGTAACCGGAAGCGGACAGCCCGTCGTAGTGGTTCTTGGTGTCAATCAATTTGTTGAATGCAACAGGGTTGCCGGCATCAGACATGCCCATCCCCGCCACGGCTCCTCCGAATCCGCCATCGTTGTTCTCATCGTAGACGAACACCAGCGGTTCGATGTTGGTTACCTGGTACATGGTGTCGAACCCGGAACTTTCTACAGGGATGATATCCTCATGCCCGAAATTGACTGATTCACCTATCTTCCAACGGCCCCTTCTGACATCCGAGTTCAGGCGGAATCCGTATTTGTCGGAACTAGTGGCGACAGCAATGCCTTTGATCTCTGAATAGTAGCCCGAAAAAGCGACATTCATGTTGCTGTTGCCTGCGACATAGCCTACGTCGTATTTCTGGGACAGGCCCACCTGGTAGTATTCCTTCTGCCAGTCAGTGTCGGCAAAACGGCTCGGATCGGACTTGAATGCAGAGATGTAAGCCGGCCACCTCTCCTGAGGTTCTCCGGCGTTTTCAAGCGCCCACTGCCTGACCTGTACGAACTCCGCTGCATTACACATCTCCATGCGCTTAGGGAGGTCGTCGATACCGTAGTAGGCGGACATCGTGATCCTTGGTTCGGTAGCCTTCTCGCCCCTCTTGGTCTCGACCAGGATGACCCCGGCTGCGGCCCTTGCTCCATAGATCGCCTGTGTGGCTGCATCCTTGAGGACCGATACCGACTTTATGTCTTCAGGATTGAGATAGGACATCGACCCCGGGACTCCGTCGATGATCACGAGAGGAGAGTTGTCAGATCCCCAGGAGGTCACACCGCGGACCATCATCACAGGTTCAGATCCGGGTGCTCCTGAAGCGAAATTGACGGAAAGACCCGGGGCCATGCCCTGAAGTGCTGTTGAAGCATCTTCTGTGGCGATCTTTTCCAGTTTCTTGGAATTGACAGATGCTACTGCTCCGGAGACATCCTGCCTTTTCTGGCTTCCATAGCCGATGGCCACGACTTCTTCGAGCATCTCGGCATCAGGCTCGAGAGTCAGGTTGAGAGTCGGCCCTTCAGCCTTTACTTCAATGGTCTTGTAGCCGATCAGGGAGATGACAAGGACATCGCCCCTTGTCACATTGATGGAATAGTTGCCGTCAAGGTCCGTGCTGGTACCTTGACCCGTACCCTTGACGAGAACGTAGGCCCCTACGGCTCCGGAACCGCTCTCGTCCTTGATTTGTCCCTTGACATTGATAAGTTCCTGCGCCCCTGCGATGGTGGCTCCCAATGCCAGGATGATGGTTAACAGAATCCTTTTCATGAATCGTGAGTTGATAATTAAGTGGTGGCCCGACCTCCGGGCTTTCGAGGACAAAATTACCAGGACCCAGAGTGGCGGTCAAGAAAAGGATATCCCTCCCATCTCTACAAAAGGGGGGTAACATGGACGTTTAATCTCTACATCGTGTAATGTAGAACTATTGAAAATCAACTAGTTGAGAAAAGGGTTATCTCTACGGATCAGATTTTCCCCAGGAATTCGCTCAGATTGTCGCTGGCCTGAAGGTTGAGCTTCTTGCGGAGACGGTACCTGGCCATGTCGACGGACTTCGGCTCCATGGACATCATGAGTGAGATCTCCTTTGAGGACATCCCGATCCTCAGGAGCGAGGCCAGTCTCTTTTCCGAATTGGAAAGGTCTGGGTAGATGGAAGCAAGCTTAGAAATGAATCCGGAGTTGATGTCGTCGATCATCTTGTTGGCTTCGTCGTTTGTCCTGTTGAACTGGGAAATTGACGAATTGAGTTTCTTGAGATGCCTGGTGGCCTGGTCGGATTCCATACCGTAAGCTTCCTTTATCTTCCCCTGGATGCCTGAGAGGATCTCATTTCGGCTGCGGACGTAGATTGCAAAGTTCTCCAGTTCTTTCCTGTTGAGGTCCAGTTCCTTTTGCATCAATTCTTTCTGCCTGTGGTTGGCCTTTCGGAAAACCCTGTAGGACACGGCGACAACGATGCAGATTGCCGCCAGGATTGCTATTATGGCGACTGCTATCTTCCTTCTCAGATGGAATTCCCTTTCACTCTGCTCCTTTTCCTTCCGGATGGTCTGGATGTTCTTCTCCATCAGGTTCACCTCGATGTTTTTCAGTCCTCCGGTCATGTTCTGGCTCTCGATCTGGTCAAGAAGGGACTTAAGGTCAGAGTATGCTCGGGAATAGTCTCCCATTGCGGCATAGACTTCTGACCTGTAGCGGAGGTTGTCCATCGTCAGTTCCTGGGCGTTGGTCATGTCGGCATAGACCTTGGCCTTTGAAAGGGCCTCCAACGCGCTGGTGTAGTCCCCGAACCTTCTGTACTGGTAGCCGAGATTATTGTAGTTCTCTCCGAGGACCCATGTCTTGCCAAGGGTTTCGTTGATCGCAACCGCCTCCTTGAGCTGCTCGATGGTGGTGGCGGGATCTGCATCGATAAAAGACATGTTGTTGAGGTTCTGGGCTATCCCTGTCTTGTTGCCTATGGCCCGGTTCAACCTGAGGGATTCATTGAAATACTTTCCAGCCATGTTGTTGTCAGGTATGGCGATGTAGATCAGGCCCTTATTGTTGTTGCACCTCGCGATCGAAGCAGTGTCCTTCATCTGCTCGTAGATTGACTGGGCCATCTCCAGGTACCTGAAGGCATGGTCGAAGTCCTTGATTTTCTGGTAGGAATAGCTTATGCTGAGATAGATGTCCGCCTTCAATGACCTGTCCTGTGGAGGACAGTTCCTTTCAGCCTCAAGGAGATATTCATAGCTGGTCACGTAATCGCCCATGTTGATGTAGGCGTTGGCGATAAGATACTGGGCTTCGGCTATCAAGGCGGGTTCCTTGGCTGAAGTCGCCTCGGTCAGGGCCTGGCCGGCATGGTAGATGGCCTTGGCCGGGTCCTTTGCGAGGTTGTCTCCTGCCTTGTCCAGGTGTTCGCGGACAGTCCATCCATCTTCCTTCGCAATCATCGGAAGAAGAGACAGAAAAAAGACTATGAATATGGAAATGTATTTTTTCATGGGCAGTTATCAGTCAAGGTAAAGGTACAACTTTTTTATATATTTGCAGAATATTAATATAGATATGCAGACTAAGGAAAAGTCATACAAGGTGGCGGGACACGTGTTCACGCTGAAGATGGATGAGGACGAGAAGCTTTGGGGCGCCCTTGGCAACTACGAGCCTTTCGTATGCGAGACAGGTTCCGATCCTGTGTTTTCTCTCGAACTTGTGCAAAGCGTGCAGACAGAGGGGAAGAAGGAACTCTACATATCCAATCCTGAGGATGGCGAGCAAAGGATCGACATCTACACCATGGAAGACGGTTATCTCTTCGAGATGGCTCCTTTCGGTGATGTCCCGGTGTGCGGTTGGATGAGGGTGGACCCTGATTTCACCCACGGTTCACTCATGGTGGAGAAAGACAAGCGATTCTGTGTCAACAACGCCCTGATGTTGTTGTATGCTTTCCGCACTGCAGATCTGGACACATTGGAGATGCACGCCTCTGTCACCGTCAAGGACGGTAAGGGTTTCCTTTTCCTCGGGAAGAGCGGCACCGGAAAGAGCACGCACAGCCGCCTTTGGCTTAAGAATATTCCTGGAACGCATCTTCTGAACGATGACAATCCCATTGTCAGGGTCGTGGATGGCCAGGCCAGGGTCTATGGCAGCCCGTGGAGCGGCAAGACTCCATGTTACCGAAATGAGGAATATCCCGCCGGTGCTTTTGTCAGGATCAACCGTGCCCCCTACGATGCGATCCACAGGATGTCCATCCCTGAGGCATTCGCCTCGGTCTCTTCATCTTCCTCAGGTCTCAGGGCCATAAAGAGGATCGGTGACGGACTCTATTCGACCCTCTCTTCGGTCGTCCAGACAGTACCGTGCTATGTTCTCGACTGCCTCCCGGATGACGAAGCAGCCATTGTCTGTTCCAAAGAGGTCCTTGGAAATGCGTAAGTTCGCCGAGTGGATACTTCGGATGATGCGCCATGTCGTCCATCTATTCCTGCCGAGACCATCTGATCCCAGGGCGGGTGCAGACAAGCGGACCATAGGCGATGACAACTATTTCATGGCGGTGCGGATGTTGCTTGACGAGGGCAGGGAAGTCCTGTTCACCCCCAAGGGAGACAGCATGCTGCCGTTCATAAAGAACGGACGTGACTCAGTGGTCCTGGCATCGTTGTCAAGGCCCTTGGAAGTCGGGGACATAATCCTTGTTCAGATCGGACCGAAGTATATCATGCACAGGGTCTTCGAGCTGGACGGCGACCGGATTACGATGATGGGGGACGGCAACATCAAGGGCAAGGAGCACTGCACCTTGAAGGATGTGATTGGAATAGTTACCGAGATCCATAAGGAAAATGGCAAGGTGGTGAAGCCAGGGAAAGGAAGGTTCTGGCGAGCCATCCGTCCACTGAGAAGAATTATTTTGGCATTTTATAAACGAGTGATATTATGAGGATTATCGAAGGTTTCGTCCTTAGGCCCCTCGTAGGGGAGTACATAGTGATCGGCGAAGGAATCGCCCAGATCAACTTCAACAAGATGGTTTCCCTGAATCCTACCGCCGCTTATCTCTGGGAGAGTGTCGAGGGCAAGGATTTTACGGTTGAGGACCTGACAAAACTCTTGACTGACAAGTATGAGGTGACCGAGGAACAGGCCGCTGCCGACGCCGCGGCCCTTGCGGCCAAGTGGATCGAGGCAGGTATAGTATCTGAATAGTTTTCAGCATCCGGGGCGATGAAGGATTTCAAGACATGCATGAAGGGGCTCTGGCGGATGACCAAGCCTGTGCTGGGAAGGGACCTTGTCACCGTCCTGATAGGAGGGGTACGCATTGCCGCCTCCCTCTCGTTCGTGTGGATCAGCAAGCGTCTGGTCGACATTGCTACCGGAGTCATCGACGCTGAACTCGGGCCTCACGTGTGGATGATGATCGGCATCATCCTTACACAGATCATCTGCGGGCTCGCGGCCAATTACTGGGGCTCCTACAACACCATCAAGACCCGCAACCAGTTGAGACTCGGGATGTTCGCCCATGTGCTGAACTCACGCTGGAACGGCCGTGAGGCCTTCCGATCGGGAGACACGATCAACCGCCTAGAGGAGGACATCAGGGTACTGACCGACCTGATCTGCGGAAGTTTCCCTGATGTGATCATCACGATCTGCCAGTTGATTGCTGCTTCGGTCTATCTCCTGACGATGGCGCCATCGCTCCTCTGGGTCCTTATTATCCTGATGGCCGCCGCCGTGATCGGATCGAAGATGTATTTCAAGAAGATCCGCGAGCTGACATCGGCTATCCGTTCCCTGGACAGTGAGGTTCAGCAGCTCGAACAGGAAAACCTTCAGAACAGGGTCCTGGTCCTGACCCTTTTCGGAGTAGGCAACGTGGTCTCTCGTCTTTCAAACCTTCAGGACCTTATCAAGAAGAACACAATCACCAGGCTTAACTACAATGCCGTAGCCAGGGGATTCATGAATATTGGTTTCATGGGTGGTTACACAGCGGCCTTCCTTTGGGGAATATTCGGCATCAAGTCCGGGGCCGTGACCTACGGTATGATGACAGCCTTCCTGCAGCTGGTGGGCCAGGTCCAGCGGCCGATTGCCAGCCTTGGCACCCAGGTCCCCGCTTTCATCAAGGCCCTGACATCAATAGAGAGACTTCAGGAGCTTGAAGACCTTCAGGTCGAGCGCTATCATGGAGACGTCTTGTTCGAAGGTGCTCCTGGGATCCGTGTCTCCGACGTCTCGTTCGCTTACTGTCATCCTGAGCGCAGCGAAGGATCTGCCGGCCGCAACGGAGAACCTGCTTCTCGTCTCGTCCTCGAGCATTTCTCCCATGATTTCGCACCAGGTACCCTTACGGTTATTGCGGGACCTACCGGAGTGGGGAAGAGCACCCTCACTCGCCTGATGCTAGGACTTCTCCGTCCTTCTGGAGGAACTGTCAATTTATATTCCCGGAACGGCAAGTCACATGTCGCTGATGTGGACACCAGATGTAACTTTACCTATGTTCCCCAGGGCAACAGCCTGCTCAGTGGAACCATCAGGGAGAACATGCTACTGGTCAATTCTGAAGCAATAGATGAGCAGATTGTCGAAGCTCTCAAATTGGCTGCCGCCGAGTTTGTGCTTGATCTCCCCGACGGCCTCGACACTGTCTGCGGTGAGAGCGGCACAGGCCTTTCCGAGGGTCAGTGCCAGAGGATTGCCATCGCCAGGGCCCTTTTGCATCGCGGAGGAATAATGATCCTTGACGAGGCCACTTCAGCCCTCGATGTCGAGACCGAGGAACGCCTTCTCGACAACATCCACACCAGCCTTGCCGGAGAGAAGACCATCGTCTTCATCTCACACCGTCCCGCCGCCACACGAATCGCCGACGACGTCGTGAACCTGTAAGGCACGGGCGGATGTCTTTCTGTGCTGTTTACTCGCTATTTTGTGCCCAAAAGCACCCAAAGGCACCTATTTGTGCTTTCAGACCTGTTTTGGGCCGCTGAAAGCACCGTTAGATTGCATCCTGTGCTTTTCACCCTGTACTAATGGCTTGAGAGCACCATTTGGCAGAAGTGTGTGCCTTTTGAATATTAATGGATATATTTTGTTTTGGCGGCCAATGGGAACATCTCGTTTACAATTGCTGGTGCCAGGTTAGAACATCTCGCTACCTGCCCATTCGAGGCGCCATATTCATTTTTAAGTTTAAGGGCAAGCTGCTTCTTGTTCTCGAGGGACAGTTCTTTGGGCGTCTGCGTCCGGAACAAACTCCTGCATAATTTGAAGGTAAGCGATAGCAACTCCTCATCATTCAAAAGTGGCAATTCCCCAAGCCTGATAGCTGTCTCGACTTGACCTTCTACGTTTTTGAACACTTGCATGATGAATTTCCTGGCACAGTCGAAGAACACCATTGCACGCTCATAATCCACGAATGATGCCGGGTTGGCGACGCCGTCCTTGATGAGCAGTTTGGAATCGAGTCCGGTGAGGATTCTCGAGCACGTGAACTCTCTCAATGCGCGTCCCTTTAATCTTGATGCCGGGATTCCACCTTTATCCAGCAAAGGATTGAAATACAAGAATCCGGAACACCAGCGATAGGCGAGGGGATTTACATCTTCACGTACCACGAAGGGGTTACGGATGACGTAAGCTATTTCGTTGAGCAATTGTTTAAGAGTCTGAATCGGGGTCATGCCGGGTTGGATCCTCTTGATTACCATTCCTCGGCCATGGCGCACGAAATAATGCATCATCTGTGTCTTGATGTCTTCGAAAAAGGCCAGGCAATCTTCTCTCAATCCTTCGAGGATGAAATGGAAGTGATTGGACATGATGGCATAAGCAAGAATCTTGCAGCCAGCCTTGACAGCTGCGATCGCTATCATATTGTTGACGAGTGAATATTCCTTTTCGGAGCGGATGACGATGTCGTCCTCGATGGGTGTGGTGTGAAGGTGGAAGAATGATTGGGCCTGCATGAAAAGGGCCTCTGGTCTTGAATAATAGTCTACCATAGTTTATGAAGTTTAAGTCTTATTGTGCCAAGATAGCTATTATTCCTGATAATATGTATCTTTGTGTATAACCACGTTTTTATGATAGACGACATCCTTCAGTACAACCGGGAGTTCGTGGCTGCAAAGGGCTACGAACCGTTCATTACGGACAAATATCCATCAAAGAAACTGGCAGTCCTGACTTGCATGGACACCCGCCTGACCGAGCTGCTGCCAAAGGCGCTTGGCCTCAGGAACGGAGATGCTAAGATCATCCGCAATGCCGGAGGTTTGATCCTGTCTTCGACGGATTCGGCCATTCGTTCCTTATTGGTAGGAATATATGAACTCGGTGTCGAAGAGGTTATGGTCGTGCACCATTCCAACTGCGGTGCCTGTCACATGAGCTTTGAAGAATTCAAGCCGCTGATGCTTGGTAGGGGAGTCTCCCCTGAGGCTCTGAAGGCTTTAGAGGATGCCGGCTGTGACATTGAGGTATGGCTTGAAGGCTTCCATGACACCGAGGCCTCTGTCCGCCGTACCGTGGCTGCAATCACTGGTCATCCCCTTGTCCCGAAGGACGTTACCGTCCGCGGTTTCATCATAGATTCCGTCACCGGTGCTTTGACGGAAATTAAATAAACAGAATAGGGCATTTCCGTAACACCAAACATGTATCCGTGCTGTCAAGGTAGCCCGGCACGGTGTTTTTTATTATGTCTGTTCGGCCCGTTGTTCAGATCATTGTTGATAACTTTTTTTTCATGATCATCCGGATGCAAAATCCACATTGGAGGCCCTTAATTTGAATCATATTGATTAGCCACTTGCAGAACCTTCATTTTCTGTCCTTTAAGTGAACTTAAAGATTTGGAATTCACCCGAAAAATTCATAAAATTGCAAGACTTTGGCTTTGAAAAATTAACCGCATTTTTAGGCAAAATTTATTAATCATAAAATTCAAAATTTGTAGTATGAAAAAGAAATTAATGTACGAAGTTCCCGACGCGGAACTGATCGAGTTGAAACTCGAGAACAATCAAATGCAAAACGCGAGTCCTGTGCCTGGTGCTGCGGGTAGTGATGATGATATTGTTGATCAAGGTGATTATTAATAATTGGAATTCTTATGAAAAATATGTATAAAACATTGGGCCTTGTGGCGGCCATGTCTTTGTTTGCAGCATGTGCAGTTGAAGAGAATCCTATTGCCGAACCTGAAAATGGAAAGGTATTAGTTACTTTTACCGCAGAAAAGGCTGGAGATGATACCAGGACCGCTATAGAGGTTGGGAAATCCACCGTAAGCTATGCTTGGACTGAAGAAGACAAGAATTTTGTTAAAGTATATCAGGTTACATCAACAACCGATAGCGAAGGAAATGAGCAAGAAAAAACGACCGAACTAACAAATGTCTCTGTTTCCATCAGTAGCGATAATAAGATTATGACAATTACAGCCGAGGCTGACGCAGCTGACAGCTATCTATTCCGTGCCGATGTAGCAGGCGACCGTACTTCTGGTGGTTCTCCCCGCATTAAGGGAACGCAGAATCCTGCAACCGGGTCCTTCGATCCGACGACCGACATCCTTGTGTCAGATGATCTTTCCACCACTACGCTTGATAATCTCTCATTCACATTCCGTCGTCAGGTCGTTGTCAATGAAATGACTCTGAAGAACCTCGTTGCAGGGGAAAAGGTGAGTGAGGTGAAGATTGTCACCGACAAAGAGAAGGGTTTGACAGGTTACTACAATGGCTCTTCCATTACCGGCCAGTCAAACCAAATTACACTAAGCTATGACAAGGTAGAAGTACCTGAGAATGGCCAGTTGACTACTTGGTTTGTTACGATGCCGAACCCTGGTCACACCCTTACTATAACAGTGACCACAGATGCTCACGTTTATACCAAGACTTTTGCAAAGACCATCGATTTCAATCTTGGATCTTATAATCGATTTGGTGTTGCTCTTCCCCAGCCTGAGGAAATTACTGATTATTCCGGCTCATGGGTGATCACAGGTGACGGAATGGCTGCAACCGCCTATGTAAGTGGTAATTTCTATCCTGCATCCGCAGTATCGATTGATGCTGAAAACAAAACTGTCACAATTAATGGTGATGAAACAGAACCATATAAGATGACATTTACATTGATTTCTGAAGGCGAATATGCTGGATTATATACCATTGTTGATAATGGCGGAAAATATCTTTCTGCTATCGGTGGAGGTAATAATCTTCAAGGATTAGCCGAGCCCACAAAAGCTTCTTACTGGAATGTTGCTGAAAATGCAGATGGTACATATGATATTGTGGCGACCAAGGCCGGAGTTACTCAGAATATTCTGCGAGCTAATGGTTCTAGCACCCGTTTTTCGTGCTATGGCAGCACCTCTTCCTTGTCAAAAGTAGTCCTTTATCCCTTTGCCAATGTTGTAAAGAAGGTCATTGAAGAGACTGGAAATGGAACACTTGATAATCCATTTAATGTAGGAGCTGCTATAGCTAAGACCAAAGCGCTTGGAGCCGGTGGCACCAGCGATGAAGCTTACTTTATATCTGGTAAGATTAGTAAAGTTAATCAAACTTATTCTGCTTCCGGCAATTATGGTAATGCAACATTCTTCATTTCTGACGATGGAGAAACGTCCAGTCCTCAGTTTGAAGCTTTTCAGGTCTTGTACCTTAAGAATGAGAAGTGGGTATCCGGTAAAGAGGATATAAAGGTTGGTGATGAAGTCATCATATACGGAAAAGTTACTTATTACAATGGTACGACTCCCGAGACCGTTGGCAGGGGAGAAGCTTATCTGTATTCTTTGAATGGAGTGACGGAAGTAGTTCCTGGTACAGGAAAAACTACCGCGACGATTAAGTTCGGAACGAATGATGTAAAAATAAATAGCGCTTCCGTTACGGGAAAAGATGACAAGAATAATACTTGGACGATAACGACTGAAGGGACGACTTCTTTTACTACCAACGCCGAATATTATCAAGTAGGATCCTCCTCTAAGCCGGCCTCGAGTATTACTTTCACAACTACTCTTCCGGATGATGTCACCAAAGTTGACAATCTCTCAATCAAATTAGGAGGTTTTTCTGGTACGGCAGGCGATGTGACTCTTAAAGTTGGTAACACAACTATTGGTACAGGAAGTCTAAATGCCGCCAATGATGTAACTGTGTCTTCGACTTCTTCTGCGGATGGTCGTACGATTACTATCACTGTTGACAATATCAGTAAGGGCGTTAAGGTTTATAACATTACCGCAGAATACGAGTGAAGCGGATCCGGAGGCGGAACCTCCGGGGGCCAGACGGCTACAGCAACAGTAACGACTGGTGATGCTACGGATGTGAGTTCGTCAGGGGCAACCCTGACCGCTTCTTTCTCGGGAGTTTCAACCGTCAAAAAGCCAACAGACGTCTTATTCAAATACGGAACCTCTTCAGACAATTTGAATCAGACAATCGGTGCGATTGAGTCGATTAATTCGGGAAGCGGTGATTTTACTGCTATCTTGACTGAACTCAGTAGTGGCACGGCTTATTATTTCCAGGCCTACATGACGGTCTGGGATGAGGAGGCCAACGAGTACAAGACGATTTCCGGTGACGTAATTAAGTTCGAAACAAACCCGAAAGGCGAGACTGGAGTCCAGCGTGGCTATTATGAGTTGCCATCTATGAGCACTGTAAAGAATGGTGAGTATCTTGTAAGCTCCACAGATCCTAATACCTACTTTGCCTATCACATGTGCGCCGGCGGAGAAACATATTCATTCAACGGCAAACAGATTACGGCACGTAATTACACGGTTTGTTTCAGTGGCGAAGACCATGTTGCATATTGGGTAGCGGCTCCTAGACATACCATGTATAATGGGAACAACAGGACAGATAATTACAAAGCTGACCCGGACATCCCAAGTGATGTGCAATATCAGGCTGATGAGATAGGAGATGGTTGCAACAGAGGCCATATCTTAGGATCTGCTGAACGAGGTGTCTCCAGGGCTACGAATAATCAGGTTTTCTATTTCAGCAATATAGCTCCGCAATTGCAGTCTGGTTTCAATACAGGCGGAGGTGGGTGGAATGAACTTGAGGATTGGGTAGACGGTCAAGTATGTGCTGATACGCTCTATCAGGTTGTCGGTTGCTATTTCAAAGACTATACTGATGGCTATAAAAACAGCGTCAAGGCCAAGAAAATCAGCTACGGCGGCAGAACCGATGTCAGTTTCCCGACCATGTTCTACTACGTGCTGATCCGTACTAAAAAAGGTAATTCTGGCAAGGCGTTGAAGGATTGTTCAGCTGATGAACTCAAGTGCGCAGCTTTCGTCCGTTCGCATACCAATAATCTGAAAGGGCAGGAAGTTACTTCGACAGAGATGATGAGTGTGGCTGATCTAGAGAGAATCACGGGTTTTACCTATTTCGTCAATGTCCCTAATGCTCCTAAGAGCACGGCCATTGCTTCTGATTGGGGACTGTAATTAGAGAAGATAAACTATCATTCAACCATTTCAGGCGACCCTTCGGGCCGCCTGATTTGTTATTCTATAACTCCTCGGTACAGAGTAAGGTAAGCATCCGATAAACTACATATTGTAGCGGGGAGAAATCCTCGCTACTTTTGCAAAAAGCTATTACGATGCTTACGAGAGAACAGATCCTGGAGGTGGACACATACTGTGCCGAACACC
>Ga0256405_10003132_pt1 | contig 35203 bp, 31 predicted proteins | sample RumenRJG_02DNA_FD_189096 | JGI IMG/M metagenome (GOLD analysis project Ga0256405, IMG submission 189096) | Bovine rumen microbial communities from Lethbridge, Alberta, Canada - RJG_02 | ecosystem: Host-associated > Mammals > Digestive system > Stomach > Rumen | place: Canada: Alberta...
TCCTGGTTATCCCGAATTCGGAATAACCAGGATTATGCCGAGAAAATAGTTATTCCGAAGTCATTGCATAGAGTCTTGTAAAACAAGGATTCTCCGCAAAAACTTCGGAATAACAAAGCGGGCCTCATTTTATATAATGTGGACATGCAGACAACCGTCTGACACCACAAAATATAAGGAGGGCCTATGGAACTGATTGAATTAGACGCAACTGCACAGCGTGCCCTGGAGTTGTTAACCAATGCGGGGATGAGTGATGGAAGCATATACGACTATACTCATACAGGCTTTGGCAGCATACTTCGACATTTTCACACAAAAGGCATACTATATGCTACAGCAGAAATGCTCGATAATTTTTTGCTGGAGCAACGCGTGCTTTTGGACCAAGGAGATATCTCACAATGGAAATGGGGACTTGTCCGCAGGAGTTGTGAGCTTCTGAAACAATGTGCTGCAATGAATTCTATTGATTTGCCTGACCTTCAGCCATGGGACCCTGTATGGAATCGTCCAAAGCAAATCATCCAACACGACGCACCGACGGCGAAACAGTTTGCCGAATCGGAAAATATTTATGTGCTTGTCTGGATGGTCAACAAGCGTATGGAACAACTTGGCCTTTCGGAAAATACGGTTCGCCATTACACGGAAGAGGGATTAGCCGTCATTTTGAAAAAGCACTATGATTCTGGTACAGAAAGTTACTCAGACAAACTTATATCCCAGCTTACAGAGGAGCGAAGACTGCAATATGAGCAAGGGGAGGTTGGCAGAACTACTTATCAGAATTTGCGCAAAGCGGCGGCGATGCTCCATGAGTTCCGCCTGACAGGGAAAATCACGCTGGAAAGGATTCCTAATTGGGGACAGCGCGAAGTTATTCCTCAGCACAAAGCGATTCTGGATAAATTCAGTGCGCATGTCACAACGCAGAGCAACTGGGCTGAAAGTTCCGTTAGCACAGTTACAAGTGTGGCTCGTGTATTTTTGCTTGAATTAGAGGACCATGGAATAGTCTCCATTGAAACTGTCGCAATGATGGATATTGCCACATGCGTTACAAGAATGCTTGGACGATACACTGGTGGAATGAGATCTGCTCTTTTTGGCATTCGGACCTTTCTGCGATTTTTATATGAGGCCGAGATCACTGCGGATAATTTTTGCAAAACACTCCCGGAATTTGTTTGCCCTCGGAAGAACTTTCGTGAAGGATTTTCCGATGATGAATTGGAACGTCTACTTTCTCAGCCAGATATCACATCTGCGGTCGGGAAAAGAGACTACGCTATGATGGTTTTGGCAGTGCAAAGCGGCTTGCGGTCTTGCGACATCATACGGCTCACATTTGACTGCATCAATTGGAGAACGAGGGAAATTCGTGTTGTTCAGCACAAAACAGGACAACCAATCGTAATTCCTCTTGAACCGGAAACAGGCAACGCTATAGCAGATTACTTGTTAAATGGGCGCCCCAAGAGTTCACTACCGCAAATTTTCCTCTGTCACGTCGGCGCTGTCCGTGCTTTGAAAAGTCGAACCGGAAGTGCAATTGTCTCCAAATACATGAAGGGCGCAGGAATTCATTCCGGGTATCGCGGATTTCACAGTTTCCGGCGCACCTTCGCTACAAATCTGCTCCAGAACGAAGTGCCAATTGAGTTGATCCAACAGATGCTGGGCCAAACTCATCTTGATTCAGCAAAGCCGTACCTGTCCATTGACGAACAGGGACTGAAGCGATGTGCATTGCCCCTGCTCTCTCATGGAAAGGAGGTAGGGAACTAAAATGATGTACACCTTTAAGAGTTGTTTTGCATCTCAGATCGAGGATTTCATTGCTCAGAAAAACGCTCTGGGGTTTGGTTATCTGGAGTCCTCCCGTCTCCTGCGAGACTTTGACCGCTTTTGCCTGACGCATTTCCCGGAAGAAAATACACTGACCAAGGAGCTTTGCTTAGCTTGGGCCACGAAAAAGGATACCGAAGGCAACAATACCTTCCGCAACCGTATGATGCCGGTGCGCGAGTTTGCCAGATACTTAAACCGCAACGGCGAAGCTGCTTACATTCTGCCGCCAGACATTGCCAGGAAAGATGCGCCGTATGCCCCGTACATCTACACCGAGGCCGAAATCCTGACCATTTGGGATGTTTTCGACCACTTGAAACCGAGAGGTGGTTTCCCGGTGCGGCAATTTGTGATCCCAGCTATGATAAAGCTGATGTACTGCTGCGGTCTGCGTCCATCTGAGGCCAGAAGGCTTCATGTAGACGATGTGGATTTGGACATTGGGCGGCTGAACATTATGGAGAGCAAACAGCACAGGAGCCGTATTGTTATGATGGCGGATGATGTGACGAAGATGCTCTCAGATTGCAATGCCGTTGTGACTTCCGCTATGCCGGAACGCGAGCCGTTCTTTCCCAACTCTGAGGGCAGTTTTTACGGGAAGAGAGGGCTGGAGAAGACTTTCCGCCTGGTTTTGAAGAAAGCAGGTGTTACGGGAACCGGCCGACGTTCCCCGCGTCTTTATGACTTTCGTCATACTTTTGCCACCCACAGGCTGTACCACTGGATGAACGAGGGCAAAGATCTGAACGTTATGATTCCCTATCTGAGCGCGTACATGGGCCATGCGCAACTCTCGGACACCTATTACTACATTCATTTAGTTCCTGGCTTGTTGGAGGAAATGTCAGGGTTCACGTTTTCTTCTGCCGAGGCATTCTTGCCGGAGGTAGGAAACGATGAGTGATTTCTTTGATGCAATCCGGCGTTTTCTGCTGGACTATCTGCCCAAGCAGCGCTGCCTTAGTAAAAATACGATTCTCTCCTACAGACAGACACTCAATATTTTCGTGGCTTATATGAGGGATGAGATAGGGATTGGAGCTGCTGAGCTGACCTTCTCCCGTGTTGACCGGGACGTCATTCTTAACTTCCTAACCTGGCTGGAAAAGGCGCGGGGATGTAGTGTCTCTACCCGCAACCAGCGTTTAATGGCATTGCGGTCTTTCCTGAACTTCGCTGGACAAATCGATTGTACGCAGACGTCATTGTATCTTTCTGCCTGCAATATTCCCTCCAAGGAGGCTCACGGGCGAATCGTTGAATTCCTGACCGAACCGGCGTTGACCGCGCTGCTTCAACAGCCCAATCCTTCCAGGCAGAAAGACCAGCGGAATCTTGTATTCATGATCCTCATGTATGATACCGCTGCCCGATGCAGTGAGCTTCTCGATATGAAGGTCTGTGACCTGCGTCTTGACGCAAAACATCCAATTGCGTACTTGCATGGTAAGGGACGAAAAACCCGTACAGTGCCGTTGCTGAACAGAACGGTCCAACACTGCAAACAGTATCTGAACAAATTCCATCCCAACAAGGATGACTACAGTGAGGCACCGTTGTTCTATACCGTGATCCATGGGAGGCAGCAAAAGATGTCTCCCGATACGGTAGCAGCATTCTTTGCGAAGTATGGGAGCATGGCAAAGGCGGTTTGTCAGGAAGTTCCTGAACATATCCATCCGCACATGATGCGGCACACACGGGCGATGCACTTATACCAATCCGGGATGCCCATGGTACTTCTTTCCCAATATCTTGGCCATGCACAGGTTGAGACAACAATGATCTATGCTTATGCGGATACCGAGATGAAACGTGCCGCAATTCAGAAAGCTGATGCTGTCCGCGGAACCAAGCCCGTACCGGATGAGATTTGGGCTGATAACGAGGAAATGATTTTGAAGTTATCTGGTCTGCTCTAATCCTATTGTTCTATATATGCCGATTATGTTATTCCGAAGTTTTTGCTGGTAACGCCTTGTACTACAGGGTTTGCAGCGATTGCTTCGGAATAACTATTTTCTCGGCATAATCCTGGCACGGGCTGCCGCCGCAGATGATGTCCACGGGCGGCAAATACGCGCCATTTAGTTTTGTGATATCCCCGACGTGGATCATGTCGGGGAAGTGGTATTTGGTCACTTCAATGGGGAAGGCTTCAATCTCGCTCGCCCACAGCGGCACGATGCCATTTCGCACCGCAGCCAGCGGGAAGCCTCCGATGCCATCGAAGAGGCTGCCCATTGTGAGCATTTTGGGTTCTCCTTTTTCTGCTTATTTTGTAAACACCGCGGCGATGGTCCTTGTCGTGTTGATCGCCGATTGCGCTGTGTAGACCGCGCTCATGAGGTTGGCGCGGGTCGTGGTGTCGAGTCCGAACGCTCCCGCGATCCGCGGTACCTCGCCCGCCGAGAGCATCAGCCCCAATCCCAGCAAGGCATGGTCGCGGAACGCCATCAGGCCTGCGACAAGGATGGTGGATTGCAGAAACGCCGTAAGGCACAGGCCGATGACCTGCTTCATCCACTGCGTAAAGCCATCGTCATAACCGCGCGGAACGCTGAACATATAGAGCGAGCCCACGGCGATCTGGATAAGCAGGATGCCGCCGCGCTTGAGGTTGGCGAAAAACACGTTGATCACGGCATACGCCATGAGGATGATGCAAAACAGGAACATGATCGGACTGGTGACCACGCCGAGGCCGAAGTGCTCGCTGCCGAGCGTCTCCGACAGCCCGTCTGTGGCGGTCAGCTCCTGAACGATCTCCTGTCCAACGTCGCCGATGCTTCTCCCCGCTCCGCTGATGCCGCGAGTGAGCGTCGCTTGCAGCGTAACCGACAGTTCATAGAGTCGCACGGGTACCGTGGTGAACAGCGAAACCGCCATGAAGCCCTTGACCGCGTTGAGCAGCACCTGACGGGCGTTGCCGCGCCCCGACGAGTATTCGATACCGAACTCAAACGCGCAGACCACAAGGCTGACGCCGTACAGCGCCCAGCCGAGCTGGGAGAAGAAGCGCACCACCTCCTGCACCCATACCAGCCGGAAGAGTTCAACGCCCATGCTGCCCATTTGGGCAAAGAAGTCCCCGAGAAAGCCGATGATCTGCGCGTACAGCCAATCGACAACGTTGTCCAGCACGGTCGAGGCGACAAAGTCCCATATAAACACGGGTCATTGCCTCACATTCCGACGATGCCCCAAATATAATTGGGCGCGGTCAGGGTAAAGATCAGGCAGGCAAGCAGGATCGCGGGGCCCGCCCACTCAAACTGCCCGCGCTGACGGTAGTCGAAGTATGCGCTGCCCAGCTTCACAAAGAAGAAGATGGCAAGGATCATATCCAGCGCCGGGAACACGACGTTATTGACGATGGTCTTGAGCTGGCCCGCCGCCGCGGTCCATGTCTGCTCAACCGCACTGGCAACATCGCCCGTGCCGCCCGCCGCAAGCGCCGGAACGCAGAGCAGCGCCAGCGCCGTCGAAAATGTCAAGATCGAGCAAATTGTTCTTTTGCGTTTCATTGGATACCTCCGTTAAGTAGGAGGAGCGCCACCTTACGATGGCGCTCCTCTTGTTATGATTGTTACATGGACAGATCGGGAGCTGTTGCGTAGTATTCCGGCTCCATCTCATAATCACCCTCGGCATCGCGTTGGTCTGCGATCTCCCACAGGATATGCTTCACCGACTCATCTTCTGCGTTATCCATGCCTTGGCGATCACTCCATGAATCCGCCAGCACTTCGAGCGGGTCCTTGAATCGAAGCAGGTACGCCATCTCCTCCTCGCTGGCAAATTGCACTGACCTGCGTGCCATAAGCTGGAACGAGGCTATTGTCTCTGCCTGTTCAATCAAGGCTTTCGGCGTCAACTTCTGCCACTCCTTCTCATGCTGTGAAAGGCAGTCCTTGATCTTCTGCTCATACCGAGTTCTGACGCTTTCCTCCGGGAAGTATTCGTCCAAGCTCTCAATACAGTGGTCATGTAGTTCCGCTTTGCTCATTCCGAAGTGTTCATGGAGCGTAACATACAGATCATACGAGTCATGAACTTGCTCACAGATCCACCCAAACATCTCATCATAGAGCTGGTCTTTTCTCTCCTGTGTCATCATGGCTCAATACCCCGTCCGCGGCAGGGGCTTCGCGGGCTTGTACACCCGCGTTGCCCAGCGGTCAGCCGCCATGATCCACTGTCCGTTGTACACGCCTCCGGCGTCCGCAGTGGTGGTGAACTCCGTGCCGCCGATAAGCGTATTCAGCACCGTGCAGTAGACGCGCGGAGCTTCCACTTGGCGGAAGTTGGAGGGGACAACGCCGAACACCGCCATGATCTCGGTGACATACTCGCCCGACGCGAGGCCGAGCGCCGCGGGGCTGGCGTTGAGCACATAGTTGCGGCCGGTGGAGAGATTATCCGCGAGGATACGGTAGTCGCCGCTGACGTTCGTCTTATATACGAACTTGTAGCTGCCGCGCGCGTTCCATGTGCCGGTGACGATCTTGTCAAGCCTCACAGCGTTCGTGGGGATGGTGTCACGCCAATAGAACGATTCGAGCGCCGTGGTGGAGTTGTTGGCAATATTGGAGAAATCATACCGAATGCTCTGACCGGGCATGACCTCGACGTACCCGCGTTTCGTGATGCTGACGTTGGTATAGAGGCTCTTGTTGGTCATCGCCGCCCTGACGATCTGACCGGCGAACTCGATCTCCACCTCGATGGGCGTCTGATCGAGTCCGTAGAACTCCGCGGCTCTTGCCTCGACCAGCTTGTAGCGGCCGAGCGGCAGGGGCCGCGTCACGGCGACGCCGTTTTTGTCCGTCTTGATCGTATCCACCACGTTCCCCGCGCGGTCATAGACCTCGAAGATCGTGTTAGGGATCGGCGTACCGGCGCTCCAGCCGTTCATGCTGTTATAGTCCGCGCTGGTCTTGCTGATCTGGATCTGCCCGGTGATCGGCGTGTTCTTCCATTCGACCAGCGTGACCTCGCCGCTTCTGACCACGACGGTCTTGAGCTGCGTGTCCTCGACATAGCCGGGGTTCTCCAACTCGCGGATGCGATAGGTTCCGGCGTCCAACTCCACGATGCGGACGTAGCCGCGATCATCCGAGGTATACTGTCCGACGACGTTGTTGCGACTATCATACAGTAGAAAGCTGACGCCGTAGATGCCCTTGCCGGTGGTTGCGTCGGTCTTGTGGATCGTGATGCCGCTGTAGGCACGGTCCGTCACGGTGACGGTGCTTGTTTTCCCGTCTGTGATGGTGAAGTAGGCCGGTGTGCTGTCGAGCTTATAGCCCGTGGGTGCTTCAAGCTCCACCGCATAGTAGCTGCCGGCGTCCAGCTCGGCTACGGCGCGTCCGTTTCGGTCTGTGGTGATGGTCGTGACCACGCCCTGATCCATTCTGCGGATCTCAAAGGTCGCATTGGCAAGGCGCTTGGAGCGGTTCGCGGCGTCCACCTTCATGAGTTCCAGCTTGCCGATGGCGGAGTCATAGAACGTGAGCTGATTGCCGGTCGTGCCGTCGCCGCTGCTCACGACCGCCGCGGAGGACGACGCGGCAGAAGGCATCGTCACCGTCTGCGCGGAGCTGCCGCCCTTGACCGTGATGGTCTGCGGCGTCGTGTTGAGAACATAGCCAGAGACGGTCTTGGTCTCCCGCGCCACGATGGTCGTGCCGACCGGCGCAGTCAGCGTGATGCGTCCGTTGGCGTCAGTCACATACTCGCCGTTGCCGATGGGATTCCCATTGCCGTCCGTGATGAGGAAGGTCACGCCCGCGAGCGGTCTGGTGGTACCGTCAATGTATTTTTGAACTATCACTGTTTGATACGGATCGTTGTAGAAGGTCAAGGTCTGCGTCTCGCCGGTACGCACCACCACGGTCTGCGTCCTGTCCGTGCCGATGGTGTATCCGTCCGGGCTGCGCGTCTCGGTGGCGACGATAGTGCCGGTCACGCCGGTGATGCGGATTTCGCCATTGCTGTCCGTCCTGTAGATGCCGTTGCTGGACAGCTTGCCGTTGGCGTTATCGACATACCCGCCGTCGGCGTAGGTAAGCTGGAACTCAGCGCCCGCGAGCGGCGTCTTTCTATCCGCGCCGGAGAGCTTGCGAATCACGAGCGTACCCTGCTTTGCGTTCCAGAATGTCAACTGCTGAACAGATCCCGCCTCAATCAGAATGTCCTGCGGCGTTCCGTCCAGCACATAGCCGTCGACGGTCTTGATCTCACGCGCCTTGACCGTCGTGCCTGGTTCGAGGCCGGTCAGCACGATCTCGCCGGCCTTGTCGGTGTAGTAGACGCCGTCGTCGGGGCCGACCGCGGCGCCGCTGCCGTCAACGACCTTGAACGCAACGCCGGAGAGCGGCTCGTTTTCGGTGCCCTCGACGTACTTGCGGATGATGAGCGTGGTCGCCGCCTCATCCTCGAACGTGAGGCTGTTGGCGGCGCCGCTGCGGACGACAACGGACTTCGCGCTCTCGGAAATGAGGTAGCCGAGGGGCGCCTTGGTCTCGGTCGCGATCACGGTGGCGTTGGGCTTGAGACCGCTGACCGTCACCGTACCGTCCGTGCCGGTAATGAACCTGCCGTTGTCAGTGCCGACATACGTCCCGTCGCTGTACTTGACGGTGAACTCCGCCTTGGGCAGCGGCTTCTTGGTGTTGGCGTCGCGCTTTGCGATAGTTAAGGTGCAGAGCGGATCGTCGTAGAAGCGGAGCGTCTGTGTGTCGCCCGCGCCGATCACCACGGTCTGCGGCGTGGAATCCAGCTTATAGTTGTCGGGGGCGGTCACCTCAGTCACGACCAGCGTGGTCGGGTCGACCTTGGACAGCACGATCTGTCCCTCATGATTTGTCGTGTAGAGGCCGTTGGTGCTGGTCAGCCCCTCGTTGTCCGCGAGCAGCTTTCCGTTCGCGTCCGTGATGCGGAAGGTCGCGCCCGCCAGTCGCTCCTTGGTCACGGAGTCGTACTTCTCAATGATGAGGTTGCCCTTGGGCTGGTTCAGAAACTCCAGCTTGACGGTCTTCCCGCTCTGAACCTGCACGGTCTGCGGTGTATCGTCGAGGATGTAGCCGGAGATCGCGCGGGACTCCCTGACAATGAGCGTCGTGCCGGGGTCGAGGTTGTCGATGAGGATGGAGCCGGAAGCGTCGGTCGTGAACTTGCCGTTCGCGTCACCGATGAACGCGCCGTTGCTGTCAGTCACCGTGAACTCCACGCCGGAGAGCGGCGCAAGCGTGAGCGCGTCCTTCTTGGTGATGAGGACGGAGCCTTTCGGCGCATTGCCAAAGTAGAGCTGCACCACATCCTGATCGTTGCCGCTGATGAACGCGGTCTGCGGCGCGGTGTCGATCACATGGCCGCTGTCGCTCGCCAGCTCCTCCACAACGTAAGTGCCGCGTTTCAGCCCAGTCACGGTGAAGCTGCCGTTGCCGCTCGTCGTATAGCGTCCGATGACCGTGCCGCCCGTGCCGGAGGTATCGGTGAGATAGCGGAGCTGGAACACCGCGCCCTCGACCGCCTCGCCTGTCACGGTGTCGTACTTGTAGACGACCAATGCGGAGAGCGGAACGTCCTCAAAGGTGACGGTCTTGGTCGTGCCCGCCGCGAGATAGAACTCCTGCGCCGCCTCGGAGATTGCGTAGCCGGTAGGCGGCGTGACCTCCGTGATCTTGTACCAGCCGTCGCGCTGATGCGTCAGCGTGAACGTACCGTCCTCGCCGGTGTAGAAGTAGCCGAGGTCGTTTCGCTCGCCCGTGGTGGTGTTGTTGGAGGCGTACTCCACATGGAACTTCGCGCCCTCCAACAGATCGCCGGTGACGGACGACACCTTGCGGACGGTGATGCTCGGCTTGCGGTGGTTGTAAAAATACGCCGTATGGTCGCGGTTGGCGTACAGCGTAACCAGCTCGCTCGGCGCGTCCAGCAGCCAGTCGTTCGGGACTGCCTTCTCGGTGATCTCATACACACCGGGCAGCAGGTTCGCAAGCGTCGCCCTGCCGTTTGCGTCCGTCCGAATTTCGTCGACGCTGTGGCCGTCCGCTGCGCTGACCTTGAATACGGTGTCCGCGATGGGCTCGCCAGTGTCGGCGTCGTACTTGTAGACGATGAGATTGGGACGTTTCTGGTTCTCCACGACCAGCGTGGAGGTCTTGCCCGCGAACAGCTCCACATGGAACTCCCGCGCTTCGAGGACGTGATCGGCGGTCGTGGCCGTCTCGCGCACGGAGTACACGCCGGGGTCAAGATTGCTGATCGTGATTTCACCGTTGGCGTCCGTGGTGCGGTCGAGGTAGCTTGTGCCGTCCTCGATCTTTGCGATGCGGAAAGAAACGCCGGGAAGCGGCGTACCGTCCGAGGACAGCTTGACGATGTGAATACTGGGTCTGACACTGTTGGTGAACACGAACTCAGCGTTTTCGTTGCCGCCCAGATGGATAATCCGTTGGGCATCGTCGATCACATAGCCGGGGCAGGACAGCTCCGTCACGACATACGCGCCGGTCGGGAGCCGCGAGAGGTCGATGGTGCCGTCCGCGCCGGTGGTGAACTCGGTCGGGCCGTAGCTGCCGTCCACCGCGCGGATGCTGAATTTGGCGTTGGCGATGGGCTTGGAGAGGTCGGCGCTGTCCACCTTGACAAGATGGATACCGGGCTTGCGGTCGTTGTAGAACACAAGCTGACGAATGCCGTCGCCCGCCTTGAGTTCGACCTCCTGCGGCGTGGTGTCGGTGATGTGGGAGTCCACGCTCTGCACCTCGCGGACAAGGTACGTCCCCGGAGCTGCATCTGTAAAGACGATCTCGCCCATGGCGTCCGTGGTGTAGCGCCCGATGGATGTGCCGTCCTTAAAAATCTCAAAGGTGACGTCGGGCAGCGTCTGGAGCGTGGTGCGGTCGTACTTGACGATCCGCAGTCCGGGCAGCTCCTTATTGATAAAGGTGACGGTCGAGGTCTCGCCGGTGGTGACGGCGACGGTCTGGACGGTATCGCCATCGAACTGCCAGCCCTCGATACCCGCAGACTCGCGCACCTCGTATCCGCCAATGGGGAGCTGCGAAAACTCCGCGACGCCCGCGCTGTTGGTCTGGGCGCTCCGGGTTGCGCCGGTGGCGATGTGCTTGATCTGCACGGTGACGCCGCCGAGCTTTTCGCCGGTGTCGCTCACTTTCTCCACGCGGATATTGCCATAGGGCGCGTTGGTGAACGTGACCGTCGCCGTATGGCCGTGCGTCACGGTGGCGCTTTGGGTGCGGACGTCGGGCAGCAGGTGATTCTTGGCCGAAGCGGTTTCAGTGACAGTGTAGTTGCCCGTGACGGTCACGGGAATGGTGATCGTGCCGTCGCTGCCCGTGGAGAACGAGCCGACCGTGCTGCCGTCCGGGTACTTGACCTCGAACACCGCGCCCGCAAGCGGGGTGTTCGTGCCGGTTTCGAGCTTTCGGATTTTAAGCGCCGTCTCGCCGCTGCTCGGCACCGGGTTCTCAGACGGCGCGGCGCTGGAATAGGTGCTGATGGCGCTCGCGGCAATGGGCGTGTGCGGGTCCGTGTCGAGGACATACCTTTGTGCGTTGCCGTAGACGTCGGTTTCAAGGCACTTGGCGTGGAACAGCTCATATTGCACGACAACAGAGTTCATGTTGAGCTGCACCGTGCCGTCCTCGCCCGCTACAGCCGAAGCAGGGTACACGACCTTGACCTGCCACGAGTAGCCATCGTCGCCGTGGGTAGCATTAGCGATGTTGAGGCGCGAGACCTCGTTGTTGGACATATCGAGAATCTTCGTGCCGCTCGGCGCGCCGGACGCGAGGGAAAGCACCACCGGCTCGATGCTCCACGTTTCCGAGGTGACGGTGAAGATCTGCTGATAGACGCTCTCGCCATTGACTGTCGCGGCGTATGCCGTATCACGGTCGGGGGTGGCGGTAAGCTTCGGCTCAACGAGCTTATCCCATTGCATACCGCGATAGTAAATATCCTGCGTCGCTTTCAGGACGCGCTGCGCTGCCGCCTGATCCGCGTTGGGGTTGACGCTGAGCTTGCTGATATCCCAAGTGCTGAGCAAGTAGCACCAGAGTGCGGTCTTGGTCGCGTAGTAGGCTTCCTCGACGCTCTGGACGCCCAGCGTGGCAAGGTCGATGTGCGGGTAGCCGTTGGCGCAGATGCCCATGATCTTGGGATCGGTTACGGTGCCGTCCGCACCGTACTTGATGGACGTGCCCTCCGGCACCAGCGCCGGGACGCCATAGAGCCGCGGGTCGGTACAGTACGCGGGGATTTCCTTGGTCTGCCCCGTCTGCTCGGAGCGGTAGAGGTAATAGGTATAGTGCTGCGTTTTCACAGCGCCGTTGACGCGGAGCCAGTTGAGATCGTCGTTGCGCGCGTACACGTTGACCTCCGCCATCGCTTCCTCCAGCGACGTTGCGGCGTTGGCGGGTACGGCGATGCAGCTCAAAAGCGTCACCAGCGTCAGGAAAAGTGCTGTTATGCGTTTTGTCATGTTGTTCCTCCCTGTGTTTCAGATAGGTGGAAGGGGCGCTGACGCGCCCCCCCTCATTCTTTAGTTGTTGCTGCCGCCGGAGTGCATCGGTACTGCATGGATATAAGTCACGCCCTCCTCAATCACGTCACTCAGATTGATAAGCGACAAGTCACTGTCATAGACAGGCGTTGTCTTGGAAAAGCCGGATGTGTTGTATCCGCTCTTGAACCAATCCATCCATGTCATGCCGGGCTCCGCCTGATATGAGACGCCGTCCAGCGTGAAGGCGATGGTGTCGTTCGCCTCAGCTTCCGCTTCGGGGCTTTCGCTGGCTGTGGTCGCGCTCTCATCCCAATCGACCGTGATGATGATCTCCGCAATCTCCTCACTCACTGCGCTGGATTGCACAGCGGCATCCGCGTCATAAGTCAGCGCAAGTCGATCTCCGCCATGAATAATCGGAAAGCCTGTAAGCGGGACGGGGCCGCTCACATCAACAGCCCCACCGTTGATTTCCATTGAAAACTGCTTCGCTCCTGTCGGAGTTGAGCGAAAGTCCGTACCCCAAGGCACGATTGACCAACCGTTTTTTGTCGAGACCCGCACTTCGTGCACTTCAATGGGCCCGTTGCTGTTGTTGACGATTGCCGCGTTGTTCGCCGTCGTCACGGTGCCGTCCGCTGCGATGTCGATGGTCAGTCGGGTCGGAACCGCGACGCTGAACGTTGCGGCTTCTGCGGACAGATCGACCGCGGAACTAAGCTCGCCGGGGCTGTTAACCTGATCCGCAGCAAACGCGGGCAGGGATACAATCGCGCCGACAATGAAAGCCAGCGCGAGGGCGAACAGCCGAGAGTCTTTCAGGTTTTTCATAGACATTTCCTCCTTGTGATATCTCTGATAAGCAGAGGGAAGGCGCTCGCTCTGCCGCCTTCCCTCACATCTAACCTTTGTTTAGTGTGCCGTGTTCCAGCCGATGGTGAACACCACGCTTGCGGCTGTTTCAGGTTCCACGATCTCACCCGAAACAGCGGTTGCGATGGCCGCGGTGGTGATACGCAGCGAGTCGTGGGGATTGACGATCCACTTGCTGGCATCGTGCGTCAGCGTCTGATTGCCCGCGCCGGTCGTAGCCGCGCTGTCGCCGGTGACGCTCAGTTCCATACCCAGCTTTCTCGCGTTGACCGGCTCCTTTGCCAGCTCGTCGCGGCTGCCGCCGTTGTAATCCGCCAGCGTCCACGCGCCCTCATTCACGGCAATACCGGTCACCTTGACCGCTCCGACGCTGTTGTTGTAGATCTGCGTCGTGTACGGATGCGGACAAGTGACCGTGCCGTCCGCATTGACGTGAACGGGAATATACATCGGGACGGTCACGTTGAAGTTGCTCGCTTCTGCCGTGAGCATCACCTCCGCGCTTGCCGATCCGCCCACGCCGTCAATTTGCTTGTCGGGAACCGGCTCCGGGACCGCAAAAGCGGGGATTGCCATTGCCGACACAAGGCACAGGGAAAGGATGCTGCTGAGAATGCTCTTTTTGATTTTCATAGGAAATAGTCTCCTTTGCTGATTTTATATTGCAAACGGCTTGGGCGTAGAGCGAACCGCCCGCGCCGTATTGCGCGGTTAGTTCTGCACCGTCACGGTGATTTCCGCGCCAGCCGTGCCGAGGATTGCGCCGGTATCCGGCGTAATGCTGTTGAAGTACGCCACGCAGTCATAGGTACCGGCGGGCAGATCGACGGCGAGCGCCGCCCGCTCAATCTTGCTGCCGACCGGGATGCCGCCGGATCGGTAGATCTCCTCGCCGGTGTCCTTGCGAACGATATAGACCACCTGCGGGTAGTTGTTGCGTTCGCTATTGACGATGTTGAGGTTGCCCTTCTCCGTGCCGCTGGAAAAGACCGGCGCGGTGTTCATGGAGATGTTGATCATGCCCTGGGCGACCTTCTTGTTCAGCTCCGCTTGGATTTCCTCCTCGCTTCGCAGTGTCAACTCGCCTTCTTCGGCGTCAGCATCCCATTCGATCCCGCCCAGCGGGACGCTTTCATCGTCGATCCCAATGCTTTCGGTGCCGCAGCAGCGGAGCAAAAGCAAAATGACGATAATCACAAGGATTACCGCCACGAGGTAAAGATGCTTTTTCTTGACTCGTAAAATAGTATCAGATCCTTTCTCAAAAGCGGAAGGACGCGCCTCTCGGCACGTCCCTCTGTTTTGTTATTCAGTTCTCGCTACAGTGAGAGTACGCAGTAGCGGCAATATTGATAAATTCCGTTGTGGTAGTAGTCCCACGCGGCGACGTAGTATCGGCTGTTCGGGCGGCTGTGAACGAGGTCGGACAGTTCAGTTGTATGCTGTAAAGGGTAGATAAGAAATCTGCCAAATACAGCATAGCGGCGGCTCATTTGTGGCGAATGACAGCGGTTATGCGAGGGGCGGTGATACCGGCGACACAGCATGACTGCATCCACACGACGCGCAGAAAGGAGCTTACGATGGAACTGACCTATACGAAATGCGGCGACTACTACATCCCCGACCTCGCCTTAGACGGTGACGCAGAAGACCGTCCCCTCGGCAAGTACGGGAGGCTGCGGGAAACCTTCCTCCGCGAGCATCACCACGGCACCTATACCTCTATGCTGCTCACCGGCAGGCTGAACGACCACCTGACCGAAATTGATCGCAGCGCCGACGAGATGATAGAGCGCGTGATCGCGCAGATGGCAAAGGCCGAGGGCGTCACCGAGGCGCTCAAAGCCTCCGATCAAATGGCATGGGTGGGCAAGATGAACAGCATACGGCACCGCGCCGAGGAAATCGTCCTGTCCGATCTCGTTTACGCATAGTCCCCCAGCATCCCGACAATCACATTGCTCTGCTGGTACAGCCAGTCCGAAAACTCCTTCGGGCTGGCTGCTTTTTGCTTGACCGCCCGCTTTCGCATCAGCGCCTCTTTCTTAAACGCCTCAAATGCTGCCCGCATCGCGTCAAGCTGTTCAGGCGGAAAACCGTCGAGCTTTGCCGCCTTGTTGATCTTGTTGCGCCAGTTCTGGCACTCGTTCTTATAAAGCAGGTCGTAGTTGTTCTCTCGCGCCCGCTCGTCAAAGTCGCGCTTGTTCTGGAGCGCCTGCGCCTTGCGGCACTTGTCACTGCATAGCTCGTACCGCTGGCTTTTCGCCAGAAAGACGCGCCCACAGACCTTACACCTGCGGAAACACAGACCCCAATCGTTCAGCCGATTCAGATAGTAGGTAATCAGCGGGTAGAACGAGGCGTAGGCGGCGACGCACTCCGGCACTCGCTTTCCTGCCGGGTACCACAGGTCAAGCTGCGTGTCGGCGGTGGGAACGCGCCCATAGAACCGCGCGCTCAGGTCAAGCGTCCTCGGCCTGCCGGTCTCGGCGTCCAGCTCCAACGGGCTCTCGCCGTGCAGCGCCGTCAAGAGGACGGACATCTCCGCCATAAAACGGTCGCAGGCAGCGTTGCGGTCACGCGGCTCGCGGGCCAGCAGATACCCATTCCAGATCCGCGCGGCAAGATACATCGCCACGGGATCGCCGCTCTGAAACCGCCCACGCAGGTAGTCTCCCGACCGACGTTCCAGCTCCGGCTGCTTCCAGCGGTTGGTGTGGAGCGCGTCATGCAGCGGCATCAGGCCGAGGCGGTTCCACGCTCCGTCCCCATCATGTTCAAAATCGACAAGCAGCGTACCGAGCGGGCGCGTGGCGTCGTAAAGCACCGAAGCGTCCTCGCTGCCCTCCAAGCGGAATCGAATCTGCTGCGCGTCACCGATCAGGATGCGCTCTTTCATCCGCTTCCTGTCCAGACTGAGGACGAACAGGAGGCGGTCGTAGCAGGGCGCAGAGCGCGTAAACTGGATTTCCATAGGCGTATCATGCCTTTCTTTATGGTAATTACATAATATTGTTATATCTGTTACACTTATGATACCGCAAAATGATTGATAATGCAAGATGATATTGCTATGATCGGTTCGCATGGTAATTTCGTGCCACGAAGTGCTATCGAACTGAATGACCGTCTAAAATGGATATAACCGGCAGGAGAAACGTCGCCGTGATTGCAGAGGAGCGCGCCAATGTCGGGATACGCCGCAGGAATGGGGCAGGACAACAGCTTTTGGAGAAAACGGCAACACATCATTATTTTATTTGGAGGAACAGATGAATCATAAAGAACGGCTGAAAAGCTACGACGAGCTGCCTTTGGTGCTGGACGTAGCGGACATTCAGCAGGTTATGGGAATTTCCAGAGCATCGGCGTATGAGCTGGTGCACTCCCCCGGCTTTCCGTCCTTTCGAAGCGGGCGGCTCATCAAAGTGAGCAAGCGAGCCTTCTTCGACTGGATGGCGCGAAGCCGGGAGGAAGGAGGCGCACCATAAATACCAATCGAGAGCGGAACGGTACCGCTGTACTGTATCGCCGCATCGGTTCGACCACCTATAAGCTTCACGTCCATCTCAGCGATACCGCGCAGGAGACCATCGACGACAAAATTCTGCACTTACTTCAGTATGAGGCCGTGACAAATCCGCCGCCGTGTGGTACAATGACAGCGCCACAAATGAGCCAGCCGCAGGAAAGGGGTTCAGCATGAACACAACGCGGTTGGAACAGGAGAAGATCACGGCGCTCTATGAGCGGCTTTCCCGTGACGATGAACTGTCTGGCGACAGCAACTCCATTGTAACGCAAAAGAAGATGTTGGAGGGCTATGCCGCACAGCAGGGCTTCACGAACTGCGTCCACTACACCGACGACGGGTATTCGGGCGGCACGTTTGAGCGCCCGAGTTGGAAACAGCTCATCAACGATATCGAGGACGGCAAGGTCGGCTGCGTGATCGCGAAGGACATGAGCCGCATTGGGCGCAACTATCTGCAAGTGGGCTTCTATACAGAGGTCATGTTCCGCGAGAAGGGTGTCCGCTTCATCGCTATCGGCAACGGTGTGGACAGCGATGTGAAGGACAGCGGCGAGTTTGTGCCGTTTTTGAATATCGTAAACGAGTGGTACCTTCGGGACTGTAGCCGCAAGGTCAAAACCGCGCTCCGCGTGAAGGGCATGGACGGCAAGCACCATCTGACCAACGAAGCGATTTATGGTTACAAGAAAGACCCGGACGACCGCAGCAAGTGGGTCATCGACGAGGAGGCAGCCGCGGTCGTGCGGCGCATCTTCCAGATGACGATTGAGGGTGTAGGGCCATATACGATGGCAAAGATTTTGGAGAGCGAGAAAATCGAACGCCCATCCAATTACTTTGCCCGACGTGGGTTGGGAACGCACAAAAACAACTCCAACGACGAAAAGCAATTTATGTGGTCGGGACGAACGATCATCGGTATTCTCAGCAAGCCGGAATACATGGGGCATACAGTCAATTTCCGCACCTATAAGGATTCCTACAAGGATAAGAAAGCAAAACGAACGCCGGAAGAAGATCTGGTTGTCTTTGAAAACACGCAGGAACCCATCGTTGACGAAAAGACATGGCACCTTGCACAGCAGCTTCGTCGCACGATTCGCCGTCCGACGCCGATGGGCGAGGCGAATCCGTTGACTGGTTTGATGTATTGTGCCGACTGTGGCGCGAGGATGTATAATCACCGTGGTATTCGATGGCACAGCGCCAATGTGAAAGGCGAGCCGGTCTGCTACAAGCGTGACCATTATGATTGTTCGACTTTTTGCAATTCGCGCATCCACTTGGAAGCGAGCTGCTGTCAACACTACATCCGCACCGACGCTGTGCGGGAGCTGATTTTGGAGGCAATCCGTTCGGTCAGCACCTACGCTGTGGAGAACGAAGCGGCGTTTATCGAGCAAGTACGCAGTGTGTCGGAGCTGCGGCAGGCGGAATCCGTCAAGGCGCTCAGGCAGCGCATCAAGCGGGAGCAGAAGCGCATCGCGGAGCTGAACGGCATCATCAAGAAACTCTACGAATCCTACGCGACGGAGAAGATCACTGAAAAGCGGTTCGAGATGATGTCCGCCGAGTACGAGCAGGAGCAGGCCGCGCTGGAGGAAGCCGTCGCAAAGGAGCAGGCGGAGCTGGACGCTTTCGAGGCGGACACGGTGCGCGTGGATCAGTTCATGGCGCTCGCCAAGAAGTACACCGACTTCTCCGAGCTGACGACGCCGATGATTAACGAGTTTGTCGATAAGATTCTCGTTCACAAGCCGGACTACTCCACCGGCGAGCGGGTGCAGGAGGTTGAAATTTACCTGAAATTCATCGGCAAGTTCAAGCTGCCGGAACCGGAACCGACGCCGGAGGCTCTGGCGGAGCAGGAGCGGGCGCGGGAGCGTCGCGCGAAGCGCACGGAGTACAACAAGCGTTACAACGAGAAGCGCAAGCTGCGGAAGCAGGCACAAGCAAGCGTATAAAGCATCGTGGGGCGATCTGTTTAGGCAGGTCGTCCCACTTCTTGTTCGGTGTTTGTAAGTATTGTCGAATATAACAGAGCGTCACCGTGTCGTTGTGATTTTCAAAAACGGACACGGAGACCGTCTTGAAAAGTGGTCAGCGACAAAATGTCGCTGACCAGATGCGCAGAAGGAGGCGGCAAGTGGCGGTTTCCAGCCTTTTACCCCGAAAAGCAATGACCAACAGGACACGAATGCAGTCCATGTCCGCGCGGCTCGACTACGATCAAAAGCCGGAAAAGACAATGGACGGGGCATTGGTGTCCTCTTATATGTGTTCTCCCGAAAGTGCCGCGCAGGAGTTTGAGATCAGCCACCAGCTATATCATATGCTCACCGGGCGCAGCCAGCCGAAGGCGCGAGAGGTCGTCATGTACCGCATCCTGCAATCCTTTCAGCCCGGAGAGGTTACTCCGGAGCAGGCCAACCACATCGGCTATGAGCTGGCGATGCGGTTTACCGGCGGGAAGCATCAGTTTGTCGTGGCGACGCACACAGACAAAGCACATATCCACACCCATATCGAGTTTAACAGCGTCAACCTCGACTGCGACGGGAAGTTTAAGAACGTCAAAGGCTCGGCGCTTGTTCTGCGGCGGCTCAACGACGAGCTGTGCCGCGAAAACGGCCTGTCTGTGATCGAGCATCCCGCGCGGAACAGCAAGGCACACCGGGAGCGGGCAGCGATCAAGTACGGCAACAGCTTCAAGGAGCGCCTACGTCAGACCATCGACCGTGTTCTCCCTGCCAGTACGGACTATGAGGACTTTTTGGCGAGGATGCGTGCCGAGGGCTATGAGGTCAAAGAAACCGCCCATACTATTTCGTTCCGCGAGCCCGGGCGGGAGCGGTTTACGCGCTCCTTTCGCTTGGGCGACGACTATACGCTGGATGCACTGCATGACCGCTGCGCGCACCGACGCAGGCGCTCTGTGGAGGGCAAAGCGCCCGTTCAGCGTCCGAGCGGCAAGAAGGTCAACCTGCTCATCGACATTCAGGCGAAGCTCGACGCGGGCAAGGGCGCCGGTTATGAGCGGTGGGCCAAAATCTTCAATCTGAAAGAGGCAGCAAAAACACTCAATTTCCTGATTGAAAACAATCTGACCGACTACGACGAGTTGACGGCGCGGGCGGAGCGGGCCGGAGAAAACTTTGACGCTTCCTCCGAACGTATCAAGCGGTTGGAGGCGCGGCTCTCCAAGGTTAAACAGCTCAAGACGCATATCATCAACTATTCCAAGACGCGCGAGGTCTACGCTGCCTACAAAAAATCACGGCACAAGAAGGAATTTCTTGAACGTCACGGCGACGAGATCGCACAGCATGAGGCGGCGAAAAAGGCGTTTGACGCGCTAAACGGCAAACCTATCCCAAAGGTTGCACAGCTTTCAGACGAGTACGCAAGATTGCTTGCCGAGAAGCAGGCGGAGTATGAGCGGTACAAGGCATACCGGCAGGAGATGTTGACCTACGAAACGGTGAAACAGAACGTGGATCGGATTTTGGGCGCGGAGCTGGCGCAACAGGAGCGGCAAATGGAGCGATGAAAAATACCGTGTGGCCATTAAAGGCTGCACGGTATTGTCATATCTCATCGGGGATATATTCAGCGATGTCTTCTAAGCGGCAATCCAACGCTGCACATAATTTGTTCAGCGTTTTTGTCTCCATGTTGTCATTTGCGCGCAGGCGACGGATCGTTTTACTGTCGATGCCGCACTTTTCACGCAGCCAGTATGTGGAGACATCTTTCTCTTTCATTACGCCCCACAATTTATCAAAAATAATCATATGCCTGCCCCCTTGATTGACAGCAACCAGTATGGGGGTTATAATCTCCAATGTTAAGGGGATATAACCCCCACAAAAGAGAGGCAAATTATGATAGGACAATCTAAGACTTCAGAGGTATATTTTGATCAGCTTGCCGCGCTTGCAGATTTTATCAATCACGCCTGCGCCTTTACCGGGCATCGTCCACAAAAGCTGCCGTGGCGCGACGATGAAACCGCGCCCGGATGCGTCGCGCTGAAAGAAGCGCTTGCCACTCAGGTTGCCATGTTGATTGAGAATAGGTACACAGAGTTTCTTTCAGGCATGGCACCCGGCGTCGATATGTGGGCGGCGCAGATCATCCTCGACCTCCGAGAAAAACATCCCGGACTGAAGCTGCACTGCATTCTCCCCTGCGCCGCGCAGAGCGCAAAGTGGTCGGCAGCGTTGCAGAAGCAATATCGTACCATCTTGGAACAAGCGGATTCTATCATATTTGTGAACCGCGCAGACAGGAAGAACTGTATGTTGGAGCGTGACCGTTTCCTTGTCAGCTACGCCTCAGTCGTGCTGGCTGTATACAACGGTGAAAAACGTGGTGGCACAGCCGCGACGGTGCGATACGCGCGGAAGTTGGGACGGAAATTGATTGTTATTGATCCCGCGACGCTGACGGTAAACCATGAAACAAAAACCGCGCCGTGATCGGCGCGGCTGGGGCGCAGGAAACCGCGCCTCTATTTTCCTGCGCGAATGTGCGGGAATAAGCGACCAACGGGAGCGGCAAAGCCACGCCGTCAGGCGTGTTCGTCCGAACGCGGAAGCGGGCGGTTGGGGGCTTGGGGCGCTCCTCAACGAGCGTTTCGGAATCGTGAAAACGATATCCCGAAACATTGCTCGCCGGTTCCGGGACTGTTGAGCAATTTGACATAGGTTGCGGTTTCTCGTCTGTGTTCTTGCCTTTCATACAAATACTTGTTATTATATTATTAAGCTTCTGATAATGGTTGAAGGGTAGTGCTTATATGAGTATTGTTATAGATATCAGTATCTTCGATTGAGTCGTGCGAGGCAGCAACTTTTTCTATGTATATTGATAGTGAGCTTAATTGTTATCCATGTTCCTTTGGCGTTTGGAACAGCAAAATGTCAGAATCACTCCACAAGAAATCTCTGAGAGAAATTTGGGATGGAGAGCAGTTTTTGAAATTCAGGCGTGTTCAAAAAGAAAAGTGCATTTCTTGTTCATCAGTAGACGTTTGTCGCTTTGGATGCAAAATAGGATTAGATATCGATTTATGCTAATTAGGCGAATAACTCAAACGGAACTTTAAAAGCAAAAAGCTCTGCTAATTGAAGAATTAGTCTTCTTTCGGCAGAGCTTTCGCTTCCTATGAAGTGCTGATTAGATAAGGATAAAAATATCCTTGACAAATCTCTTTCCACGCGGTTTTGGAGTGGCTGTTGAAGCGCGCCCACTGCGCGGAGGTTTGCCCGTTTGTCCGGGGATGCGGGGCTTGGGAAAGTCCGCAGCGATGAGGGCTGATGCTATTTTGATGATGTGCGGAAATCCAGGTCCTCGGTTAAGCCCGCTTTTGCGCAAAGCTCTTCTCTGCCATGCGGATCACAAAGTCGCGCTCGTCCTCGTCCGCCTGTGCAAAGTCGATCTGATACCGTTTACACACCTGCCGAAAATGCGTGATATACGACAAATCCTCCTCGGAAGGGATCGCCACATAGCTGTTCGGCGCAGCCGCTTCGTCAAGCTCAAGATACTTCTTATCCTGCATTGCCTATTCCTCCTTCAAATACTGTGTAAACAGTTTGCGTGCCGCTTCACCGTCAATCAGTAGCAAAAACGGATCCCTGCGGCTGAACGGAATCGCTCCAAAATCATTGATATAGTGTTCCCAAATCTCCGAGGTCTTTGCCTTCAGATAAATCGCGCCGCCGTAACCGTAGTCAATGGACAGTTGGATACCATACGCCAGCAGAGCCGCTCCGATGCCGAGATAGCGCTTGCTGTGCGCGATGTTCGGATTGCTCTCCGGCGCGCTCTCGATATAGTCAATATAAACAAGCAAGCCCTCTGGCATATTGCGGTATGCGCCGAGACCGACCAGCTCTTTCGACGTCGTGATCTCAAGCGCGTACTTCTCAAGCTCATCCTGCTGAATGTGGTCTGTCAGCCAGCTGGTCTGCCAGTTTTCCGAAACGGTCTTCATAAAATCGCCCCGAGTCGCCGGTCGGATCGTTGCGGGCAACTCATTGCCGGTCGCCGCCTCTGTGACAAAATAGCAAGGTATCATGCGCGTTCCCCTTACTTTGATGGCTATATCATAGCACAATCCGAGAGAAAAGGCAAGGAATCCGTCATTGCGAAATCTACTCACATTTTGAGTGGCAATACTGATAATACCAACACTCGTAAGGGTTCAAGCATTGTTCGCCCGTAGCGATATGCGGCTCAGTCGGCTCTTTCTGCATCCGGTTCAGTTCCCAGATGTGCTCGTTGATCCAGTTGTAATAGCCCTTTGCGCGTTCCGTGACGTCTACGGGGACAAACGGGTTTTGCTCGTCAGCGCCGTGGAGCACAATATTGATTTTGTTCACCTTTACGCCGCAGCGAGTCAGAACCCCTCCAACTGCTCTACATCCGAGACATACTTAAGGGCGGCAGACGCCGCCGTGCTTTTCAGCGCAGACACGACTTCATTCCAAGTGAGGATGGACATCAGCGCGCCATCAACAGAAACGCAATATTCGCTTTTCTCGACGACCTTCCGATCTTCCACAAGCTCCAACAGACGTCCCCACAGGGCTTGTTTTCTCACCGCGGGGCAAATGAACACAAGCCCGATCCCCTGCTTTTGAACGAGCCGGTCTAAATATGTGTTCGGCTGGTTGTCTGTCAGTCCGGCGTAGAACTTTGCCTCGCATAGGATCTGCTCTTTGCCGTCGACGTCAATGCCCGCCATGTCGGGGCGCTCCTGGTTGTCTCCCACCGATTGGCAAACAAAGTTCAGCGTGTCGGGAACATCGCAGTGCAGGGCTTCAGACACAAGCCGCGTAAAAGCGTGGTTCAGCTCTGAAGATGCGGCAATGATATACTGTAGGGAATAGGTCGCAATATCCTCTTGCGATCCGCGAATATGCGAATACAGATGCGCCAATAATGCCATTATCGCTCACCCCCCTGTTTTTCCTGTATTCTACCCTCTTTCCATGTAAGTGGCAAGTGGTTTTCTCTTTTTTGCCAGCGTCCCCTGTCGCGGCGCCCGTGGCGATCTGTGACCTCGGTTCACTTCCGGCGGTCGCTGACACGGCAACGCTGTTTGAAGCGGACATTGCCGCCATGTTCGGCGCGTGTGAGAAAACGTACTCGAAAGCACGCTCTCCCGTTCCGAGAGGATAGGGAAAAACTTTCCAACTGAAAACAAAGATACGCCGGAATCAACGAGTTGATCGGTCCAGATTTTGGAGCGCTATAATCAAAAAGCAGCTCAGAATATGAGCCGCCAGAATCAAAGAATACGCCAAAAACGATTGCGCTCTTTCTCCGTTTCGTCAACGATATTCTTCTCGACTTTCGGCAGCCCTTTGCGTATGTTATGTTTACATAACATACGCAAAGGAGGAACACTGCATGAAGAACAACAGAGGGAAGAAAGAGGTCGCGCTGGTGGCGTCGGGGATTATCCTCGGCGCGACGCTTGCCGCCCCGGTCGCGGGAGCAGCGCATGGTCTACACGATCTACAACGCCCTCGATAAAGAGCCCAGTGCGTTGCGGGACGGCAAACCGCTTGCGACCGTCTCAACAGTCATCCCGCCCGAGTACGAAGCCTACACCGCAAAGTTCTGGCCGTGGAACGAGAGCAACCTCACTGATCTCATACGCAGCCGCCCCAACAGCCGGTACTACGTCGACGCATTTGATTTCTACCACGACGGTGCCTATCAATATACACGCTATCTGGTGCTCTCGCTATGAGAGACTACATGACGGCGCTCCAGCGTCGCTTCCACATTGCCTCGGAGCAGTCGGTCAAGCTCAAGCGGGAAGCGGAGTCAGCCTACGACACGCTGCATGATACGCTCTCCCGCGAGCAGCAAAAGCTCCTGCTGCGCTCCTTGATGCCGAGGAGCGCTTGCGCGACGAGGAAAAGCTGGACGCCTTCTTCTCCGGCTTCAAGCTGGCGGACGGCATCCATCGTGAGCTGGGTACGGCGTACTCCTATGAAGCTGAGGATGAGGAGCGCGCGCAGGAGCTGTTCCGATGAGATCCGCACAATAATGAACAAGGCTGAGAGCAACCGCTCTCAGCCTTGTTTTCGTCATACCCCCTGTCACGCCGTTGTTGGCGATTTGCCGCCTCGGTTGTCTCGCGGCGGGTGAACACGGCGAAACGGTTTGAAGCGGACGTTGCCCCGTGTTTCGAGCGTGTGAGAAAACGCAGCTGGTAATACACCTGCGCCTTACCAAGCCCACACGCAAAACCTGCGTCACAGGAATCAAAGAATATGCCAGCCGCAACCAGTCATCGCAGAGAGCGAGCAGATCGGGCATCAGACTAACCCGAAAAGTTTGTGATGTTACCATAGGTCGCGCGGAAAGTCCAACCCTGTTTCGCACCCTTCGCCGCAGCCGAGAAAAAGCGGCGGTGAAGCAGGACAAAGCGCCGGGGTCGCTTGCGTCCCCGGCGCGTTCACATCTGCCCGCGGTGCGGACAGTTTCAAGCTTCCACACAGGGCGTTCCAATTTGAGCTTATACTGAGCAAAAGGTGTCATGCGCATTCTGACGAACGGCACAAGCCACAGCTACCGGCGGTTTACGCTCATTCGCAAAGGGCGTTCCGCCAGATTTGGCGTGTTTCTTTCTCCGTTTGGTAGAGAACCGCTCCCGCTGCGCAAATTGATAACAAACTGATAACTCTCGGTTTTGAATATGGCTATTCTCTCCTCTCTGTAGTATTGTTGGGCAGAGTAACACAGAGGGAGGAAAGAATATGGCACAGCGGAAACTGCTCACCAACGGCAGCGCGTTCGTCCGCACCGACGGACGCTGGGCGGGCGTGGTGTGGTACATGGACGAGCGCGGCGAGAGAAAGCGCAAGAGCTTCTCTGGCACCACCAAGGCCGAGGTCAACAAGAAGATGACCGACTATGTCGCCGCCTTTGACAAGATGATCGTCGAGAGCGACGAGTCGAAAAAATCCCTTGAAGAAAGCATGAGCAACTGGCTCAAGGTCTTTAAGTTCCCCTCCATCGAGCGCGGCAGCTACGACCGACTGGAGTGTACGGCGAAGCATCAAATCTACCCCATTCTCGGCGGCAAGGTCGTCGGCGACGTTACTTCGGCGGACATCCGCAAGCTGCTCAACCACTGGATGAACGAGGGCTACGCCTACACGACCGTCAAGAAGGTCTACAACCTGCTGACCGATTATTTCCGCTACCTCACGCAGCAGGAGCTAATCCCAAAGAACCCGATGACGGCGGCGCCGATGATTAAAAAGGCAAACTTCCTCGCCGCGCAGGGCAAAGAGAATCGCCCCACGTCCGAGACGGTGACGACATTCACGCCGGAGGAAATCGAGCGGTTCAAGGCGGAAGCATACCGCACATGGAGCAACGGTGAGCGAATCTACCAACAGGCGGCGGCATACACGCTCATGTTTAATACAGGACTACGCACCGGCGAAGCCCTCGGGCTGCTGAACAGCGATATTGACCTCGACCACCGTGTGCTACACCTCCAACGCGGTGTGAAGGAGGTTTCCCGGCGCGACGGCGCGGAGTCCACCAGCGGCAGAGAAGTCAAGGTCGGCAAGCTCAAGAGCGCGTCCAGCAAGCGCGACGTGCCGCTGAATCAGGCTACTATCGACGCAATCCTTGACCTCCGGGCGGAGCGATACTTCGGCGAGGACACACCCTGATCCCCGACGAGAACAGCGATTACACCCGCCCGGTCAACTTCCGTCGCCGCTACTACCGCATCCTCGAAGCGGCTGGCATCGAGCAGAAGGGCTTGCACTCGATCCGCCACACCTTCGCCACGACGTTAGTGAACGGCATCAAGCAACCTGATGGCACGATCAAATCCCTGACGCCGCGGCAGGTGGCGGATCTCCTTGGGCATTCCACGACGGAGATCACGGAGATGTACTATGTGAAGAAGGACACGGCGCGGCTGAGAGGGATCACCGCGGGGTTCGAGCTGTAGCAAAAACTTCGTTACAGAAACCAAAGATAAGCCAAAAGCACCGCGGCGCAGCTCTAATCAGAGCTGCGCCGTGATGCTTTATTGATGCTGTACCAAACGGAACGGTTGCGAAAAGACAGCACTGGATAGACGATTTTATGCTCAAATCAGCATTATTGCGTTTTTGCCGCACCGTGTACCATTACAAATTGTAAGAAAAACGCCTGAAATCTTGCGATTTCAGGCGTTTTCGTGGCAGGGGCAGAAAGGCTCGAACTCTCGACACGCGGTTTTGGAGTGGCTGTTGACAGAACACCAAACCCCGTGGTTTGCGCGTTTGTTGAACCACTCTCTGCGAATTGATGCTTTTTTGATGATAATGCTCCACGACCAGCTTTTCGCCCGTCATTGCAAGGTCGTAGCATTTATCGACAAAACCCATGTCAATCCCCACGGGGGCAGAGCTTGCAACCATTACAGGAAACGCATTTGCCGTCTGCCTACGGCGGAGCAAAGTCCATCGGCGTCACGCCGTCGGCAGTTTCCTTCCGCGGATGGTTGCCGATCTGTTTAGTCGCTCAACCCCGATAATCACGGAGATGCACTGTTTCAAGAAGGGCGTCGCAAGACTTTACCATGCCGCAGCCATGCCGTCGCAGCGCGGCTCGGTGCCGCCGATGAGCAGCCCATTGTCCGTTCGCCAGATGATCTGGCCACGCCCCATGGCGATGCTGTCGTCAATGACTTCAACGTCGTGTCCGCGCGCGGCAAGCGCGGCGGCAATTTCCTCCGGCGCTTCGCGCTCCAGCTGGATATGCTTTCCGCCGATCCATTGCACGCGTGGCGCGTCCAGCGCCTCCTGCGGATTCATGTGGTAATCGACGGTGTTGACGATGACCTGAACATGCCCCTGCGGCTGCATAAACGCCCCCATCACGCCAAACGGCCCCACGGCTTCGCCGTCTTTCATCAGAAAGCCCGGAATGATGGTGTGATAGGACTTCTTGCCGCCCGCGAGGCAGTTGTCGCTCTCCGGGGCGAGGGAGAAGTTCGCGCCGCGGTTTTGCAGCGAAATACCCGTGCCCGGGATTGCCACGCCCGCGCCGAACATCGTGTAGTTGCTCTGGATAAATGACACCATGTTGCCGAACGGGTCGGCGGTGCAGAGGTAGATCGTACCGCCGCAGGAGGGATCTCCCGCTTTTGGCTCAATCGCCCTGTCCCCGATCAGCGCGCGGCGGCGGGCGGCATAGTCCTCGTTGAGCAGGTCGGCAACCTTTGTGCGCATATAGCGCGGGTCGGCGACGTAGGTCTTGGTGTCCGCATAGGCAAGTTTGATGCTCTCCACGATTTTGTGATAGGTCTCCCCGCTCTCCCGCTCGGCAGGCAGCGTCAGGCCCTTGAGGATGTTCAGCGCCATCAGCGCCGTGATACCGTGTCCGTTCGGCGGGATCTCGCAGACGGTGTAGCCCTTGTAATCTGCTGTGATCGGCTCCACCCACTCGGGGTGGTAATTCCGGAAATCGTCCTCGCAGAAATATCCGCCCGTTGCGCGGCTGAATGCCACGATTTTTTCCATCAGCGCGCCACGGTAATAGCTCTCGCAGCGGGTCTGCGCCAGCTCCTCCAGCGTGTCGGCGTAAGCGTCCCAACGGAATACTTCGCCCGCGCGGTAAGGCGATCCGTCCATCTTTGTGAAGCACTGCCACCAGTATACATGCGGCGCGGCGTCGTTCTTCATTGCCCTGGCGATGCGCGGCGCGTCCTTCGCCCACTGTTTCGCCACATTGACCGTAATCGGCACACCGTCACGGGCGTAGTCGATTGCGGGCATAAAAAGCTCTGTGAGAGGCTTCGTGCCGAACCGGCGGTTCAGCTCCGCCCAGCCCGCGGGCGCGCCCGGCACCATAGTCGGAAGCCAGCCCTCGCGCGGCACGGCGGTAAGCTTCCTCTCTCGAAACACTTCCGTCGAGAGCGCCATCGGCGCGACGCCGCTGGCATTGATGCCGTAGAGCTTCTTCTCCTTCTCGATCCACACCAGCGCAAAGCAGTCGCTGCCGAGACCATTGCCGGTCGGTTCGAGCAGCGGCATCGCCGCCGCCATGGCAACAGCAGCGTCCACGGCGTTGCCGCCGCGGCGCATCACGTCGACGCCGATCTCCGCGCCCAGCGGCACCGAGGTACAGGCCATGGCGCGGCGGGCGTAGACCACATTGCGGCGGGACGGATAGGCATAACGCATGGGATCATATGTCGGCATAAAACAACCTCCTGAATATGAAAACGCTCCGTTGCCGGAGCGTTTTCTCGGTGAATCGGGTGATGTTAAGCGGTTTTTACCTGCGGCTTGTTCTTGTTGAACACAAATTTCTGCGCAGCAATGATAATAACCAGGCAGGCGATACCGGCAAGGTCGGTCATAAGGCCGCTGTCGATCAGCAGGAATGCGCCGACGCCCGCAATGACGCGAAGCACAACATTCATGCGGCCATAGAGATAGCCTTCGACCGCCGCGGCGATCAGCACGACGCCGGCGCAGGCAGTCACCACGACCTGAAGGCCCGTGATCAACGTAACGCCTTCCAGCAGCAGAGCGGGATTGTAGACAAACATGAACGGGACGACGAAGCCCGCGAGCGCAAGGCGCACCGATTGCCAGCCCGTCTTCATCGGACTGCCACCCGAGAGTCCCGCCGCCGCGAAGGAGGCAAGCGCCACCGGCGGGGTCAGGTTCGCGAACATGGCGAAGTAGAAGCAGAACATATGCGCCGCGATCTCCGGCTGGCCCAGCTCAACGAGCGCGGGCGCCGCGATGGTCGCCGTGATGAGGTAGGACGGGATGGACGGCAGGCCCATACCGAGGATCATGCAGGTGACCATCGTGAAGAGCAGGGTGAGCATCAGGCTCTGCTCGCCGATGCTGATGATCGCGTGGGCGACATTCAGAGCGAAGCCCGTCATGCCGCAGACGCCAACGATGATGCCGACGCAGGCGCACGCCATTGCCACGGAGACGGTCGACTTGGCGCCGGCAACGAACGCGTCGCAGATGTCCTTAAAGCTCATGCGGCTGACGGGGCGCAGCTCCGCGACCACGATGGTGACGGCAATCGTCCAGAACGCGCCGCGAATGACGGTCACGCCGCTGAAGATCAGCATGTACAGCAGGAACACGATGGGGATCAGCAGATGGCCGCGCTGCTTCATGACCTCCTTGACCTTGGGCATCTGATCCTTGGGCAGGCCGTTGAGGTTGTCCTTGGTGGCGCGCATCTGCACCTGGATGATGATGCCGAGGTAATAGATCAGTGCGGGGATGACCGCCGCCTTGATGATGACGCCGTACTTCACGCCGAGCGTTTCCGCCATAACGAACGCCGCAGCGCCCATGATGGGCGGCAGCAACTGTCCGCCGACGGAGGCGGTCGCTTCGACCGCGCCTGCGAACTCCTTGGAGTAGCCGGTTTTCTTCATCAGGGGGATGGTAAACGTACCGGTGGTGACGACGTTGGCCACCGCGGAGCCGTTGATGGAGCCGAGGAAGCCGGACGCCAGCACCGCGACCTTTGCGGGGCCGCCCTTGGTGTGGCCGGCGATGGCGTTGGCAATGTCGTTGAAGAACTGGCCCATGCCGCACTTGTTCATGACCTCGCCGAAGATGATGAACAGTACGATGTAAGTTGCGGCAACCTTGATCGAGGTGCCGTAAATGCCGTACACGTCAGTGGTCAGATAGGTGACGATGCGGTGCCAGGTATAGCCGCGGTGCTTGAAAATGCCCGGGAACGAACGGCCGTAGATGGCGTAGACCAGAAAGATGATGGACAGGATCGGCAGCGCCCAGCCGCTCAGGCGGCGGGAGCACTCGAGCACAAGCAGAATGAGGATCGTGCCCATGACGATGTCGATCATTTCACCCTGAAAACCGGTGGAGATAAACACCGGATAGCGAACAAAGACATAGATCGGCATAACAGCCGAGAGCGCGATGAAGATCCAGTCATACCACGCGATCTTCTTGCGGCTGGACTTCTTGAACGCCGGATACAGCGCGAAGCCGAGCACAAGGATCATGCCGACGTGAATTGCGTGGTGCTTGATGTTGACCATCTGCAGCGCGCGGATACCCGAGGCGTAGGCCAGATGGTAGACCGTAAATGCGAGGCAAAGGAAATAAATGACTTTTCTCAGCCAATCAGCGCTGAAGGTGCGGGTACGGGATTCCTTTTCATACTTCTCCATAATCTCCGCACCCTTGTCTGCGTCGACGGGCAACGCATCGTCCGGCGCAGTGACAGCGTTTTTCTTAAGATCGGACACCTGTGAGATTCCCCCTTACTGTAATGATTTCTCCCCGGATCCTGCTGGCGTCGGGCAGGCTCCGAAAATCAAAGATCTCCTCTCCGTTGAGTTGGAGCCCCTTCATGTAGGTCGCGGATGTGATCCACGAAAAGTGCGGGAAGACGCTGTTGATGTCCTCCATCCACACAAGACCGTCCGCGACGCGCGTCGGCACGTCCATTTCCGCCGGAATGCCCGCGCCATAGCCGGCGACGGCAATGGCGTCGAGATTGAACTGGTCGTCCTCACGCACGGTGTAGTATTCAAACCACGGGATGTGTTCAAAGGAATGCTCGATCTCCAGCCGCAGCTTGTCTCCCGCGTGGATCGGAACGGAAAAAACGACCGTTTCCCGTCCGCGGTCATAGAGCTGGAACACCTTCCCTGCCGGTGCGTAAAACGCCCACCAGACGAAAATGCCCAACACGACGAACACAACGGCGGAGAGGATGATTCCGCGTTGTTTTTTATTCATCCATTCATGAATAGGCCGAAGCCGCGGAAGGCGCAAACGCCTTCCGCGCAGCTTCGGTTTGCCTCATTACTTGATATAGCCGTTGTCAGTCCAGAACGCGACGGCACCGGGGTGTAGCGGGAGCTGGATATCATCGACGCCGAAGGTGATGTCGATGTTCTTGTCAGCGGCATTGTGGGACGCCTTGATGGTGCTGATGTTGGCAAAGATGCCCTCGAGCATATCGTAAACCATCGCGTCGCTGAGATCCTTGCGGACGAGCATGATGTTGTAGACGAAGACGCCCTCAACATCCTCGGTATTGTTGTAGGTGTTGGCGGGAATGACGGTCTTGGCGTAGTACGGATACTCGCTGACGAGCTTCTCGCGGCCCTCGCCGTCGATGGGGACGATGACCATGTCATACTGCACGCCGAGCTCCATAACGGTGGCGTTGGGCAGGCCGGAGGTGACAAACACCGCGTCGCACTGGCCGTTCTTCATGTTGTCGATCGCCTCGCCGTAAGCCAGGAAGTCGGGCTGAATGTCATCATAGGACATGCCGTAGGCATTGAGGATCATGCGGGCGTTGATTTCCACGCCGGAGTTGGAAGCGCCGACGCCGACGCGCTTGCCGCGCAGGTCTTCCACACTCTTGATGCCGGTGGAGGCGGTGGTGACGAGCTGGACGTAGTTCGGCCACAGGCGCATCAGCGCGCGGAGGTCAGTCGCCTCGCCCTTGCCCTCATAGGCGCCGGTGCCGGTGTAGGCCTGCATGACGGCGTCCTGCATGGCGATCGCGATCTCGCAGTCGCCGCTGAGGATGTTCTGGATGTTCTGGCCGGTGGCGTTGGTGGACTCCGCAGAGGTGGAATAGCCATAGTTCTGCAGAGCGGTCGCGAATGCGCCGCCAATCGGGAAGTAGATGCCCGAGGTCGGGCCGGTGCCGACGGTGATGAACTCGTTCTTGCGCTCAGCCTCGGTCAGGCCCTTGTTGGTAGCAGCGGGAGCCGCCTCGGTGCTGCCGCTGTCGGCAGGCTGAGTGGTCGTCGCGGCCGGAGCCGTTTCGGTGCTGCCGCCGGACGTGCTTCCGCCGCCGCAAGCGACGAGAGCCAGTACCATGCAAAGCGCCAGTACCAGTGCCATGATCTTTTTCATTGTGTATCCTCCATTCCTGTTTTCGCGGCATTGCCGCATTGTGTTTGCTGCGTGTGCAGACAAATCCATTTCGCATTATACGGTTCTTCTCCGATTTTGTCAAGCTGTGAGGGTTTTTCTCAAAGCAGCGATTTGAACTCATTAAACAATCTCGTCCCCTGTCGCGGCGTTGTTGGCGATTTGTGACCTCAGTTGCTCAGCGGCAGGGAGCCGGCACGGCAAAGAGGTTTCAAACGAACGTAGGCCCCACGTTCAGCGCATGTGAGGAAGCATGGTCGATACCGCCGAACTCTGCTCAAAACGCAGAAAAGAGAAGTGGTAGTATGTGCAAATTTTTCATGACTGTAACCAGGGAAAGTGCCACGGAAGATTATCGGGAAGTCAACCTACTCCCTGTCAAGCAGGTAGTCGGGCTATTGAAGTTCACCGACTGCTCCACAGGAGTCTTGGATGTTACCATGCCTACAGCAAAATGTCCAGTCCTTTTCCAGAGAATTCGGCTGAAAGGCGGCGAGCGAAGGGAGAAGCAGGACAAAGAGCCGACGCCTTTCGGGCGACGGCTCGACCACAACTGCCCGCGGTGCGGGCAGTTTCGATGGGGTCACGCTGACGCTTTTCCGCAAGACCGGTGGAACGAAAAACGCTTTATGCGTCCTTGACTCGACGCTCAAGCCGTGCTGTTGCGCGATTTCCGCATAACGCCAAAGGGCGTTCCGCCAGATTTTGCGTGTTCTTTTCTCCGTTTGGTAGAGAGTCGCTCCCGCTGTGCAAATTGATAACAAATTGATAACTCTCGGTTGTATGGATAGCTATTCTCTCCTCTCTGTAGTATTGTTGGGCAGAGTAAAGCAGAGGGAGGTATCAGTATGGCACAACGAAAGCTGCTCACCAACGGCAGCGCGTTCCTCCGCACCGACGGGCGCTGGGCGGGCGTGGTGTGGTACATGAACGAGCGCGGCGAGAGAAAACGCAAGAGCTTCTCCGGAACCACGAAGGCGGAGGTCAACAAAAAGATGACGGACTATGTCGCCGCCTTCGACAAGATGGTCATTGAGTCCGACGAGTCCAAGAGGACACTGGAAGAAAGCATGGCAAACTGGCTCAAGGTCTTTAAGTTCCCCTCCATCGAGCGCGGCAGCTACGACCGGCTGGAGTGTACGGCGAAGCACCAAATCTATCCCATTCTCGGCAGCAAGGTCGTCGGCGACGTTAGCTCGGCGGATATCCGCAAGCTGCTCAACCACTGGATGATCGAGGGATACGCCTACACGACCGTCAAGAAGGTCTACAACCTGCTGACCGACTACTTCCGATACCTCACGCAGCAGGAGCTGATTCAGAAGAACCCCATGACCGCTGCGCCGATGATCAAAAAGGCGAACTTTCTTGCGGCGCAGGGCAAAGAGAACAAGCCCACGTTCGAAACGGTCACGACCTTCACTCCGGAGGAAATCGAGAAATTCAAAGCTGAATGCTTTCGGACATGGAGCAACGGCGAGCGCATCTATCAGCAGGCGGCGGCATACATACTCATGTTCAACACAGGACTGCGGACGGGCGAGGTGCTTGGTCTACTCAATAGTGACGTCGATCTCGAACATCGCGTGCTGCATCTCCAGCGCGGCGTGAAGGAAGTGTCGCGGCGCAACGGCGCGGAGTTCACCAGCGGCAGAGAGGTCAAGGTTGGCAAACTCAAGAGCGCGTCCAGCAAGCGCGACGTGCCGCTGAACCAGGCAGCCATCGACGCCATCCTCGACCTGCGAGCCGAGCGGTACTTCGGCGAGGACACGCCGCTGATCCCCGACGAAAACGGCGGCTACACGCGCCCGGTCAACTTCCGCAGGAGATACTACCGCATCCTCGAAGCGGCAGGCATCGAACAGAAGGGCCTGCACTCGATCCGCCACACCTTTGCCACGACGCTGGTAAACGGCGTCAAGCAGCCCGACGGCACGATCAAATCCCTAACGCCGCGACAGGTGGCGGATCTGCTGGGACATTCGACGTCGGAGATCACCGAGATGTACTACGTTAAAAAAGACACGGCGCGGTTGAGTGGGATCACCGAAGGGTTTGAACTGTAGCAAAAGCTGCGCCGCTGTAAACAAATATCACGCGCGGGGCGCACCACGGAGGATGAAAACCGTGGTGCGTCGTGCTACAATAAAGGCACACGGCACAAGACTGCTATCTCTTTGCCGCTTCGAGCGCGATAAACAAATTAGTCTCTGCTCTCCCGTTGAACCACAGATTGTACCCGCCTCCCTGCGAGGGCGAGGACGCATAGCAAAGTGAATGCTTAGGAGAGCGCGCCGTGATAACGAAACAAGGAGGCTTCCCCATGGGCGTTATCTATCGGTGTTGTTGTGGAATCGACGTGCACAAAAAGCTCATCGTGGCTTGCCTGCGAAAGGGCGGCAAAAGCGAGCTGCGGGAGTTTGGCACAATGACCGGCGAAATCAA
>Ga0256405_10003133_pt1 | contig 35192 bp, 45 predicted proteins | sample RumenRJG_02DNA_FD_189096 | JGI IMG/M metagenome (GOLD analysis project Ga0256405, IMG submission 189096) | Bovine rumen microbial communities from Lethbridge, Alberta, Canada - RJG_02 | ecosystem: Host-associated > Mammals > Digestive system > Stomach > Rumen | place: Canada: Alberta...
TGAGTTCTTTTCATTTCTCGTTCTACCCAACCACGATGATCCCTATAAGGTCTTGGAACTTCGTTAACATACATTGCGTAGTCTGTGAATCCTCTTGCATCTGTAGTTGCTTGTATTCTTGGATTTGTAGCATATGGAGCTGCTATTTCAATTACGAAGTTGTCACTTGTTTCAAACATTTGAATATGTGTTACCATATTTCTTGTATCCACAGGGCAAGCGTTTAGCAGGTTGGAGAATAGCTGCATCCAGTAATCTCTTTGAACGTTCATTATTATTATTTACCACTAACGAGTGTTATTGTAGACTTTGTGATTGGTCGCTTACTTTTTTGTTTGTTTGCAGAGTCATCATTTGCTACTATCTTATCAACTCGATAGAATTCTCCACCATATTCTACCCAGTCATCAGCTTCTAATCCTTGCAAGTTGTCCATTGTTTCGATAGTAACTTCCCAACGCTGACCGATAACCTTATTACCGATTCGTTGTGTCACAAGTGTTAGAGGGATGATGTCTTTTGAGTAGAACACTCCACTTGCCGATTCTCCTCGATGATTAGTGCCTTCCACTCGTTTCCATATTTTGTTTCGATCTTTGTAGGATGCATCATTGATTCTTAATTCTCTTGCCATTAGTAACCTCTATAATTGCATAGGCCTATTGTCCTGAATATTGACTTTGCCCTATTGCATAGGATTGGTTTATCAGTCGATGCATCGTTGTAGATTTCTCCAACTTGCACGAAGTACTGAATTTGGTAGATGAGTCCCTTCTTGAATTTTGCAAGTGTCGACTCACTCATATTGTCTATGAAGTCATCCTCATTATCGTAGTTATATTTTAAGTAATCGATTGTTGCTTCTTCAGCTCTGTCGATAAATTCATCAATTGCATTTGCAGAGTCATAGTTTCCACCACGAAATTCTACATTTAAGTCAATCGATGTTTCATGTAAGTAATCTTCTTTTTTAACGTACATTTTGACTTGCTCCTTAAAAAGTTTATCTTTACAACTACCCACTTAAAAAAGTTAATCTTCTCACAGGGGCAGTTTGTTTTTAAAAAAGGGAGAAGGGAACAAGTCCCGACTCCCTTATATGATTTTTTATTAAATTATTAGGTTGCTCAATTAAGCAGCTTGAGTGAATGTTACTTTTGCAGCAGCATTCTTGTTCTTTAGAGCAATACAAGCTACCATTTCAACATCACCATCTTTAACTGCTCCAGCAGTATTGTAATCTGGTAATCTTGTTGAGATGAAAGCATCGTTTGAAGTTGGGCTTACACCATGAACTCCATCCATACCTAAACAAACCATGAATAATGTATTAGCAGCAACATTTGCAGTTTCAGAAACTGTTGAGCCACTCTTTGAATAATACTTACCAGCTTTGATTAGGGGGATGTCATCGTAGTATTCAACTTTACGACCGAAGTCATCTCTTTCAGCTTTGTAATAACCAGCTTTACGAGCAGCAGCCTTAATTCTGTTGATTGTTGCATCATCTGCGATGATTGCATCAGGTTTACGAATAAGTTTGCTTTCAGCTGTGTCTAATGCTTCACAAATTAACTCTGCATCGCCTTCAGTCATTGCACCTGTTAAAGCGCTTAATGCTTGACTTACATTGTTATTTGTGCCTAATAATTTAGCTAAACCATCGAATTGTTCTGCATCGCTTGTTGTGTTACCGTTGATGAATAGATAAAGGAATCTATTAACAACACCTTTTGCGATTGCTTTGCTTTGGAATGCTACTTCATCCATGAAGGCATCTCCACCTGTTTCAGCGATTACTCTGTCGATTGAATACTTGTTACCTAAAATCTTAAGATTAACAGTAACTTCTTCTTTAACAGCTTGGTCGCCTGTGTATTCTTCATTGATTGATCTTGATTGTGCTACTGCTGGTAATGTTTCGCAAACATAACCATAAGCCAATGTTGATCCTTTTCCTGTTGGACATACAGCATTATCGAATGGAATTAAATCAAATAATACTGTTTCATTTCTAAAAACTTCTACTAATTCAGCAGCTACTTTGTTCTTCATGCCGACTTTAGCTTGAGCTAATGTAATTGCCATATTTTTCTCCTTATTTTTTATTCTTGGCTTTTGCCATAATAATCTCTGATTGCACTATTGATATCAGTTTTAGGAGCTGGAGTTCCACCTTGAAGTTTTGGATTACTGTCGATGATAACTGTTCTTACAAGATATTTTGCATTGTCCTTGTTTTCTGCGAATGCTTTAACATTTGCATCGAACTCTGCATCATCTTTTCCAGCATCGATCTTTCCAATTACTGCATCGTAGAAGTCTTTATCAATTTTGTATTTTGACAATACTTCTTGCTTTTTTGCTTTCGCAATTGTAGCTTTGTTCGCTTCGTTTTCTTGAAGTAATTTGTCATAATCTTCTTTCTTGATTTGACTTTCAGTTGCAGTTTTTAGGTCTGCCTCTGCTTCTTCAACTTTCTTGTTTGCATCAGTAATCTTTTGTTCATAATCAGCTTTCATTGTTTCTTTTTCTTCGTTGAAAGCATCAAGCAATGCACCGATTAAATCTGTACTTGGATTTTCAATGCCACCACTAACTAATAACTCTCTTAATTTTGTTCGTTGCACTTTCCGATTTCCTTTCTTTACACTTTTTTAACGTTGTTCGTTCAACTTCGAAAGTAGAAATAAGAGGTTTCTAACTTTACGCACCCATTTTAACATTTATTATTTTGCTTGTCAATATATTTTTTGAAATTTGCCCTAAAATTTCGCCACAAATCGATTTTTATTTGCCTTTCGACTATTTAATAACTATGATTTGCTGATCCTCTACGAGCTTTGATAATTGGGAACTACTTGCTCCACGAATGCCTACTGTATATCTGACACCTGCATCTTGTACTACGATTGCTGGATTTTCTCTCCTGTAATCTCTCCTCAAGAAACCACCATTTTCCTCACCATATTTTTTGATTAAGGCTTGTAGCTCCCTCTGATGAGCTGTTATTGCTCTTTGGTCGTTTGTGATGTGATTTTGTATTTTCTCACTTGGAGCATTCTTCAGGATCATTTTATGCGTTTCAAGATTTTGCTTATTCATCCTGATTTGCCTTTCGAGGTATCGTTGCTTTTGTGTGATTAGGTAGTTAGTATCATTTCGAGGACTAACTGCTTCGAGGTGATTTTCCTGTAAAAGTTGCTTTACTGGTTTGCTGATTACCTCATCGATTGGCATTGGAGTAAGCGTGTGTCTACAGTTTGGCCTTGTTGTGAATGTTCCTTCTATGGCCTCTTGATATGTCATCAAATTGTGTGAGTCGATGTATTCCTGTATCAAGTCGCTTGTTTCTTCATCATATCCGAATGATTGCCAGTTTGCATCGTAGAACATCTTGCCATCGTACATTAGATGGTCTTTCGCACAGTCAGCGAAACTTGATCCTAAATAAAACACCACACCATTATTTGCAGATGCTTGAAATAAATTCTCATTGATTTCTTGCTTGATGGTAGTTCTTATATTCATCTCCATGTATGATCTGAAGTTGACTTCCTTCCCATCAGAATACACTATTTTTGGTGCTTGTTCTAATCTTGACTTATCGGTATACTTTGCTATTGCATCAAATAATGGCTCTTGATTTCGCAGCTTGTAAATCTTGTTTACTTTGTCATCGAAGTCTTTTAGCACTGACCTTCCATATTGCATTACTGCTTTTTGTTGCTCCTTGATTAGAATTGCAGATGGTTTGCTTAAGTCCTTGTCGATTTCAAGCATTTGTTTGTTTGCCTGTTTAATCGTGTCTTTTGTTGCAGCTTCCACAATTTTAGTGACTGCCTTTGCTGATTTATCAAGGTTTTTCTTTAATCCTTCTCGTTCACTATCCACTCGTTTTTTCCACTTGTCATAATCGTTTGCTTCTGCACCAAGACTTAAGGTTACATTCTCCTGCATTGTGAATGCTTGGCTTGTTGCCTCAAATACTTGATTCATGTTCTCACACAAGTCATCGACTTTGTTATGGTCGACTTTGTATTTCTTGACTTGGTCGGAGTTCATTATTCAGTCCTTAACATTGCAAGTGGATCAAGTGATGATTTCTCTTTTTGAGTTGTGACATATTCAACGATTTTTTTCTTTTCTTCCTCTGTTTTGTCACCATAGCAAATATTAACGAATTCTTCTGGAGTCATACCACCATTTGTTAGAGAAGGTAAGTTGTTATTGATTAGCTTGTATCTTAAGTTGTTGAATACAAACTTTTTAGCATCTTCTTCAGTCTCACCTCTCCATCTCATACGATATTCTATTTCTGAAAGCAATCCAGCTGCTACGAGGTCTTTATCTCGTTTTTGTTCTGCATCCTTATCCTCTATGATTGAGTCATCAAATTGGATGTAGATGTCTTTTAGTTTGTAATCCTTTTTGAATTCATAAGGACTGAAGTTGTTGCAAGCTGTGATGATTGCAAGTGTGAAATCTTTTAGACTTTGCTCAAGTTTGATTTCGTGCTTTCTTAAGTTTTGATATAATTCGCTATTTACACTGATGACAGCAGTTGCTGTTTGTAAAGGTCTACCCATTGAGTCGAATTGGAATCTGTTTAGACCTAATCCACACTGTTTGCTTAAAATGTTTAGTTCTTCATTCAAGCTTGAGATGTAGTCTTGGCTTCGTAGTGGCTCTGCACTTGTTTGTACCTTGTTGCTTGCTCCTTTTCCGTTTAGGAGTTCATCTTCAGGTAGAACATATAAGCTCATATCATTTTCATCGAATGTGCTTACTGTGACTTGCTTTTCTCCACCTTGACCATCACTTACCATTTTAGTCGATTGCAATGATGCACTAACAAATACTTTTCTTTTGCCATTAACGAATTCTATGTCGAATCCATCATATTTATTATCGATAGCCTTTAAAGTATCGATTGAGTTTGCGTAGATTGAAATTGGCAAGTTGTTATTTTCTAAATTGTTGAAAATGTTTGGGCTAAATGTTGCAAACCATTTAAGCGATGATTGAGTGTTGAAGACATTTCTCTTGCTCTTATCTTCACCCATAATTTCACCTGTGCTTGATTTTTTACATGATAATGAATGTATCTTGTAGTTGCCGTTTTCATCGGTCAAATAAATGATTATATCCACTGTTCTTGTGTTATCAATTGCGAACGCTACTTCTGTCAAGATTCCACCTTCGATTGTAATTGGATATATTTGCTTTGCTCTAATGAATGTAAGTTTAGGTTGCCCTGTCTTGCCTACAAGCTCACCATTCTCTGACACTTCAATCCCTTGCATTGTTAGAGCAACTGCTCCAATGCTCATTGCCATTGCTTGCTCGTAGTGGTTGTTCAATTGAAGCCAGAAGTTGTTTTTATCAAGGATTTCGTTTAATCTATCTTGATCCTTTTCATCAATGATGATGTCGCACTTTTCGTTTGCGATTAAGTTCGCCCAGTCAGATGCGACCATCTTTGCAGCTTTTAAGCTCTTTTTAGTTCTTTCAACTACTGTTCCTGTTCTTTTCAAAGTGTAGAAGTGGAAGTCTTTGTCATATCCTTTATACCATTTCTCCCACAAATCTAAATACTTCGACTGCCCTTCGATGTTTGTGTACTTCTTTACCTCGTTGCAATAATTCTTGATGATGTTGTTAATTGTTGTACTCATTTTCTCTCCTATCCTCTTGCGAATTTTAATATGTATTTTTCGAAACTGTACTCGAATGCATCGAGCAAGTCTACTGGATTGTAGAAGCTGACAACATCGAGTCGAGTATCTACCTTATCCACTTCCCATGTAGCATTTAGGAATGCATCCATCATATCGATGTTCTTTCCACTTGCTATTATCTTGAATCTCTTTTCAGCTATCAACCTATTCTCCATCCTGATTCTTTCTATGATTGGACATTTAAGTGCAGGAGCAATTCTACATTGCATGTTGTTCATCTTTGCATAATTGTTTAGTGTGTGGATCAATACCGATTCTGCACTATCGCAATTCACAATTGGCACTTTCCTGTGTTCCTTATAGACTCTTTGAATAAAGTTTTCAAATCTATGTTGAAGCTGCACCGTATCTATTCTTTCTCTTATGATTTCGCTATCTACAATTACCAATTCTTCAAATCCGCCGATTATTGCAGATGCGACCATTGTTGTGGCTGATCTATCTCCACCAAAATCGAGGCCACATTCTATAAAGTAGTTTTTGCCTTTTAGATAATCATCACCTACTTTGAATTCATCTAAATGGTTTGCGAGGTAATCATACACAAGTCCAGTTGCGATGCATCTTTGACCGAGTATGTCTCTCCTGTACCAAATACTACCGATGATGTATTGACTCTCAATTTCGAGTTGTCTTTCTGGCGGAATTGAAAGGTTGTCTTTCATCGTGAATAATTCGTAGTTATATCCACCGATGTATTGTAACTTGTATGGCTCGATGTAATCTCTATAAATCTTTGCATTGGGATCACTCGGATTCATGTCCCACAATACTTTTGGAGCTTTTGCAGCAGCTTGTCGACCGAATGCCACTTTGATGAATGATGTTCTACTGTCATCACTATCGTAGTGTTCGTTTATTTCGGTTGCTATCCAGATGCCATAAGAGTTACCAAGTATCTTCTTGTAACTATCTGCTTTACCACCACCAGCGAAGATTACTACCTTTGTGCCTGTCTTGGTATAAATTTGTAAGGCATCATTATCTTTGAACTTTGTCCACTTGCACCTTCCTCTGAATAAATACTCAAGTCCGAAGCCATTGCAGTCACCGATGTTTAGCTTTGCGTTTGCCACTGTTGATCCTGTGGCAAGATGTAATCGGTCAGGTGATACTTCAAGAGCAGCAGCAGCTATGATGCAGTTATCGGTTGTTTTTCCTGATCTGATTGCACCTTCAGCTACTGACATCTTACACTCTAAACCTTTCTTGATGTAGTTCTTGTGCTTTTGGCTGAATGGTGACCATTGAATTGTTCTCGTTGCTTTCATTAGTTGTCACCTCGAAGTAAATCTCCAAGCACTGTCAAATCCTCGAATTCTGTATTCTCTCTTGAATTTTCTTCAAGGCCATAGTTCTTGCCGAGTTGCTCTGCTGCCTTAAGCCTATCCTTGATTTTGGCTTTGGTTAGCTTGACCTCTGATTCAGTGATTTGCATCCCATTCTTCTTCTTGGTTACTTGAACGAGGTTTTCTTCCTTGACTTTGCCTCGCAGCACATCTGTGTAGAACTGGAGGACTTCTTGCACTCCAGCTATCGTTTCAGCCTCGACCTTATCCTTCATGTACGATATATATAATATAATATATTGTCCCTTAAGCAGCTTATCAGCTTTAGCATATAGCCCGTTCTTCGTACTTATTGGATATCCGGCCTTTGCCACAGCGTATGCTTTATTGCCTGTTTTCAAGTAATATTTAAGGAATTTCATTTCCTGTGGACTTATATTCGCCTTAATTTCTTTGATTGTCATCTCGTTTTTCATAAGTATATCCTCGCCCACATTGTAATCTTTTTTTACCTTTTTGTCAAGGTTTTATTTTTTCTTGCGTTCGAACGATTTATTAAATAATATATATTATATTTTAGCAAACATCCCACTTTTATTATTCTAAAATAAAAAATCCGATTTTACTCGGATTGTAATTTGCTTTTTTCTTCCAATGCTACTCATTAGCTTTTAACCACCTTTCTATGATTTGGTTTCGTATTTCGTTGTCTTTGTCATTTGATGTATCGTAATTAAAAACACAAATACCATATTTTTCTTTGCGAACATACTTTGTTGTTGTTCCTGTTTCAGTTTGATAATAAGCTCTGTTTATTCTTGAGCATTCCCATTTCTTACTTTCTTGCTCTTTTGCATAAAAAGGACACACTTCGCATTTGCTGATTCTTCGTTTTCTTTTTTCTGCCATTCTTCTTCAACCTCGATTTCTTTTTCTAAATCTTCTTTGAAATTGTTTAAATTGTAAATTACATTTTTCATACAATTTTTATATTGATTAAGACTTAAAGGACATTTTCTACAATCATACTTACTGCAAATCTTTTCTGCCTCTTCAACAGTTAAGTCTTTAACTTTCTTTGTTGCCATTATTCTAACTCCTCAAATTCTGGAATAATCTTCACAACATTTTTAAAAGCACCATCATTGTAGCTTCGTAGTTTCTTGTAGACCTTTTTTGTTATTGGTCTATTTCCTGATAAAATTCGCCATAAGTAGTTGTATGTGATTCCTAACTCTCTACTTAAGTCTGCTTTTGTTTTCTTTTCGTTTTTTAAATAAATGATGATCTTCTCAATTTCCGATTGCCCTACAAAGTAGTTTGTCTTAAATTTCTTTTCAACTCTCATAATCTAACCTCTCTTTCTTTTGCTTCTTCAGATAATTCTTCACGAATCTCTTTTGCTCTTTAGCTGCATAATATGACTTAATTGCATCTGTTCTTGCCTTTACAGGTATCTTCTTCAGCTTCTCCATTTCTACTTCTTTGACTTTACGTTTTACCTCGTTTGTGGCTCTTGCTCTCTCTTGCATAGCATTAACAGCTCTTATGATATTATAATTATAATATATTGTCTCATAAGCACCATCACTATTCCTTACCTTCATCGTTTCACAAAGGATTAACACGATTTGTACTGTCATTTCGTATTTAGCATTGTAAAAGCTAATGAATTTGTCAATTTCTTCTTTTTTAAGGTATCCCTTCAAATCGTAGAGCCATTCGATTAAAGTCCAGTAGATGCCTAATCCTTCAAATCCGAATAAATGCAGAACATCCTTTCGTTTGCTATTCTTGGGATCGTGTACTATTCGCAAGTTCGTTCTCCTGTAAGATGATATCTATTTCCTGTTTAAGTTCAAGCAGTTGTTCCAAAATTGACACATCTGTTTTCATCTCAAAATTATTTGAAGGGCAGAGTTTTTTATTTCTTAAAGGACAAGAATAACACATTAAATCTTCACATGTCTTTTTTATTTTGTTGTTGTATTTCATAATACCTCCAAAGACACAGGCAGGAGAAGAAAATCAAAGGAGAGCCTACCTGTGCCACCAGTCGCCATGCGACTCTATAGTTTAATATAATTATTTAGCACATACATACACATTCACATCTTTTCCTACTACCTCTTTTACTCGATTGTAGAAATCTGCTTCATTGCTGTTTCCTGATGATAAGTGCATCAAGTATACATCTTTTAGTTGACTCATATCATTTGCTTGGATGAATTTTATCACATTTGAAATTTCAAAGTGTGAATGAATAAGTCTTTTTCTCAAGCTCGATGGAATCTTGCCCTCTTTGATGTTTTCCTCTAAAATCTTCACATCGTAGTTTGCTTCTACCATTAAGTAGTTGATTCCTTCAAATCTCGGCTTGATGTAAAATGTATCTGTTGCGAATAATAAATTTTCGTTGTTTGTTGTCGAGTGGATGAAATAACCGACAGGCTCTTTTGCATCATGTTGTGTTTCGAATGCGTAGATTTGGAACGAGCCAATTGTAAACCATTTGTTTTTCTCGATTACATTTCTATGGTAAACGTATAAGCCGATTTCATCCTCTTTAGATTCAAATGTTCCAGCAGTTGCGTATACTTGCTTTGATTTTATAAATTGTTTCAAGTATCCACAGTGGTCTTTATGTTCGTGAGTAATCAGTATTGCATCGATGTTAGCGAGGTTGATTTTCTTTGTTACCCTACCTACAGGAATGCCACACTCTATCATTAGGATTGTTGTACCATCTGATATTATGTAGCAATTCCCTTCGGAAGAGGAAGCCAATGGATATATTAGCATAGTCTATGCGTATGGATCAAATAATCCTTTTGCTTGTTCAGCTGCTTTTTGCTTTGCTTTGAATTCTTCGACTACATCTTGCTTTTCTGGTTTAGTTTCTTGTTTTGGCTCGGAAACTGCCTCTACAATCGTTTTATTTTCTTTTGCCTTTGTAGTTGCCTTTTCATCTTTTGTGGCAGCCTCTGGTACAGATGGTGGTGTTACCACTTCTCCTGTATTAGCATTCTTTTCGATTGTGTTAGCATTAACATCTTCGAATGTATACTCTGCTTCTGACAATTCGATTGCTTCTTCTTGACTTTGAAATCCCATTAAAAGTTCAGGGCAGTAAAGTTTACCGAAGAATGAAGCTGCACGATATCTCATCATTAGTTCAGGCATTGTTTGCCATTTACTACCATTCTTACCGTACCATCCTTCTTTCTTTGCAAGTCCGATTGTTACTCTCATTGATTCACATGTAGTACCATCTTTTGATATTGCCCATGCGATGCATCCTTTGTTGTCGCCTTCGCCATCGATCTTGTATTGTAGTGGAGTCTTAAACATTCCACTCTTATTGATTGTTGCAATAATGAATTGGCTACTCCAAGCTGGGCGACCATTTACGATGTATAAGTTCTGCATAATCATCATTGGTGATGCATTGATTCTTTGTGCCATATCTAAAGCTATGTAGCAGTTTGCTGCATTGCCTTGATAATCTTTAGGAATAATTGTTGATTTACTGAATGCAGTTGCAATTTTAAATGATTCTGCAACTGTTGGAGATAGTGCATTGCTATCTTCCTTCTTAACTTGTACTTGGTTGTTTGATTGTTCTTGCATATTTTATTCTCCTTTATCTGAATTCTGCGAATGGATCAACATTTAATTCATCCACTTCTGTTCCATCATATTGTTCTTTTTCTCTTGCGATTTGTTGGATTCGATGTGCTAACACAACATACTTGATGTTCCACTTGCCATTTTCATCTTTGCTCGAAGTTACTGAAATTTTACCGAAGATTTCGATTTTTGCTTTAGCAGGTAGATTTGTTACCCAAGAGGCAACATTTCCAAAGGCTATAAAGTCTATGAATTGATCCTTGTTGCCATCTTGGTCTCTCGCACAAATCTTACCGAAGCAATATTTACGAAGCTCATTGCCTTCGGTCTTGCTCATAAGTTGAGGAGTCTCAAGCAATACTCCAGAAAGTACTACAACGTTCATTCTTCCACCATCTCAACGCATTTTACTTCTTGAGTAGTAACGTATAACTTGATTGTTTGTGCATCGATTGGTAAGTATTCGTTGCAGCTTTCGGCATTGTCTATCCATACAGGACATTCGACTTTGAATTCCTTTTGCAATGTGTTGATAATGTCAAGGTCAACATTCTTTTGCATTGCACTATTTAGTGATGCATAGTCAACTCCCATTATTGTTGGAATGCACACTTCTTCATATCCACCATTTAATAATTTATTAAATAATTCCCATGAAGTAATCTTGAACTTACTATTGATTACATCTGTGACTTTGTTTACTTTGATTTCAAGCAGCTTGTCACTCAATGCAAGTAGTGTAGTGTTCTTTGCATGTTCTTTTTCAGCTTTTTGGATTTGTTCCTCAAGTTCTTTAATTCTTGCATTTGCTTTTGCTTCGTTATCTTTAGCTACTAACTTTTTAAGAAGTTGATTCTTTGTTTGTGATAACATTTGCATCTTTTCTTCGTATGCAGAATTGTCTACTCCTGATAATGCTTCGGCTTTCTTTTGTGTTAATTCTTGGATTTTAGCATCTTCTTCTGAAGTATCGAATTTAACATCTTGAAGTTCCTTGTTTAGCAAGCTATATTTCTTGTTAAGTTCAAGTGCCTTTTCATCGTGTTCTTTGATGCTGTTTTCGATTGCTTGAATCTTTGCTCTATATCCCTTACCTTTTGTAATGTTTTCTTGCAAGTCTTTTTCTTTCTTTGCATCGAATTCTTTTCTTGCTTCTTCTACCATTTCTTCAGGAAGTTCACGATGACATACAGGACATACACCACTTTCGAATGTTCTGTTTGTGATTTCTTTGTATTCACTCATATATTCATTGATTGTGTTCTTTGCTCTTGCTATTGCATCGTTATCAATTCTTCTTGATTCTTGGATGCTCGCAAGTTCTTTTGACATCTTTTGAAGTTCTGCACGCATTGCATCTTGCTTTAGATATGTGTCATTAATCTTCTTTTGCTTTGCCATTTGTAAATCATTGATTTCTTTTTGAATTTCTGCTACAAGTGTAGATGATGAATTGCTTGCCTTTTCAGCTGATACTTGGTTGATCTTGTCATCAATTTCTTCTAAAGCTGCTTTTAGGTCACTTTCACTATCTTCCACTTTTTCGATTTGTGTGAATACCTCGTTGATTCTTACAGGGATTGTCTTAAGGTCATCATTTAATTTGCTACATCTGTCTTTGAAGATTTTTCTTGAATTTTCGAAACCTACATTATCAATTTGGTTTTTAAATTCTTCGATTACTTGCTCATCTCCAAGTGCGAGAGTCTTTGCTTGAAGTTCGAATTCTACACTATGTGCTATTGCTCCATCACTTACATCACTGATTAGTCCAAATAAGATTTGCCTCTTTTCTTTTTTGTCAAGTTTGTTAAATGCTCCAAGACTTGAAAGTGATTTGAATGTCTTTTCGTTTAAATCTCCACAAAGTGAAGCGATTTTCTTTTTCCATTCGCTTTCTTTTGCAGGCACTTCGTTGATGTAATAGCTTGTTTCGTTTCCATCAAGTTCCATTGTGGCACTTCCACGCTTCTTTGTCCATTTTTCTCTTGAAATTCTTTGAAGTTTCAAAAGCCCATCATCTGTCATTAGTTCTGCATAAACCTCAATATCAGTATTGTGGATTATTTCTTTTGTTGTTTGATCCACTGTTCTAATGTTGAAGTCTGCACTGTCCTTTGAGTCCTTACCAAATAGCAACCATGTGTATGCATCATAAATTGTAGATTTGCCTACTCCATTGTCACCTCTGATAATCCAATTCTTACCATCGAATTCCCATTTGAATTCCTTTACTTTTTTGAAGTTTTTAATTTCAAGTTTTTGCAATTTGATTTTCATTTTTCTCTCTCCTTTCAAATGCAACTTCATTATATCATATTGACTTTATTTTGTCAACATATTTTTTAAATTTAAGCAATTTTTAGTCTTTTGATTCTGCTTTGCCACTTATTGAAAATTTCCTTAACCTCATCTGGAACTCTTGAATCTTTCTTACCATAGAACTGGTTGATCTTATGCTTCTCAATGTCCCATTCAAGTGTATAGAGTGGAGTATCTTCTTTCTGTCTTACAAAGAGGATCAATGATTCTTCTTGTGCCATCTTCTTGTTGTATTCCATTCGACCTACACAATGTTCTAACTTTTCGCCTTCATCGATTAGTTCCTGTGTTGATCTTGCGAGTTTCACAATAAATCCACCGACATTTCCTTCCATTTCTTCGTACTTATCTGCAACCTTATTCATGCCAACATCAATTTCTTTTGATTTAGCAAGATTGTATTGATTTGTGTAGTGATCGTGCCATTTTCTGAAATCATGAGGATATTTGTTTTTATCCTGTGTAAAATCACATTTAACATAACTTGCAGCTTTAATAAAGTCATTGTATGAATAGATGCTGATATTATTTTCTTGGATGTATTTAGCAAGTTTTTTCTTGTCCCATAATTCTTTGTTTAAATTATTAGGCAGATTATCAATGATGTACTTTGCATCTTTTAGATGACTTAAGAATATGTTATGTTCGTGTGCATCATCTATCGCCTTGTCTACTGTTTTTGTTTTTTTATAAGCATCCATTAGAATGTTTGCTTTTGGAATTTTCTCCTTAATTTCTTTGCCATTTCTGATTAAGAAACTTTTGAATCCTTTTGATTGTTGTAGCATTAGTAAGAATTTGTAGTTGTCGAAGTAATACTCGCAAATGTCTAATTTAGTCAGGATTTCGATTTCTGGAAATAATCTATAAATTGTAGCAAAGTATGCGTAGTCGATGAAGTTTGCTTTTCGTAGCTTTAAGTCACAGTATTTGAATTCTTTTCCAAGTGATCTGCTTAAGCATTGCTTATATGTGCTAAACCATTTGATGTCATATAGCTGCCATTGATTGTAGTCACTTTTGTTCCATAGGTAGTATGCAGGATGTGAGTCTTTCCACACGATTTGGTATCCACCAAAGTTGCTGTAGTAAACGTTCCTTACCAGATGATCCACATTCCCTTCTACTCGGATGGATACGAGTTGATATTCCTTTTTGTAGTTTTTGATTCTAAAGGCGTATATCAACTCGCACACCTTTTTCCTGCATTTCCTGATGATTGAGAAAAATCTTACGCGCATGTTCTTTGCAGTTTCGGAGTCAAAGATTACACTTTGCTCGATGTAAGCATCTAACATCTTTGACTCTGATTTTGTAAATTCTGTATTTTCGAATTTAGCTGCAATTTGTTTAAGTTCTTTCTCGTTTTCGTGAAATAAATCTCTACATTTCATTGATGTCAAACAAGCTCAATTGCTCATACTTGGCTTTTGGCTTTTCTTCTTTCTTTGGTTTTGGTTGTTCTACTACATCTTCTTCAGTTTCATCGATTTCTTGATTTGGAGCGTCAAATTTGGCTTGTGTTGGTTTTTCTTCTTTTGTCTTGATATTTTCTTGTGGTTTGTTCCAAAGTTTATCTACAAAGAAATTCTTTACATGTTGGAATACTTCTGCATCAGTAAGGCAAGCACATCCGTTAACTTGCTTTTGTTTTGCTTGTTCTACTACATGATTCCACACATCGTTCATTGTAGTATTTGCTTCTTCGACAGCTGCTTTTAAAAATTCATCCTTTTCGCATTCTTGTTGTAGCCATTGTGCGATGACTTGATGGTTTGGATTTTCGTAAGTTTCGATTGTCATAATTCTTGCTCCTTTACATAATTGTTTGGCAGATAACGTATGTTATGCCATTTTCCTTGAATCGTGCTGGCATCCTATTTCCTTCGCTTGCTACTGATGGATTCTTTAGGTATTTTGCTACTGCTTCAAGTGTTGATAGCATAAAACTACCATTTAATTGAATTGTGTTTGTTCCTTCGTAGATATTTGCATCCTTGAATGTTGCTTTTTCTCCATCAAATTCTACAAGCACATTTTGACCTACAAGTCTACCTACCTTTAGTTCTTCGTTGAATGCTTCGAAGTTTGCAGGTTGACCGTTCCAGTTAATGTCTCTGATTAACTTGGATACATTTGGATAATTGCCCATAATAAGTCTACCATACACGATTTTGTGCTCGGTTGAAACGCAAGCTATAAATTTGTTGAACTTGATCTTGGCAGTCTCACTTACTTCTAATTCTTCGATGAAGTCAGTTGGTACTACTATGTATTGGTCACTATCACCTTTATCGATTGCAAACATCTTAATTACATCTGTTGCGATAATGGTTGATTTGGAGTTGATGTAGACACCAGAAAGCACAGGCTTTAGTGCCTTTTTATCCACGAATTCTTTTGCAATTCGTAAGTGTTTTACATTGATTTCAAATTCACTTACCATATCGTTGTAATCAAATGTTGGTCTTTTACTTTCAATTGTCTTGATTGTAGCTGATTTTCCTGCATCATTTGTAATTTTGATATCCTTACCTACTTGTTCGAATTTAGTAGGTTTTAATGCTTCAATAAGTTTGTATCCTGTTTCATCAGTTGTGAAGTCCACATCTGATTTAAAGTCTGTAATTACTATAATGTTTTCGTTGTATTTATAAAGTCTATTGTTTTCGATTTGATATTCCATTGTTTACTCCTTGATATCCTTTTATTCGATAATTATAGGCCTATTGCTGTATAAATATTCAGTGTCAGTTGCTGATTGGTTGTTTGCAGACATAAGCCTATGAACTTCTTTAATTTTAATTTTGTAAAATGAATTGTCACTTATTTCGTAAGAACTAAAATATACTTGATAATCTCTTGTTTTTACCCAATTATAAAAAGCTAATGAATCAAAAGTTAAACCATAGTCATCACAGATATTTTTTTCTTTTTGTTCATAAGGTACGTCACAATAAACAACATCGCCTTCTTGATATTTAAAATCTTCATAAGATATGTTTCTTACTTCGAGTCTTTGTAAGGCTTCGAGTCTTTGTAAGGCTTCGAGTCTTTGTAAGGCTTCGAGTTGAGTAAGTGCTTGTAATCTTTCTAATGGAGCTAATCTATTTGGAGTTGGATCGTTGGATTCTTTTAGTGTTTTGATAAAGTGAATATAAGCAATTCTTCTTTCGTTTAGTGATTTGTCCATTAAAGCGTGACACGCTTTAATTTTTAAATCTTCTATTCCTTTTCCCCATAAATACGCATTCCCTGCGTTTCCAAAGCTCCAGATATACTTTACATAAGGATCAGTATCTTTTAATTCTTTGAAATCATCTCTTGTTATTACACGATTTTCATCGTGATATTTTCCGTTAATTGCATCTGTAAAAAGAGTTGTTATGTTTGAATTGATATCGTTATATAAATAATTATTCCATTTGTTTGCTAACATTCCACAGTGAGTGATAGCACCCCCCCACCAAACAGGTCAACTAATCGTTTTCCTGCTGGTAATATTTTGATAATTATATCTGCAATTCGACTTTTGTTTCCTTGATATGGCACTCCATAATGCCCTTCAAGTTTTTCTACATCTTCAAATTCATCATAATCATCTTCAACAATTTCTTGTGTTTCTTTTATCTTTTCGAATTCTTTTTCAAGCTCTTCAAAGTCAAAATCATACTTTTTCATATCAGTTTCAATGTCTTTTAATTCTTCCATCAAAACCTCTACATCAAAATCACTATTCATTGTTAGTTTGTTGTGGACTAATCTGTAAGCATCTTTTTGCTTTTTAGTCATACCTTTTAAAATGATACAGTCTACTTCTTCGTATCCCAATTCTTTCAAAGCTGTGTATCTGCCATGACCTTCGATTATAACATTATTCTCATCAATTGCGATGGGATCATTGTTTCCGAACTCTTGGATGCTTTGTTTGATTTGTTCTATCTGTTCCTGTGGATGTAATTTTGCATTCTTTTCGTAAGGAACGATATCCTTTATTTTGACCTTAACGAGTTCCATCGTTATCTCCTTCTTCCCACTTTTCTTTGAAAATTTCTTTTGCATACTTTTCGGTCTTGCTTGCTAATAATCCCCATTCTGCGAACTTTTCAAATCCACCAACGAATGCGATGTATTCTCTTGCAGCTTCGACCATCTTTTTAAATGGAATGTTTCTTGTTCCACCGATTGCTACATCTGTAAATGACACATCAGTATCTCCAATTGAGCATTTAGCGTAGCAAGTTGTGTTATAAGCTATTGCATAAAGTTGGCAGAAAATGTTAACTGACACATCGGCTTTACTTAAGTCTTTACCATGCAATCCACCACCTGTGATGGAATCTCCCATATCACTACCTAACTTTCTATTTGTTGCTCCTGAATCTACATTGATACCGCCAGTCCAGTATCCAAGCGGATTCAAGTGAATGCTGTATAGTAATTCTCTTTGATTGCCATATACGATTGATGCCAATCTTGATCCAGCTTGACTTTGGCAAACTGTAAGAGTTGATGTTCTCTTATCGAGGATGTATTTACCATCACATTCGTATTGATCGTATATTTCTTTTGCAAGGCCACACAATTCAACTTGTTCTTCAGTTAGCCATGTGCCTTTGAATATACCATTATCACCACATCTGATTTCTTCTTCTTGGTTTTCTGCAAGATGAACATCCTGTGGTACTTGCTTTAGGTATAATCTAACCTTTGCATCTGATATTTGATTTACAATTTCTTTAATTTCTTTCTTTAAAAATCTAATGCTACTTTCAATGATAATGTAGCATTTTCCATGTCCGATTAAAACTTCTACTGCTACCTTTGGATTTTGTTCCAAAGTGTAGGCTCTGTCAACGATAGCACCAGCTATACGGTCGGCCACCTTATCAGGATGACTTGGATTTACTTTTTCAAACATAATTTCTCCTTTTCGTTCTACGATTCATCTCCGAACAAGCCTCTTGCAGCTTCTTCGATTTGTTGTTTAGTTGCTTCATCGATTGATTCTACTTTTTCTTCTTTTAGGCCTTTCTGATATTTGTTATACCATTCAGGGACTTTGACTTGTTTCTTCGAAGTTGTTGTTGCTTCCTTTTGATTCAGGTAGCTTTCAAACTTCGAGCCGAATAATGTTTCAGGTCTTAAATACTTTTGCATGTCAGTTCCTAACCATTCTGCAACCTTAATGTCGATGACCTTTTTAAAATCTTCAAAGGTATAGCCTTCATTGATTCGTGCATCGATGTGCCTACGATTTGCAACTGATTTCACTTGGTATTTTGTACCTGCTTTTGAGTTTAGGTACTCGATTGCTCGACTATATATATTATACTTATCTAATCTAATCTTATCTATACTAATCTGTGTTTCCGAATTGGAATACATCTGGATACATTTTGTATCCACAGGTGCTTTTGCAGCTTCAATGTATGCTCCTTTGTCATCGAGTGCAAGTGTTGATTTTTCTTCAAGATATGTGGTTTCATTGTATCGATCGTTCTTGATTGTATTGTGAATTCTCCAGTGTTTTATGACTATTACACCAGATTCAAAACTTAACACATAACGCTTTGCAAGTAATACCTTTAGGTCATCATCACTTGCTCCTACCATTCGTATGACAGTTTGTGGAGCAGCCACGAAACCATCATCATCTGCCATTAGTAGCAAGCTGAAGTATAAGCATCTTGTTGATAGTGGCATCGATAAGAATGCATCAGTAAATATAATGCTTTTAGCAATCATTCTTTTTGCAGCCATTTAACTCTCCTTTCTTGTGCCTTCAATTATATTCTCTTGACTTTTATTTGTCAATACTTTTTAAGAAATTTCTTTATTTTCCACTTGTTTTTCAAGCACTTTTAATGCAGCTATCTTTGCTTTCATTCTTCGTTTTAGGGCTGAAATTCGACTTCTGTCATCGTTTAATGACATGTTTAATTGGTTGATTGCTTCATTGATTTCTTCGTTTGTGCCTGATTCTACAAGTCTTGGAGTATCGATAATCATATATCCTCTTTGGTTTGAATTAGTTACTACAGGATAATGCATCGCACATCTTGCGATTTCTTCTCTTACTGCTCTTTCGGTAACTCCTGTAAGAGCCACAAGTTCTTCCTTTTCTCTACGCTTGCCGATTAGCTCTTTAAGCAACGGACTTTCAAATTGTTGTTTTCTGATTCTTGATTGTGGTTTTGGTTGTTTGTTAGTTTCTTTCATTTTTACTCTCCTCTTAATAATTTGTATTTTTCGTAATTTGCTTGATTTCTTCGTTTGATCTCATTTTTCACTTTTTGAATTTCAGCTGCAAATCTTTCTTTGTATTTGCTTGTTGCAGAACATTCGCACATTTCCGATTCTAACATTCTTCTATACATGTAAAGCTCACTATTTGTCATTTCGCTTACTGATACTAATGTGTTTGCCATAATCTCTTACTTCCAAGATGCACGCAAGATGATCCTGTTAGCTTCCTTTCCTTTATCGAATGTTGTTTTAAATTTGATTTTTAAATCTTTTGTTTCATCAATTTCTTTTATTCTAATCTTAAGAATTCTAATTTCCTTAAGCACATTCTTTTCTCCACCTTTTAGTGTCATAAATCTCCAAGACAATTCTTTCTTGTTTTCTTTTTCTGCATCGACTATTTGTTCTATAATTTCGAGGATATGTCCTTCGACTGTTATCCTGTCAAATAATTCGACCTTCTTTTTTTCTACTGCATCTTTTGTCATTTGATGCCATTTTTCTGTTGCTTTTAATAATTTCATACCTCATTACATCTCCTTCAAAACTTTCTTTCTAATTTCGATTTTCTTTTCGCCATTAAGTATTTTGCATAGCCACTCTGGGTGAATAGAAATCAAAACATATTTAACATTATGCTCATTCCAAACATAACACATGTTTTGTGGTGCTTTATTAAGCATTTGCATAGTATATCTTTTTTCTTTAGTATAATTTACTCTTGTATAGACTGTAAACTCATTTAATCTTTTTGGTTTATCAAATATCTTTAAATTCTTAATGTGAATAGCTTTACCATTTTCATCTTTTAAATAATCATCTAATTCATCAGCATTTAAGCAACTTTGCTTACATAAATCATCTTCTTGTAATGTTTTAGTTTCATAATATGTTTTTGAATAAATAGAATCATTATAATCATCGTATTCTTCTAAATATATTTCTTCAAGTTCATAATCGCATTCACAAGGGATTGTGCCATTAAGTGAATTACCGACAAGCTCATCTTTATTTGTTCCAATAAATATTAAATCTTCACTTAAATCTTCTCGTAATAAATATGGTTTCCCTTTTGTGCAATATAACAATAATTTCATTCTGTTTCCTCTATCTCCTCGCACCATATTACTTTACCATTTTCAATTACTACATCATAATCGATTATTCTTTCATCATTATCCATAATTGTGACTATGTAGTAATCGCAGTTATTATCTTCGTTCTTAAAGTATTCTTTTTCTTTCTTCATCTTCACAGGTGGAGCATATAATACCAACTCTGTACCTACAGCTTTTTGGTCTTCCTTAATTGCTTCAATGATTAGACTTTCCACATTGTTTTGGCTCTTGCTCCAGTAAATAACTAATCCCACCAACAAAGCTATTAGCAATGTTAGGACTACAATGATTAAAATGTTTCCTTTTTCTTTTTTCATAATTTCTCCTTATAACATTTGTTTGAATATAGCCATCAGCACATCCACTACGATGCTATCACCTGCAAGGTGGTATTTATTTGCATCGCTTCCTGTGATGTTATCTGAATCACAATCCCTAACTCCCATGAGCCTGAAGCATTCTTTTGGAGTCAACTTTCTAATTCTTAAATCGTTAAGTAGTATTTTAGTGTGTGGAGTAGTAGTAGTAGGTGCGATTTTATCTTCTTTGTATGCTCTACAATCAATATCGAGGAATCCTTTTTGTTCCCATTGGATGTAGTTTTCTGTATCCTTAACAACCACACCGACATTATCTCCACCAGCTGTTGTTATGGTTTGTGCCATTCCCTTTTGCACTGTACCTCTGTGTGATTCCATTCGTGTAGATATGTCTATACCATCACCTTCTTCTGCAAGCAAGTATCCTTGCTTTGTTGCATTCTTAATTGGGATGGCAGTGTCACTGCCATGATTTTCCATTACTGTTGGAGCAATTCCTTCGGGATCAACTATTCTTGTGGCATTGTGTCCACTTGGAGAGTAGTTGCCGACTACTTCGACTAATTGCATCCCATTACTATCTTTTCCACAATGCGTTGTAATTGTAGAGCAGATTCTATCTTCGTTGATATCATCGAGTGGATTTTCAAATCCTTTCCACTTTCTAATTCTTTCTATTAGTCCTTCACTTAAATAATACTTTTCTTTCACATCCTTTTCATCTTCCAATACATCCTTTAGCACTTTCTTAAGTTTAATTGGTTGTGGGAATTCATAGTACCAATTACCTAAAATGCTAACCATGAAGCATCTATCCCTATTTTGTGGCACTCCATAATCTTTTGAATTTAGGTCTTGCCAGTAATTCGAATATCCTAATCTTTCAAGCTCAAGTTGCCATTTGTTGAAGGACTCCACATTGTCTTTTGAGTGTACCATCGGCACATTCTCCATTATTAGCACATCTGGTAGAACATCACATTCTTTTAGTATTTCTTCGACTCTCCATAGTAATGATGATCTTGTTTCACTGCCTTTATCCATGCCGAGTCCTTTGCCAGCAAGTGATAAATCTTGACATGGGAAGCTGTATGTGACTATATTGCAATATTCATTCTCAAATTTCAAGTGTGCTTTGCTTATGTCTACCAAGTTGTGTGTTGCTTGAATGTTATTGAAAACTGTTCTCGCCCAAATTTCAGGTTTGCGTTTGATTTGTTCTATTGTCATCGGATTGTTGTAATTTTGACTAATGCCATAATTTGCCAACATCTCAACGATGTGTGTGTGTGTGTGTGGAGCAGAGTAATCAGTATGATCTTGCTTAAAGTGTAAATCCTTTAGTGCTTGTATACTGTTTACTGCCCATTCACATGTCTTGTAATGTTCGAACTCGACACCGAGATATTTAAGTGCGAGTGCTTGTGAATCGTATCCAGAAAACAAAGTGTAGAGTCTAATTGGCTTGTTGATTTTGTATCTTGGATACATTGCTGAAAAAATGTTTAGTTGCATTCTTCTTCTCCTATATCAAATAATGGGATATTCTCCATCTTCTTTTTTAATCTGTAATTTAATCTTCTATACTCATCATATACAGGTTTCCATAAAATCTCACATTGCTTGTACTCGTTTGGTAGCAATCTTTTCATTGTTTCAAGTTGATCTTGGAGTGTAAGTGCGAACGGACAGCCTTTGCATCCTGTACGCTGGAAGTTGAATGGCGGATAATAAAGCTCGCATAATTCTATGTTGTACTTTTTAATAAACCAGTCGATCCATTCTTCACTTACTACGATGAGTGGATGAAATTTCTTCAGTTTGTCGCTTTGAAATATCGTACAACCTAACCTTTTTCGGTTTCCACCTTCCTCTGCTCTCATTCCTGTTATAACAATTTTTCGGTTTAGTTGTTGCCCTCTTTTGTTTAAGAGTTCTTTCTTCAGCTTGTAACAGCATTGATTTGAATAGTTGTATTTGCCTCGTTCTTCAAATTGGTATTTTAGGATGTTTGGACATCTGAAGGATGATAACCTTCCATCGTGTGTGTACCCTGTAATGTATTTCTTAATGTAGTTTGAATTCTTGCCTTTGTTGAATTGATCCACTCGCAAGCTATGTTCTTTGCTCTTGAATGGATACCCATATTCTTCTAATGTGCGTTTGATGTTTCTTGTCTGATTTATTATATCAATTCGCCCATCTCTCTCTCTCTCTCGTTTCACGAATTTTACCATCATATTATACTCGATTCCTGTGTTTGCGTATAATCGTGGTATTTCGTTGTTTGGAAGTGCTATATCGATTAGGTGATGTAGAACGGTTGAGTCCTTACCACCTGAATAACTGATTGTCGCATTTTTTCTCAAGTCATATTGTTCATCGATTGCTTGAATTTTTACTATCCTGTCTTGCAGGATGAATTCCATTTCTTCATCATTCATTTGTTCCACCTAACACTTTTATTTCATCTATTGTGCCATTTTTGAATAGTCCAATGCAGTATTTGACTGCTTTTTGCTCACTCCATTTTAATGATTGCATATAGTAATCAATTAGCTTCTTATATCCTTCTTCGTTTGTCTTTGACATCACAATTAGGTTGTGTAGTTCTATTTCTAATTTTCTGAATTCTTCTTCATCATAGCTTAATACTACATTGTGTTCTTTTCCTGTAACTACATCAAGTGAGTAGCTAAGGACTACATTATCGTATTTCTTTGAAAGTTCTTCTCTTTCACTTTCTGCTTCTTGGATCGTGTTGAATTTAATTTGCATATTTTCCTCTTTTCCCACTCTGCATTTTTGGAGGCTTGTGACTCCCTTCGGCTGCATTAGGAAGAAGGTTTTATCCTTCTATATATTTGTTATAAGCTCTTTCGATGATTGGCTTCCATAAATTTTCAAACTCTAATTGCCATTTTCCACGACCATTAATGATTTCGTTTTTTTCGCCTTTTCTTTCTTTTTCGTTCCAGTAATCGTACCATTCTAATTCGTAATTGTGTCCTTCAAAGTCAAATTCTTTAGCTTCGAACTCATTTAGCACTTTATAATCACTTGGATATTTTGCCATGAGTGTATAATTTGTTGTAGCATGGTGTTCTCCATAATAAAATTCAATATGAACTTTATTATAACTTCTTAATGTTTGGATGATGTCCATTTGAATGTTTTTATCTAATGTTTTAAAAAATTCTTTATTTGTCATATTTCTTCTCTCCTTTTATTTTAATTAGAAACGCTTTAGGTTAAGCGTTAACCTTTTATTTTATTTCTTTCCATCCTATGCTATCGCAGTAGTATTTCTTATCTCCAAGTACTACAATATCACTTGTGCTTAATGATCTTGCTTTGTAATTTTCTGGTCTGTAAAGATTAAATCTTGTATAAATTGTATCTAAAAATCTTGTAATAGTGATTTGTTCTCCATCCACCTTGTGTTGTCTATAATCATATGTTTCTTCTTCGTAAACTACTTTATAATCATCTAAATTAAATCCATATGCTATCGCCCATTCATAATCCATAAATGCATATTTTCTATTGTTTGTTTGTAAAATTTTAAGTTCCATTCTTCTATCTCCTTTAGACATAATTTTATGTAGTTCATTTAACTACACCTATATTGTATCATATTGACAAAGATTTGTCAATGCTTTTAATAAAACTTTTTTAAATATTTTTTATTTTTTGATAATTCTTGTATCATTTGTTACCAAAATAAAAAGAATAGCACCATTTCTGGCACTATTCCCTTATTGAAAGGATATCTTGAATTATGACAAACAACCAATATCAAGACACCTTAATTATAACACACTTTCTTATTATTTCAAAGTGTTTTTTTGCTTTTTAAATTCTCTGATTATTTCTATTACTGAAACTATAACTGCAACCACTAAAGCTGCAATGATGTAAATCTTAAATACTTGTGTTGCACTTATTACTTGTTCCCTTACTTTGTCTGGAGTTATTGCCCTATCAAGCATGTAAGGATAATCAGTTGCTACAAGGATGTAAATCCACAGAAGCATTGCTATTGCTATCATGGACAGAATTGTTGGTATTCTTTTCAACATCTTTTTCTTCTCCTTCTTCTTCATTAAATATTGGACTATGATTTTCTATCATCACAAGGAATTCCTTTAAGAAATCAGCTTTTGTTATGAATCTGTTTCGTAGTTCAGTTAGCACGAATGATTCACTTGACACATAATTGATTGATCCACCAAGTAGAATAAGGATTGCCTGAATGCATCCATATAATAGGTTGCTCCATAAAAGTGATTGCAATTCTAAATATCCAAAGACTAAAGGATAAATTGCTTTACCAGCCAATTTTACTCCTAATCCTTGTGATCTGAACTCTTGCTCTGTTCTACCCATTCGTAGTGGATTATGTTTTATCTCGTATACTTTCTTCTTCCTTAAAGCTCGCTTTTCTTTTGTTGAAATTTCACACAATAAATCTCTTGCAGATAAGGTTTCAATTCTAAAATTTGAAGCCAAGTTATACGCTTCTTGCTCCACCTGTGTAAGTTCATTGTAATGTTCTTTGTAGTATCCGTTTTCGAATTTTTTATAGAGCATCGCAGCTTCTGCTAATATGTTAGTTCTTGCTTCTACTATTGCTTGCCTGTTCTTGTAGGCCACGAATATTGGGAGTTTGTCAACATATGGAGTAATCTTGGATTTGATGTCACTTAAGTCCTTTAGTGTCTTGACATAAATCGGATTATCTTTTCCTTTTTTGCGACCAAGTTCACCAAGAACAAGGTAGATATAAATCGCAAACATGTAAGTGATTATTCCATTTGTGACTGTTTTAATCCAATCGAATTCTTCGTTCGGTCCTAATTGAATTACTTCCTTTAATGCAAATGCTACAAGTGAAGCAATTAAGATGATTACTAAAAAACTATTTTTTAGCCAAGTGGATATCTTGTTTTTGGTTGTTATCATTTCTTCATTCATTATACATTACCACCTGTTGCATCTTCTTGTATTTCTTGTGTATTTTGTCTTACGATCATTCTTGCTCTTTCATCAATTGATGCCTTCTTGCAGATTTGATAAGTTTCCCAGTTTGGAGTGAAGAAAAATCTATCAACTATCCAGTAAAGTACCATTCCACTTATTGCACATGGTATGATGATTAAAATGTCATTCACGATCGATTTCATCAGATACATTATTATTTCTAAAATTCCGAGCTTTAAAATGCTTGTGAAGTATCGCAGTTCTTTATCTTCTTTTGCTTTAGATAAAAGTTGCCATACTACGAAAATCAATGCAATGACAGCTCCCACACTTAATTTTACTGTTGCTTCAGTTGTGATGAAGTATTGATCCTTCTTCACAATAAAAAGCGTTAGTAATGGTGCTATCATTAGCACGAATGCAAGCAGTTTAAAAAGGATTGCTTTATTCAATGCTTTCTTCATCTGTGTCACCTTCTTCAGTTGGTGCTTGTTCTATTTCTTCAGGTATTTCTTCTTCAACTACTTCATCTTCAGTATGGTATCCGATTGGTTGTGTTTCATCAAGTGCGAGTAATTGCTCTATCTTTTCATCTCGGTCTGCCATCTTGTCTATGAATTTATTGATTGTCTCTCCTTGAGCATTAACTTGTTCTTGTGTTAGATTTGCAGCTTTAATTGATTCATCTGCTTTGTCTATTAGCTTTGCTGTACTATCAATTAGAGTAGCAACCTGTTTGTTGTTTTTAGCATTTAGATTTTGAAGTGATTTCTTGTAAATTACTAATGTTGCCATTGACACTCCTAAAGCTGCAAGCACTACCACCATGATGTATAATAGCTTTTGCTCGAGTGTTAAATCTGGATTTGTTATTGTTGCATACATCTCTTTTAAGTTCTTGATGTCATCTGCATTAAGTCCTGCATCTTGTAATGCTTTGTCAATAATTTCTTCGATATCCTGTTTAGTTATTTCTTCTGATTCGTTTGTTTCGTTAGAGTCATCATACGTTGTTGGAAAGTTTCCAATATAAGTGAATGTCTTGTTATCATTTAACACGAGCAATGCTTCTTCGTTGTCGAATGGTATATAAAGTGAATTGCCATTTTTCCTGTATGCTACTTCTTTCCATTCTTCTTTATCAATTGAAATTAATGCTGATCCATCAACGAATTTGACATATAAAGTATGACCACCTATATCTCCTGTGTAGATTATTTCTTCAGTTTCTTCTACATCTTCGTTTTCAGCCCAAAATTTGCCCTCTGTTGCATTTACACTTATTTTTGGTATTGTTATTACCATCAAGAATAATGCAAAAATAATCGCAAAAAATATTGTTAGTCTTGGTATCTTCTTCATCCTTAATTACCTCCTTTAAAGATTTCTAAAAATTTCTTGATCTTCTCATCAACTCGTTTTTCCAACATCTGACTTTCTTCTTGAAGTTGTTTCATTTGCTCCTTGAGATTTTCATTCTCAACCTCTAAAGAATTTAATCTTTTCAGCTCACCTTCAAACAGTTTTTCTTTGTTGATTGGTGAAGCATGTTTCTTATTTCCGACTATTTCAATTGTGAAAATGTCGCCATTTTGTGCCTTATAAAAGGCTTGAGTGTTTAAGTCCACGACCATATTTGAATCTCCTTCCTGTCATTGACACACCCATTATAACACTTTTTTATTTTTTTGTATAGAGAAAATTAAAAAACCACCATTTCTGGTGGTAAAAACTTAATGATCTTATAACTATGACTTATTTAATTTTGCGTGAATATTGGTAGTGCGACCACTTTGTTTTTGAAAATTGAAGGATTGCCCTTGAGAAAGAGTCTGTACCTAACTCTTTAGACCAACATCATTATAACATAAATGCTTAACAATGTCAAACCTTTTAGTTTAATTCTTTTATTTTTTTAATCGTTTCAAAATCATTAGGGAATAATTTTCTAACAAACCAGATAGCAATCGGTATTGTAACTACCTTTTCAGGAGTAATCGGTAGCCACAAAAATGCAAGATAGCTTGCTCCTATGGTTAGCATCCACTTAATGCTTAATGCCTTCCCTAAAATGATGAACACATAACTCCATCCGTTTGTTATCATCCAAGCAATTCCGAAGCATAGTAGAAAGTGCCAAGTAAGGTAAGGCTTAATCTTGTGCCATAGCAATTTAGCACTCTCTACTATATCATCTTTATTTCTTCTGATTGCTTTATTCAGTAGAATTGTCAGTAGTATCATATTCCTAACATTTGCTTTGCTCTTGCCTTACATTGTTCGCAATAAGTATTGTATTCCTCAAATTCTTGAGGTTTCACATCTCTTTGCCTTTGTATAGCAAGTTCTTGATAAATCGAGTATCTCTCATTGATTAACTCTTGCACCAATTTAGGATACACTTCACGTTCCTTGTGATTTGCTTTCGCAAGTTTGATTTCTAATTGTGTCATATTATTCACCTCTCAATTATCTCAATTATCCAACCAATAATAAAGGACATAAATAAAATTCCAATTATAAACATTAGCATTTTATTCTACCTCCACAAGATATGTTACGTTGCTTGGTAAGTTGTATTTTTCATCATTTTCAAAAGTGATTGTTCCGCCACTTTCTAATAAGCCTATAACATCATCATTATCTAAAATATCACTAATATCAACTGTGATAGGTGTAGCAAGTTCATAAAGCAATGTTTGACCTGTCAAAGAAGAAATATTAGCGTAATCATTTTCGCTTATAACAACTTTACCCTCATCAAATGTTAATGCAATTCCTGATGTATGACTTCCGTCACTCAATGATTGCCAACTTGAAGTAATCAATTTTGCAAAAAGAATATTTGCTTTCCAATAATAATTTGGTGTTGACGGTAATTTAACATTTGATAAGAAGCCTTGCATTATATAACAATGGCTTGATTGAAGCCAACTCTCATTTCCTGTAAATGTATAATCACCCATATTTAACACTACTTGCTTATTCTCTAAATCAATGTAATTGTAGATATTTGGCAAGCCATAACCTAACACATCTGCACTATAACCTAAACTTACTAATTTTTGCTTAATAGCAACTATCTTGGCTTCAAGTAAAGCGTTGTGATAACTTGGTTTATATGTGCCATTTAGTGTTGTGTTAGATACGTTGATACAAATATCGTTGTTGTAAGTAGTGCCGTATTGTGTTGGCTCTCTAAATAACATATAATAACAGTTATTAGGAGTTGTAAATGTAGAATTAGCAGTAGCATATTCAAAGCCTAAATATTCTTTATTTATTCCATAGAAAAATCTTATACCACCATAAGGACTAAACCAATAATATTGAGTGTTAGGAATAACTCTAATGAATTCTTTAGGAACAACAAAATTTCCTGATGCTTTCGCTCCTGTGTCTGTGCTAATATCTTTTAATTCCCATTCTTCGTCCCAAATATTCAACCCTGTAATATCAACCTCTTTTGTGTAGGCGTAATCCATTGCTCCTGTTGTATAAGGAACGTAACCTCTGAATTTAGGGTAATCATTTAAGAAATCATCTACTGATATAGGCTCGTTGCCTGTGCCGTAAATATCGGTTAAGTCGGTAACATAAAACATAAAATGTAAATCAACACTGTCGGTCATAACATTTGCAGTATGAGGTTTAATATAAGGGAATATATTAGCACCAGTTAAAATAACATAATGGTCGTTAGTGTTAAAATCAAAATAATTAGAACTATTATTACCATTACCAAATGCATATGGATTATCACCAATACTACCACTAATATAGTGATAAACAACTAAATACTTATGACTATTATTTAATAAAGAACCACCAGAAGTAACAAAATTATTAGACCACGCTTCAGCCCATAAAAAAGAACTTGAATTATTGATAGTAAAATAAGCATTATTATGATTAACCATAAATACAGAGTTATCTGTTCTTAACTGATTATACTTTTTAGTCAAACCACCTAATTTAGAAAGTCCACCATAAGTCAATACGTTGTTTGGTATTACTTTTTGGTATTTAACTGAATTATCCTCAACTACATCAAACACATTCTTCTCTAAATCTCTTACTCTAACTTTTAGAATATCGATTTGGTCATTCACTTTGTTTAATTCGTTGACTACTACCTTCTCACTTAACACTTTTGCATCGCTTGTAGGATTTGCTATTGAAGTATCAACATCTGATTTGTTGAATTTAGCCGAATCAAGTCTTGCTTCTACATTGTCTAAATCGATAGTTAATTGCATGATTTCATCATCGTGAACTGATGTTCTATCAAGTGCATCTTCAGCTATTTCCCTAACATCAGCAATTTCATTCTTGTTTGCTGTGATTTGTGCTTTTTCTTCAGCTGTAACGAATTTGTGAGTTTGGTTTGTATCATCTACTAAATCACTTGCAAGCTTATTGCTTGGAGTGATTTCAGTTTGTAGTCCTTCTACCAAATCTCCCACTGGGATTTCTATTTCTTGACCATTATCTAATGTCAAGATGATAGCCTTGTTTGCTCCATCGTATTCACCACCAACTACTACGCTTTCAAGAGGCAAATCTATTACTTGTGAATTTAGTGTATTGCCTTGTGCATCAAGTAATGAGAATGTGTATTGATATGTAGATGAGTTTGCAGTAATTACGATTCTATGTGCGTATGTTGCATCTATCACATTGCCTAATCGATCCTTGTTTGCTTTGTCTACGATTGTAGTACCATCTTGCAATTTTCCGATTGCATCTGTAAGTTGACTTAATCTTACTGGCTTTGTTGGTTGGTCAGCAATAGGAATTGTGATGACTGCATCATCGAAACGTTGAATTCCTGTGTAGACATTGTTGCCATCTACCTTTGCATATTTAGTAGTGATGTCATCACCTACTTTGTCACATTCAGCCTTTTTAGCAATAATTGTACCATCTGTGATTTGTTGAATTAAAGCATCTACATATGTAGTTCTTGCACATAAGTCAGTAACAGCTTTGACTGCTGCTGATGTGATTAGCTTGTCCTCGTTTGTTAGAGTAGTTGTTGTGTTTCTTGCTTCGAATTGAACAGCTTTGACATCAATTTCTTCTCCTGTGTCATGAAGATAGTAGTAATAAATGCTGCCATCTTTGAAGAACGTAATCCACATAGGATCGCCTGATTCTCCGAAGTCTGCATTAACATTTCCGAGATACTTGTATCCTTCTCCATCTGCACCTACAAAGTTGAATTTGATTGCTTCTCCTGTTTCTTCGTATTCACTTGCTAAATCGCTGTATAATTCAAGGATCGCATTTTCATCTGAAATATCATCCACATTCAGCACTCTTAATCTTGCATTTAATTGTGCATCTGAATAAGACTTTGCTGCATTTAATGATGCAATGATGTTGCTTGCATTCTCATTGATAGTTTCTTGCATTGCTGCGTATTCAGCTGGAGTAATGTTTGTATCATCAGCTGCATCGACAGACTCAAGGATTTCTCTTGTAAACTGTGGAGTATTTTGAAGATAGTCCTCAAGCAAGTTTGTAATTCTGATTGTGAATGTTGCTGTACCATCTTGGATCAATTGAGGCAAGATAATGTAGAAACCTGAAGCATCGATGAATTTAGTCATAATCAATGCGTTTGTTGTATCTCCATTAGGCCATTCTATGATTAGTCTTGCACTAATGTTTGCAGAGCTTATGTCTACTCCATCAAAGTATGCTTCGATTCTTCTTCCAACATCATTCTTTACAAATACATCATCAAGCACTCTTGATGTTTCTATTCCTAAATTGTTGAAATAAATTTTCATATCTTTCTCCTTTAAAATTCTATTAAAAATCTTGTTATTTGAGTAGTGCTTGATTGTTTGTTAAATGCACACATAAGGATTGGATTTACACCATCCATGTACACTATCGCTACTCCTTTAGTACCTGTCGATAAGTTGGAAATTATTATTCTTGTTCCTGTAATTGTTACAGTCGCATTGCTTTCGCTTCCTAAAACTTCCGACTCGTTTCCTGTATATTCATTTGCTGACTCGTACACCTTAAATGTCTTGCTTCGCTCTCTAATCAGAGGATTCATTTCCACAAATCCATCGTAGATAAATCCATCATCACCACTTATGAATGTGAATTGTAGATTCATTTGTAGTTGCTCTCTATTGTCCTTATAAAGAAGAACATTGAATGTTTGGATTGTATCGCTTAATTCAGGATTATCATCTGTTGTTTCTGGATATGCTCTCGCAATATCAAGCACTGTATAATCTTCTTCGTATAATTCGTTTGCAGCTTCATAAGCACCGAAGTTAATCTCTATTGAATCACATTCACCGAAGTTGTCAGCATAAGGCACTTGCTTTTCAGTATAACCACCGACAATGTGAGTTTGATCTACCTTTAATCCTATTGCAAAGTTATCAAGGAATTTCATTGCACATACTATCGATTTGCCGATTTTCATATTTAAGCTGTTTAAAATGAAATAATGGCTGTGTGTGTTATCTGAATACAAAGTCCTTGCAATGTGTTTGTTCCTTAAATCTCTTGTTTGTAGCTTCATCATATAGGTTGCAAGATTAGTGTTGTATTGAGTTCTTGAAAACTTGAATTTCTTAACTACTAATTCGTTGCGAAGTAGACTTTCACTTGCATCTGCAATTTGTGTGTATCTCTTTCTCTGTGTTAGTAGTGCAGATAAGTTTTGATTTGCAAAATTCTCACTGAAGTAATACTTGTACATGATGTAATCATCAAATAACGAGTATTCTTTTTTCCATAGGATTAACTTCTTGCTTCCTATTGTGATGTAGTTTCCGAGTGCTTCGAGTTCGCTTGGTTTGCTTACTTTTCCTGTTCTATAATCTTCAAGGTTGGCCATTGAATTGATGATTCCTTCTTCTCTTGTTCCGAAGTTGTCTGCATCAACGAATGCATCTTGTTGCCCATCAAATTGTGAATATTCATTTTGTGGTGCGATTGATTTATAGACTTTGAATCTTGTATCATCTTGACTTACATAATTAAATCTTAATAGCAAGTTTCTGATGTTAATTGCTTCTCTATCAATATGAACTGTGAATGTTGTTCCAAGTGTTTCATCAAGCATTGCTGGATCAACAAGTTCGTTCTCAATTAGATAATCAGTCGCAGCCTTAACCAATACACAGTTATAAGCTACTGGAGCATTCGTACCGAACAATGTTTTTTCTTGATAAGTAAGGCCATCGATTGTTGTTCCACCTATGTTGTAGTAAAAGTAGCATCTTTTTTTATTTGGATTATCCAGAATAAAAGTATTATTTCCTATTTCCTTCACATTGTATAGTGATTGCTCAACTATTTGTTTTGTGATGTCCAAATCATCAATATCATACGCTTCTTGTGTTCCTGTGTAGTAATCGATGTAAATCGTTACTTGTTGTACTACTGTTACTCTCTTTAGCTCGTAGATTGGTTTTGGAAGAATGTACTTGCAATTGTCGGTTGTGATTATTCCTGTTTCTGAACGAGGACATAACGGTGCAGTTTCAATTGTATTGACCTTGCTTGTTATTCCATTAGTCAGTTCGATGTCGAGGTTGCTCGCATAGTTTTTAGATGCCATCCTTTTTTCAAGTGTCGCAAATCTGCTTACTGAAATTGGACTTCTTGCTTCGCTTAAATTGATGTAGTCAATTTGCGTAAAATTATGCATCTTCACACAGCATCCAAAAATCGAAAGCAAGCTATTGAATACCTCAAATAATGTCGGCCTATTCCATTGCATTTCAGGATATGGTTTACTTGCCAGTAGTATCTCTAAAGATGCAGTAAAAGTCAAATTTGGGCAGTATAATTGCCTTAATTTCTCCATCGCATTGAAGCAAGTTCTTGTTCTACCGATTAGTTGAGTCAACGCTCTATTTGGCAGTGTTATGCCTTGCAGCATCTTCTCTGGTGATACACATACGATTGTGTATTTGTATTTAGGAGACGATCCGAATGCTATTTGCTCAATGTGGATGTCATCAATGACATAATTCTTCACGATTGACTCACCATTGATGGTTTGCCTAAATGTGATCTTGTCAAGACTTTCCATTCTATAGAGTGCTGACTCGCTCGGTAAAATGAAGATTTGATTATCAAGCTCTGTATTCAGAATTTCAGTAAAAGGCACGCCTTTTGCTACGTTATTAAATGTGATTGTGTTAACACCTTGCCATATAATTTGAGCCATTAGTAGTACCTTCCATCATTGATTGTTATATTGCCCATTCTTTGCCTTAAGAATTCGGCTTCTCGATTTGCTTTTGCAGTTTGTAAAGCGATTTGCCCTGCTTGAATCGACTTTCTTGCTATCACAGCTATTACTCCGACTGCTCCACCTCGTGCTATCATAGCCATATCGGCTGCAATGTTTGTAATGTCTGCAATTGCGTTTGATGTTACATAATCTCCTGTTAGATCACCATACTGATTGATTGTTGATGTAATCATTTGAGTTCCTGCGTGGATTAGTGCAGTTGTAACTGCTCCACTTTGGATTGATTCCTTTTCTTTATCAGTTGCTTCAATTCGTTGATTCGGAGCATCTCTAACAGTTTCGATATTTTCATTACCTTTAGTAATGTTTATTGTTATTTTTCCGTTCATGGCCGACACCTCTAATCAGGGAAGGAGTCAAACATAAAAGTCACTGTGTATAATGGCAATGCTCCTCTTTCATTAGGATTTGCGATGTCTTTAATCTTAACATTTAACTCTTGCTCTGATCCATCCACATAAACGAGGATTAAGTTATACACTTTGTTAATGCTAACTGTTGAATCGAATATGTGTTTCTTTAGGATTTGGATTCCAGATGTTGCAGGTATTGTGCATTGAATTAGAAGAGTTGCTCTACTAACCTCTGCATCATTTAGCTTGTCGCCTTGATTGTTAAGACTTGTGATTTCTGTTTGAAAAGTTAGGAACGTTCTTGTTGTTGCAAGAGTCATTCCATCCAGAATGATGTACTTAACTTCATCGGCTTCTTTTGCTGCAATAGCTTGAACATTAAACGAAATTACACCTGTGTAATCATTTCTTGTGATTTGAAAGTTAGTCACATTTGTAGGTGCATTCACTAAAAGCTTGACATATGCAAATTCTTTTGTTTGAAATACTTGATCGTTCATTTGGTGGCATACTACATCAAGCTCTTGCATTGTGCTTACTACATTAAATGTGTAAACTGTTACTTGGTAGTTGTACACATAAGCGTTCGAGTAATTTTCACCTTGATATTCTGAAACTACCACGATGTTTCCATCGAAGTTGTAGTCTCTTTTTTCTTCTTCAACGATTAAGTAATTGTCACCTAAATTGTTCTGAAGCACTTGTATTAGGTCTTGTGTAATCATAAGTATTGATTCCTTCCGTTCATAATATCTTGAGTTCTTTTCATTTCTCGTTCTACCCAACCACGATGATCCCTATAAGGTCTTGGAACTTCGTTAACATACATTGCGTAGTCTGTGAATCCTCTTGCATCTGTAGTTGCTTGTATTCTTGGATTTATAG
>Ga0256405_10003135_pt1 | contig 35189 bp, 21 predicted proteins | sample RumenRJG_02DNA_FD_189096 | JGI IMG/M metagenome (GOLD analysis project Ga0256405, IMG submission 189096) | Bovine rumen microbial communities from Lethbridge, Alberta, Canada - RJG_02 | ecosystem: Host-associated > Mammals > Digestive system > Stomach > Rumen | place: Canada: Alberta...
ATCATCATATGGGCGAGGTAAAAGACGCGAGCAATCGGAGGCGGGCGCGCGTCAAGGAGATCGACGAGCTTCTGAGGCAGGCGGAGAACTATTGGGAGTTCAAGCCCATCTACGACCAGATGAACGGAATCCGTTTCAAGAAGCGCCGCGAGGATTTTGCGAGGACGCATGAGCGCGAGTTGGATTTGTTCTACATGGCGCGCCGCAAGCTGAAACCGTATGCCGCAGACAACAAGCTGCCCGTCGCAAGCTGGAAGCAGGAGCGATCACGGTTACAGCAGGAGATCGCCGCCACCGACGCGCAGCACGCGGAGATCTGGCACGAGGTAAAGGAACTGCTCAACATCCAGAAATGCGTCGAGGACGTGAGACGCCAGCAGAGGACGCAGAACAAGGAGCGCGGTATTGACCGCTGACAGCATTGTGGTTTGCAAAACGCAATCCATGACGCTTTTCTTTTTGCCGTCACTTGCGATAATCCCATCAATCGAAATTCTGTCATTCTGACAATCATAAAGAAGCTGACAAAGCGCCTTGCCCATGCTATACTGTTTCCAACGGAATAGCGGGGCAAGGCGCTGTCGGAAAGGAGAAGTAATGTTAAGAGCAACCCAAACCCCCGTTACCGCCCTGTACTGCCGTCTCAGCCGTGACGATGAACTGCAAGGCGAATCAAACTCCATAAGCAATCAAAAACGTATCCTCGAAGCGTTCGCAAAGGACAAAGGGCTGTTGAACTGTAAGTTCTTTGTGGACGACGGATGGAGCGGAGCAAATTTCGATAGGCCGAGCTTCACTGAAATGATGGAGGGCGTCGAGAACGGCGAGATCAAGACCGTCGTGACCAAAGACCTCTCCCGCCTCGGACGAAACTACCTGCAAGTCGGGATGTATACGGAAATGGTTTTCCCTCGGAAGGGTGTCCGATACATCGCCATCAACGACGGCGTGGACAGCGCACAGGGCGACAGCGAACTCAGCGCGCTAAAAAACCTATTTAACGAATGGATGGTGAGGGATACGAGTAAGAAAATTAAGGCCGTATTCAAATCCAAAGGCACGAGCGGCAAACCGCTGACGAGCTACCCGCCCTACGGCTACATGAAGGGCGCGGACGGTATGTTCGTCATTGACGAGGAAACGGCTCCCACGGTCAAGCTGATTTATGACCTCTGCCTTGCCGGAAACGGGCCGACGAAGATCGCGCGGATGCTGACTGAGCGGAATATCCCGACGCCGGGGACGGTTGAATACCAGCGCACAGGCAACACACGCCGCTACTACCCGAACTACCCCTGCCGGTGGGCGGCAAACACCGTTGGTCACATTTTGGAGCGCCGAGAGTACATCGGCGACACGGTGAACTTCAAGACGGAAAAGGTGTCCTTCAAGGTGAAGCAGAGCGTTCTCACCCCGGACAAGGAAATGGTATTTGAAGAAACTCACCCGGCAATCGTTGACCGCGAAACGTGGGAGCGCGTTCAGGAGCTTCGCAAGCAACGTAAGCGTCCCAACCGCTACGGCGAGGTCGGTATGTTCTCCGGGCTGGTGTTCTGCGCGGACTGCGGCAGCGTCCTGTACCAGCAGAGATACGACACTCCTACGCGCAAGCAGGACTGCTATATCTGCGGCAGCTATAAGAAGCGCACCGCCGATTGCACGTCGCACTTCATCCGCACCGACCTTTTGACCGAGGGCGTGACTGCCAACCTCCGCGCGATCACGGGCTACGCCGCCAAGCATGAAGCGCAGTTTGCGAAGCTGCTGATGGCGCAGACCGAGGACGGCGGCAAGAAAAAGAATGCCGCCCGCCGCCGTGAGCTGGACGCCGCCGAGAAACGAATCGCGGAGCTGAAAGGCATCTTCAAGCGGCTCTACGAGGACAGCGTGAGCGGACGCATCACCGACGAGCGGTTCGCTGAGTTATCCGCCGATTACGAGCAGGAGCAGGCGGCGCTGAAGGAGCGCATCGCGCGGCTCCAAGCAGAGTTGGACAAGGCACAGGAGGTCAGCGCGAACGTCGAGAAGTTTATGAACGTCGTGCGCAAGTACACCAGCTTCGAGGAACTGACGCCGACCTTGCTCCGCGAGTTTGTGGAGAAGATCGTCGTGCATGAGGCGGTGGCGCTGGATGGCAAGCGGCGCGGCAAACAGAGGACGCAGACCATCGAGATTTATTATAGCTTCGTCGGCAAGGTGGACTTGCCCGAAGCGTGAGCCGACCAAATCCGGCGCGGCGCTGACGCCGGATTTGGTCAGGCGATGATGGTACTAATTTTTTTGAGCGGATTTACTTCTTTATCGAACATGAGCTAAGTCGCAGGGCATGAAGCAGCTCATGGCTGGCGGCGGCGTTGTTCTCGTCGGCACCCAGCTCATCCCGCTTCTGGCAAACCTGTTCAGTTAAGGGGCGCGGACGATGATACAGGGCGTCCTTGATTCCATCGTTGAATGGCTGAAAGAAATCCTGATTGACTGCATTATGAACAATCTAACCGGGATGTTCGACCAAATCAACACAGAGATCGGGGAGGTCGCGGCAAACGTGGGGACGACCCCGGCGGCGTGGAACGCCGGGGTATTCTCCATGATACGCACACTCAGCGATAATGTGGTGGTGCCAATCGCGGGTATGATACTCACGTTTGTCCTGTGCTATGAGCTTATCACCATGATTATCGACCGCAACAACCTCCACGATTTTGAAACCTTTATTTTCTACAAGTGGATCGTCAAAGCGTTTGTCGCGGTGATGCTTGTCACGCACACCTTTGACATCACTATGGCGATATTTGACGTGGCGCAGCATATCGTCCAGCAAAGCGCCGGTATCATCAGCAACTCGACCAGCTTGGACTTCGCCGCCGTTCTCGGTAACGTATCGACGCAGTTGGAGGCAATGGAGATCGGGGAGCTGCTGGGGCTGATGGTGGAAACGATGATGCTCCGCGTCACCGCGCCGATTATATCCCTTTGCGTCATGCTGGTCTTGGTAGGCCGCATGATGGAAATTTACATCTACTGCTCCGTTGGAGCAATCCCGCTTGCTACCATGACCAACCACGAATGGGGGCAGATGGGGCAGAATTACCTGCGCGGTCTTGCGGCTCTTGGGCTGCAAGGCTTTTTCATTATGATCTGCGTCGCTATCTACTCTGTGCTGATCGGTCAAATCGGCAGCGGGGCCAGCCTGCACCTTGCCATCTGGCAATGCCTCGGCTATACGGTGCTGCTGTGCTTCTCGCTTTTTAAGACCGGCTCGGTATCGAAGTCGATTCTCAACGCGCATTAAAGAACAATCAGGAGGATTCCAACATGAATGAAAATATCAATCCCAATTACGGCGCGGAGGGCGTCAGCCCGCCCATTCCCGGCCTTGAAGTCAGAGTATATCCGCAGGCACAGCGCAGCGACAAGCTGCTCGGCTTCGCCAGCGTTACGCTTGGCGGCGTGTTTGCCGTCAATGGTCTGCGCCTGATGGACAGCGAAAAGGGGCCGTTTGTGGCAATGCCGAGCAAGCCGGACGGCAAGGGCGGGTATCGGGATGTTTGTTTCCCCGTCACGAAGGAGATGCACAGCGCATTGAACAACGCCGTTATTGACGGATACCACAAGGCGCTTGAACAGCTTGCGACCCGCGGTGCGGAAGTCAAGTCATCTGTGCGCGGCGCGCTGAAGGAGGCGGCAAAGGAAGCGGCGGCGCGTCCGGCTCCGGCAGCGGCTCGGACAACGGACAAGGGCGCGCGCTGATATGCTGGCGCTTGTTCCCATGACGCTGCGGGAGGCAAACGCTTTTGTTGCCGCGCATCACCGGCACCATAAGCCGGTGGTCGGGCAGAAGTTCTCCCTCGGCTGCGAACAGGATGGGCGGCTCGTCGGCGTCGTGATCGCTGGCCGTCCCGTCAGCCGCTATTTGGATGACGGCAGGACGTTAGAGGTCACGCGCCTATGCACCACCGGCGAGAAAAACGTATGCAGTTTTCTCTACGGTGCGGCGGCGCGGGCGGCAAAGGCGCTGGGGTACGCGAAAATCGTCACCTACACGCTCGAAACCGAGCCGGGCGTCAGCCTGCGGGCGGCGGGCTGGATGTGTGCCGGACGCGCTGGCGGCATCCGCTGGACGGGAAAGCGCCGTCCACCCGCCGATCTCTCACCGCCGCAAATGAAGCTGCGCTATGAAAAAACGCTGAAATCGAGGTGAAACAATGGCAAACGAAGAATTGAAAACCCAGCTTTATAAGAAAATGTCCGCAGAGCAGGAGAAGTATCGAAGCTGGCTCTTGCAGCAATCGCCGGAGGAAATCCTGAACCATACCTACGAATATACGGTGCGTCAGGATATTGTCATGGCGATGGAGGAGCTGGCGCTGGATGAAAAAAGAGCAGCGGCGCTTCTGAAATCACCGACCCCGCTGGCTGATGTTTATAAGGCGCTTTCCAATCTTGATGTTGAACACATGGACATCATTCGCGGCAGCATCGAAAACCGTGCCAATGACGTGCTGCGCGAGGAATACAAGCTGCAAAAAGCCCCGCTGTATAAGTACCCCGCCTCATACGCGAGGGATAAAGGCGAATTGGACGCCTACCGTGCGTCGAATCAGGCAAACACCGCCTGCAAAAAAGCCATAGAGGACGCCATCCACGACCATTACGCCGATAACTGCCTCGGCAAAGGCGCGGTGAAGCAGGTTGCGGACGCCTTCGGCTATGAACGGATGCTCTATGTGCTGGCAAATACTGTCCGGCAGTTATCCAGCGACGGGCGTATTTCCGACGACAACAAGCGGTGGGCCGCTACCATTCCTGTTTTTGAAGATACGGATGGTTTCGGCACGAACCGAAACGCCTATCTTACCGTCAACTCGCATCCCGGATTGATCGACCTCTTTACAAAGCAGGCCCGATTTGAGCATCTGCTGACGATTCCGCTGACACGGGATGACATTAAGGCCGAGGCGTTAAAAATCCTCTCGCAGTTCCAAAACGCGCGGGAACCGAACAGCCCCAGCGGGACGCACTTTGTCGCGCAGGTGTCGCAGGAGTTTCTGGCGCGGGCAAAGGACAAAGACCGTGACCGCCTGATGGATATGCTGCCCTTTGATTCTCTGGCGCTGTGTTCGCTGGATGGGCGCAGGGGCATTTTCGCCACGATCAAGGCCGATGAAAACCGCTTCCAAAAGCTGCGGCTGCGCAAGCCCTCCATCCGTGCCCAGCTCGCGGCGGCAAAGCCGGAGGAACACGAAAAGCCTGTTGGCAAGGCAAAAAGGCGGGAGGAGGAACGCTAATGGAGAATCATGCCAAATTGTTGGAGCAGGCAAAAGACCTGATTACAGAATTTTGCGACAACGAGTACGGGGACAACGGGCCGATTGACTTCTCTAATCTCACGAAAATCCCCATAGCACACACGACGGTCAACGACAACGACCTCCCCGTACAAGTCTATGTCAATCTGGAGGCGTTCTGCATCGACCTCTATTTGGGCGATGTTCTTGCGGCGCGCAGGCAGTACAGCTCGCTGGGCTTGCTGGTCGAGCATGAGCTGGAAAACCTTGATTTCAGCGACCTCACCTATTTTCCCGAAGAACAGATTGCGGATGTGGAACGACGGCTCAATGCCAATGCTGCAAAGGAGCGCGTCGCTCGGAACGAATTGCCTGCCTCCTGCTTCTCAACACTCCCCGGCACGGGAGAGCTGGTTGTCTTAAAGCGCGGCATCAAGGGCTATTTCAAGTGTGAGGAAAGCTACGATGATCGGTCGATGAATCAAGTGATCGCAGATTTTCACAACAAGATCGACGGCATCAGTCCGGCGCAGCTCTTGGCGATGGAAATAGGCTCGCTCTCCGGCTTTGACGTTCCCGGCGCGAACCCGCAGATGTACCTGAACAGCGCAAAGTACCTCTGCGCATTTGAGATCACCGGCTCCATCAAGGATACGGTCATGTCGATAACGTATCCCGTGAAAGGCAAGCTGCTTCAATACAGCGTTGCGGGGCGCGAGGTGTACTATTTGGAGCCGCAGTCCGTGCCAAACGGCTTGATGGGCGTCAGAAACGACATCATCATCAACGCGGACATGGTGAGCGGCAGGCCGCTTGTGCCGGTGAAAAAGCCGGTATGGTCGCCCCATGGCGTATGCAATTTGGAGTTGGAGGACGGCAGCTATACGCGCGGCATGGAGATTTGCGAGGACTACCGTGTGCTGGCAAAAACGCGCGTCGGTTCCGCTGAGTACGTTTTCGGGGAGATGCCGACGCATGACGGATTTTTTGTGACATGGGAACGCAGTCCCAACAATGACGGGAACGGCGCTCCGCGCTATTATTGCGGCAATTACTTTGAGGCTCGTCAAAATGCGCTCCGCGACTTTAGCAAACGTGCCTCCGAGCAGTACAAGGCTCTTTCGGGACGCAAGCCCTCCATCCGCGCCCAGCTTGCGGAGTTCAAGCCGGAGCAGAGGGACACACACAACGCTAAGACGAAGAACCGGGAGGAGGCGCGGTAAATGAGGATGGAAAAGAGGAATGAACTGCCGGAGGTGTGCTTTTCCGTCCTCCCCGGAATGGGAAACCTAATCATTCTGAAGCGTGATGAAGTGGGCTACTACCCTTCCGAGTGGGACACAGGCAACAAAGCCGAAAACGCGCAGATTGCCGATCTCCACAACGAAGCTGCGGGAATCAACCCGGCGCAGGTGGGCGCGATGCAGATCGGCTCCATGTGCGGCTTTCATGTTCCGGGCGCTAATCCGCAGGAGTTCTTCGACAAGGCAAAGCTGATCGAAACGGTTTCCGCGAAAGGAATTATCAAAGACCCCGTTATTTCTATGTTCACACCCATAGAAGCGGAGCTGCACCGCTATGAAGTGGCGGGGAAAACGATGTTTTATCTTGATCTGGCAGCGATGCCGGAGCCGATTATGAGCCGCTGGTCGCACTCGATCATGCTGCCGGATTTAGTCCGGGGCAAACCGCTTGTGCCTGTTTCCGTTGATTGGCACGAAAACAGTCAATGCACCCTCACGCTGGAATCCGGGTGCTGCGTCCATGAACGGCAAATCAACGCAGGGTATCAAATCATCGCGTCGGTTGCCGTTGGGCCTGTGGAATACGCGCTTGCGGAAATTGCAGAATCACGTTATCCGTCTTTCGCTACATGGGAGAGAACCCCGGCGAATGATGGAGCTGACGAACGCAACTATTATTGGGGGCATTACACCGACCGCCGAGCGGATGCAATACGGGACTTTTGCGACCGCGCGAACGAAAAATATGAAATGCTGTCCGAGCAGCGCAAGCCCTCCATCCGCGCCCAGCTCGCGGAGTTCAAGCCGGAGCAGCGGGAGAAGCCCGCCGCGAGAGCAAAAGACAGGGAGGCGAGATAATGCCCTTTGTGCCAGTCCCGAAGGACTTGACCAAGGTAAAAACAAAGGTCGCCTTTAACCTCACCCGCCGTCAGCTCATTTGCTTCGGCGGCGGCGCGCTGGTGGGCGTACCCCTCTACATCTTCACACGGGGCAGCATCGGGAACGACGCGGCGGCAATGCTGATGATCGGACTGATGCTGCCCTTTTTCCTTTTCGGCATCTATGAAAAGGACGGCCAGCATTTGGAGCAGGTGCTGGGGCATATCATCCGCGCGCAGTTTATCCACCCGCCCCACCGTCCCTATCAGACCGAGAACATCTACGCCGCGTTGGAGCGGCAAAATCAAATTGACAAGGAGGCCGCGAATATTGAGCAGCACACAAAAAAAGCAGGCGCGAAACCTTCAGCGCGCGGAAAAGCAGCACCGGGCAGAAAAAAGCACCATCCGGCTGACGCCCGACGCAAAGCTGACCACCGCTGAGAAGCGCCGCTTGTCCGCCGCCTTTCAGAAAGCGAAGAAGGACGGCAAAATCCCACGCACGGCACAGCAGACCATCCCCTATCAGGAAATGTGCCGCGACGGTATCTGTATCGTGACGCCGCGCTACTTCACGAAGCAGATACAGTTTTACGATATTAACTACCAACTCGCGCAGAACGAGGACAAGAACCAGATTTTTGAGAATTACTGCGACTTCCTCAACTATTTCGATTCCACCATCCACGTCCAGCTCTCTTTTCTCAACCAGCGCACGGACATGGAGGAATTTCAGCGGGCGATCCACATCGAGGAACAGCGCGACCGTTTCAACGGCGTCCGCAGGGAGTTTTCGGAGATGTTGGAGGGGCAGCTTGCAAAGGGCAACAACGGCCTCACCAAGACCAAGTACATCACCTTCGGCGTGGAAGCGGAAAGCCTGAAAGCGGCAAAACCGCGTTTGGAACGTGTCGAAGCGGACATACTCGCCAACTTCAAGACGCTGGGCGTCAGGGCGCGTTCCCTCACCGGCTACGAGCGCCTTGCCATTCTGCATAAGATGTTCCACCCCGCCGACGAGCAGAAGTTCCGCTTTGCGTGGGATGCCATCTGGCAGACCGGCCTCACCAGCAAGGACTTCATTGCGCCGGACAGCTTCACCTTTCAGAACGGCAGGTACTTCCAGATCGGGCGCACCTATGGCGCTATGTCGTTTTTGCAGATACTCGCGCCGGAACTGACCGACCGTCTGCTTGCCGATCTTCTGGATTTGGAGAGCAGCATGGTCGTGACGCTCCATATCCAATCCATTGACCAAAGCGCCGCCATCAAGAACATCAAGCGGAAGATCACCGACCTCGACGCCATGAAAATCCAAGAGCAGAAGAAGGCTGTCCGCGCCGGGTACGATATGGACATCATCCCCTCCGACCTCACCACCTTCGGCACGGAGGCGCGGACACTTTTGGAGGACTTGCAAAGCCGCAACGAGCGTATGTTCCTTGTGACGGTGCTGGTGATGAACATGGCAAGCAGCAAGTCCAAGCTGGAAAACAACGTGTTTCAGGCGTCGGGCGTGGCGCAGAAATACAACTGCGCGCTGCGGCGTCTGGATTATCAGCAGGAGCAGGGCTTTGTGTCCTCTATCCCGGTGGGACTGAATCAGGTCAACATCCAGCGCGGCCTCACCACATCCAGCACGGCGATCTTCGTGCCGTTCACAACGCAGGAGCTTTTCATGGGCGGCGAGGCGCTGTACTACGGCCTGAACGCTCTCTCCAACAACCTCATCATGGCAGACCGAAAGAAGCTCAAAAACCCCAACGGCCTGATTCTCGGCACTCCGGGCAGCGGCAAGTCGTTCTCCGCAAAGCGCGAGATCACAAACGCTTTCCTTATCACGACGGACGATATTGCCATCATCGACCCGGAGGACGAATACTCGCCGCTGGTGCGGCGGCTGGGCGGTCAGGTCATCGACATTTCGCCCACGTCCGATCAGTTCATCAATCCGATGGACTTGACGCTCAACTACTCCGAGGACGATAACCCGCTGACCCTCAAAAGCGACTTCATCCTCTCGCTCATGGAGCTGATCGTCGGCGGCAAGGCGGGCTTGGAGCCTGTGGAGAAAACCATCATCGACCGCTGTGTGCATCTGGTCTACCGTGAGTATCTGCAAGACCCGCGCCCGGAGAAAATGCCCGTGCTGGGCGATCTCCACGCGCTGCTGTGCCAGCAGCCGGAGCCGGAGGCGCAGCGCCTCGCAACGGCGCTTGAAATCTACGTTTCCGGCTCCCTCAACGTGTTCAACCACCGTACCAACGTCGAAATCCACAGCCGGATCGTGTGCTATGTCATTAAGCAGCTCGGCAAGCAGCTTAAAAAGCTGGGGATGCAGATCGTGCAGGATCAGGTGTGGGGGCGCGTGAGCGAGAACCGCGAGGCGCACAAGGCCACGCGGCTCTACATCGACGAGATGCACCTGCTTCTCCGGGAGGAACAGACCGCCGCTTATACGGTGGAGATTTGGAAGCGGTTTCGCAAGTGGGGCGGCATCCCGACCGGGCTGACGCAGAACGTGAAAGACCTCCTTGCGTCCCGCGAGATCGAGAACATCTTTGAAAACAGCGACTTTATCTATATGCTCAATCAGGCGGGCGGCGACCGTCAAATCCTCGCAAAGCAGCTCAATATTTCCCCTCACCAGCTTTCGTATGTGACGAACAGCAACGCCGGTGAGGGGCTTTTGTTTTACGGGAATGTGATTATCCCCTTTGTAGACCACTTCCCGAAGGACACGGAGCTGTACCGCATTATGACGACGCGCCCGGAGGACTTGGCGGGGCAGTAAGGAGGTATGAAACAGAATGGAACAGGCTCAGAACGTGCAGGAGCTTTTGAAGCTGCTGGAAGAAAACGGACGTAAGGGGCAGGCGTCGGACTTGTCCGCGCTTCTTTTCTACATGGACGGGATGCAGCGGCAGTACGACGCCGTTTTGCGTGAGCTTCAGGAAGTGCGAAAGCAGCTCGACCAAACCGTTCCGCGCCCGTCACCGGCAAAGGCGGTATTCCAAAACGCGCTTTCAGCGATAGAGCAGCGTATGGATGCGGCGCGGGAGCAGTTGGAGGCCGTCCGCGACGCAATCGGCGCATGGGCGAAGGATACCGTGGAGAATGTTCAGCTCATGGGCGTGAGTGCGCTGGATAAAGCAATGTCCGCGCTCCATATCAAGCCCGCGTTGGAGGCGGCGCAGAACAGTCTGCAAAAGGGCGTCAGCGACACAAGAGCCGCTATTGAGCGCGGCGAGGCGGTGGGCGCGGAGCTGCGGACGGCAAAGCGCCATATCCGCAATGCAATCTATACGCTTCTCGGCAAAAGAATCCCCTCGCACCTGAGCGGCGACGCGGGACGCTTTCAGAGCGCCGTCCTTGCCCCGCTGCGCGGCATCCACAAGACGCTTTCGGGCATGAACAACAACGCCCTTGGCATGATCGGCTTGGTGGAGCGGTTGGAGCAGTCGGCGGAACGCGGGCGCGAACGGCTTGCGGAAAAGAAACCGTCTATCCGTGCGGAAATGAAATCGCTTCAATCGGAGATCGCGGAGCGTGACGCCGCAAAGCAGAAAGAAAAGCAGCCGCAGGAGGCCGCGCTATGAGCCGGGAGCGATACCGGGCACGGTCTAAGAAGGTGCAAAAGCTGGGGCGCGACGGGCTGGTGGAGCAAGACCGCGCTACGGGCGCGGAGCAGCGTGTCAGCCAACGCACTGCGGATGTATCCTTCGGGCCGGAGCGCCCTGTTCAAAAGGACGCCGCGCAACGCGGCGGTCGAAGCACCGCGAGATCGCGCCAGTGGGCGCAGAAACAGGCGCGACAGGAGCAAATCGCCGCGGCGGAGCATCTGGAACGAGCCGAAGCGCAAGAGGCGGAGCGCCCAGCCGCCCCGTCCCGTGGCGACAATGCGCCGCTCACCCGCGCCCCTCCCAATGGCGGCGACCGCACCGAGCGCCGTAAACGACAGCATAAACCGTCCATCTGGCAGCAGCTTGACGCGCCCCGGCACCTTGCCTTTGAGCAGAGTAACGGCGACGGCCTGCGGTTTGAGCCGGAACGCGACCCCAGCGCCGCCCCTGCGCCGGACGAAACGGAGAACGCTCCCTCGCGCCGCGCTGATGATACTCCAAGGAGCAGCGAAAAAAGCAAGCGTCGCCCGAATGACCGGCGCGGTCACGAACAGGACGACGCCAATCCTCGGCATGGCGCACCCCAGCGCCTCGCCTTTGAGCGGAGCGACGGCGGCGGTCTGAGATTTGAGCCGGACGATGCCACAGAGCCGGAAGCGACCGCACAGAAAACCGACTCTGTTCTCCCTCGCGGCGCGGACGGTCAGCACGTTTCGCGCCATGCCCCCGGCAAGGCGTCCCGGCAGCAAGGACAGCGGCGGTCAGAGGTCAGCGGGCGGTTGCGGTTTGAGCCGGAACGCCCGGACGCACCCGCGCCGGACGTGCGGACGGCGGCAAACAAGCGGCAGGCAGCGGAGCGTACCCCCGAAGCCGGAAAGCGGGAGCGTCCCCGCCTGCGGTTTGAGGATGCGCCCCAAAAGGGCGATAAGCCCACCGACGCCTTAACCGCGCCGCAGCAGCACATAGCACAGTCCGCGCAGCAGAAAGACGAACGACCGGCAGAACATCCCGTTTACACGCAGCCTCCACGCGGAGGCGATGCGGTCATACCTCGCCAACGTCTGCGGTTTGAGGCAGCGCCGCCCAAGATCGCGCCGCTGCCAAAGCTGGCGGGCATCGTTACGGCGCGGACGGCGGGCGCAACAGCGATGACAACCGCGCATGACAGGTTGCGGGAGGCCGAGGACGACAATGTGGCGGTGTCAGCCGCCCATGAGGGCGAGATGATCGCGGAGCGCGGCGCGGGAAATGTCCTGCGCTGGCAGCGGAGCCGCCGTCAGACTGCGGCCCCGATCCGTTCCACGCTTCAAGCAAAAGGGCAACCGGCGCGGAGGGGCGCGGTACAGCGGGAGCGACCTACGTTCACCAGCAATCCCTTCTCCCGCTGGCAGCAAAAGCGGGCAATCCAACGCCAATACGCCGAGGCAAAACGTGTGGGGACACAGACGGCGGCGACGGCGAATCAGACCGTGGCGAGAGCCGCGGAAACTGTCAGGAGGAAAACCGGCGATTTCGTGCGGAAGCACCAAAGGGGCTTTCTGATCTTCGGGGCAATCGTCCTTGTGATCGCCATGTTTTCAAGCCTCTTTACTTCATGCTCGACGCTGCTTCAAAGCGGCGTTACCGCCATAACCGCCACCACCTACCCCAGCGAGGACGCGGATATGCTTGCCGCCGAAGCATGGTACTGCGAAAAGGAAACGGAGCTGCAAACGTATTTGGACACCTACGAATCCACCCACAGCTATGACGAATACCACTATGAGCTGGACGAGATCGAGCATGACCCCTATGTGCTGATCTCAACGCTGACCGCCCTTCGCGGCGGCGCGTGGACGATGGACGAGGTGCGGGACACCCTTCAAATGCTGTTCGACCGCCAATATATCCTGACCGAAACCGTCACGTCGGAAACCCGAACGCGCACGGTGGACGGCGAGGAAGAAGAATACACCTATTATATTTGCACGGTCACGCTGGAAAACTTCAATCTCTCCCACATCCCGGTCTATATCATGGGCGAAGATCAGCTATCCATGTACGCGGCGTATATGGGGGCGCTCGGCAACCGTACCGACCTGTTCCCAAGCTCCGGCTATATCAACCGATACATGGTACAGGGCTATACGGACTATGAGATACCCGCCTCTGCGCTGGAGGATGAAGCCTTTGCCGCCATGCTTGCGGAAGCGGAAAAGTACCTGGGCTATCCCTATGTTTGGGGCGGGAGCAATCCGAACACGTCCTTTGACTGTTCGGGCTTCGTGTCGTGGGTAATCAATCACAGCGGCTGGAACGTCGGGCGGCTGGGCGCGCAAGGGCTTTACAACATCTGCACCCCCACAAATAACCCACGGCCCGGAGATTTGGTGTTCTTCACCGGCACCTATGACGCGGGCGTACCCGTTTCCCATGTCGGCCTCTATGTCGGGGACGGCTGGATGATACACGCGGGCGACCCGATTTCCTACTGCAACATCACAGGCAGCTACTATCAGGCGCATTTCTACGCCTACGGGAGATTGTCATGATGCGGATCGGATTGATTGACGTGGACGGACACAACTGGCCCAATTTGTGCCTGATGAAGCTGTCCGCGTACCATAAGGCGCGGGGCGATACGGTGGAATGGTGGACGCCGGAGGGCAGATACGATCTTGTCTATAAAAGCCGCGTGTTCACCGACCTCTACTCAAAGGACACGATCACCGTCACCAACGCCGACCGCGTTCTCTTGGGCGGCACGGGCTACGGCCTTTCGGTGAAGCTGCCCTATGGCATCGAGCATATCTACCCCGATTACTCCCTCTATCCGCAGTTTGCGGACACGGCCTACGGCTTTCTGAGCCGGGGCTGTCCCCGGAACTGCGGCTTTTGCATTGTCAGCGGCAAGGAGGGGGCGCGGAGCGTAAAGAACACCGACCTTGCGGAGTTCTGGCACGGTCAGCGGGAGATCAAGCTGATGGACGCGAATCTGCTGGCTTGTCCCGACCGCGACGAACTGCTGAAGCAGCTTGCGGAAAGCCGCGCCTATGTGGATTTCACGCAGGGCTTGGATTGCCGCTTGCTGAATGACGACGCCATTGACGCGCTCAACCGCATCCGGCTCAAGGAGATTCATTTTGCGTGGGATTCCGTTGCCGAGAGCGACGCCGTGCTGCGAGGGCTGCGGCAATACGCGGCGCGGGCGAAGCGAAAGCCGCATGGCACCTACGCGACGGTCTATGTGCTGACGAACTACGCAAGCACCCATGAGGAGGACTTGTACCGCGTGGAAACGCTGCGGGCGATGGGCTACGACCCCTATGTGATGGTCTATGACCGGCCCAGCGCCCCGGCGGTCACGCGGCAGCTCCAACGCTGGGTGAACAATAAGCGGATATTCCGCACGGTAGAACATTTTGAGGATTACATTCCCGGAAGGATTGGAGGAAAAGCCCATGAAAATTGACAGGCTCAGAGAGGACTTGGCAAGAGCCGAGGAAAAGGCGGCTGAGTGGCAGGCGCGGGCAAAGGACATCAGGCGGCAGATCACCGAGCAGGAGAATTTGGAGATTTTGCAGCTTGTCCACAGCGTTGCCGCGTCCCCGGAGGAATTGCGGGGGCTGCTGGCTCAAATCACGGCGGCGAAGCAGCCGCCGATCAGACAGGAGGAACGGGAACATGAGAAGTAAATTGCTGCGGCGCTTGGCGGCGGTGCTGATCTTTGCGCTGCTGTTGACCGCGCAGGCGCTCCCGGCGCTGGCCTACGCGGACGACGCCGGAGAGCCGGACGCCGTTACCATCCGCATCACGCCGCCCAGCGGCGCGGCGTCGGAAAAGACGGCGGTGGAGATCCGCGTCACCGACAACACAGGCGAAGGGTTCCAGAGCGTCTATGTGAAAACATCGGAGGGACAGGAGTGGCGCGATCTCACGCCGTATCTGGAAAAACAGGAAAACCGCTGCTACGGCGCGGTGGAGATTACCCATAATTGCACGGTCTATGTCCGTGTGACCGCGAACAATGGCAAGATCTATGAAAAGTCCCGGTATGTGGAGTGCTACGGCACCGCTGCCGACGCGCCCTATACGGCGGAGCTGGTCAAGGGCGACGCGCTCACCCCCGCCGCAGGTGTCAGCGCCGACGCCACCCCACGATCTTCGACCGCGCTGACGCCGGACGGACAGGGCACGGTGATGGATAACGTGTCGGACGCGGACGGCAAGGAGTTCTTTACCATTACGACCCCTGCCGAGAACGTGTTTTACTTGGTGATCGACCGGGAACGTGACGGCGAAAACGTCTACTTTCTGAACGCGGTCACCGAGGCCGATCTGCTGGCGTTGGCTGAAACCGACGCCGCTACCGGCGCGGCGGCAAACGCGGGGATAACCGCAGGCATCCCCGGCATCATCAACAACACGCCGTCAAGCGCCGGGGCCGTCTGCACCTGCAAGGACAAGTGCGCCCCCGGCGAGGTAGACGCCTCCTGCCCGGTGTGCGTTCTAAATTACAAGGGCTGCGCGGGCGTGGAGCGTGAGCATACCGCCGAGCCGGAGCCGCAGACGGTCACACGCGGTGGCAGCGTCAGCACCATCGCCGTTGTGGTCATTGTCCTGCTGGTAGTGGGCGGCGCTGGGTACTACTTCAAAATCTACAAGCCCAAGCGTGAGATGGACGATGCCGAGGACGTGGACGAGGTAACAGGCAGGACGGAGGATAAGCCCGTCAACGAGGACGATTTGCCGCCGTTCCAGCCATATCAAAGCGCACCGCCGCCTCCCGCCGCGCCTGTTCCGTATGTGCCCTATGAGCCGGACGAACCGCCGGAGCCGGATTATCCGACCTATGAGGACTATCAGCGTGGGGATGAACCCCCGGAGCCGGAGTATGAGAACGAATAAGGAGTGACAGAGATTTCATGCAACTTGTAATTTCAGAAAAGCCCTCGGTTGCCATGAGCATCGCAAAGGTGCTGGGGGCGAAAAGCCGCAAGGACGGCTATGTGGAGGGCGGCGGCTGGCTGGTGAGCTGGTGCGTCGGGCATCTGGTGGAGCTGGCAAGCGCCGATGTGTATGACCCGCGCTACTCCAAGTGGGCCTACGCGGATTTGCCCATTGTGCCGCAGGAATGGCGGTACACGGTCTTGCCGGACACAAAGAAGCAGTATGACGTGCTGGCGGCGCTGATGGCCGACGAACGTGTGGACGGTATCGTGTGCGCCACCGACGCGGGGCGCGAGGGCGAGCTGATCTTTCGCCTCGTTTACCACCTTTGCGGATGCCGCAAGCCGGTCAAGCGCCTTTGGATTTCGTCTATGGAGGACAGCGCCATCCGCAGGGGTTTCGACGCCCTCGCGGACAGCGCGAGATATGACAATCTGTACGCGGCGGCGCTCTGCCGCGCAAAGGCGGATTGGCTTGTGGGCATCAACGCCACGCGCCTTTTTACCACCGTTTACGGCGGGAAAGTCCTGAACGTCGGGCGCGTGGTGACGCCGACGCTTGCGTTGTTGGTGGAGCGCGAGGCGGCGATCTCCGGCTTCCAAAAGGAGAAGTTTTACACGGTGGAGCTGGACTTGCACAGCTTCAAGGCGTCAAGCGACCGCTTCACCTCCCGCACGGACGCGGAAACGCTGCGTACCGTATGCCTCGGCAAAAGCGCCGTTGTGCGTTCAGCGCAAACGCAGGAGAAAACGGAGCGCCCGCCGAAGCTCTACGACCTCACCACGCTTCAGCGCGAGGCCAACCGCCTGTTTGACTACACCGCCCAGCAGACGCTTGACTATGTGCAGATGCTCTATGAAAAGAAGCTGGCAACCTACCCGCGCACGGATTCCCGCTATCTGACCGACGATATGGCGGACGGACTTCCCGATCTCTGCACTGTGGTATCGGGGGCGCTGCCATTCACCGACGCCGCGCCGCCCACGGTCAATGCGGGGCTTGTGGTAAACAGCGCAAAGGTCAGCGACCACCACGCGCTGATTCCCACGCCGGAGGTCGCCGGAGCCGATCTTGCCGCCCTCCCCAAAGGCGAGCGGAACATCCTTTACATGATCGCCGTTCGCCTGCTCTGCGCCGTGGGCGAGGCGCACACCTTTTCGGAAACCGCCGTCACGCTGGAATGTGGCGGCGCTTTGTTTACCGCGAAAGGCCGCACGGAGATCACGGAGGGCTGGAAAAAGACTGAGCGGGCGTTTCTCGCGGCAATCGAAAAGAAACCCACGGAATCGTCCGCCGCGCTCCCGGCGCTGACCGAGGGCGAAAGCATACAGGGCGCGGAGGCGGCGGTGAAAGAGGGCGTCACAAAACCGCCCGCCCGCTTTACCGAGGACACGCTGCTTTCCGCGATGGAACACGCCAGCGCGGAGGATTTTGCCAAGATCGAGGACGTGGAACGCGCCGGATTGGGGACGCCCGCCACCCGTGCGGGCATTATTGAAAAGCTGATGAAGTCCGGCTTTGCGGAGCGGAAGAAAAAGCAACTTGTTCCCACCGAAAAGGGTACGGCGTTGATTCGCGTCATGCCGGACGCCCTCAAATCCGCAAAGCTGACAGCGGATTGGGAAGAAAAACTGAGCGAGGTACAGCGCGGAACCCTTGACCCGGCAGACTTCCTCTCCGGCATCGAGACGATGCTGGAGGGGCTGGTCAAGACCTATCAGGGCGTGAGCGCGGCATCCGCGCTTACGCAGTCCAACAGGCCGGTTGTCGGCGTTTGCCCCCGCTGCGGCAAAAACGTGGTGGAGGGCAAAAAGAGCTTTTTCTGTGAGGGCTACTTCGACAAGCCGCCCTGCGGCTTTGCCCTCTGGAAAAACGACCGCTTCTTTACCGCCAAGCGCAAGGAGCTGACAAAGAAAGTAGCCGCCGCGCTGTTGAAGAATGGGCGCGTCCGCATGACCGCCCTGTTTTCCGAAAAGAAGGGCGTCACCTATGACGCCACCGTTATCATGGAGGACACAGGCGACAAGTTTGTGCATTTCAAGATGGAATTTTATAAGAAAGGAAAGAGTACATGACCATGAATCAGAACAACGATTACTTTCGCCGCCGTCTGAGCAGCCTGTTTCTGCTGACCGGCTGCCTCCGTGTGGATTTGGCACGGCACCTCCGTGTGCCGGTGCAGAAAGTCCGCGATTGGGAGAGCGGCGAGGATATTCCCAATGTGTATCAGTTCAGGGAGATCGCGGGCTTTTTCGGCCTGCCTTATGATTGGTTCCTCGACGGTGTGGACGCAACGCCCAATGCCGCAGAGCTGGCCGAGCTGCTGGGACTGAGCGAGAGTACCGTGGAAACGCTGGGCAAGCTGTCCGACGCCGCGCCGCCTGATGTGATGGACGCGGTGGACGATGCCATTTTCGCCCTGGCATTTGCCGTGCAGAGCGTGTGCGGAGGCAAGAGATGAACGGTACGCGGCGTGACGATGCGAGGCAGGCACGATGAAGCTGTCCAATTTGGAGCGCGAAACGATCTGCCTGTTTAACGAGGCAGAGGGCGACGCTGAGATCTACACCTATAACCCCGCTATGCAGAAGCAGCTCACGGAGCTGTGCGAAACACACCCGGAGCAGGTACACCTGACGCAGAGCGGCAAAAGCGGCAGTATGACGTTCCGGCTCCCCAAAAGGTGGCTGCGCGTCGTACCTCCCCGCACACTCAGCCCCGCCCAGCGCGAAGTGCTGGAACGCATGAACGCCATGCGGCGCGGCGGCTGAACCCATCACCCGAAGCGGAAAATCTCCCGCTTCGGGGCTTTCATTTGAAGTGATTGGAGGAACAATATGGCGAACAAATTGAGGCTGGTATCTGAGCTTGCCGGACAGACCGCCCATAACGTGGCGCGGAGTGCCCGCAGTTGGGAGCAGTACCTTGACACGGCCTCCCGCCTTTATAAATATCCCTTTGACGAACAACTCCTGATTTTCGCCCAGCGCCCCGATGCGACCGCCTGCGCCAGCATGGAGCTGTGGAACGGCACCATGCGGCGCTGGGTGCGCTCCGGTTCGTCCGGCATTGCGCTGATACGGAAAAGCGGCGGCAGGCCGCATCTGGAATATGTATTTGACGTATCCGACACCCGCCCTGTGGAGGGAGCGCGGACGCCGTGGCTGTGGGAGCTGCGCGAGGAACACCACGCCGCCGTTGTCGCGGCGCTGGAACGGCGCTACGGTCCCACCGAGGAAAGCGGCATCGCAAATCAGCTCATGGACTTGGCAGAGTACGCCGTGCGCGAGGTCTACCGCGACCATCTGCGCGACCTCGCCTATGACGCGGAGGGCAGTCTGTTGGACGGGCTGGACGACCTCAATTTGGAGGTGCGCTTTCGTAACCTGATGACCGCCAGCGTCCAATACACCCTCTTGCGCCGCTGCGGTCTGAACCCCGGCGATTTTCTGGACGATGACGATCTCGCGGGCATCACGGAGTTTACCACCCCCGCCGTCCTTCACCACTTGGGCGAGGCGGTCAGCAGCGTGTCAAAAGACCTGCTGATGGAGATCGGGCGCTCCATTCGCGCCTATGAGCAGGAAGCCCGGAAAAACCGCGAAAATAATCTGGAAAAACCTCTTGCAAATCAGGCGGTGATCGGCTATACTGAGGTCACAAGGAACTTTAGCACATTAAATCACGAAAGCGCAGAAAGGAGCGATACACATGAGCGGGACGAACACGATGGAGCTGACGTACACGAAGGTCGGGGACTATCTGATTCCCGATTTGGCGATGGACAACGAGGACGAAGCGGAGGAGATGCCGCTGGGCAAGTACGGGATGCTGAGGGAGAGCTTCCTGAAGCGGGAGCATCACGGGACATACACCTCGATGCTGCTGACGGGGCGGTTGGAGCCGCACCTGCGGGAGATCGACCGGCAGGCACAGGAGCAGGTGGACAAGATCGTGAGCGGCCTGATGAAGCGCGACGGCGTGAACGAGGCGCTGAAAGCGAGCAATCAGATGGCGTGGGTGCAAGCGGTCAACAGCTTCACAGCGCAGGCCGAGGAAACGGTGCTGACGGAGATCGTCTACAAGTAACAACCGAACAAGCGGAACACGAAGCGGCGGGCGAAGAACCCGCCGCTTCGCTGTCTATGGAGCCGGATGCCCCCGACGCGGAAAAGCCCGCCGCGCCGCCGCGCTTTTCCCTGTTCCCCACGGTGGAGGAACAGGTCGAGGCAATCACCGAGGCGCAGGCCGAGGAAAGGCGCGCAGCGGCAGAGGAACCGGCGCAGTTGCGCTTGGACGGTGCCGACCGCATCCCGGACGCTGTGATCGGGCGGGCGCTGACCGCCGGCAGCAATGAAAGGGACAGCATCAAGCGGATTGTGGCTCATTTTCAAAAGGACTATCCGATTGCCAATTCCGCCGCGTTTCTGAAAGAGGAATTTGGAACAGGCGGCAAGGGCGTCACCATTGCGGGGCAAAAGTACGCGCTGTGGTACGACGGCGATGGCGTCCATATTGCGGCGGGCAACCGTGCGCTTACGCCGAATAGCACCACGATCTCATGGACGGACGCCGCGCTGCTGATCTCTGACCTCCTGCACAAAGGAATGTACGCCACGCAGGAGAACATCAACGGTGCGCGAGGAAACGAGTTTGAAGAACTGGCGCAAAAGCTGGCGTATATGCGGCAGGATTTTGGTGAAGAAGCGCGGGAGCATGGCTTTCTACCCTCCATTGAGAGCGCGTTTTCCGGCAACGTGTACCCTGAAATCACTTTGCAGATTGCGGAGCTTTTACGCAAGCCGGAGAGCCGCGCGGCAATCGTGTCGGAGCTGCGGCAGTTTGCGGACTCCTATGCGCTTAACGGTGACTTGCTTCGTTTTCGCAGGATTCACGACCCGGAAACACTGTGGGCGCGGCTGTCCGCTTTGGATAAACCCATAGCGGAGTTTCACGCCGTTGAAGCCTTTGAGCCGGTTCGCGCGAGCTTTATCACGGAGGACGAAATCGACGAACTGCTAAAGCGCAGCGGCGCTAACCGCATTGATGATGGGAAGCTCGGCTTATTCTCTTACATTCTGCAAGGGCACAACGCCAAAGAGTGCGCGGATTATATGCGTCGGCAGTATGGGGATGGCGGATTTGGCAGAATGGGCTACGACGAGTGGCACGATTCCAAAGGCATACGCTATCGCCGCGGCGATGACGCCTCCGGCTTTAGTGGATACGACACCGTATCTATGAACTGGAATCAGGTCTATAAGCGTGTCCGGCAGTTGATCGACGACGGACGGTATCTCAACGAAAAGGAGCAGGGGTATCTCCACGCCTATGAGATGAAGATGCTGGCGCGAAACGTCTATGTGTTCCAGTATTATACGGATACCACGCCGCAGATGAACCGCGCATGGGACGTGGAGGAAGGCATCAAGCCCATTCTCCCCATCTTGGAAGATCCCGCAAAGGCGAAAGAGCTTTACGATCAGATGCTCAACGCTTGGATGCCGCTGCGCTCCGACTTCCCGCATTACGACGCGCTCCGTGTTCCTCTGCGGGACATGGGCTTTTATGTGCGGGGCGAGTATTCCCTGTTTAAGCCCCTGCCCGAAAAGGTGCTGCAAGCGGAGCGCGATTTGGCTGAGGCGCGGAAACAGGCAAAGCGCGAGGCGCGGCAGGCCGGTATGGTCGATGACGATGATGAAGAAGCTCTGGACGATGGAGAGGCCGAATCCAGCGAGGGGACGGTCGATCTGAACAAGGCAGCCCGCGCCCTTGCAAGGAAACAGAAGCCCAAAGAAAACGAGGAACCGAGCGGACAGTTTAACCTGTTCGGCAATATGACAGAGGGCGAACAGGCGTCGATGTTCGACACCGAGCCGGAGCCGCCCGCGCCTTCCGCACCGCCAACGGAGAAGCCCAAGGCGGTCGTGGATGTGATTCTTTCCCCTGATTTGGAGCAGGAGCGCCGGTCGAAGGAGGCTGCGCGAAAGCAGGCGGAGGAAACGCTTGCGCGGGAAGGTATTTCTGTGCCGGATAAGGTCATGGAATACATCACGAACACGCTGGGGCGCGACGCGATCAACGTGACCCGTATCGAGGAAATGGCGCGGACGATTCTTGACCTGACGCCAGACCCAGAGGCTGCGGAGAAGTACAAGCTGGGATACGGGCACATGGGAAACGGACTGACGGTCTGGAACAGTTTGGCGTATGAGCATGGCGACTATAAGACTGTCGCCCACATTGGAGCTGACCGTTCCGTGAAGTTTTACGACCCCGAAATGCCCGAAAGCGTCAGGATGCAGATCGTCCACATTGCCGCTACGTCCGACGCGCGGATTTCCGCGACGCAGGACGCGCCCGTGTTCTCCGTGCCGCCGATGGTGCGGGAGCAGAAGCAGGAAATGCGGGAAGCGGCGCAGGAGGCCATGCCCGAACAGGCCGAAGCCCCCGCGCCTGAGCAGCCCCAAACCAACACCGCGCCGCAGGGCGTCAGCTACCGTGTGGGAGATGTCTATGAGAGCTTTAACGAGAGCGGCGCATTAGAAACGCGGTTTACGCTTACGGGCATTGAGGAAGATTATATCTACTATACCTTCCCCGATTTGCCGGAGCAAGAGCCGGTCAAAATGTGGCGTGATACATTTGAACTGTATCTGCATCGCGGCACGACGGGCGGTTTTCTCCGTGCTGCGGGGACGGAGCAGCCCGCCTCCGAAAAGAAGCGCCCCGGACAGTCCCGCCCTGAGAAAAACTACCGCGCCTTTGCGCGGCAGTTCCCGGAGATCATCAACGGCGAGTACCGCTACTTAGAGCTGCGCGCCGGAGCGGATAGCGGGTATATGCCGCTTATCATCCAGTATATCGGTGAGAACGAGATCGCCGTGGCGCACACCTATCTGCAAAACGGCGATGTGATGAACGACCCGGAAATGACCTTCCGTATCGACCGGGACAAGGGCGCGTTGGAGCCGTTGACTTACCAACAGGACGCTTTGGGGCTTTATCAGCGCGTCTACCCGGAGCCGGGTAAATGGATACCGAAGCTGCGGAACGACCTCAGCACCTTTACCGAGCAATGGCTGAAAAACATCGAAGCGCAGGGCCGGACAAAGTACCGTGCTATCGCGGAGCGCGACGGCGGCGACGTAGCCTTTTCCTTTGACAAAGACGGAAACCCGATTGCGGAGGTCGATCCCTTTCCCACGCAGGAGCAGCGGGAATCCCTCATGGAAGCCTCCCCGTCGTGGGTGGAGTATCTGGACGCAAAGGCCGCGCACCCCGATGATATTCTGATGTTTCAGGTGGGCGATTTCTTTGAGATGTTCGGTGAGGACGCAAAGCAGGCGGCAGCGCTCCTTGACCTCCAGCTCGGCACCCGCCCCGTTGCGGGCGTTGGACGCGTAGCGTTCTGCGGTATTCCCGTGAGCAGCTTGGAGCGGTTCTCGGAAAAGCTGCGGGAGCAATACGACCTTGCCGTATCAGCGGTCAAGGCGGACGGCAACGGGCGCGAGGTCTACGAAATCCCCTCCATCGACCATGAAGCGGAGCGCGACATTGACGCGCATGAAGCGGAGTTTGGCGCGGACGGGTATCGGGCGTTCCCCGGCGACGCGCCGGACAAAGTGGCGGTGAAGGACTACGACGCCGTGAAATATGGGCACCCGGAGGAGCTGGTGCTGTATCAGGTTGGGGACAGCTTTGAGCTGCGCGGCGAGGACGCAAAGACAGCGGCGCGACTGCTGAAGCTGATTGCCAGAGATGGGCAAAGCGTCAACTACGACGCGGCGTCAACCGTCAGTTTTTCTGTCCATGCCGACGCGGAGATCGCGGTGCTGCGGAGGACGCACGGCATTGTGGTCTGTACGGTCAACGAAAATGGAGAGCAGGAAATCCGTGCTTTGCCCTCCCTTGCCATGCAGTTGACGGACTTTTTCAAAGCCTACTCGCCGGAGCAGTATGAAGGAAAAAGCGACGAGGCGGCGCTTGCGGAAACCACGCGACAGCTCAGCGACACGCTGAGCGTCAGCGAAATGATCTCGGAAATCAGCCTGATTATCCCCGAAGAAAACATGACGGCGGCGCAGCTTGCGGAGGCCAACGGTCTGATCGCCGCGCTGAAAGCGATCTTACCCGAAGAAATGCGCCGGGAGTATGAGGACGAAGCGCCAGCCGAGGAAACTGTGACAGAGCCGGATGCTGCGCCGGATGATGTGGAGGCATCGCCAACGTCTGACGAAGCGCCGGAAACCACCGGCACGGGTGCGCCCGAAGCAGCGGAAAGCGAGAAACAGGCGGAACCCAACCTTGTACCCAACGTGGAGCAGTATATCGCGCTGAAAGCACAGCACCCGGATAAGCTGGTCGGCGTACAGGTGGACAGGTACATGCTGTTCTACGGCAAGGACGCCGTGGAAGCCGCCCGTGCGCTGGGCACGAACGTCATCACCCGCGACATTCCCGGCTTGGGACTGACGGAGATCACCGGCAGTCCGCAGGCGTGGCAGGCGACGATTGACAAGCTGCTGGAAAACGGGCAGAGCGCCGTATTAGCCCGCCCCGGCGCGGAAACCGACGCGCCCTATGAGGCCATCACGGTAAGCGACGCCGCCGAGTATATCCCCATCGGTTTAGAGCTGACCGTCGAGGGACGGCGCATGAAAATCACCAGCGTGGACTACGAACACGACAAGGTGGAAATGCAGGATATGGAGCTGAAAGGCTGGTATCCGATCTTCCGCACCGAGAGCGTTCCGTTTGTCCGTTCCTTTGTTGAGGAGTATTACAACTCCGACGAGTATCTGGCAAAGCTGACGGCGCAGTATCAGCGCGACGTGCGGGAAGCGGAACAAGCCGCCGCGCAAGCAGAGGCCGAAGCGCCGCCCGCAGAGCCGGAGCAGATCGAGATCGACGGCGGGCAGATTTCCGCGCCGCCCACGCAGCCGGAGTATCGGGAGCGGACGGTCAAGTACATTCGGGACGAGAGGATTCCCTTTGACATTGAAATCCGCACCATGTCCTTCGAGCCGGAGCGCCACAACTTCCGCATCACCGACGATAACCTCGGCGCAGGCGGGCAGAAAACAAAATATCAGAACAACGTGGCGGCAATCCGTACCTTGAAGCAGATCGAGGCGGGGAGCCGCCTTGCCACACCTGAAGAACAGGAAACGCTCTCGCGCTACGTCGGCTGGGGCGGCATTGCGCAAGCCTTTGACCCGGACAACGACAAGTGGGCGAAGGAGTACGCCGAGCTGAAGGAGCTGCTGACGCCGGAGGAATACGAATCGGCGCGAGGCACGGTCTTGAACGCGCATTACACCAGCCCCACGGTTATCAAGGCCATCTACGACGCCGTGGAACAGATGGACTTCCAGCCCGGAAACGTGCTGGAGCCAGCCTGCGGCATCGGCAACTTTTTTGGGCTGCTGCCGGAAGCGATGTCGGACGCGAAGCTCTACGGCGTGGAGCTGGACAGTCTGACGGGGCGCATCGCCCAGCAGCTCTATCAGCAGGCCAACATCACCGTGGACGGGTTTGAGCATACTGACCACCCGGACGACTTCTTTGATCTTTCGGTCGGCAACGTGCCGTTTGGCAGCTACCACGTCCATGACAAGCGGTACGACAAGCAGAATCTTTTCATCCACGATTACTTCCTGATGAAAACGCTCGACAAGACGCGACCGGGCGGCATCATGGCCTTTGTCACCAGCAAGGGCACGATGGACAAGAAAAACAGCAAGGTACGTGAGGCGCTGGCGCAAAAGGCTGACCTGCTGGGCGCGATACGCCTGCCGAACAATGCCTTTAAGGACAACGCGGGCACCGAGGTCACGACGGATATTCTCTTTTTCCAAAAGCGTGACCGCGCCCCGGAGAAGCTGCCGGAGTGGGTGGAGAGCGCGGAAACCGAAGATGGAATACCGCTCAACCGCTACTATCTGGCGCACCCGGAGATGGTGCTGGGGAAAATGGTACGCGGCGTGAGCTTGTACGGCAACGACACGGAAACCGCCTGTGAACCCATCGAGGGCGCGGTGCTTTCCGAACAGCTTGCGGAGGCAATCAAGAACATTGCGCCGCCCAACCGGGAGCTGCTGAAATTCTATGTGCCGGGACAGGACGCGGATGATGTGGAGGTCGAAACCATCCCCGCAGATCCCGATGTGCGAAATTTCAGTTTTACCATGAAGGGCGACAAGACCTATTACCGTGAAAACTCCCGCATGAGGCGCGTGGAGCTGGGAAGGATGCCGACGCAGCGCGTCAGAGGCATGATCGCCATACGCGACAGCGCCCGAAAGCTCATTGATTTGCAGTTGGACGGCGCGAGCGACGAGGCGGTGAAAGCGGAGCAGGCCAACCTGAACCGCCTTTACGACCAGTTCACGAAGAAATACGGGCTTTTGTCCGGCGCGGGCAACCGCCTCGCGTTCAATCAGGATTCCTCCTACCCGCTGCTTTGCTCCTTGGAGGTGCTGGACGACGAGGGCAATTTGGAGCACAAGTCCGATATTTTCACCAAACGCACCATCCAGCACCATCAGGCGGTCACGTCCGTCGATACGGCGTCCGAGGCGCTGGCGGTTTCCATCGGTGAGCGCGCCTGCGTGGATTTGGGCTATATGGCCGAGCTGCTGGGCGGCGCTGACAAAATCCCTCAGATTGTTCAGGACTTAAAGGGCGTGATCTTCAAGGACCCGGCAACGGGCACGTTCGATATTGACGGCGAGGGCGTGAATTGGTACAAGGGATGGCAGACCGCCGACGAGTACCTTTCCGGCAACGTCCGGCAAAAGCTGGAGCAGGCGCGTATCGCCGCCGAAATGTACCCGGAGTTCGCGGTGAACGCGGAGGCGCTGGAAAAGGTGCAGCCGAAGGAGCTGACCGCCGCCGAGATCAGCGTCCGCGTCGGCGCGCCGTGGATTAAGCCGGAGTATTACCGGCAGTTCATTTTTGAGCTGCTGAAAACGCCGCCCGCTTTCCAGCGGCATATCGGCGTCCTCCATTCCAAAGCCAGCGACGAGTGGCGCATCACGAACAAAGGCTCAGACACGCGGCCTAACCCCCTGATTTTCTCGACCTTCGGCACAAAGCGCCGCACCGCCTATGAGATTTTTGAAAATATGCTCAACCAGCGGGACACGCGCGTTTTCGACGATGACGGCAACGGGGGCCGCGTGTTGAACGTCAAGGAAACCACGATTGCCGGACAGAAGCAGGAAGCGATTGCAATGGCGTTTCAGGACTGGATTTTCAAAGACCCGGAGCGCCGCGCCGACCTTGCCGCGACCTATAACCGCCTGTTCAACTCCACGCGCCCCCGCGAGTACAACGGCGAGCATATCCGCTTTGCCGGTATGAACCCCGAAATACGCTTGGAGCCGCACCAGCGCAACGCCGTGGCGCGGATGCTCTATGGCGGCAACACGCTTCTCGCCCATTGCGTCGGCGCGGGCAAGACCTTTGAAATGACCGCCGCCGCGATGGAGAGCAAGCGGCTCGGTCTTTGTCAAAAATCCCTTTTCGTCGTCCCCAATCACTTGACGGAGCAGTGGGGCGGCGATTTTTTGCAGCTTTACCCCGGCGCAAAGGTGCTTGTTGCCACCAAAAAGGACTTTGAGCCGAAGAATCGCCGGAAGTTCTGCGCCCGTATCGCCACCGGCGATTTTGACGCGGTGATAATCGGTCATTCGCAGTTTGAGAAGATACCCCTTTCCACCAAGCGCCAGAAAGCCGTTTTGGAAGCGCAGATTGATGAAATTATGATGGCGATTGCCGAAGCGAAAGAGGAAAAGCAGGAGCGGTTTACCATCAAACAGATGGAGCGGACGCGGAAAAATCTGGAATCCAAGCTCAAAAAGCTGAACGACAAGAAGAAAGACGATACCGTGACCTTTGAAGAATTGGGCGTTGACCGCCTCTTTGTGGACGAGGCGCATTATTACAAAAACCTTTTCATGTTTTCAAAAATGCGGAATGTGGCAGGCATCAGTCAGACCGAGGCGCAGAAGTCCAGCGATATGTTCGCCAAGTGCCGCTACCTTGACGAGATCACGGGCGGCAAGGGCGTCACGTTCGCCACGGGCACACCCATCAGCAATACAATGGTAGAGTTGTATACGATGATGCGCTATCTCCAATTCTCCATGCTGGACGATCACGGCCTGAGCCACTTCGACGATTGGGCGGCGACCTTCGGGGAAAAGGTCACGTCGGTGGAGCTGAAGCCGGAGGGCACGGGTTTCCGCGCAAAAACGCGCTTTGCCCGCTTTTTCAACCTCCCGGAGCTGATGAACCTCTGGAAAGAGGCGGCGGACATTCAGACCGCCGATATGCTCAAGCTCCCCGTGCCGGAGGCCGAGTACATCACCATCTCCACCGAGCCGAGCGCGGCACAGAAGGAGATGGTCAAGGCGCTGGCCGAACGCGCCGAGGCAGTCCGCAGGGGCGACGTAGACCCCAGCGAGGACAATATGCTCAAAATAACGTCGGACGGGCGCAAGCTGGCGCTGGATCAGCGTATCGCTAACCCGCTCTTGCCCGACGATCCCAACAGCAAGGTCAACGCCTGCGTCAACAACGTGTTCCAGATATGGCAGGAAACGACCGACACGAAAGGGACGCAACTCATCTTCTCAGACCTCTCCACGCCCAAGGGCAAGCCGGAGCCGAGCAAAGGCAAGGGCAAGGAGGACGCCGACGCGGAGGAAAACCCCGACGAACAGGCCGAGGACGCGGCGGCGCTCATTCTGGAAATGAGCGTCTATGAGGACATTCGCGCCAAGCTGATCGCCAAGGGCGTACCCCCGGAGCAGATCGCCTTCATCCATCAGGCGCACACTGAGGCGCAAAAGGCGGAGCTATTCGCCAAAGTCCGCGCCGGTCAAATCCGCGTCCTGTTAGGCAGCACCCAAAAGATGGGCGCGGGCACCAACGTACAGACGCACCTTGTCGCTTCGCACGACCTTGATTGTCCGTGGCGACCCGCCGATCTGGAACAGCGCGCGGGGCGTATCGTCCGGCGCGGCAACGAAAACGACCATGTACGCATCTTCCGTTATGTCACAAAGGGCACCTTTGACGCCTATAATTGGGGCCTTGTGGAGAACAAACAGAAGTTCATCGGTCAGGTAATGACCAGCAAATCCCCGGCGCGCTCCATTGAGGACGTGGACGCCACGGCGCTTTCCTACGCCGAGGTCAAGATGATCGCCACGGGAGATCCGCGCATCAAGGAAAAACTTGATTTGGATATTCAGGTGGCGAAGCTAAAGCTGCTGAAATCAAACCACATGGCGATGAAGTACGACATGGAGGATAAGGTCATCCACTACTTCCCACGCAAGATCAAGGAAACGGAGCTGTTCATCGAGGCTTTGAGCGCCGATCTCCCCATCTTGCAGGCGCATCCCGTGAAGGACGACGCTTTTTCCATGACCGTCCTCGGTACGACCTACACGGAGCGCAAGGACGCGGGACAGGCCATCGTCAACGCCTGTATGCTGATGACCGACCCGGACAAGCCGATGGAGCTGGGCGAGTATCGCGGGTTCCCGATGGTGCTGCAACTCAGCGGCGAGAAGTTCAAGGTCACGATGAAGCAACACCTCACCTACACGGCGGAGCTTTCCAACGACCTTCTCGGCAACGTCCTTCGCATCAACAACGCGCTGGAACAGATACCGAAGAATCTGGAAGCGCAAAAGTTGGGGCTTACCACCTTGCAGACCGATATGGAGAGCGCCAAGGAGGAAGCGGCGCGGCCTTTCCCACAGGATAAGGAGCTGGAGGAAAAGTCGGCGCGTCTGAGCCAGCTTAACTTGGAGCTGGACAACGAGGAAAAGTCACAGGGCAAGAGCGCCGAAGCAACGGAGGATGCGCCCGCGCGGGACAGCGCCGACGAAGAAGATACCCCGCCTGAGAAACCGTCCATCCGGGCGCAGTTGCGGGCGTTCACCCCACCCGCGCGGGTGACTGCGGGAACCGAACGAGCGTATTCACGGGGGACGGAGCTATGAGGCGCAGCGAGGGCCGGACGGTCGGGCTGTTCACGAAGGTTTCCCCGGAGGAAAAGACCGTGATCGACCGAAAGATGAAGGAGCTGGGGACGCGCAACCTCCGCGCCTACCTGCGGAAGATGGCGGTGGACGGGTATATCGTCCATGTGGATATGAGCAGCGTCGCGGAGGTCGTCCGCCTGCTTCGCTCCATATCCAGCAACGTCAATCAGATCGCCCGCCGCTGCAACGAAACGCGAAACCTTTACGCCGACGATGTGGAGGACTTGCGGCAGGGCTACACGCGGGTCTGGCGGGCGGTGGACGAGCTGACGAAGAAGTTTGACGCATGACGTAAGGGGGCGGCGGGAGCATCTGACGATGTTCCCGCCGCCCAATTTCATAATAGTTGTTTCTTTATAATTCCTTCATGATTTCCATAAACCGATCTATTGTATAAGCTCCATCAATACCGAACTCGCGGTTTTTGAAAACCATAAAATAGCGATAATTATCGCCTGCCTTGTCTGCCCATTTCCTACCCAACTTCAGTTTCCGCTCACTGTCGCTGTTGTCGCGGTCGTCACCCTTGTATTCGATCAGAACGAGCTTGCCTGACTGCATCATGACCATAAAATCGGGATAGTGGTTGATAAAGCCGTTTAGCCAGAAGCCTTTGCGGTCTATGATCCGGTGCCACCATTTTACATTATTCAGAGCCACAACAGCGTCAATCAGATCATGCTCACCGTTGTTCATATCGTCCTTTTCCGCTTCATATAGGGACTTCGGAATGGAGTCAATCGTGTCAGCAGGAGTAATAACGCTCGGCAGGGCATAACTCTCCCGGCAGGATATTTTCCCACTATCCAGCCAGCGGCTGAACTTTTCCTCCCGGTACGCTTCTTCCAATGATTCGATCTTGCTTTCAATTTTTCTGGCATAGGTCGGAATTGCTGTTTCCATCGCGGCCAGCTCATCTTCTGTCATACCGCCAACGATGCGGCGAACATAATCATTGATCTCCGCCGCTGCATAACGGTTGTTGCGGTTGATAAGCCCGCAAATCAGGCTGGTACAGCGCTTGATCTTTTCCTCTGGCGGCAACTGAGCAAGGCGAGCGCGGATATAATCGCTTTCTTCCTTACCTGCCCGCTTGTATTTTGGAACTGCCTCGCCGCGCTCCTCAATATCCACACGATAGATTTCACCTGTGGCCAGTTCAAAGGATACCTGTGCGTCTTGCCCGGTCAGGGAGAAACCGTCGGAAAGGTTCTCTTTCTCCAATAGCTCATATTCGCCGCCGAACAAATCAGGCGCGGAACGAAGGAAAAATTGCGGGATACGAAGAGCTGAGGCTTCCTCGGCGAAGTGCGCCTGTATTGCGTTCTGCTTCAACATATCGCCCAGCTCACCTCCGATAAAGCCCGAATTTGAAGCATCTGTGGCTGCATGGTAACTTTCCGCCTGTTCCGTGGCCTCCGCCACCATTGCGCCTACGTTTGTTCGGGCATCAGGAGTGCCATTCGTCAGCGCAGTTCTCACTTCCTCGGTGTTAACGTCGCTGAAATCATCCACCGGCTGTTCCGGCTCCAAAGAAATTGTGGTCTGCTCCGGTACAGGGGCATCCGGCGTCTGCGGAAGCTCCGCCGTATCGCCGATTCGATAGTCCTTGCGGCTGAATCCCGCCTTGTTCAGCCCGGAAACAATCTTGTTGATCGTCTCATGAAAATTCGCCGAATTGGTCAGCACATAGGACATATTCAGCAGCGGCGACCGATGCTCCTTCGCGTATGGCTGGCGAAGAATGCGCCCAAGAATCTGCTCCACATCTACAGTCGAGGTTCGGTTGGCAAGGGAGGCCAAAATATAGGCGAATGGGCAGTCCCATCCCTCTTTCAGTGCGTTCACGGTAATAATGTACCGAATCTTACAGTCTCGGCTCAGAAGGTCTTGTCCCTTAATATCGTCTACATCCGCGGTTTTGACGGCAATTTCTTCCTTTGGAACTCCCATTGCCACCAGCAAAGACTTGATCTTGTCATAAGTATCGCTGTTCTCGCCCGTGCGCGGCTGCGCTTGGAACAATACAATCGGACGGATATAAGCTCCGCCAGACTGTTCTGCCGCAAGAGCATCCTGCTCTATGCTTCCGCGAAGCTGGATCGCATCCTGAATCACGCTTTGTCTTGTCGTGCGGTTGTAGACCACCACCGGCAGCTTGACCATGTGCTCCTTTTTCAGTTCCCGGGCGTCTACATAGGAGATGATGTTGCTGTTCTTCCGGGGCGTCGCTGTCAGGTCAAGCACAAAGGATGGATTCAGATTGTTCAGCATCTCCACGCTGAGATCAGACCCGGCGTTGTGGCTCTCATCGACTACGACCACTGGTTCCAAATGGCGCAATACCTGGATTAGCGCAGTGTCCGGCGTGTCGGCCAGCAGCACGTCATCGTCCTTGAAGTATTCTGCGAAACGCAACAAGCTGCCGTTTTCCTGATAGACCTTGCGAATCTCCTTGTTGCGGCTGTTGATTCGGAGGGAACTGTAGCTCAGGATGCAGACGGTCAGCATTTCGCGCACCGTATCCGGCGAAAAGTTCTGTCCGTTCAGCAGCATTTCCTTTGTGTAGACACCCACGCGCCCCGCAAAGTCCCGGTCCAGCCGCTGGCGGTAGGGATGGTTCACGTCTGAGAGCGTCCGAACCGTTTGCGTCAGAATGGAATCGCTGGGGACGAGCCAGACCACCACCTTCGGCTTGCTGATGGGCATTGCGTCGTAAATCGGACGCACGGAGGCGCAGGCCATGAAGGTCTTACCGCCGCCGGTGGGAACCTTCGTGCAGATATGCGGTACACCGTCAATCGCGTTGTTGTAGGACGGGACGCCGCCCACACCAACGGCTATGTCTTTGGAAAACCAGTATTCCCGCCACGCGGCGTAGAGGTTGGGGCAGCGATTGACACAGCTCATATAAAGAGACAAGTCGCGCATAACCTGCTTCTGATAGGTATTCAGTTCCATGCCTCCGCCTCCTTACAGCCTCGTAATATCGCGGGGAATCTTCTTGAACGTGATATGGTACTTCTCCAGCTCCGCTTCGCTGAGCATACAGAGGTCGGCATAAATCACATAGGCGTCTGCCTTGGTCTTAATTGTGTGCAGGAAGTCCCGGTTCAGCGTGGTGACAGAATCCCGCTCATAATAGAAATAGTAGGCGCTGTTCACATGGACGCCCATGAAGTAGGGCTCGTCCGTGTGAGCATCGGGCAAGCGGCTTTTGGTGTCGGTGAAATAGACATACTCCCGAATCTTTTGTGCGCCCACGTCTTCATTGAGCACATCGCCGATCATGAGCGGCTCGCCCAGCTCGTAGTAGCTGAAGCTGCCGCCTGTGCCCTCTGTGGCCTGTTTGCCGCTGCCATAGCCGTTGATAACCCGCTTTACCCGTTCGGCGGTGATGCTGTCGGCGTAGTCCATCATTTCCACAAGGATGAACTTGCGGCTGCCGCCGTCGGCCTTGTTCGTGTTCAGAACGGCATGGGCGGTTGTGCCGGAACCGGCGAAGGAGTCAAGGATTATGGAATCCTTGGAACATGAAATCTCTATAATGCGTTCCAAAAGGCCAACTGGTTTTGGAGTATCGAATGATTTTCCATCTTGAAAAATCGACTTAATCTGAGCCATAGAAGTACGATTACTTCCAACATCTTTGTTATACCAAATCGTTTCCGGCGGGCGCTCTGTTTGATCTTCAGCCAGTATTTTGTAATATGGAGTCCATCCACTTCTGCCGCTTACCCATTCAATACGGTCGGGATTTTCCTGTACTTTAGTTTTGCTCCATCGCCAATTACCATCGCTGCCATCAGTCCTAACAGGGAAAACCTCGGTTCCATCGGGTGCAATCATACCATAATAGAGATTGGGGCGAGCTTCGCGTGCGTCGTTTTGTCCCATTGCACGCAAGGGCTTCAGATAATATCTACGTCCGCTTTCATCTATCTTGTTATAATGTTCGGCTATCTCATTTGTCTTAATCCTATGTATGTCGATCTGATCTGCATTTTTGGAATATACGAGTGTGTGGTCATGCCTTGAAGAAAACAGTTTAGCATCCATTCTGGGACTATCTGATTTTTCCCAGATTACGTCTGCAAGAAAGTTTCTATTACCAAAAATTTCATCGCATATTATTTTCAAATACGCCTGTTCATTATCATCTACGCTGATAAATATTACACCATTATCGGATAGCAACCGTTGCAGCAGTTTCAACCGTGGATACATCATGCACAGCCACTTGTCATGACGGGAGAGATCTTCGCCCTCTTTGCCAACTACCTCACCGAGCCACTTTTTGATGCGCGGATCGTTCACATTGTCGTTGTAGACCCAGCCCTCGTTGCCGGTGTTGTATGGAGGATCAATATAGATGCACTTCACCCGTCCCTCATAGCGGGGCAGCAGGGCTTTCAGCGCGTCCAGATTGTCCCCGTGGATAATCATGTTCTCGCTGCCGTTGTCCTCGTCATGCCGTCCGGCCTCGTCATAGCTGTACTTCCGTTCCAGTACCCGGTACGGAACATCCAGATGATGATTGACGACTTTATCTTTTCCAATCCATTCAAGGGTTGGCATTGGTAGGTACCTCCTTAACAGGCTCTTGCTTTCCGATCAGCTCAATGCTCAGATATTCTTTACCTTCTTCGTTAGTTCCAAATTTTACTGGGAATCGCTGTCGATATGTATTTCCATACACGATAAAACACCAACATTATTTTACAGCATTTCCATCGCAAACGCAATAGGAACACCCTTTTTCGCTACCCCCTCAATTTTAGCAACCTATATTCTCTATCTGGCTTGCTTTGAACTGGATCATGAATAGCGATCAGTCGTAATAGAACGGGTGAACCAAACAAATCAAAAAAACAGCAGCTTCGTTTGGCAAGCTGCTGTTTTTATACCCATTTGCCCGACAGAACGGAGGTGAACTATGTCAGGTGTATCAAAAGAACAAATCGAAAAGGCCAAGAAATGGGACTTGTTGACCTATCTGCAAGCCTATGAGCCGCAGGAGCTGAAGCGGTGCGGCCCCAACGAATACTGCACCGTCACCCACGACAGCTTGAAAATCTCGCATGGGATGTGGTGCTGGAACAGTCAGGGCGTCGGCGGCAAGACCGCGCTGGACTATCTCATCAAGGTGCGCGGCCTGTCC
>Ga0256405_10003136_pt1 | contig 35189 bp, 27 predicted proteins | sample RumenRJG_02DNA_FD_189096 | JGI IMG/M metagenome (GOLD analysis project Ga0256405, IMG submission 189096) | Bovine rumen microbial communities from Lethbridge, Alberta, Canada - RJG_02 | ecosystem: Host-associated > Mammals > Digestive system > Stomach > Rumen | place: Canada: Alberta...
AACCTGAGCAAACTGTTGACGGAAATAGTTGAACAGCACCTGTGGGCGATCTGAGATAACAGCCAGCGGTGTGTCGTTACCCATGGCAGCTACAGGCTCCTGACCAGCTGTTGCCATAGGGATGATCGTCTTATCGATATCCTCCTGACCGAAGCCGAAGGTGATGAGCTTCTTATCAAAATCGCTCACACCGTTGTCAACCTTACGTCCGCTCTTCAGTTTCTCCAGCTGCACACGGTTCTCGTTCAGCCACTCACGATAAGGATGAGCCTTAGCCAACTGCTCCTTTATCTCACCATCATAGTATATCTTACCCTCCTGGGTATCAATCAGCAGGATCTTACCTGGCTGCAGACGGCCCTTCGATACAACGTCGCCTGGCTCAAAGTCCATAACGCCAACCTCACTGGCCACAACCATCATCCCACCTTTAGTGATGGTGTAACGGCTTGGGCGCAGACCATTACGATCCAGCATACCTCCTGCATAGCGACCATCGCTGAACAGCAGCGCTGCAGGTCCGTCCCATGGCTCCATCAAGATTGAGTGATACTCGTAGAAAGCCTTCAGATCTTCACTGATGGGGTTCTTGTCGTTAAAGCTCTCAGGCACAAGGATAGCCATGGCCTGTGGCAATGAGAGTCCGCTCAGCATCAGGAACTCAAACACGTTGTCCAAGCTGGCCGAATCACTCATTCCTTCCTGCACGATGGGACGCAGGTCCTTGATATCGCCAAGTGCTTCACTGTTCAGCACGCTCTCACGAGCCTTCATCCAACCACGGTTACCACGAATGGTGTTAATTTCACCGTTGTGGGCCAACAGACGGAATGGCTGAGCCAGCTTCCACTTTGGGAATGTGTTAGTAGAAAAGCGCGAGTGTACCAACGCCAGTCCACTTGTAAAGTAATCATTCGACAAATCAGGGAAGTAGCGACGCAGCTGTCCGCTAGTAAGCATTCCCTTATAGATAATATTCTTGTTCGACAGCGAGCAGATGTAGAAGTCCTCGTTGTCGATACGGTTTTCTATACGCTTGCGTACCTTATATAATATACGCTCAAACACAGGCACATCCTCATCGGCTATGCCTGTTACGAAAATCTGCTTGATGTCTGGCTCAACCTCGCGAGCAGCAGCACCAAGAACCTCAGGATTAGTAGGCACAGCCCTCAGGTGCATCAGCGTCAGACCCTCGCGCTCAATCTCCTCGATCATCACACTCAGAATCTCCTGCTGCGCCTGTGCGTCCTTTGGCAGGAATACCAGACCAGTGCCGTACTTACCCTTTTCAGGTACTGGGATACCCTGCAACAGAATAAACTCATGTGGAATCTGTACCATAATACCGGCACCATCACCAGTCTTATCGCGAGTCTCAGCTCCACGATGTTCCATGTTTTCCAGCACCTTCAGTGCATTGTCCACCAGATCGTGACTCTTTCCGCCGTGGATGTTCACTACCATTCCAACGCCGCAAGCATCATGCTCATAGTCACTCTGATAGAGTCCTTTTTGGTTTGCTTGAGTTTGCTTTCTTTTTGTCATATTATCCTTCATTAATCTTACTATTTGTCAGATTTTGGGTGCAAAGATATGACATTTTGATAGTAAAATACACTTAATAGATAACGTTTTAATCTACTTTTTGTCATATACTTACAATTTGTAACACAATTATAGCTTTTTGCTTACAATCTGCAATCCATAATGGTTTAATTGCTACCAAATAATCATTCTGATTTAAAATCTATATTGAAAAAAAGCCCGAATTCTTTCAAACATTATAAATAATGATTACCTTTGCAGTCCATAAAATGGATTGATTTTATGGAAAGAAAGTACATTTTCGTAACGGGCGGTGTTGTTTCCTCACTTGGTAAAGGAATCATCTCTGCCAGCATCGGTAAATTGCTGCAAGCACGCGGCTACAAAGTAACTATACAGAAATTTGACCCCTACATTAACATCGACCCAGGAACCCTGAACCCCTACGAGCATGGCGAGTGCTATGTAACAGAGGACGGTTTTGAGACAGACCTGGATTTGGGTCACTACGAGCGTTTTACAGGCATACACACAACACGAAACAACAGTATAACAACCGGTCGCATCTATAAGACGGTGATAGATCGCGAACGCCACGGCGACTACCTGGGTAAGACTATCCAGGTGGTGCCACACATCACCGACGAGATTAAGCACCGCATGCTTCGTGAAGACGAGAAAGACGAGCAGTTGGACTTTGTAATCACAGAGGTAGGCGGAACCATTGGCGACATCGAGAGTGCTCCATTCATGGAGGCCATCCGACAGTTACGCTGGCAGTTAGGTAGAAACGCAGTATGCGTTCACCTAACCTATGTGCCCTATCTGAAGGCAGCTGATGAGCTTAAGACCAAACCCACACAGCACAGCGTAAAGGAACTGCAGGGAATGGGAATACAGCCAGACATACTTGTGCTGCGCACAGAGCGCCATCTGGACGACGGCATGAGAATGAAGGTGGCTTCGTTCTGTAATGTTGACCTGGAGTGCGTGGTACAGAGTGAGGACATGCCAAGCATCTACGAAGTGCCAGTAAGCATGCAACACCAAGGACTCGACGCAGCCATTATGCGTAAGATTGGTATTCCCGTAGGCGAGACACCTGCCATGAAGGGATGGCATGACTTCCTGAACAAGCAGCGTAACGCCACACGCGAGATTCACATTGGACTGGTTGGCAAGTACGACCTGCAGGATGCTTACAAGAGCATACGCGAGAGCCTGAACCTAGCAGGTATCTACAACGACGTGAAAGCCAAGCTGCACTTTGTGAACAGCGAGGAGATCACTAAACAGAACGTGGCTGAGAAGCTGGGCGGACTACAGGGCATAGTGGTTTGTCCAGGCTTTGGTCAGCGTGGTATCGAGGGTAAGATTATTGCTGCCGAATATACACGCAACAACGACATCCCCACATTCGGTATCTGCTTAGGTATGCAGATGATGGTTATTGAGTTTGCACGCAACGTATTAGGATATAAGGACGCCAATAGCAGTGAGATGGACGATAAGACTCCACACAACGTTATAGACATGATGGAGGAGCAGAAGAGCATCACCGAGATGGGCGGAACCATGCGACTTGGTGCTTACGAGTGCGAACTGCAGAAAGGCAGCAGAGTATATGAGGCTTACGGCAAAGAGATTCTCATCAAGGAGCGTCATCGCCATCGCTATGAGTTCAACAACAAGTACCAGGAGGAGTTCGAGAATAACGGCATGAAGTGTGTAGGTATCAACCCTGCAGCCAACCTGGTAGAGATAGTTGAGATCCCTGAGAAGAAATGGTATATCGGCACTCAGTTCCATCCTGAGTATTCGTCGACTGTGCTCAATCCACATCCACTATTTATGAGCTTTGTGAAGGCTTGCGCTAAATAATAAACAATTGATAATTAATGGAACAACTGAAGCATGAATGCGGCGTGGCAATGATAAGATTGCTGAAGCCACTTGACTACTTCGAGAAGAAATACGGCACTTGGGCCTATGGTTTCAACAAGCTCTATCTGATGATGGAGAAACAGCACAACCGCGGACAGGAGGGTGCTGGACTTGCCACAGTGTGCATGAACAAGGAACCTGGAACTGAATATATGTTCCGCGAGAAGGCTGAAGGCAAGGATGCCATAACAGAGATTTTCTCTAGAGTAACACAGGAGATGGCAGGCGAACTCTACATGGGACACCTGCGCTACTCTACCACTGGCAAGAGCGGACTGACATTTGTCCACCCGTTCCTGCGCAGAAATAACTGGCGAGCAAAGAACCTGTGTCTGTGCGGAAACTTCAACATGACCAATATTAACGAAGTATTTGATTTCCTCACAGCGCAGGGTCAATCGCCTCGTATCTATGGCGACTCGTACATCACACTGGAACTGATGGGACACCGCTTGGACCGCGAGGTGGAGCGACTGTTTGTAGAAGCCAAGGAAAAAGGACTTAAAGGCACAGACATCACCAACTATATAGATAATAATGTAGAGATAGCCAACGTGCTTAAGACCACCATGATTCACTACGACGGCGGTTACGTAATGTGCGGACTGACCGGCTCTGGCGAGATGTTTGCTGTACGCGACCCTTGGGGAATACGTCCAGCCTTCTTCTATCGCGACGAAGAGCTGATAGCACTGGCCAGTGAGCGCCCTGTGCTGCAGACCACATTTGACGTTGACCGCGAAAAGGTGTTTGAACTGATGCCTGGTCAGGCCCTGATAGTACACAAGAACGGCGAGAGCCGATTGGAGCAGATTATGCCAGCCAAGGAGCTAAGTGCCTGCTCGTTCGAACGTATCTACTTTAGTCGTGGTTCTGACTGTGACATATACCAGGAGCGTAAGCGTTTGGGAGAACAGCTCACACCTGCCATCATGAAAGCCATCGATGGCGATGTAGATTATACAGTGTTCTCATATATCCCTAATACAGCCGAGGTAGCCTATTACGGAATGACAGACGGCGTGCGAAAATTGCATGGCGACGTGAGAACAGAAAAGGTAGTGTGGAAGGATATCAAACTGCGTACCTTTATCTCAACTAACACAGAGCGCAACGATCTTGCCGCTCATGTATATGACATAAGCTACGGATCGCTGACACCAAACGTAGACAACCTTGTGGTTATCGACGACTCCATTGTTAGAGGCACCACACTGAAAGAGAGTATCTTTAAGATTCTGGATCGTCTGCACCCCAAGAAGATTGTGATGGTATCAAGTTCGCCGCAGATACGCTACCCTGACTATTATGGTATCGACATGGCCCGTCTGGAGGAGTTCTGCGCCTTCCGCGCTACGATGGCATTGATAGAGGAACGCGGCATGTGGCAATTGGTTAACGACACCTATATGGCTTGCAAGCGCGAGCTGCAAAAGCCAAAGGAGGAGATACATAACTGTGTACGTGCAGTATATGCCCCATTCACTGTTGAAGAGATTAATAATAAGATAGTAGAAATGTTACGTCCTGCTAACATGCAGGCACCAATAGAGCTCGTATTCCAGAGCATCGAAGGCCTCCACGAGGCCTGCCCCAACCATCCAGGTGACTGGTACTTTACTGGCCATTATCCAACTCCAGGCGGTAACCGCTTGGTGAATCAGGCCTTCATTAACTATGTTGACAATGTGGCAAAGAAGTAGCAAATGTGCTACTTCTTTAGCCAGTTTTCTATTCTTTGCAGTGCCTCGTCAGTCTGTTCGTGACTGCCAAAGGCTGTGAATCGCACATATCCTTCGCCCGAAGGACCGAATCCTACACCAGGCGTGCAGACTACATGTGCACCATAAAGCATCTCCTCGAAGAACTTCCATGAGCTTGATGTCTCAGGCGTCTTAGCCCAGATATATGGAGCGTTCTCGCCGCCATAGCACTCAAAGCCCAGGCCTCGCAGTGTGTTAAGCATCTTCTTGGCATTCTGCATGTAGTAGTCGATAGTTTCCTTGATCTGTTGCTTGCCCTCAGGCGTATAGATTGCCTCTGCTGCACGCTGTGATATGTAACTTGTGCCATTGAACTTGGTGCACTGGCGACGGTTCCACAACGGATTAAGAGGTATGCGCTCGCCCGTGAGAGTGGCGGCTGTAACCTCCTTTGGCACGATGGTATAACCACAACGTACACCTGTGAATCCAGCTGTCTTAGAATAAGAATGGAACTCAATGGCACATTTGCGGGCACCACGAATCTCATATATGCTATGTGGAATCTTATCGTCCTGAATATATGCCTGATAAGCTGCATCGTAGAAGATAAGAGTATCGTTCTTCAGTGCGTAGTTAACCCATTTGCGCAACTCCTCTTTCGAGATGACAGTTCCTGTTGGGTTGTTAGGGTAGCACAGATAGATAACGTCAACTCTACGATCTGGCAACTGAGGCACAAAACCGTTCTCGGCATTACATGGCATATAAACGACATTAGACCAACGGCCATTCTCCTGAACACCTGCACGACCAATCATAACGTTAGAGTCGATGTAAACTGGATAGATAGGATCGGTAACACCTATTGAGTTATCCCAACGTACCAACTCCTGTATATTACCAGTATCACTTTTTGCACCATCGTTGATAAACACCTCATCGCGATCCAGATGGATACCGCGAGGCAGAAAATCATTTTTCAAGATAGCATCACGCAGAAAATCGTAGCCTTGCTCTGGACCATATCCCCTAAAGCCCTGACGTGTAGCCATCTCGTCGGCAGCCTTGTGAATGGCTTCGATAACGGCTGGAGCCAAAGGCTGTGTGACATCTCCGATGCCCAGCGAAATAACATCAACTTTAGGGTGGGTGGCTTTAAAGGCGTTTACCTTTTTGGCAATGTCAGCGAACAGGTAGTTGTTCGGCAGTTTCAAGAAGTGGTCGTTTACTAATGCCATAATGTAATGATCAATGTTTGCGTTTATAATTTTTTTTCGGATGCAAAGGTAGCACATTTTGGATAAATATTAAAGAAATACTTAGCATAATCACCTTCCTTTTGGCAAAAAGTAACAATTTATAAGTATTTTAAGTGTTTTACTTACAATCTGAAAGGAAATCACAAGCAGAGATAACAAAAGGATAACTTGATAAAATAAAAAATAACAAAATGTGCGCGATAGTACTTGTTTAGCTATCAAAATGCACTAACTTTGCACCCAAGAAATGACAAAGTGTCATAAAATTCGTGATTTATATATTAATTAGGTAAAAGTTTGAAAGGTATGAAAAAGATTGAAGCGATTATCCGTAAGACTAAGTTCGAGGAGGTGAAAGCTGCATTGCTATCATCCGACATCGACTGGTTTGAGTACCACGACGTTCACGGAATCGGCCAGAGCCGTCAGGAGCGAATCTATCGTGGTGTACAGTACAGTACCGACGTGATCGAGCGTGTCGCAATCACCATCGTGTGCCGCGACATGTTCCTCGATCCAACTGTAAAAGTGATTCTACAAGTAGCCCACACTGGTGAAATTGGTGATGGTCGTATCTTCGTTAGCGATGTAATCGACACATGGTCAATACGTACAGGTGAGAATGGTGACACTGTTTTGAGAGATAAGAAGTAAGGATAAATTAAAGGTAAAAAGATTATGAACGAAATAGGAATTTCACTCGATACCGTATGGATGCTATTGGCAGCTATGTTGGTTTTCTGGATGCAGCCTGGTTTTGCCCTCTGTGAGGCTGGTTTTACTCGTAGTAAGAACACGGCTAACATCCTGATGAAGAACTTTGTCGACTTTATGTTCGGTTCACTGTTGTTCTTCTTCCTGGGCTTCGGCTTTATGTTTGGCGGCGACGTGCTTGGTGGTTTCATCGGTATGCCTAACTGGGGCGACCTGAGTTTCTACGAGAGCGATCTGCCAGTTGAAGGTTTCTTGATTTTCGAGACCGTATTCTGTGCTACTGCTGCTACTATCGTTAGTGGTGCTATGGCTGAGCGCACAAAGTTCTCTATGTATCTGGTTTACAGTGCTGTTATCTCGCTGATTATCTACCCTGTTGAGGGTCACTGGACCTGGGGTGGCGGTTGGCTCTGCAACGATGCTGCTGATGGATTTATGATGAGCACCTTCGGTGATGTTTTCCATGATTTTGCAGGTTCAGCTATCGTACACAGCGTAGGTGGTGTGCTGGCTCTGGTAGGTGCAATCGCACTTGGTCCCCGTGTAGGTAAATATGGTGAGGACGGTAAGAGTCGCGCTATTCCTGGTCACAACCTGGCTATGGCTTCTCTGGGCGTATTTATCCTCTGGCTGGGATGGTTCGGATTCAACCCTGGTTCTCAGTTGGCTGCTAGCGGCGAGGTTAACCGTATTGCTATCTCACACGTATTCCTGACCACTAACCTGGCTGCTGTTGCTGGTGGAACTGCTACTATGTTCCTTACCTATATTAAATATGGCAAGCCATCGCTCTCACTTACTCTGAACGGTGTTCTGGCTGGTCTGGTAGGTATCACAGCTGGTTGCGACCTCGTATCACCACTCGGTGCTGTTATCATTGGTTTTGTTTGTGGTATCGTACTGGTTTACGCCATCGAGTTTATCGATCACAAGTTGCACATCGACGACCCTGTAGGTGCTTCTTCTGTACACGGTGTATGTGGTATTCTTGGCACACTGATGACAGGTCTGCTGTCTACATCAAACGGTGCATTCTACGGTCACGGCTGGGGATTCTTCGGTGCTGAGTGTTTTGGAGTACTGGTCATCGACCTCTGGGCAGCTGCATGTGGTGTAGTTCTGTTCTTTGGAATCAAGAAGCTTCATGGCCTGCGTGTTGACAAGCGAATTGAGGAAGAAGGTCTTGACGTATACGAGCACGGAGAGATGTGCTATAACTAATAAAGAAATAAGAGTTGAGAATTTAAAGAGAGAGAATTATGAAAAAGATTGTTTTAATGGCGATGTTGTTCGCTACAGGAATTGGTGCTACGGCACAAGACGAAGTTGAAACCACAGTAGCAACTGATGTTGTAAGCCAGTATGTATGGCGTGGTTTAGAGTGCGGAAGCGTATCAGTACAGCCAACACTCGGCATAGGATATAAAGGTCTGTCACTCTCTGCATGGGGAAGCATTGGTCTTTCTGATCCTACCGATACTAAGGAGTTCGACCTCACCCTCGCCTACTCTACAGGCGGATTCAATATCGGAATCACCGACTATTGGTTCAATACTCCTGAAGAGCGCTACTTCCTCTACGATGCCAATAAGACAAGTCACATCTTCGAGGCAAACATTGGCTATGACTTCGGAGCTGCCAGCATTCAGTGGTTCACAAACTTTGCTGGTAACGACGGTCTGAACAAGGACGGCAAACGTGCCTACAGTTCATACTTTGAAATTAGTGCGCCTTTCAAACTTGCATCAGTTGACTGGAGTGCAACTGTAGGTGCCGTTCCTTATGCAACCGACTTCTATGGTGTAGATGGTTTCGCTGTAACAAACCTGGCTCTTAAGGCGACAAAGGACATCAAGGTTACTGATTCGTTCAGCATCCCAGTGTTCGCACAGGTTGCAGGCAACCCAAATACACAGAAAGCTTATTTGGTCTTTGGATTCACGCTTCAGCCGTGAGTCCAAGGACTCCTTTTCAAAAACAGCAAACATTCAAACAATAACAAAAAAGATAAAAAACTATGTGTGGAATAGTAGGAATATTCAACGTAAAGGAGCAGTCGCAGGCACTGCGACAAAAGGCATTGAAGATGAGTCAGAAAATCCGCCATCGCGGACCTGACTGGAGTGGTATCTACTGTGGCGGATCAGCAATTCTGGCCCACGAGCGATTGAGTATCGTGGATCCAGAATCGGGTGGTCAGCCTTTGTTCTCACCTGACCGTAAGCAGATTCTAGCAGTAAACGGTGAGATTTACAACCATCAGGAGATTCGTCGCCGCTATGCTGGTCAGTATGAGTTCCAGACAGGAAGCGACTGTGAGGTCATTCTGGCACTCTATCGTGAAAAAGGCATCAACTTCCTCGAAGACCTGAGTGGAATCTTTGCCTTTGCACTTTACGACGAGGAGAAGAATGAGTTCCTCATTGCTCGCGACCCCATTGGAGTTATCCCACTTTATATTGGTTACGATGCCGATGGCACCGTTTATGTAGCATCAGAACTAAAAGCCTTAGAAGGTCAATGCGAGCGCTACGAGCCATTCCTCCCAGGACATTACTACTATAGTGGCGACCCAGGCATGAAGCGCTACTACAAGCGCGACTGGTTTGAGTACGATGCCGTTAAGGACAATCAGGCCAGTAGCAAAGCTATCCACGATGCACTTACTGATGCCGTTAAGCGTCAGCTTATGAGTGATGTACCTTACGGAGTATTGCTGTCAGGAGGACTTGATTCATCAGTCATCTCTGCCATTGCCGAGAAATTCAGTGAGCACCGTATCGAAGACAATTCACAGACTCGCGCCTACTGGCCACGTCTGCACTCGTTTGCTGTTGGACTTAAAGGGGCACCCGATCTTGCAAAAGCTAAAATGGTGGCCGACCATATAGGTACCGTTCACCACGAAATCAACTACACTATACAGGAGGGCCTTGATGCCATCCGCGATGTTATCTACTTTATCGAGACTTACGATGTTACCACCGTTCGAGCCTCAACACCTATGTATCTGTTGGCTCGCGTAATCAAGTCGATGGGTATCAAGATGGTACTCTCAGGCGAGGGAGCCGACGAGATTTTCGGAGGTTATCTCTACTTCCACAAAGCTCCATCGGCCAAAGATTTCCACGATGAAACAGTTCGTAAGCTCTCTAAACTTCACCTCTACGATTGTCTGCGCGCCAACAAGAGTTTGAGCGCTTGGGGTGTTGAGGGACGAGTACCATTCCTCGACAAGGAGTTCCTTGATGTAGCTATGCGCACCAACCCAGAGGCCAAGATGTGCCCAGGCACCACTATGGAGAAGAAAATTGTGCGCGAGGCATTTGCCGATATGCTGCCAGCAGAGGTGGCTTGGCGCCAGAAGGAACAGTTCAGTGATGGTGTTGGTTATTCTTGGATTGACACATTAAAGCAGATAACCTCAGAGGCTGTAAGCGATGAGCAGATGGCACACGCTGCAGAGCGATTCCCCATCAACCCTCCAAAGAACAAAGAAGAATATTACTACCGCTCTATATTTGCCGAACACTTCCCCAGCGACTCTGCTGCCAAGAGTGTTCCAAGCGAGGCCAGCGTAGCCTGCTCTACAGCCATCGCTCTTGAGTGGGATGCTGCCTTCAAAGGCATGAATGATCCAAGCGGTAGAGCCGTAAAGGGCGTTCATGAACAAGCATATTAATCACTTTTCCAAGTTTTAATCTTTTACTACAGCACCCTTCCTATTTGGGAGGGTGTTGTTATTTTATTATACATATATTTCTCCGTTTTTGTGTAAAATTAGCCCCTTGTGTAATAATATGTAATGGATTTCTTGCAAAAAAGCAGGAAATCTCTTACTTTTGCACCGTCCGGACAGACAAACTGATTGTTGAACCATTTAAAATTAGAAAAGAATGAAGAAGTTTATTATCATGGCACTTATGGCTTTGTTTGGCCTCACTACAGTGAGCGCTCAGAAGACCGTAGTAGCTAAGAAGAATCAGCAGGTGTTCGACGTAGTAGAGAAGATGCCTGAATATCCTGGCGGCTCTGCAGCCCTGTTCGAGTATCTTAATGGTAACATCAAGTATCCTGCCGATGCAGAGAAGAAAAAGATAGAAGGTAGAGTTCTTGTTACATTCGTGGTAAACACCGATGGCAGTATTACTGATATCGAAGTCGTGAGGAAGACTTTCCCATCGCTTGATGCCGAGGCCGTTAGAGTCATTTCTGGCATGCCCAAATGGATTCCTGGCGAGCAGAAGGGTCAGAAAGTACGCGTAAAATATACCGTACCTCTTAATTTCCGCCTGAAATGATAACCATCGTTTTTCTCATATTCTCTCTCGTTATTGTGGGCTGCTCGCATCAAGAGCAGCCCCATAACAGCGTGATTACCCAAGCTGAGCAGATAGTTGTTGAGCATCCTGATTCGGTAGTAACAATGCTTGAGCCGTATTGGGCCGATACTACGCTCTCCAACCCCGATCGCGCCCTCTTCGGACTGCTTTATACCGAGGCTTTGCATCGCAGCGGATTGGCAACAGAAACGATGTCGCTTATTCAGTTCAGCAGAGATTATTATGAGAGTCATAACGATAAACCGCGATTGGCAAGGGCCTTGCTGCACCACGCCATCGTACTCTACCATAAGCAGCAAACCCACGAGGCCGTGCTCACCATGAAGCGTGCCGAGCAGGTAGCCTCGCAGGTAAACGATCCCGTTTTCAATAATTATCTCTATTCTGTGCTTGGCGATATCAACGACAATGTGGGCAACTATACCCAGACATTAAGATACTACAAACAGGCTTTGGCCGCAGCACGCCAATGTCATAAGGACGACTGGATTGTAAAAGCACTGAACAATATTGCCCAGACCTTTGATATGCTTGGCGAGACTGATAGTCTGCACTACTACAACGAGCTGGCCAAGCCCTATGCGCCTAAGACCGATGGTGAGATTCGCGCCACCTATCTTACTAATGTGGCCAGCTATCTGTTACATCATAACAAGAGTAAAGATGCTAAGCAGCTATTACTCAAAGTTCTGCAGGAGTCGCCAAACGACAGAGCCTCAAAACTCCTTGCAGATGTTTACCTTGCTGAGCGCGATACATTCAGCGCCGCTGAACAATGGTATCAACTGGTTAACTCCTTTTCGCCCGATGTCAGCATCAGCTCTTATCGCCAGCTGATAAGATACCTTACCAATCGTGGAGCTACTGAAAGGGCTGCCTATTACAGTAGCCACCTGAATGAGGTATATCACGACCTTTATCAGCGCAATGATGTAGCCAGCATCATCGACCTGCAAGCCCAGTTTGACGAGCAGCAGAAGGAGCGACAGCAGTATCGTACTACCATCATGCTACTCTCAGCCATCCTGTTACTGATACTCATCACGATTGTAGCCATCTGGTATAGCCGTCGTAGGATTGACAGACTTAATGCCCGCTTTGTTGAGAGTCAGAAGAAATACGATAAAACTCGTGAAGAACTTACCCAGATGCGATTGCAACGCGAACGCGAAGAACGTGAGAACTCTGAGCAGCTCAAGACCATCGTAGCCTCTCTGCATGCCTCAGCCAATAAAGGTCGTGCAGCATCCGATGAGGACATGAATGCCTTGGCACAATGCTCTTACGCACTTAGTCCAAATCTGCAACTACTCTTCTCTCCTCTCAATACTAAGGAGCAGAGCATCTGTCTGCTTATCCGTCACAACTTCCAACCCACAGAGATAGCTACTCTCACCATCTCCACACCTCAAACCATCACCAACACTCGCGTCCGTCTCCTGAAGAAACTCTTCAACGAGACGGGTGGTGCTAAAGATTTCGACACAAAGCTGCGCGCTTTCGAATAGGATAAGAACCACCCAAAAGGGATAGTAGTGTATTATCTGTTTCTTAATAGTTCTACTATGCGGGCCATTTGATTTGGAATGCGGATTTGCTGGGGGCACTTGGCAAGGCATTCCTCGCAATCGACACAGCTGCGAGCCCATGTTTCTACATTGGGCAAAGCATTGCGCAAGCCATCGGCAAACAGCTGTTTTTTAGAGGCATAGTCGGCAGCCTGCTTCTCTGGTAGGGGCAGAATGTGACTGTTAACAGCCTCGTTGTAGTAGGCAAAGTTACCTGGAATATCCACTCCATAAGGACAAGGCATGCAATAGGCACAAGTTGTGCAAGGAATGGTTGGGAATCCTGCCATCTGGTCGGCAATCTCAGCCAGCAATGTATTCTCAGCCTCTGTACAATTCTCGAGCGGCGAGAAGGTCTCTACATTCTCCTTCATGTGGTCCATTTGGTTCATGCCACTCAATGTGGTCAGGATATTGGGATGAGAGCCCACCCAACGGAAGGCCCAACGAGCAGTACTATCGTTAGGACGTACTGCCTTTAGCTGGTCAGTAAGTTCCTGAGCCATCTTGCCAAAGGCTCCACCACGAAGGGGCTCCATAATGACGCACTGCACACCCGTTTTCTCGCACTTATTATACAGGTATTCAGCATCGGCATCCTTACGCCAACCATTACCCATAGAGGCATGTCGCCAATCGAGGAAGTTCATCTGAATCTGAACAAAATCGAAGTGATACTCATCTTGATGGTCTAACAGCCAGTCAAACGGGCGCACATCGCCATGATACGAGAATCCCAGATGACGAATACGACCAGCCTCACGCTCCTTCAACAGGAACTCAAGCAGATGATTATCGAAGAATCGCTTGTTGAGTGTGTCCATACCTCCGCCGCCAATGCTGTGCAGCAGATAATAGTCGATATGATCAACCTTAAGGCGCTGGAATGACTGGTAGTACATCTTCTGTGACTCCTCAAAGCTCCAAAGGCGCTGGTTCTGGTTCGACATCTTAGTAGCGATGTAGTATTTATCGCGCGGATGACGGCTGAGGGCGTTACCAGTAAGTACCTCAGACTGGCCACCCATATACATGGGGGCGGTATCGAAGTAGTTTACGCCATGCTCTATGGCATAATCTACCAACAGGTTTACCTCTTCCTGATTATTTGGCAATCGCATCATGCCAAATCCAAGCAGAGAAATCTGCTCGCCAGAGCCATGCTGAACACGATATGTCATGCGGTTGTTAGGCGAAACCGCCTTCTTATCGTCTTGAGCCAACGCACGTAGCGGTCCCATAACGCTTGAAGCCATAACAGCTCCTGCGCCCATACCCAATCGGCGAAGAAAGTCGCGACGGGACAAGTTTTTGTTGTTGTTCTCCTCCATAATCATATTGTTTAGTTAAGTTATTGAGCTTCTAACAGAAGTACACGGCTGCTCCAATCGTTCTTTTTCGACCACTCAGGCTCATTACGATAAGGCATCTCCAAACCGTGATTCATCAGATAGGCACCACTGAAAACCTTTCCTTCAATGTCCATAGGCTTGAGGTCGATACGATTCAGTTCGTGTACCTTATAATTCTTATTGGCATCAAGACCAGCCATTTTTACTCGTGGCAGATGCTCATTCTGGAACGACTCAGTCTTCCACCAGAAGAACACGCTCTTATCCTTAGTCTCATTGACGTACATGAGCGAAGCCAAACCTATCTTATCGTAAGGCGAAACCAGACGATAGATGTCGCCAAACTGCACGATGGGGCGAATCTGCTTATACTCAGCGATGGCCTTGCGACAAAGGGCTTTCTCATCATCAGTCATATTCTTAGGCTGAATCTCCATGCCAAGACGTCCGCTCATAGCCACATCGATGCGATACTTCATGGCTGTGGTGCGGAATACGGTGTGATTTGGTGTAGCCGAGATGTGGCTGGCCATAGCAATAGCAGGGAAGAAATAAGAGGTACCCCACTGCATATAGATACGCTGCAAAGCATCCGTATTATCGCTCACCCAGAACTCATCGAAATAAGGTAACACGCCCCAGTTGGCACGTCCACCACCAGATGCACAAGCCTGGATGGTAAGCTCAGGATACTTGGCACGTATGCGCTTGCAAGTCTTCTCTAATCCACGATGATACTCAATATAAAGATGGCTCTGATCGTTCATAGTAAGATACTGCGAACCGTGATTCAGGATAGGCATATTGGCATCCCACTTGATATAATCTATCTCAGGATACTTGGTCATGAGGTTATCAACAACAGAGAACACAAAGTCCTGCACCTTGGGATTACTCATGTCGAGAATGAGCTGCGTACCTCCACGACCTTGAACAGCATCGCGCTTAGGAGCTTTGATAATCCAATCGGGGTGAGCATCATAAAGCTCAGAAACAGAGTTGGTCATCTCTGGTTCAATCCAGATACCAAACTTTATGCCGTGCTTCTTGGCATCGCGAAGCAATCCCTCAATACCCTCTGGTAGTTTGTTTTTATCTACCACCCAGTCTCCAAGCGAAGAGTTATCAGTCTTACGAGGATACTTATCACCAAACCAACCATCGTCCATAACAAAGAGTTCTCCACCCATAGAGGCAATGTCGCCCATCATCTGGTCCATCCCCTTCTGGTTGATGTCGAAATAAACGCCCTCCCAAGAATTGAGCAGTATCTTGCGCTCCTTATCGCCATGAGCCAGCATATACTTGCGGCCCCACTTGTGGAAATTGCGCGATACACCTGAGAGTCCGCAACTTGAAAAACTCAGCGCTACTTTTGGTGTGGTGAAAGTCTCACCCTTCTTAAGATGATATTCAGAGTTATCAGGGTTGATACCAGCAAAGAAATAGTGGTATTCAGTATCATCAGTCTCAACCTTCAGCTGATAGTTGCCTGAATAGCATAGTGCAGCACCAATCACTTCGCCACTATTCTCGCGAGCCTTTCCATCAAGCGAGAACATAACCTCTGCATGATCGGTGTGCGAGTTGCGCGCACCATCCTTATTCTTAATAACCTTCTGACCTGCAAGAATTGGCTCCTCAACCAGACGAGCCTCATTTGCCCATGAGCCATAGAAGTGCGAAAGCCATACATTGCCACGACGTATTGGCAGAGAGCATGATGCAAACTGAGTAAGCGTAACAGGCTTCTTTTCGCCATTCTGGATCTCTGTCCATGTCTCGATGATATCCTCATCGTAAACAGCACGATAGCAAAGATCCACTGTTACAGGATATACAGGATCTACCAAACGGATGCGATACTCGCGATTATTACCATCGCCCTCAATCTCATCAACATAATCAGCAACCAACACCGTCGACATATTACCATCGGCATGACGCATGGCGATGGCAGCCTCAGCAGGACAGTTCATTCCGTAAGCAGGATAGGCATCCATACGACCGTTACGAGGCAACTGCATATTCTGCAGATCATAATCGCTAAGACGCGTGCCAAAATAAACATACTGTGGTTGTTTATTACCCTCTACATTAAGCACCATTGTGGTGTTCTTGGTCTGGATAACAACTTGCTCAGCCCATACTTTTGCTGCTGAGATCATGAGAACCGCTAAGAAAAGATACTTCTTCATTTGAGATTGTTTTTTAGTTACTTGTGATATTCTGGGCGCAAAGATAAGAAATTATTTGGTTATCTCAAAAAAAAGTTGTTATTTTGCAAGCCAAAGTGTAAGAAACAGCAAAATAAGTAGTACATACATGAACCAGCTGGATATATGGATGCTTGCCATCGCATTGGCAATGGATTGCTTCACGGTATCAATCGTGAGCGGAGTGATTGTGCGCCGTTGGCTGTGGGGTATGATACTGCGCATAGCTTTCTTATTTGGCTTGTTCCAAGCCATGATGCCGCTTATTGGTTGGATGGCAACAAGCCACTTCAGCGAGCAACTGGAGTTTATTGACCATTGGATAGCCTTTGGACTGCTTGCCTTTATCGGAGGAAAGATGATTCGCGAATCGTTTGGCCCAGAAGAAGAGCAGCAGTTTAACCCAAAGAACCTTCACACCCAACTGTTATTGGCTGTAGCCACCAGCATAGACGCCCTTGCCATAGGAATATCCTTTGCCTGCACGGGCTACAGAGAGTTTTCTCAGATAGCATATCCATTATTTGTTATCGGCTTGGTATCGTTTATGTTCAGTCTTTTCGGCTATAAGCTTGGCGTTAGATTCGGCAAGTCGATAGCCCGCAAACTGAAGCCAGAACTGCTTGGTGGAATCATTCTGATAGTAATCGGTATAAAAATACTGATTACACACCTCATGGCATAATAAAAACAGACAAAGGAAAACTTTTTTCTTATTTTTCGTTTCGATTTAAAAGTTTTTATTATCTTTGCACCATGAAGATGATGGGCGAGACGATAGAACTACACAATCTCAGCATTGGCTACCAAACAAAACACGGCGTAAGAACGGTAGCAACAGGCATAAACGGAACCATAAAAAGTGGCGAGCTAACCTGTCTGCTGGGAGCCAATGGTGTAGGAAAATCGACATTACTAAGAACCCTCTCTTCGTTTCAGCCCAAAACAGGCGGCGAGATACTGCTTGAGGGTAGCGAACTCTCAGAATACAGCGATAAACAGTTGAGCCGACTGATAGGAGTGGTGCTTACAGAGAAGCCTGACGTAAGAAATATGACCGTTCGCGAACTGGTTAGTCTTGGCCGATCGCCCTATACAGGGTTCTGGGGAACTTATTCGAAAGATGATTTGCAAATTGTTGACGAAGCCATCGAGATGGTGGGTATTGAGGCGCTGAGCAAGCGCATGGTTCACACACTTAGCGACGGAGAGCGGCAGAAAGTAATGATAGCAAAAGCATTGGCGCAGCAAACACCAGTAATCTATCTTGACGAGCCAACTGCATTTCTTGACTACCCCAGTAAGGTTGAGGTACTACAACTACTAAGTCGTATTAGCCGCGAGGCTGGAAAAGTAATATTCCTGTCTACCCACGATGTGGAGCTGGCCCTTCAAATGGCAGATACCATCTGGCTGATGACAAGCGGAGAAGCGATGGCTATCGGATCGCCCAAAACGCTGGCAGAACAAGGGGCATTGAGCAGATTCATTGAAAGAGACGGAATAAAGTTCGACAAAGAGTCGATGGCGATAAAAGTTACAAAGAGAATATAATCTATTGAGCTTATGATTTACGGGCATGGTGATGAAATTTACCGCTACGGAGATAAGGTAAAGATAAATTTCAGTTCAAATGTGTTTAGTCAAGCCGACTATACTGAGCTGAAGGATTATCTTATGCAGCACTTCGATGCAGTAAGCCATTATCCTGAGCCTGACGCCCACACGCTTGAAAGCATGATAGCCGAGAAACTTGGCGTGAAGGAGAATATGGTTATGGTGACAAGTGGCGCCAACGAAGCCATATATCTCATAGCTCAATTATATAAAGGTTGGTCGTCAATAATACCACAACCCACATTCAGCGAATACGAGGATGCGTGCCGAATGTTTAACCACATTATATCTTATGATGTAAAAGATGAGATGGATGTGCTGCCACAAGACCGTATCTACTGGATTTGCAATCCTAATAATCCAACAGGAAACGTTCTGGTTAAGGGCATGCTTAACCATATTGTGAGGAAGCATCCACGCTATCTGTATGTTATCGACCAATCGTATGCCGACTACACACTCGCTCCAATGCTTGAGCCAAAAGAGATGACGGATGTTTTCAACCTGATGCTGATACACTCGCTCTCGAAGAAATACTGTATTCCAGGTCTACGTTTGGGATATATCGTTGCTTCGCCTATCATTATCGGCAGACTGAAACATATACGCCAACCTTGGACCATTAACGCCTTAGCTATTGAGGCCGGAAAATATCTTATTGGGCAAAACAAACAGATGATTCCCGATTTGAAAGGCTATCTGACTGAAGCCATGAGACTGCGTCATAATCTGGGAACCATAGAAGGTCTGAAGGTCATGAAGTCTGACACCAACTTTATGCTGGTGAGTATAAAGAACGGCACATCAGCAGAGTTGAAACGATGGCTTATGGATAAGTACGGCATACTCATTCGCGATGCTTCGAACATTCGCGGACTTGATGACAACTATTTCCGTGTTACCGCCCAAACACCAGAAGAAGACGACCTGCTTGTTGAGGCATTAACAGAGTATGTCAGTCATCTGATTGAAACTAGTGATTAACCTTGGTGTAGAAACGCAAAGGAGCAAGCCCCTCTATCTCTGGGTGGAAAATCTGAATAAAGTCATTCAACAGCCTTTCTGGGTGGAAAGGTGACTCTTCGTAGAATGGAGACCGTTCTACATCGCAACCATATGCTTCCTTGTTCTTAAATGCTTTGAACTGGTTATAGCCATGATGCTCGCTGGTAAGTTCATCGTAAGTGATGTCGTGATCACTGCTATATCTGAAAAGCCACACATCCGACTCGCCTGCACGTTCCAAAACAGTTTCGAAAGGTAATGATATCGAGCCGCTATGCTCGTCATCTCCCCATGGATATTGAGCATTGGCGTCCTTCAGCATCTGACCGATGGTACTTTTGCCAGCAGGAACATACCATACGCTACCAGTTACTTTATCCAGTAATACAGATGGTTTAGTTTTTGCCTTTGCTGCTAAGGATTTAAGATTATGATAGCTATTATCTACAGCCTGGAACAGACTATCAGCCTTCTGCTCGCAACCAAACAGCATACCATAAAATCGCAGCCATTCAGCACGTGCCAATGGCGATGTTTCCATATAGTCGGCACACTCAATGATAGGAATATTGATCTCATCAAGCTTTCCATATCCGCCACTATTTTCAAATGGCGATAAGAAAAGGGCATCAGGATGCTCGTCGATAATCTTCTCAATAACAGGACTCATACCATCGCCAACATCGGTAATACTACCTTTGGCCACCTGTTCTTGAATCCAAGGTATCTTGATATACTTAAGATCGGCCACGCCTGATATACAATCCTGCTTGCCAAACTCCATCAACATAGCACAATGAACTGTTGTAAACATTACAGCTTGCTTTAATGGTGTACGGATTACGGTGCCACTTGGTAGGTGCTGAGGAACTTCCTCATCTGCAGGAACAAGCACATAGCGATGCAGAGTCATTCCCTCCTTCCAAGGATTATTGATGGTTGCCACCGAAAAGCCATCGTACTTTACAACGCTTATCTGGGTGGCATATTTAAAAGCGACAGTATCGCCCCCAGCCTGCAATGAGGAGGTTTTCTTTCCTCCCCCACAGGCTACGAGCAATACTGCCAGAATTATTATATGAATGTATTTCATTAATACTCAATCAGGATTATTCTGCAATCTGAAGATCGTCAATACAAATATAAGCAGGCGTTGTTACACCCCAATCGTTCTTCTTGGTGCCGTCGAAAGCAAAGCTCAGGCTCTTTACCTTACCCAGTGAGCTCAGGTCGCAGTACTGCCAGTCTTGAACATAGGTGCCGTCCTTAGCCAGATAAACCCCTACATTAGCCTTGGTGCCATCGGCCTTTGTGCCAGTGATGATGCACTTAAACCAGTCGTCCTTTTCGAACTTACCAGGAGTCATACCATCGCCATTCAAGTAAGCATTAGCCGTATAGCTGCTGTTTGTGAACCAGAAGCCATTGACGGTAACCTCACCGCCCAGATCGATGCTTTCTCCATAGGTCTGTATTACGCAATAGTTTTGACCTGTGCGAGCCTTACCTGTTACGTTGTTAAACTGATCGGGCATGCCCTCTGGCGTAAAGTCACCAAAGGTGAAATCTTTTTTGGTACGATTAGAGATAGCGAAACCAGACCAGTAGCTGACGCTATAGGTGGTGTTGAAGGTTACACCCTGCTCCTGATAGGCGCATGCATAGCTGGTGCCATAACCATTGTCGAAACCTTTGTCGTTGACTTCTCCACACCAGAATCCCAGATCGTTAAGCGATTTGTTCTCAAAAGAAATTTTGGCCACACGCTTGCCACCAGCAGGATTATCATCGTTAGTACAAGAAGTGAATGACAATGCGAAACCGCATGCGAGGACTGCTAGTCCAAATAACTTGTTTGTTTTCATAACTTTTTGTTTTAAGTGAATAATTAGTGTTATTTAAAAATCATTTTCTTTCTGTTCTGAATATAGATGCCTTTTCCAGCCTCCTTTACTCTCCGGCCTTGCATGTCGTAGAGAATTTGTGACTTTTTGCTTTCGCTTTCAACAGATTGGATGCCAGAAAGAGCATTCCTAACTGCCTCGATAGAAGCATCAAGGTGTATATCTTCTGCCCCAGCAAACTCTGTAGAAGTCTCGCCCCACCACTCTGGCTGTGGGCACTTCTGGTTCAGACCTGTGTAAACCCTTACAAAATCAACGAAGTCCAGATTAACGGGCTGGCGGTTTTCATCTACAGCCCAACTGATGTCGATACCACAGCCCTCATAATTATAAGAGGTGGCATCGGCATTATCCGTAAAGTTTGGCAGATTGTCGGCATAGCCGTAACGAAATCCGACGAGCACATAATAATAAGGACTCCAGCTCGACTCCACCTTTTCAGAGAGATTCAGCATGTTATCAGGCAGGCGCGTACCTTTAAAGGTAAGTCCATCTGGCAGCCACATGGGGTAATACTCCTGCTCGTGGTAGTGGTTGCGATCGATGGTACCGCTCTGACCCTGATTGTCGGTCCAGGGAATATCGCCCATAGCGTTCTGACGATAGGTCACCTCATAGCCATATACCACTTTTCCTACGCTATCTACATCGCAACTGCCACTAATCTCATACCAAGGGTCATCGGGCTTACCGTTGCCGTTTACATCTTTCGAAACCATCACGATACCAGCCTCGTTCATACCTCCAAACACCAGGTTGCGCATCTCTTGATATGCATTGCCCCACACGGCAAAGTCGCGCTGACCAGGAATGTTGGCGATAGAATGGTCGAAGTGGAAGGTGATGTAACCACCCCAACCGCCAAGGGCTACCACGTGCGACTGGATGGGACCTAAACCTGCCAGATTCTCATTACATTTGCGAATCATATCGGCCTCAGTATCGCCAGCCTCGTATTCTGGCACATCGTTCACGTACTGACCAGGAGCCGGGCGATATTCGTCAACCGCCTGGATGTATCTTGAGTGCTCCATCACATCATCCATGCGCTGGGCATGTAAGGGTGAAAAGGTAAAAAGGTGAATAAGTGAAATACTTATCACCAAGCCTCTCCACGATATATTTTCATTTTTTCTCATATTCTCAACTTCTTTCACTCTTTCACCTTTTCACTCTTAAACAAAAATGCTGCGTGGGCAGGAATGTCGCCCGTCTTTACCTTCCAGTCGAAGGTGCCATCGGGCAGGAAGTGTAGCAATTCGCCACTCGACACATAGTTCTTGGCATCCATCAGATAGAAATCGCGATGGATGGGATTCACAATGATGCCATAAGGCATACGAATCTTGCTTATCTCTGGTGCGTCTGATAGACTTGTACTCACTACCTGGTGCGTCTTTACATTGATAATGCCGTAGGTAACAGTGTTGGTCATCGTAACCTCGCTCCACTGACTGCCATAGAAATAGAGCGAATCGCCTACGATACAGAGGTCGCTTACCGATTGGTCAAGATGTCCGCCAACCTTCATTTTTCCATTTCCATCAGGTTCCAACCAATAGATACTCGATTGTTCGTCCATATAGTTGCCACGGGCCGTTACCCACAGCTGATTGTATTTATCTACCTTCAGATGGTGCAGATTGGGAGCTACTTCTATCTTTTCTGCCTCCTGCATCGAGACCAGATCTATCACACTCACGGTACTCTCGTAGCCCTGCCCCGTCATACCCTGATAGCCACCACTATTGGCCACATAGAGGCGATTACCTATTATCGCCATCTCTTCTGGCTGATAGCCCACGGCACACGAATCCACTTTCTGCAACGACAAGGTATCTACCTTATACACACTGCCCAGCGGACTTTGACTTGTGGCATAAACAGAACCTACATAAGATGAAACATAGGCAAAGCCATCTTTAAACGTCACATAGCGGCAGTTGGGTATGTCAACCTTTCCTATCCTAACGGCGTCATCGGCGCGAGCCACCTCTACTTTGTTCGAGCAGTTGATGACCAGCCAGAGGCGCGAGCCGTAAATCTGACAGTCGTTGCCCACATCGCCCAGCGACATAACTGCGCTTGGGTTGCGCTCTGAGTATATGTTGCGATAATAATGCGCAGTAGAATCAGAAAGGTCGAGATAGTCGAGCGACGACTTATTCGAGCCCATGTTGCCCTCGTTAAGCAGATACATGCCAACAATATCGCCCTTCTGCGTCTTGCCGCCTGGATCGCTTTTCTCCATCGGCACTATCATCACATCTTGGCGACAAGCTGTTAAAAGTAAAAAGGTGAAAAGGTGAATAAGTAAAATACTCATCACCAACACTTCCCTTTTTATAGTTTTATACTGTCTCATATTCACCTTTTCACTCTTACACCTTCTCACCTTTACTATATCTCAACGCTTAGGGTTAGTGCATAGTTACGACCAGGCATGGGGTAGTTTACTATCACCTCATAGTCCTGACCAAACACGTTGTTCACATCCAACTGGGCCTTGCAGAGTGTTTTCTGCATGTGGAAGCGATAGATTATACTCAAATCGCTGGTGTACCAAGGCTCCATGTGGTTATAGATAATGTTCTCCTGCTCGTCGTAGCGTTCGCCAGCATAGATAAACGAGTAGTTGAAATTCCAATTCTTATAATTCAAACCTACTATTGCTGAGCCAGAGTGCCAAGGGATATATGGTATCTGGTGCTTATAATAAGAGGTAGTAGGATCAGTAACGTCGCGCGCATCCTGATAGGTATACTGTGCGCGAGTGGTAGCTATCAAGTCCTTACCAATCTTGAAATCAGCCTCAGCCTCAACGTCGATACCTTTTATGTGTACTTCGCCCAGATTCAGCATTGTCCAACGGAACTGCTGTCCTTTTGGATAGGCCACTATCTTATCGTGAACCGTATTATAATAGGCATCGAAGTGCATCTCTGCATGTCGCACTATACCATGCTCAAAGTGCTTGTTCAGCGCGAAACCAGCATCATACTGTAGCGCACTCTCTGGCACCAGATTGGCGTTGCCCATGTCTGTATAATAGAGGTCGTTAAAGGTTGGCATGCGGAAACTCTTTTTTACGTATGCCCGCATCGAAAAGAATGTGCCACGGAAGGGGTAGATGTTCACAAATAGCGCTGGTGTTAGTTTCGAAATAGAATTGCTGCTATTCATCCCTGCAAACTCTCCCCTGCGATGTGTCTTGTCGTGAATGAATGTTGCCAGGATAGAGCCCTGTGCCTTCAAGTGCTTGTAGTCGATAGCTGTAGCCAGACTCACAAGATTAGAAATGCGAGTCGGGTAGGCAAAGTTATAGATATCGGCATTCAGTTTGTTCCACTTAAAGTCGTAAGCAAGCGATGCACTCCAGTTGGGTAATATCTCCAAAACATTAGCTGTTGAGAGATAGAACTCCTGTTGCTTGTAGCGATTATCTACAGGCAACTGGGTGGTGTCCTTGTTTACGTAGTGGGTGTTGTAATAGGCATACTTGGCCAGCCATCGCGTGCTGAAGCCATCGCCTATGTTCTTATTATAATCGGCTTGTACAAAGGTATTCAAATCTTGCTGCCGCTCACCACGTCGCCACACGTTGTTTACTATGGCACCAGGTATTCCACGAGCAGAGTTATAAATGTAGGCCTTAAGCTGCCAACTGCCCTGGTTTAATCTTCCAAACACGTTTGCCTCCAAACGTTCAGCATGTATATCGCCATTATTTCTGACTGCTGTTGTATCCCAAGCCGTCTCTCCGTTAGGATACTTTCGCTCGTAGTGGAACTTATACTTTCCACTTGCCGTAAGGAATCCTGCGCTTACACTCGAGCTTACCGTCTGCGACAACTTCTGCTCCCACAGTGTTGTAAAGCGGAACATATCACTCGAGCCATACTGAGTCTTAAACCTCAAATGAGTCTTCTCGCCCTTCTCGAATACAGGCGCTTTGGTGCGGATATAGATGGCGCCAGCATTGCCAAAGTCGCTTGCGGGCTGGAAAATAGCACTCTTCTGTCCGTTGTATAGCGTGATATCCTCTACATTGTCTAATGAGAACTGCCCCAGGTCTATCTGTCCGTTCTGAGCATTTCCCAATTGCACGCCATCGTAGCTGATGCCAAGATGATGCGTGCCCATCGAGCGGATGTTCACCGTCTTTATGCCGCCCACTCCACCATAATCCTTCAGTTGGATGCCAGAGAAATAGCGCAAGGCATCGGCCACAGAGTGAGTGCTAAGTTGCTCTAGCAGTTCGCCCTTAAGCTTCTGACTGGGCACCACCTCGCGCATGGCAGGTTTCGACACGACTATTATCTCCCTTACATGCTGTACGGAGTCGAGCTTGCTTTGTGCCATTGCTGTCAGGGCCAACATGCAAGCCAATGTCAATGTGAGCTTTCGCTTCCTCATCGTTTATCTTCGCCACCACCGCCTATCCCCAGAGTACGGCATGCAGCAATAGTCTTCATCGGCAGGTCTTCTGACTTATCGTCTGGCCACAAACGTCTTCCCAATAATCTCAGTGACTTGTCTGTTTGTGCCATAAAGGACGACTCACAGCAGCGGGACTGTTCAGGATTCACACCCGATTCCCTATTAATCTCCTCAACGGAGAACCGATTACTGCCTGCAAAGATACAACAATTCTGCAAATTAGCGAATTTTTTTGCTGTAATTATTTGGAAAAATAGATAATTTGACGTATCTTTGCCCACGAACAAAAACTTTATGACCTATGAAAGAAATGTATACAGCCAACGAGAATCGTTACGATAATGGTATGAAATATGAGCGTTGTGGACGTTCAGGTGTGTTGCTGCCTAAGGTTAGCCTTGGTTTCTGGCACAACTTTGGTAGTGTTGACCCCTACGAACGTAGTCGTGAGATTACCCACTACGCATTCGATCATGGCATCACCCACTTCGACCTGGCCAACAACTATGGCCCCGTCTATGGATCGGCCGAAGAGACTATGGGCCGACTTATGGACGATGACTTCCGCCCCTATCGCGATGAGCTATTCATCTCTACCAAAGCAGGATACGATATGTGGCCTGGACCTTATGGCAATTGGGGTAGCCGCAAATATCTGATGGCATCACTCGACCAGAGTCTTAAGCGCATGCATTTGGACTATGTCGACCTTTTCTACAGCCATCGTTTCGACCCTGATACACCAATGGAGGAGACTCTGCAGGCCCTTGTTGATATCGTTCGTGCAGGCAAGGCATTATATATAGGTATAAGCAACTGGCCACTGGAGCCACTGCGCTTTGCCACCCAATACCTTAAGGAGCGCGATGTGCCCCTGCTCATCTATCAGGGCAAACTGAATATGCTGAATCGTGAACCCATCGAGCAGGGCATTCTAGATTTCTGCGCTCAAGAAGGCGTAGGCTTCATCGCCTTCTCGCCCCTAGCCCAGGGCCTGCTTACAGACCGCTATCTCAACGGCATCCCAGCCGACTCACGCATGTCGAAGGGCAAGTTCCTCAAGGAGTCGATGCTCACTCCAGAACTCCTGGCCCAACTCCGCGAATACAACGCCAAAGCCCAGGCTCAAGGCAAGACCCTAGCCGAATCAGCCCTCGCCTGGATACTCTCCCAAAAGGGCGTAACCTCAGTCCTAGTAGGCGCCAGCAGCACCTCACAACTAGAAAAGAACCTCCGCTGCGTCACTTCAAAATAGTCCCTAAAAGCTAAAAAATCATAATGGTACACAAGTTTGTGGTCCACAAAGTTGTGTACCAATGTTTTTTTGTTTATATTTGCACCCAGATAATAAAGATCTCGGCTTATGAAAAGAGCATTTGTATATGGCATATCGGTTGAAGGTGAGAACTTTACTGATAGAGTAAAGGAGACTAAGCGCTTGAAGCTAAACTTCGAGAATGGTATTAATGTAATTCTAATTTCTCCTCGTAGAATGGGCAAGAGTTCGATTGTCAAAAAGGTAAAATCGGAGATTACTAATCCAGAAATCAAGTTGGTCTATATGGACATATATGATTGTCGAAGCGAATATGATTTCTATAACCGCTTTGCCACAGTGCTAATGAAGGAAACTGCTTCTAAATCAGAGCATATTATCGAGAATATCAAGCGATTCCTTGTACGTCTTACTCCAAAGATTTCATTTTCGCCAGATCCTATGTCTGACATCTCATTGTCGCTTGGCATAACTCCTCAGAATTACCAACCAGAAGAAATACTACAACTGCCAGAGTTGATAGCAAAAGAGCAGGGCAAACATATAGTAGTGTGTATTGATGAGTTTCAGCAAATAGGAGAATTCACGGATTCGCTAACAATTCAGAAACGAATACGAGGCGTTTGGCAGCACCAACAAAACGTATCATACTGTCTGTTTGGTAGCAAGAAGCATCTGATGACCAAACTATTTCAAAACCGCAAGATGCCATTCTATCAATTTGGCGAAATGATGTATCTTGATAAGATTTCTACCGAAGACTGGGTTCCTTTTATTCAGTCTCGATTCGAATATCAAGGTAAAAAGATATCTGAAGAATTTGCAAAAAGAATCTGCGAAACAGTAGAAAACCTCTCGTCTTACGTTCAACAATTAGCCTGGAACATATTAGCAGAAACAGATCAAGAAACAACAGAACAAGAATTCAACACTGGCGTAGAAGCATTAATGACGCAATGTTCCGGGTTGTTTCAGGAACAGTTGCAAGGCCTGACATCATATCAGATCAATTTTATACGTGCCATCTGTAATGGAGTACATACTGATTTTGGCAGTAAGGCTGTATTAGAGGAGTACAATTTGGGTAGCAAGTCAAATATTTCACGTATTAAAGAGTCATTACTCGATAAAGAGCTTATAGAAACAGATGCAGATGGCGTATATCTCGAAGACCCTGTTTTCAAAATGTGGTTTAAGCGAGAGTATATGAAATAATAGCTCACCCCAATACCCCCTCGAATTCGAGGGGTTTAGAAAACTTGGGATATAAGTATTCCTACTTGCCGCAATGGAAGCATTATGTAAAGGGGGCGAACCGAAATCTATGTCCGTTGTATATCAATCTTTTCCTACATCAAACCACAACTGCACGGCAAAGGTACAAAATAATAATTCGGTTGTATATCACTCTTTTCCTACATCAAACCACAACCACGGCGAGGTCAAGATAGACGGCGATTTGTTGTATATCACTCTTTTCCTACATCAAACCACAACTGTGGATGTGGATGTGGTATAGTTGAGTTCGTTGTATATCACTCTTTTCCTACATCAAACCACAACGATGGGTGCGTAATAATCCAGATCATCATGTTGTATATCACTCTTTTCCTACATCAAACCACAACGTACAGGTAGTGACTCTGGGCAGCGATGTGGTTGTATATCACTCTTTTCCTACATCAAACCACAACTGGCAGCCTTCAACTAAAAGGAAATGGCCCGTTGTATATCACTCTTTTCCTACATCAAACCACAACTTCCAGATATGGCATACGCACAATGGCTCGGTTGTATATCACTCTTTTCCTACATCAAACCACAACTTATGACAAAGATAATAAGCAATAGTTTCAGTTGTATATCACTCTTTTCCTACATCAAACCACAACTATTTTGATTGTGATTGCCGTAGCGATATTGTTGTATATCACTCTTTTCCTACATCAAACCACAACCGCAAGGAGTTGAGACTGATGGATAGTTAGTTGTATATCACTCTTTTCCTACATCAAACCACAACTTAAAGACGGCGATTAATAACGCTATCAAGGTTGTATATCACTCTTTTCCTACATCAAACCACAACTGGCGGCTATACTTTATGCGGTATGGTCGGTTGTATATCACTCTTTTCCTACATCAAACCACAACTGGGCGTTTGGTATGGCTATAAGACCTTTGGTTGTATATCACTCTTTTCCTACATCAAACCACAACCGATAGTGAAAAAGCGCTTTATTTGCTTTAGTTGTATATCACTCTTTTCCTACATCAAACCACAACAATAATGCAAAATAATGAAGCAAAAATAAAGTTGTATATCACTCTTTTCCTACATCAAACCACAACGGTGCGGAGTTTGGTAAAGCGGTGGGTTCAGTTGTATATCACTCTTTTCCTACATCAAACCACAACTATACTAATTGTTTGCTATTCTCACGAGATGTTGTATATCACTCTTTTCCTACATCAAACCACAACGCAGCTTTCTAACCCCCTTTTCTTCCTGCGTTGTATATCACTCTTTTCCTACATCAAACCACAACTGGCTATGCGTTCAGCCTCGCGGCGCTTCTGTTGTATATCACTCTTTTCCTACATCAAACCACAACTGCTTCGCTATGCGATAATACAAGCCCTACGTTGTATATCACTCTTTTCCTACATCAAACCACAACTAGGCTTGGTCCAAGGGTCAGAAAATCTTTGTTGTATATCACTCTTTTCCTACATCAAACCACAACTACTGGGTGCTGGATGCCAATCGCCCTGCCGTTGTATATCACTCTTTTCCTACATCAAACCACAACCAAGGTTGAATTTTGGCCTGTTTTTCAGGCATTTACGAAGCTTTTATAGCCTAAGAAGTGGCTTATTATGTGGATAATCGCTGCAAAAATACTAAAAAAACTCCAGTTGTAAAGGATCCGTGGGTACTTTTTTCTTATTTTCCTTTCCCCAGAAGTTAACTATATCACCATATTGCTTATCTGTAACACTAAGTATGCTCACCATACCAGTTTCTGGAACAATAGATTTTACTCTTTTAATATGTACTGCTTGACTCTCTTTTGATGCACAATGTCGAATGTATACAGAAAATTGCAACATAACAAAACCATCCTTCATCAGGTTCTTACGAAAGGTCGCAGCAATTTTGCGTTCTTTCTTTGTAACCACTGGCAAATCAAAGAATACAAACAGCCACATAATACGATATGCATTTAGACGATCTTCGCTCATGTTATCATAGGCAATGATAGTTTATCCGTTTCACCTTTATATACTTTGAGAAGTGATGCTGTAGTTAAAGTCAAAGCATTTTCCAATGGCCTTGTAACTTTCCCCATCTTAACATCAGTAAATAGCAACCTTAATAATTGTCCTTTTGACTGATTTGTTAATTCTGTACTGGCTCCATCATAATAAAGATGATATACGATCTCATCAACAAATGGGCGATATGGTTCCATTACATCATCAGCAAGTGGAAATGCGTTATATCTATTACGATGAAAAACGCCAAAAGCTGGATAGAGTCCAGAACCTATCAATGCACGTGATACTGCTGCACGCAAAATAGTATAACCATAATTCAAAAGATTGTTTGGTGATTCGCCCTCACGTTCACGTTTGAAACCTGGTTCAAAAATACGACTCCAATATTCACGTGCAGCAGCTCCTTCACGATTATCAGTATCTCCAGACTTAACATTCATATAATACGGTTTGAGTACATCACCATTCTTCCCCACCTTATTTAATAATAGAGCCTGATTTTTAATTTTACTCTCAACCAGTTGTTTCCAAACATTCTTTTTTGTGGGTGTGGATACTTCAATCTGATATTTATAACTTTCCTGTTGGGTTGTGTTACCTTCAAGAGTCATCAACATCGTTTTAGGCATCTGTTTTTTATCACAGAACACAACGCTAACATTATTATCTGCTAATGCGTTGAGAAGTGGAATCGTAATACTGACCATTGGGTTCTCAATAATCACGAATCCTATATCCTCAATAGGACGTGTAACCGTATCCTTGTTATCTTTGAATGTGATAACCATTTGCAGGTCTTTCAAGGTCAAAGATACGGGATTGGAAAACATTAATGTTTGCTTAATCATATCAACCTCCTTATCTCACCAAGATCGTTAATTTCGAAATCTACGTCCTGAACAAGAGCTCTAATCTGAGAATGAAGCATTTTTATACCTGGACGAAATTCTTCTCCAGACTTATATTCACCATTTATCTTCTTAATCTCACTACTAGGCTTGGCATTTTGATGATGAACCAACTCAATTGTACCATATTCAAACTTTCTTTGGATTATCATCGATGACAAACCCGTGACTTTATACAATCGCTTCTGCAAATTCACCCTGTCAAGTTCCCAAACTTCTTCTGGCCCGTTTTCATAGAGCAATACCATTGTACCAATCTTCAGTTTATATCGAAGTTCATAACCATTCTCACTAAATAAAGGAACAAGCTGACCATCTGTTGGAACACGATCATTACTACGACGATAGAAATTGGCTGCTGTGATATTATTAACCAATTCGAAGTCACGTTTTTCTTTGCCCTTTTTGTCATGACCAACATATATAGCCATCATATAATTGCGGTCGTTCTGTACGTGATATTGACGTTTATACTCATGTTTGGATTGGTCACGTTGCTGGCGGATGTTTATTGGACGAGTAACAGAACCTGTAAATACACGTACCTTTTTAATCGGAATTTGTTTCTCCTCATTCATCCAAATAGTCTCTTCCAAGGCTTTCTTCAATGAACCGTGCAGCAGAATTGCATTTTCGACCTTGGACTTAACTTCAGCATCAACGATGTTCTTAACATCCTTTTCTTCTAGTCCAGCAAGATTCTTTCTAACCACATATTTCACTTCACCATCAACCTCTATTGCACCATAGTATGTATCATTATGCAACGATGCTCGTGCCGTATCGCCTTGTGTCAACACTTTCTTGCCCTTGCTGTCACGCACATAACGTTTAGCTTGTTTGGGCATGATATCTTTAGCGTAATGAGCAACCAACAATTCATCCTGTATATGTTTAATGTCTATTACGAACGATGGCCAAGGTTTGTCAAACGACGGCTTCCTCTTTCCATTAAACAAGTATTCATCATACTTATGACGATAATCTGCCAATTTATCATACTCAGCCTTGCCAATACAGGCGATAGTAATAGCATCAATACAATGGTGAACATGATTAACACGTTCCTTCTTGGCATACTCCTCCTGTATACCCCACATCTTTCTAAAATCGGATGTTGCGATTCCTTTTACTATATATACCTGTTTAAAGACAGATTTAAGATACATACGTGCATAACGAGAAATCACGCTAATATCAGTTCCTTGACGTCGAGAAAAACCTTCAGGAACTTCTGCCATCGTGAATCGTTGGTACTTACCTCGCCAATAATCACGTTGCAAAATCAGATAATGACGTCGACGGATTATACCATCTTTCTCTTCTTTAGATGTCGCCCCCTTAGTACTAATCTTACGAATTTGCTTATCAAGCTCTTCATACTTCTCTTTCCAGTCCTTTATACGTTCCAGAATCTCATCATGATTTACTAATTCAGCAGGAAGTTTCGTTTTCTTCTCGTCTCTGTTAAACCTACTACTACAAAGCGTCAGGTTCATTTTTGTACTATCTCCCCCAGCACTACGAGGTATAGTATGTTCAATATCAAATAAAGGATTATCCCCTAAAAAGTCAGTAATGCGAATCTCATCGCCAGTATATAAGCACTTATGATTCTGTTCTTCCCACAACTGATATTTCAATATATCAGTATCAGACGGAGATGCGATGTACTTCTCAATTTCTTTGCGACAACGCTCTCTATCCTTTTCGTTTTCACGTTGCCATGTTTGAATAGCCCAACGCTTGTTGGCATCGTTTAAGTCTCGCGAAAATTCAATATGTATCTTGGTGTCTGGAGTAACATATCCTTCTTTCAGCATGAGGTTTACCACCTTTCTGAGGCGGAATAAAGAATGCATTGCCATCGGATTCTTAACACTACTTATACGAGGAGAACCTAGTTGGAACACGCCTTCATCATTAGGACGCTGTCTGGGATATGGATCAAGCATCGATGGATGATATAATTTCTTTAGATCATCATCGTTTACTTGATACCTTTCTTTAAGGAATGTTTTAACGCACACTTCGAGCGTAATGCCATCTATGTTATTTTTGTCATACGAATGCATTACATCAATAACATTTTCGATAGCGGCCTCTCGCATTTCTTTAACACCCCATACATGTTGAGGCAAAACATCAACGAGATTCGCCAGAAATACTGCTTCAGAGTAAATTAATCCATAGTTTCGCAGGTAAGGCATTATCTTACGTACTGCTTTTAGACTCAAAGCTGCGTAATCGTTGGGAATAGATATTTTGCTAAACTTTTCAGCCAACTCATCATCCAACTGCAAACGGTCTTTGGCAAATTCCTTCAGTTTTTCCTCATCGTCATAGAAGAATAATACATGCCAAACATCGTTCATGATTTGGAAGCGAGTTTTATTATTTGCAAGCGTGTAAACTTCACAAACACTACTAAGCCAATCCTCACCAAATATCTCCTCTAACTGCGCATTTACAGGACTACCAGAAACCTGAGTGTCCATTTGATAGTTGAACTTGTATGCTTTCTCCTCATCACTTTTAATATAGCAATAGTTATTCTTGCCAGCAATCTTTTTGGCAATATCTTCAAATGGGAATGTTCGTTTAGATTTACGTTTAAACAAGGGGATTATAAGTTGTTTCTCTTCATCTGTAAGAGTTCGTTCACCCTTATCGTAAAGCGTACTTACTTGCACTTTGATGTTATTGATGAAACTATACATTCTAAAATCCTCGTATAGTGGATGAGATGATGGACAACGAGGTTTGCCTTTTTCGAATGTACAAGTTCCAACTTGGCCCTTTTGTGATTTTAGAGGACGCTGGTCGAAAATCGCTTTTTCTAACTTTTCAATAAGTGCGTCATCAAGTTCTTGCTTAGCACAAATTGCTTTGAACTCTTTTAAATAATGCTCTTTACGAGCAGTATAGTGATTCCTTATCTTTTTGCCTTGTTGGTAAAGCTGATAGAAATACTCACCAAGATACTCACAGCCAGCATCCTTCATATCTTTAGAAAGGCTGCTTATACCTTCTTTTACTGTCCCTTCTGATTCTTTTGTTGACTCCTTACGATTGCTCAGAAAACCGCGACGTTGATTTAAATGGTATAAAGCACGACCGAGAATAAATCGCTGAGTAATATCACTCAAATCAAGTTTCTGAGTTAAGCATATATATCTAAACTTATATGGATTAATCTGAGCTTTATCTTCTGTTCGTTGCCACTCCATAAACGCATCATCAAGGGGATATGCTTTCGTTAATCGCCACTGATGAAGTTGCTCATGTTTAAGCCTAGGACACAAGTCATTATCCGACAATATGGTTAGTAATCTTATCTTTCTAATTTTTCTTCGCCAATAATGTTTCCTAACAGAACGATGATCTGTACGTTCTGCGGCCCTTGAAAACTCTATACCTTTCTCAATTTTAACGCCTTCTGAAAAAATATTAGAACCTTTGGCAACAAGGTGATATTGATTCTCATCCTTATCAACAATAGCCCATCCAAGGCTATTCGTTCCTGTATCAATACCTAGTATTCTTTCCATAATAGTAATATTTCGTTAATTTTTGCGGTAAAAGTACGAAAATATTTTGAAATAACAAAGGTTTTTCATATTTTTGCACACGTAAGATTCCTACATCTTATCACAATAAGGCCATCATGGCCGAAGGGTAAAACCTATGCTCCCGCCTCGGTGGGAGCTTTTTTAATCCCATTTATTATTATAACCTCTCGAATTTGAGGGTGGAGTAGATTATAGAGGTTTTCGTCAAAACCTCTCCGCTCGGCTTTGCCGCTTGGATTTTACAAGAACCTCTCACTCAGATGCTCTGAAACCTGCATAAACACTAGGGATGCGGAGCATGAGAGGTTTGGTCAACCTCTCACTAAACCTCTCAACAACCTCTCATCCGATTTTAACAATTACAAAATTTAACGAAAATTTAGCTGAGAATAATTGTAGAGCGCAGTTTTATTTTGTAATTTTGGATAGAAAAAGCAATCTTTCTTTGTATAAAGGCAGTTCGGGGGATTGGGAAATGTCGCGGGTTACGATTTGGAGACCGTTCTCAATTCCACGTTCTGCATTGAATTGCTTT
>Ga0256405_10003137_pt1 | contig 35189 bp, 32 predicted proteins | sample RumenRJG_02DNA_FD_189096 | JGI IMG/M metagenome (GOLD analysis project Ga0256405, IMG submission 189096) | Bovine rumen microbial communities from Lethbridge, Alberta, Canada - RJG_02 | ecosystem: Host-associated > Mammals > Digestive system > Stomach > Rumen | place: Canada: Alberta...
CATCGTCGATTCAAGGAAAAAGGCAGTGAGTGCCTCGAGCGCGAGCGGCGCGCCGAAGATATCGCCCATGAAGCGGGAATACTCCGACCAGTTCATACCGAAGTGGAACTCCTGCACGATGCCGGTGACGACGCCCATAGAGAAATTGATGACGAACAGCGTGCCGAAAAACTTCACGAGTTTCCGACAAGCCGCCTTCCATGCCGGACGCCGCGTCCGTACATAGCACGTCTCCAAGAGCGCTACGAACACGGAAAGGCCGAGCGTCACGGGGACGAAGAGGAAGTGGTAGACCGTTGTGATGGCAAACTGCCATCGGGACAAGAGCAATGCTTCCATAAGATTCCCTCCCTTTGTGGAAAAAAGATAAAACAGATGAGGCTACCTTTATTATACCTTAATGTGATTTTTGTGACAATAATAGTTTAAAAAGAATTATTCTTGTCATGATATGTCAAATGTAGAATATATCAGGGATGGAAAATTTATTCGCTTTACACCTTGACAATCTATGCGACGGCGATTACACTAAATATATCAAGTTCAATATAATAAACATGCATCTAGAGCATAAAAGCGCAACGACGCGCTGCAATCGCAACAGAGTGTTTTGAGCAGTCTTCCTCGCGAAGGCTGCTTTTTGTTCTATATTTTGCACAGGAGGGATTCATCATGAAAAAGAAAATCGGGCTGATGGGGCTGCCGCTCGGCATCCTCGTGCTCATCGCCATCATGGCGCTGCCGACGCCGCCGGAGCTCTCGACGGCCGGTCATCGCATGCTCGCGATTCTCGTCTTTTCCGTCGTCATCTGGATGACGGAGGCCGTCTCCTATCCAGTCTCGTCCGGCATCATCATGTCGCTCATGGCGTTCCTGCTCGGCACGGCGCCCAACATGAGCAATCCGTCGAAGATGCTCGGCACGTCGGGCGCGCTCAAGATGGCGCTCGCGGGCTTTTCGAGCACGGCGCTCGCGCTCGTCGGCGCGGCGCTCTTCATCGCGGCGGCCATGATGAAGACAGGGCTTGACAAGCGCATCGCGCTCTTCATCCTCTCGAAGATCGGCGCGAAGACGAACCATGTGCTCGCGGGCGTCATCTTCACGGGATTCGTGCTGAGCTTCTTCGTGCCGAGCACGACGGCGCGCGTCTCGTGCATGGTGCCGATCGTCATGGGCATCATCGCCGTGTTCGGCGTGCCGCGGAAGAGCAAGTTCGCCGCTATCATGCTCATCGCGGTTGCGCAGGCGGACAGCATCTGGAACGTCGGCATCAAGACGGCAGCCGCACAGAACATGGTCGCGCTCGGCTTCATCGAGAAACAGCTCGGCACGACCATCAGCTGGCTCGACTGGTTCATCGCGGCCGCGCCGTTCGCCATCATCATGAGCGCTTTGCTCTATTTTGTCCTCTTGAAGCTCATGCCGCCGGAGATGAAGGAGATCGCGGGCGGACGTGAGAAGATCGCGCAGGAGCTCGCGGCGCTCGGCCCGATGAAGTCCGATGAGAAGAAACTGCTCATCATCTCCGTCGTGCTGCTCTTCTTCTGGGCGACGGAGAAAATCGTCCATCCGTTCGATACGTCCTCGACGACCATCGTCGCGGTCACGCTCATGATGATGCCTGGCATCGGCATCATGACGTGGAAAGAAGTGCAGTCGCGCATCAGCTGGGGCACGCTCATGCTCTTCGGCGTCGGCATCAGCCTCGGCTCGGCCATCCTCTCGACGAAGGCGGGCGCGTGGATCGCGCAGGAGATCGTGCAGTATTTCAGCCTCTATGACGCGACGGCCGTTACCATCATCGCCGTGATGGCGCTCTTCCTCATCCTCATCCATCTTGGGTTCGCGAGCGCGACGGCGCTCTCGTCCGCGATGATCCCGATCTGCATCTCCGTGCTGCAGGGCGCGGCGGAGCATACGGCGCTCAATGTCGTCGGCATGGTGATGATTCTCCAGTACACGATCTGCTTCGGCTTCATCCTGCCCGTGAACGCGCCGCAGAACATGATTGCGTACAGCACGGAGACGTTCGAGGTCAAGGATTTCATCAAGACGGGCATTCCGCTGACGGTACTCGCCTATCTCGTGATCCTCCTGCTCACGAATACGTACTGGAAATGGCTCGGCATCATCTCGTGAGATGGGGCCGGATCTGATTCTTCCACTATAAGGAAAGGGGATGGATTATGACACTGCAGCAGCTGCGCTATCTCGTCGCCATCGTGGAGAAAGGCTCGCTCCACCTGGCGGCGCAGCATCTCTACCTCTCGCAGCCGAGTCTCTCGCGTGCTATCGCGGAGCTCGAGAAAGAGATGGGCATCACGATTTTCTCGCGGACGAACCGCGGCATGAAACTCACAGAGGATGGGACGAAATTCCTCGCCTACGCGCGGCAAGTCGTTGAACAGGCGGATCTCCTCGAGCACGCGTACAAGGGCGGCGCGCCGGTGCGCCATGTGTTCGCGGTCTCGGCGCAGCATTACGCGTTCGTCGTGAACGCGTTCGTGTCGCTCGTGCGCGAGTACGAGGCGGATGCCTACGAGTTCTCGCTGCGCGAGTCGCGCACGGGCGAGATCATCGAGGATGTGCGCACGCGGCGCAGCGAGCTCGGCGTGCTCTACTTGAGCCGCTTCAACCAGGAGGTCATGCGCCATATCCTCGCGAAGGCGGAGCTCTCCTTTGTGCCGCTCTTCCGGGCGTCGCCGCACGTCTTCGTGCGCCGGGATAGCCCGCTGGCGGCGAAAGAGCGCGTACGCCTCACAGATCTCCTGCCGTATCCGCGGCTCACATACGAGCAGGGAACGGATAACTCGCTCTACTTTGCCGAGGAGCTCCATCGCATGGAGAATGTGCCGAAGAGCATCATCGTATCGGACCGCGCGACACTCTTCAATCTCATCATCGGGCTCAATGGCTATACCATCTCCTCGGGCATCCTCTCGAGCGACCTGAACGGCACGGAGATCGTCGCGGTGCCGCTCGAGAGCGGCGAATACATGGAGCTCGGCTATATCCAGCCGCAGAACACACCGCTCTCCGCTATGAGCCAGCGCTACCTCGAATTGCTTGAAGCGTACGTAGCGGCTTATCGCGGCGAGGCGTAGACAGCGCAAGATGTATTTTGCATGAGAGAAGAAGGTAGTTATATGAAAGAAAAAAATTCTTGACAGACGCCGATGACTCGGCTATAATAATTCATGTCGCTGAAACAAAGCGACGATGGCCCGGTAGTTTAGTTGGTTAGAATGCCGCCCTGTCACGGCGGAGGTCATGGGTTCAAGTCCCATTCGGGTCGCCATTTGCGGAAATAGCTCAGTGGTAGAGCACCACCTTGCCAAGGTGGGGGTCGCGAGTTCGAGTCTCGTTTTCCGCTCCATATTACGGCGACATAGCCAAGTGGTAAGGCCGAGGACTGCAAATCCTCTATCTTCAGTTCGATTCTGAATGTCGCCTCCAGATGCGGAAATAGCTCAGTGGTAGAGCACCACCTTGCCAAGGTGGGGGTCGCGAGTTCGAGTCTCGTTTTCCGCTCCATTTTTTTGTCATGAAGTCCTGCCTGCGACACATCTGCGGGGACTCTTCATATCGGGATGCAGCGTTGCATCTGGTTGCCGGCGACATAGCCAAGTGGTAAGGCCGAGGACTGCAAATCCTCTATCTTCAGTTCGATTCTGAATGTCGCCTCCAAACGAAGGTTCGCCCGGAAGCAAATGCTTCCGGGCTTTTGTTGTTTTGGGAAGGGAGTGCCTGGTATGGCGAATGAGCCAGGGAAGATCAAGGAGCAGCTCGACAGCGTTTATGAGTATTGTTTTGTGGAGACGGTGCCCTATGCGTTCTTCAAGCCGAATCCCGCGCGTGACATCGCCGTGAATCTGCGGGCGAAGGAGTATCGCTGCCCGGCGTGCGGCAAGGTGACGCGCGTCCCGTACCGCTACCACGGCGATACGTATTTTTCCAAGGGGAAACTCGCGGCGGAGCGACGCACGTATGACAAGTTGGGGCTGGACTTCCCTACGATGGGGCGCATCGTGGCGGGAGAGCCGTTTGTCAATGAGGCGGTCGGCTACTGCGCTGCCTGCGCGAAGGAGCGTCTCGGCGCGTCGGAAGATCCCGCGCAGCGCGCCGTGAATCTCGCGCAGCAGCTGCACCGCGCAGACGCACTGGTGGCCACGGCAGCGCGTCTCGCGATGGAGGAGGCGCTGCGCCGCTGGCTCGCCGCGGCCGACGCGGAGACGCTGCGGCAGTTCGATGTCTCGACGCTCGAGAAGACGCGCGACCTCATCTGCGCCATCATGCTCGATGATACGGCGGGGCCGGAGCAGGCGCTCGCGGACTATCGCGCCGTCGTACGCCATGTGCAGGAGACATGCGCGCAGCTGCTCGCCTCGCTGCCTGAGGTCTTCACGGCCAGCGTCGCGCGCTCGACGCATGCGCCGGAGTCGATGTCCGATAAGGTGTATCATGAGTATACGGTGGCGTTCGCCGCCGCGGACGCGCCGCGCGAGGAGTTCTATTTCCCGCGCCGCGTCGAGAAGCAGCGCCTCTCGATGTTCCTCGAGCAGCCGCGCGTGGCGTCGCTTGCGGAGCTTTTCTCCGAGGTGGGCTTCCATGGCGAGTGGCTGGATCTCTTCACCGCGCGTGTGCGCGAGCTGGCGGACTGACTTTTTGTTGACGCAGAATAGATTGGCTGATAGAATAGAAAGGTATAGTTACGCCACAAAAACTACTACAAAAATAAATTGCATCCAAGCAAAAATCCTACCAGGGGGTGAACACTATTATCGTAACAATCTTAGCGGTAATCATTGCAGTGATTGTCGGCGGTGCCGCCGGCTATATGGCGAGAAAGCGTTCCGCGGAGGCGCAGATCGGCTCGGCGGAGCAGGAGGCCCTCAAAATCGTCTCGGATGCCGAGGCGAAGGGCGAGGCTCGCAAGAAAGAGCTCATGCTCGAGGCGAAAGAGGATATCCATCGTCTGCGCCAGGAGCTCGACCGCGATACGAAAGAGCGCCGGAGTGAGATCTCACGCCAGGAGCGCCGCGTCGTGCAGAAGGAGGAGAACCTCGACCGCAAGCTCGACTCCGTCGAAAAGAAGGAAGAGCAGCTCGCGCGCAAGGAATCCCGCATCGATAAGACGCAGCAGGCCATCGATGAGATGCACGCGAAGCAGAAGACAGAGCTCGAGCGCATCTCCGGCCTCACATCCGATGAGGCAAAGACGATTCTCATGGCTGAGACAGAAGAAGAGCTCAAGCATGAGAAGGCTGTGAAAATCAAGGAGTATGAGCAGCAGACGAAAGATGAGGCGGACAAGAAGGCCCGCGACATCCTCTCCATCGCCATCCAGCGCTGCGCCGCCGACCATGTGGCGGAGACGACGGTCTCTGTCGTCGCGCTGCCGAACGATGAGATGAAGGGGCGCATCATCGGGCGCGAGGGACGCAACATCCGTACGCTCGAGACGCTGACGGGCATTGACCTCATCATCGATGACACGCCGGAGGCGGTCATCCTCTCAGGCTTCGATCCTGTGCGCCGCGAAGTGGCTCGCATCGCACTTGAGAAGCTCATTCAGGATGGGCGCATCCACCCGGCCCGCATCGAGGAAATGGTGGAGAAGGCAAAGCGCGAAGTCGATATGCGCATCAAGGAGGCGGGCGAGCAGGCGACGTTCGATACGGGCGTCCATGGCCTGCATCCGGAGCTCGTGAAGCTCCTCGGGCGCCTGCGCTATCGCACGAGCTATGGGCAGAATGTGCTCGACCACTCCATCGAGGTCTCGCATCTCGCGGGCACGATGGCGGCGGAGCTCGGCTGTGACGTGATGCTCGCGAAGCGCGGCGGTCTGCTGCACGATATCGGCAAGGCCATCGACCATGAGGTCGAGGGCTCCCATACGAGCATCGGCGCGGATCTCGCGCGCAAGTTCCGCGAGTCGAAGGATGTCATCAACTGCATCGCGTCTCATCATGGAGACTGCGAGGCGACCAGCGTTGAGGCAGTGCTTGTCGCCGCTGCCGACGCGGTGTCGGCAGCGCGCCCCGGGGCGCGCCGTGAGAGCCTTGAGTCGTACCTCAAGCGCCTCAAGCGCCTCGAGGAGATCGCCGAGTCGTTCGACGGTGTCGAGCGCTGCTTCGCCATCCAGGCGGGCCGCGAGATCCGCGTGATGGTCAAGCCGGACAAGGTCGATGACGCAGGCGCAGCAGCACTGGCGCATGACATTGTCAAGAAAATCGAAGAAGAGCTCGAATATCCGGGCCAGATCAAGGCGACGATCATTCGCGAGACGCGCGTGGTTGACTACGCAAAATAAAGAAGTCCAGGGGATGCTGCGATATGTGGCGTCCCCTTCGCTATCGAAAGGAGGCGGGAGGTATGTTTCCCTTTCCATTCCGCAGGAAGAAGCGGCAGAAACCAAGCAAAGAAGGCGTGAGCCTTCTCGCGTCCATCCTCGTCTGTTATGAGGAAATCACCAAAGTGAGCTATGAGCCGGAGGACGCGACAATCCGCCTGACATTCTCCATTGAGGAGCCGCTCACGAAGGAGCGCTTCCAGGAAATCGGCAAACTGCTCGCGGAGAGCATCGCTGCCTACCTGGGCCTCAATGGCCTGCGCGCGCGCGTCGTGAACCTGGAGATGGAGTCCACGCCGAAGGTTTCCTTCCTGCATCTGGTGCGCGATGTGGCGACACTCACGCGCGACGAGCTCTCCCTCGTAGCGGATATCCTTTACGACGCGTTCCCGCAGACGTTGCTGCTCGACGAGCGCGATCCGCTCGATCCGAATTTCGAGGTCGAGCAGGAGAACCTGCTCGACCACATGCTCGGTACGATGCGGCAGCAGAGACTGCACGAGAAACTGCTCGGCATCCGCGAGGGCGACCGCGTCGTCGTTTACAATCAATAATTCTAGGGGACTTTTTCATGAAAATCATGTTCGTCGGTGACGTCGTCGGCCGTAACGGCCGTAAGGCGTTCCGTAAATACACACCGCAGCTGCGCGAGGAGAAGGGCATCGATGTCGTCGTCGTGAACGGCGAGAATTCCGCCGCGGGCAAGGGTTTTACGCGCAAGTCACTCGATGAGCTCTATCAGGGAGGCGCGGACATCGTGACCTCCGGCAATCACGTCTGGGACAAAAAGGATGTGCTGGAGTTCATCGATCAGGAGCCGTTCCTCATCCGCCCTGCGAATTATCCCGGCGACGCGCCGGGCAAGGGGTGGTGCTGCTATCCGTTCAAGGCGAAAAACATCGGCGTGATGAATCTCTCGGGGCGTGCCTTCATGCCGCCGCTCGATGATCCGTTCCAGAAGGTCGAGGAGCTCCTGCGCGAGATGGCACGGGAATGCGATCTCATCTTCCTCGATTTTCACGCGGAGACGACATCGGAGAAGATTGCCATGGGCTGGTACCTCGATGGGCGCGTCAACGGCGTCGTGGGGACGCATACGCATGTGCAGACGGCGGATGCCTGCCTGTTGCCGCAGGGGACGGGGTATATCACGGATCTCGGCATGACGGGGCCGCGCTGCTCGGTGCTTGGCGTGGAGACGGAGAAGATTCTCTACCGCTTCCAGACCTGCCGCCCGGTGCGTTTCGAGGTTGCGGACGGGCCGTCCGCTTACGAGGCGGTTATCATGACCATTGACGATGCGGCGAACCGGACGGTCGGCATTGAGCGCGTTCAGATCCTTGAGGATTGGAACGCCTGAGCGGGCAGTAAATTTCCGGTATGGCAGGATTTTTCGGTTTTCTGTAGAAACTATAGCATAATGGCATGTAAAATGTTATGTAGAATTGGCAGAGCGCCGCTTTTACACGACGACGCGCAGGCACCTATGACCGGCGTCAGCGCGTAGCTGTTACGAACACAGAGAAGCTATGGAAAGAGAGGATGTGCCGTTCATGGATATCTTGAAGGTGTCATCAAAATCCAATCCCAACTCCGTTGCAGGTGCCTTAGCAGGCGTCTTGCGGGCGTCCGGCAGTGCCGAGATGCAGGCCGTGGGCGCCGGTGCGCTCAACCAGGCGGTCAAGGCCGTCGCAATTGCGCGCGGCTTCGTCGCGCCGCATGGCATCGATCTGATTTGCATTCCTGCCTTTACAGATATCGAGATCGACGGCGTGCAGCGCACGGCTATGAAGCTCATCGTCGAGCCGCGCTAACGGACGTGAGGAGGAGAAACTGGAATGCCAAGCGATTTGCATACCCATACAACGTTTTCCGATGGCAAGCTCACGCCGGAGGAACTCATCAGCGCTGCCCGGCAGGCAGGGCTCAGCTATCTCGCCATCACGGATCATGATACGGTCGACGGCGTGGCACATCTCTATGAGAATGGTTTCTATCCGGCGAAGGGGGTTCGCATCATTCCCGGTATTGAGTTCTCGGCGCATCACCCGACGCAGGAGATCCATATCCTCGGCTACAATGTAGATATCTATAACAGCGAGCTCACAGACAAGCTCAACGATGTGACGGAGGCGCGCTGGACGCGCTTCAGCGAGATGGTCGCGAAGCTGCAGCAGCTCGGCTACGACATCCGCGAGAAAGATGTGCTTGCCGTGGCCGGTGCAAGCAAGTCCATCAGCCGCTCGCATATTGGACGCGTGCTCGTCAGCAAGGGATATTTCAAGACGGTGCGCGACGCGTTTTCCGAACTCCTTCAGAAGGGACGGCCCGCCTATGTGCCGCACTATCGTTTGGAGGTAGCGGAGATCATCAGCCTCATCCACCAGGCGGGCGGCATGGCAGTGCTCGCGCACCCCAAGCTCATCTGGAATGATGAAATCGTTGAGGACATCTGCCGTAGCGGCATTGACGGGATCGAGGCGTTCTACCCGCAGCATAATCCAGAGGACACGGCGCATTATCTTGCACTCGCGGAGAAATACCAGTTGCTGCCGTCAGGCGGCTCTGATTTCCATGGTTTCCCTACGCGCTATCCGACGGAGCTTGGCATTTTCACCATCGAGGATCGCTATGCCGAGCCGTTTTACCAACCGGAGACGTGAGGAGAGAGATCCCCCTCGTCAGACGCAGTGAGTAAGGAGAGAAATCCCTATGGACGTCATCGCACTCGTCGGGCCGAGCGGTACGGGCAAGAGCCACCGCGCGCTGCTCGTCGCTCACAAGCACCAGGCGGACGCTATCATCGACGACGGCATCCTCATCAAGGATGGCAAGATCGTTGGCGGGCACTCGGCGAAAAAGGAAAAGAGCCGCATCATGGCGGTGCGGCGCGCCATCTTCGTGCTGCCGGGCCACGCGGAGGAGGTGCGCGCGGCCATCGACCGCGTGAAGCCGCACCGCATCCTCGTGCTCGGTACATCGGAGAATATGGTGCACAAGATCACCAAGGCGCTGCACCTGCCCGCCATCGCGCAGATCATTCACATCGAGGACATCGCGACAAAGGCTGAGATGGAAAAGGCGCGCTTCTACCGCCTCAAGCAGGGCAAGCACATCATTCCCGTGCCGACCATCGAGCTCAAGCCGCATTTTTCCGGCTATCTCGTCGATCCCTTGCAGACTTTCTTCAAGCGCTCCCGTACGAAGCGGCGCCGTCTGGGCGAGAAGTCCATCGTGCGGCCGGTGTTCAGTTACTACGGCAAGCTCAGTATCGATGACTCTGTCATCAAGAACATCGTGCGCGCAGCGGTCAGCCGTGAGGAGTCGGTGAGCAAGGTCGGCCATATCCGCGTGCGTCACCGCTACGCGGGGGAGGAAGACCAGGGACTCGACATCGCCTGCGAAATCACGCTCTCCTATGGCGGGCATATCCCAAGTCTCATCGAAAGTGCGCGCGAAAAGGCGAGAAGTGCCGTCGAGTTCATGACGGGCATGGTCGTCCACGAACTCAATATCGTTGTCAAGGCACTTTATGTGAATGGATAAAAAAGAAGGAACCTCTATGAAAGAAGTCAAGGAACCGAAGAAACCGCTGCTTCTCTTCTATGTCATGATGCTGTTCCTCGTGCTGCTCTTCAATGAGATGGCGCGGCCCTATCTCGAGCAGGCGCAGTTCGAGAAGGTGGATTACAGCACGTTCATGGACATGATTGAGGACAAGGACATCGGCCGCGTCGAGATTCAGGAGAATCAGATCCTCTTCACCGACGCAAACGATACGAAGAAGTACCGCACGGGCATCATGAACGATCCGACACTCGCGGATCGGCTGCATGATTCCGGCGCGAAATTCACGCAGGACATCAAGGAACAGACCTCGCCGCTCGTCGATTTCTTTATGACGTGGGTGCTGCCCATCCTCATCTTCTTCGCCATCGGTCAGTATTTCAGCCGCAAGCTCATGGAGAAGGCGGGCGGCGGCGGCAGTTCGCTGATGTTCGGCATGGGCGGCAAACAGGCGAAGATCTACGTGCCGTCGTCGGCGGGCATCCATTTCAAGGATGTCGCGGGCGAGGACGAGGCGAAGGAAAACCTCTCCGAGATCGTCGACTACCTGCACAATCCGCAGAAATATTCCGCCATCGGCGCGCAGATGCCGAAGGGCGTGCTGCTCGTCGGCCCGCCGGGCACAGGCAAGACGATGCTCGCCAAGGCTGTCGCGGGCGAGGCGGATGTGCCGTTCTTCTCCATCGCGGGCTCGGAGTTCGTCGAGATGTTCGTCGGCATGGGCGCTTCGAAGGTTCGCGAGCTCTTCAAGCAGGCGAAGGAAAAAGCGCCGTGCATCGTCTTCATCGATGAGATCGATGCCATCGGCCAGAAGCGCAGCGGCAACCTCATGGGCAACGACGAGCGGGAGCAGACGCTCAACCAGCTCCTCACGGAGATGGACGGCTTCGAGGGCAATAACGGCGTCATCATCCTCGCCGCGACGAACCGCCCGGAGTCTCTCGATCCCGCACTCCTGCGCCCCGGCCGTTTCGACCGGCGCGTACCGGTCGAGCTCCCTGATCTCGCGGGCCGCGAGGCCATCCTCGCCGTGCACGCGCAGAAGATCCAGCTCGAGCCGGGCGTCGACCTCCATACGATCGCCCGCATGGCGGCCGGTGCCTCGGGCGCGGAGCTGGCGAACATCGTCAACGAGGGCGCGCTGCGCGCCGTGCGTGACGGCAGGAGCACCGTGCGCCAGTCGGATCTCGAGGAGAGCGTCGAGGTCGTCATCGCTGGCTATCAGAAGAAGAACGCCATCCTCTCCGACAAGGAGAAGCGCACGGTCGCCTATCACGAAATCGGCCACGCGCTCGTCGCGGCGCTCCAGACGGACAGCGCTCCAGTCCAGAAAATCACCATCATCCCGCGCACGTCGGGCGCGCTCGGCTACACAATGCAGGTTGAGCAGAAGGATAAATACATCCTCACGCGCGAGGAGCTCGAGAACAAGATTGCAACGTTCACGGGCGGTCGCGCGGCCGAGGAGGTCAAGTTCGGCCAGGTCAGCACGGGCGCGGCGAACGACATCGAACAGGCGACGAAGCTCGCGCGCGCGATGATCACGCGCTACGGCATGAGCGAGGAATTCGACATGGTCGCGATGGAGACCGTCAACAACAAATACCTCGGCGGCGACACGAGCCTCACCTGCTCGGCGGCGACGCAGCAGCAGATCGACAAGCGCGTCGTCGAGCTCGTGAAGCGCCAGCACGACCTCGCAAAGAAGCTCCTCGAGGAGCACAGGGACAAACTCGATGAGCTCGCAACCTATCTCTACGAGAAAGAGACCATCACAGGGCAGGAGTTCATGGACATCCTGAAAAGGGAGGAGAAGCCTGCCAAGCCGCTCGCGGCAGATGGCGGAGACGCTGACACTGCGCAGGAAAAAGCAGAGCTGGCACAGCGAGAGAATGTGAAAAGCGATACCGATTTGACAAAAGAAAACTAAATGTTTGAGAGAAGGAAAGCTCTTGCGGCTTGCATGCTGCAAGAGCTTTTTTAGTGGAAAATAAGAAATGTAGGTTTGTCAATGATGTGAGACTGATAAAAGCTATCAAATATGAGGCGTTTCCATAGACAGAATCCATAATATCGCCTTGGATTTTTGGGGCTTTTCTCTGTTGAAATACAAGGGATAACGTTGGTATGTGCTCTGGGATGTACGGTATGGGGGCGATGCGACCGGTCAGTGAGAGATTCTGGCGTACCATCATAACGCTTGTTCCAGTGCATGAGGGAGGCTTTTGAATTTTATGGCGACGACAGACGAACTCGATATCCTTGGCTGAGCGATAGAGGGTGATGGCGTGAATGCGCGTCCCCATTTCATGTGGCAAATAACGCTTCTGATGTGGTATGATAGATATGGCGATCGGGTCTCCTTTTGTAGAAGTTTTTTGCAACCAATATTCTACGGGATTCGGTCGCTTTTGTATATCCCTCCAGTCTCACATCTATTGTAAACCTACACGATGGCAGATCTGATTTTCCAAAAGGGATTGACGCGTCAGAGTGCGTCTGCTATACTAAAAACGAATTGAATAGGCATTATAGGGCTGACGGAATCATGTGGAGACTACCACGTGCACTATAGTGTCAGGAACGGCCGACCGTCTGGGCAGAGAGATTTTGCTCAGGCGGTTTTTGTTTGGGCGGAACCTCTCTTTCGTATGCTGTTTTTCAGCAGAAAGGATGGTTTCATGCGGAATCGTTGGTGTATTGCCCTCGCGGCAGTCGGGATCCATATTTCCATCGGCAGTGTCTATGCTTGGAGCGTGCTCACGCGTCCCATCATGGCGCAGCTCGGTTTCTCGCTCGCCGAGACGACTTGGGCGTTCTCGCTTGCAATCCTGTTCCTCGGTTTCTCAGCGGGCTTCCTCGGCAAGTATGTCGAGAAATACGGTCCCAAGAGGAGCGGGCTCGTCTCCATGTGTTTTTTCGGGGCGGGGATGCTTGGCACGGCGCTCGCGCTTTCCCTCGGCAGTCTGCCGTTGCTCTATCTCTTCTACGGCGTCATCGGCGGTATCGGGCTCGGCGTTGGCTATATCACGCCGGTCTCGACGCTCGTCAAGTATTTTCCGAATCACCGCGGCTTCGCGACTGGACTCGCCATCATGGGGTTCGGCTTCGCGGCGCTCATCGCAGGGCCGCTGATGCAGTATCTCACGGCGCGGTTTGGTCTCGTGGAGAATTTCCTCATCCTTGGCGTCTGCTATATGGTGCTCATCGGCGCGTCGGCGCTCTATCTCAAGGCACCTGTCCAGCCGGCGGGCAAGGGCGCTGTGACGAAGCGCCTGCGCGGCGCGACGGCGGCTGAGGCGATGCGCACCTGGCAGTTCGGCGCGCTCTGGTGGGTGTTTTTCGTCAACATCACTTGCGGTATTGGTCTGCTCGCGGTCGCCTCGCCGATGGCACAGGAGGTCGTCGGCATGGATGCGGCGCAGGCGGCGTCCATGGTCGGCATCATCGGTCTTTTGAACGGCGGCGGCAGGATCCTCTGGTCGACGCTCTCTGACTACCTCGGGCGCGGCTTTACTTACATGCTGTTTTTCGCGCTCGAGATCGGCGCGTTCGCGCTGCTCTCCGGCACGCACGACGCGCTGGTCTTCCAGCTGCTCGTCCTGCTCATCATCAGCTGCTATGGCGGCGGGTTCTCCTGCATGCCTGCGTATCTTTCTGATCTCTTCGGTACGCGCGAGCTCTCCGCCATCCACGGCCGAGTGCTCACGGCCTGGGGCGTCGCCGGCGTCGTCGGCCCGACGCTCGTCTCGCTGCTGCGCGAGCGCACGCAGGGCTATACGACGATCCTGCTCTTTTTCGCTGGCCTTTTCGTCGTGAACTTTGCGGTGGCGACCGTGCTGAAGCTCTATGGCAAGCGTCAGGCAGCGGCAGCGCTGCGGCAGGCATGCGTTTGAAGATCCGATAGGAAGATAGAACGAGGCGGCAAGTCCAAGGCGAAATCTTTCGCATGGGGCTTGCCGCCTCGTTTGTTTTTCTGGCGTATCGGACAGGTGCAACGGTCCGCAAAAGGCGGTGCTTCTTGCGGATACGTCCTGAGCGGAGGGATGAATAAGTGCTTGTTTCCCTCATTCATCGGCGCGTTCGTTCGGTTTTCCGTGTCCATAGACACGAAGCTACATCCACAAACGTCCACTTCGTGGACATTGTGCATCGCCCTTACAGTAAATCCAGCCAATCACGCTGCGCCTGCGGCTTGCGTTCTTGGGGATTTACGTGGCAAAAAGGCACGAACCGAATGGCTCGTGCCTTCCTATAACGCATCCTCACGGATGGAATCTTCGATGGTGGAGACAAGGAGGATCGAACTCCTGACCTCTTGCATGCCATGCAAGCGCTCTCCCAGCTGAGCTATGCCCCCGTCGATGTCCTAACGACAATAGATAGTATAGAGTAACCAATGTATTTTGTCAAGAAAAATTTCGCAAACGCAACGCAAAAACGCAAGTCCCTTTGTCAGCGCGGGTTCCCTCTCGTGCCAGAGCTCGGATGCTGCATGGCGTCAGCACATTTTTTCGCGCCATTCCTTCGGCGTCATGTGGAACATCGCGCGGAAGGCCCGGGAGAAGGTGGAGTAGTCGCGAAAGCCGCAGCCGTAGCAGATGTCCGTGACGGACTCATTGCCAGAGAGCAGATGGCGTGCGGCGAGCAGACGTTTGCTCGTGATGTACTGGTGGATGCTGTAACCTGTTTCCTGTTTGAATTTGCGCATGAGATAGTACTTGCTCAGATAGATTTTGCCGGCGAGCGTGTCGATGGAGAGGTCGGCGTCGAGGTGGTCGTTGATGTAGGTGAGGACGGTTTGGATCTTCTCGTCGTAGGAGGAGGCGTGCAGCTCGCCGAGCTCATGGGCGATCAGCGCGCGGTTGAGCAGGATCATGAACTCGATGAAGAGAATCTCCGCGTAGAGGCCGTTGGCGAAGCCCTCGGCATGCGCTGTGCGCTCGAGCTTCTCCATGTGAAAGAGAAGATCGTGGCTGAGCCCCGTGCCTGCGTGCATGACGCGCGAGGTCTCCCGTGCCCTGTGGAAGCAGGCGGCGAGGTCATCCTGGCCGCGCGTATAGCGCGCGAGAAAGGCGGGCGCGACGTAGATGACGATGCGCTCGTAGGGAGCGCCTGCGTGGAGCACGGGGCGATGGATCTCACCGGCGGAGACGAAGATGATGTCGCGGGCGGCGAGCGGATAGCTGCGGCCCTCGATGATGTATTCCGCGTTGCCGCTGAGGAAAAGGATGATTTTATGGAAATCGTGATAGTGAAAAGGGATGGGCGCGAGGTGCGCGTCTTTCAGCCGGAAAACGCGGAAATCCCGCAGCAGGTAGCCTTTTTTTTCGTAAGTATCCATAGGGCCTCCTTGGTTGGCACTTCTCGCTTCATTATAGGCTGCCTGAGCATTTTTTGCAAATAATACGGCAGGATTATTATTTTTATGGCGTAAAGTGCCTGATATAATGAAGCCATGAAATGAAAGGGAGGCGTCCGATATGATGATGGTGATGAGCTATACGGTGGACGGAAAAGAATATCTGGTGCTGAATGCAAGCGCGGAGGGTAGCTTCCTGCCGGGGATGGCAGGCGTCCGCCTGTTGGCTGACCGTCATCAGGGCGTTGGCGCTGACCGAGTCCTCGTCTTCACGGGAACCAAGGCGGAGCCGTCGTTGCTCGTTTATACGCCGGAGGGCGAGGCGGCAGAGGCGGAGCCCGTGGATTACAAGGTGCTCGTTCGCTACCTCGCGGAGAAACATCTCGCGGCGAGCCCTGCTGAGATTGCGCATGCGTTCGGCGACCGCGCGTTTGTCGAGGCGTTCGAGGGCGGGGAGGTTGCGCGCGTCGAGTTCCGCGTGACAGCTTCCTTTGTCGCGCGCATGCGTGAGGCGGATGAGCGGGCAGAGCGTCTCGTGGGCTGAATGTGCAATAAAACACCCTTCCCGTGTGCTGCGGCATGTGTCGTGGCACGCGGGAAGGGTGTTTTTCGTAGAGGGGCGTGTCTTGGCTGGGCCAAGCCGTTATTCCAGAACCTCTTTGTGTGCGTTGATGATTTCTCCCATGAGCATCTTTCCCACGATATCAGGATGGAGGCCGTCGATGGAGAGGCCGGGATCGAGGTACATCTGGCGCTGGTCGTAGAAATACGGTTCGAGATCGATGTAGTAGGGCTGCGCCTTGATGTAGCCGTTGATGTGGTTGAGCTTGTCATGCCAGAGCGGATCGGTCTCCGTATGGAACGCGTAACGGATGTTCGCCGGATGGATGGGCATGAGTGTGAGGAAAACGGGGCGGATGCCGTTTGCCTCGCAGAGCGCCTTGATGTGTGCGAGATCTTTGATGACGTCGTCGGCCTTGATGCCTGGGTCGCGCAGGCTGTTCGAGCCGGTGAGGATGATGAGGTTCTGCGGCTGCAGCGGCAGGACGTCCTGCTCGAAGCGCGCGAGCGTCATACGGCTCGTGTCGCCGCTGCGGCCGATGTTGACCGCGGGAAAGTCGAGGTATGTTGCATAGCTGTACTCGAGTGCGGAAGGGGGATAGGAGATGGCGCCGCCGCCGTGCGTGATGCTGTCGCCGAAAAGCGCGACGCGGACGTGCGTGCGCTCCGGCATGACGAAGTGCGCCGTATCGGAATAATGGCCGATGGTCTTGCCGTCTGGCCCGAGCGCGCGCACGCGCCAGTAATAGTCGCCCGCATAGGGACGCGCGTATTCGTCATAACAGTTCGCTGCGCTCTGCACCTCCCGGTGCCATGCGCGATGTGGCGAGGGTTCGGCATTATGCTCCGCTTCCGGGGGCTGCGTGAGGAGTTCGACCTCGTAATGCGTGATGCCATGTAGAGGAATCCAGCTGTAAACGGGATAGAGCGGCATTGAGAATCCTGGCATGCGGTCATACTCATTCAGCAAAGGCGCATCGGGCGGCGTGAGCGTCCAGTCAACAGTCATGGGCTCGGCCTTGGAAAATTCTCCGATTGGCTCGAGGTGTAGTCCGAGTGCGCGTACGCGCCAATAAAGCTGTGTGTAGCGCATGTACTTTCTCAGATCCGCCTGCCAGCCGTTTGTGAAGATCTCATGCGTGCTTTCAAGATGCCCGTTCGCAGAAGGTGCTGTGCCACCCTCTGTCTGCGGTGGTTCGGAAAGGAGCTCGACCTCATAGCAGACAGCTCCTGGCACCGTGTGCCAGAGCAGAAACGGCATGGAACTTGCAGGATCGCTCGGCGGATAATGAGAAATCACGACAGGAACGGGCGGCGTCTTGTAATTGGGATTGGCGATCGGCGCAGACGGCGAAGCAAGCGCGCCGAAGAGTCCGATCGGTGTGACTCGGTAGTACATGGGGATAGCACCTGTCGGCACCTCGCAGCTGTTTTCAAACGTCAGGTTACTTGCGAGCAAGTGATACGAGGGCTCGCCCTCGACGCGACCTGTCGTCTTGGAATATGTCTCTACACGGTAATAGCAGGGATAGGGAGATTTCTGCCATGTGAGGCGGAGACGCCCCTGCGTTTCTTCTTGGAATGAGGCGTCGAGCGGCTGATCGCGCAGCCCGAAGGGATCACTTTTTTCGATGGTGAAGATGCTCATGAGGCAGAATCCCAGAATGAGCAAAAGGAAGATGATGAACTTTTTCAATGCTTTCGGCTCCCGCGTATCTTGTGATATAATTAGTATAGCATAAATCCATTGTTTTGAGGGGGATTTCCACATGGAAAAGGAGACAGCGGCATCTGTGGCGCATGGACTCGTCCTCGTCCATACGGGGGATGGAAAGGGAAAGACGACCGCAGCGCTTGGCCTTGCGCTGCGCGCCTGGGGTGACGGCCTGCGCGTGCTCGTGCTGCAGTTCATCAAGAGCGGCGGCAGTTATGGGGAATGCCAGGGGGTTGCGGCGCTCGCAGCCGCGGATGGCCGCATGGAGCTGCGTTCCTGCGGACGCGGGTTCACGCTGCGCGGCAAGACACCGCCTGAGGAGCATCGTCTGGCAGCGAAAGAGGCACTTCAAGAGGCGCGTACGGCCATAACGAGCGGACAGTATGATCTCATTGTGCTCGACGAGATCAACTATGCTGTGAAATTCGGTCTGCTGCGCGTGGACGACGTGCTTTCCCTGCTCGATGTCCGCCCGGCGAGTCTTCATCTCGTCCTCACGGGACGCGATGCCGCGCCGGAGATTATTGCGCGTGCTGACCTCGTGACGGAGATGCGCGCGATCAAGCATCCGTATGAAAAGGGAATCAAGGCGCAGCGCGGCATCGAATTTTAAGGAACCACTGATTAACTCGGCACTCGTCATCGCGCGTCTCTCGGCCTCTCGTCATACTGCAATCCTCAGCACAAAACGCGATGGAGTGTTTTGCCGCTACGCTCCCCGTTTGTCTTCTGGGGAGATATAGCGCATCCGCGCAAATCCGAAGCACTTCATTTCATCAGCGTGTCCTTCATTGCGGGGATTTTGTGCCGATAATTTTGCTGATGGCTTTAATTTTTTATACGGTCCGTTGTAAAATGAACTTGAACAGTTAATCAAAAAAATAAACTTCATAGTGACGCTTCATGCTAGAATGGCTCTGTAATAAATCACCAACGAAGGAGCAATCACTATGACTTGGTAAGATGAAAGCAAAGATCGGAGCAGAGCCAGGGGAAAGGGTGGTAGTGATGAAGAAGATCTCACGGCGGCAGTTCTTGCAGCTTTGCGCTGGCATGGCGCTGCTGGGCGGGGGCGGCTGGGCGTTTTCGCGCGGTCTCGTCCTGCCAGAGGTGCGGGATAAGGCGGCGGTGCTCGGCGGGGACAAGGTCCAGGCGCTGCGGCAGGTGGCGGCGAGCGACAATGCCACGGCGCGGACGATCATGTGGCAGTCGCCCGTGCAGCTCACCGCGCCGATGGTGGAGCTCTCGGGCGGTGCAGGGGACGGTAAGACCTTCCCCGCCCAGGAGGAGTCCTTCACGGATGACGGCGTGTCGTCGTATCTCTACACGGCGCAGGTCACGGGGCTGACGGCCGGCAGTACGCAGCAGTATCGTGTGTCCGCGGGCGGCGAGGCGGGCGATTGGCACGCGCTTCAGACGGACGGCGGTGGGGCGTTTACCGCGCTCGTCTTCCCCGACTCTCAGTCGAACGATTACTCGGATTGGCGTCACCTGGCGCAGGACGCGGCGGCGCGCGTGCCGGAGGCGGCGTTTTTCATAAACATGGGCGACCTCGTCGACAACGGGGAGGATCATGGGCAGTGGCGCGCTTGGTTTGAGGCGGTGGACGGCATCGCCGACCGCATCCCCGTGGCGCCGCTGCTCGGCAACCACGAGACGTACAACCAGGCGTGGAAGGTGCGGGAGCCCTTGGCGTACCTGCGCTATTTCGCCGTGCCGGGGAACGGGAGTGCGGAGGACGACCGCCGCTACTATTCCTTCGACTACGGGCCCGTGCATTTCCTCGTGCTCGACACGCAGCACGAGGAGGAGAAGGAGTGGCATCCAGAGATCCTCGCGCGCCAGCAGGCGTGGTTCCGCGACGATGTACGGAAGTCGCAGAAGCCCTGGAACGTCGTGCTCATGCACAAGGACCCCCTGCAGTACCGCATCGGCAGCCGGCCGGAGCGGCAGGAGGGATTCTCCGATGAGGGGAAAGCGTGGATGCCGCTCTTCGATGAGGCAGGCATCGACCTCGTGCTCTCCGCGCATCTCCATACGTACCGCAACCGCGGCCACATCAAGGATTTTCGCCGCGACGAGAAGGGCCCGCTCTACATCCTGACGGGCGTGGCGGGCAACGTGCGCTATCCGGGGCTCTGGGTGGATCACGCGCTCGATACGTATGTCGCGCCGCAGCCGGAGACGGACAACTACCTCACGCTCACGGCGGACTCCGCTGTGCTCTCCGTGCGCTGCTTCCTGCCGGACGGCACGCAGATCGATGAGGCGACGCTGCGGAAATGAACGCGGCAAGCCGCGAAAGAGAAGCCGGTTCATATAAAGGAATTTGAGGAGCTGGCCACTTGGCTCTCCTTGTCCTGCACGAAAACCGCTGCCTCCTCTTTGCTCAGGATTTCATGGAATACCATCGGCCCTATCATGAGCAGGATGCGGGCTGAACTTGATGCAAATCCAGCCGCACGCTTCGTGGAACTTGTCCGCATCGTTTACATGGCCTACGGATTTCGTAATATGGACAACATGATCGATATGATGATGCTCCGCTGCTCCGACATTGATGTAAGGTTGCCATGGGATTATGAAGCTGCTTAGCAGGCTGGGAATTTCTCCACACAAACTGATGATGCCTCTCATATTGACACAGCGTTGGTACAGTTGGATGATGGTGGTTTCCAACGAATCGACATGTTGATTTCGCGCCGGAACTGTGCTTCTCATAGCCGAGAAATCTTGCCAGTTCCGCTTTGAGGACGGCATGGATGCTTTCTTCAATTGATTTTACACTATCGCGGTTTGAGTGGCACAATTACCGCCACAAGGATTTCACGCTATTCCATCCGAAGTACCGTCCGACGGATAACACCATTACATTCTTCCCCTCGACGGACTTCGAGGACGCCATCCGCAATGCCATCTCGATTAGCGGCGACAGTGATACCATCGCCGCCATCGTTGGCAGCCTCTCTGAGGCCTGCTACGGCATCCCCGAGGGCCTGCGCGAAGCCGCTGTGCAGCCCTCGACGCGCCATTGCAGGTCATTGTGACGGCCTTTGAGACAGCCTTCCAAGCTTCTTTCCATGCAGTTTTCATGCAGGTTCTGTAGAATAAAATAAAATTTTATTCTATTTAGATGCATGGAAACGGAGATGATCATGATGAAAAAATGGATTCCTTCACTGGCTGCTGGTGCTGTTCTGACGATGAGCGCGGCAGTCTGCTCTGCAGCTGTCCCGTCATCGGCACTCGTCGCTGGCGGCATTGAATACGGAGCTTCTGAGGACTACGTCCGGCAGGTGTACGGCGCGCCGACAGAGGTGGAGACGAAGCACCATACGATGTGGAATGGCGAGGTAACGGAATACGAGTACGGCGATTCCTTCGAGCTGAAGTTTGTCGACGGTTACGCACGCCACGTCGAGATCTCCCGCCACAATGGCATCAAGACTGCCGCAAACATCGAAGTCGGCTCCACCCTTGACGCCGTCAAGGCAGCCTACGGTGAACCCGACAAGATCCGCGGGGACAAGTACATCTACTACTGCGATGAAGACCAGAGCATCGGGCTCGTCTTTGAGATTGAGAATAGCCGGGTTGACGAGATCGAGATGGGCTATCTGGGCTAATTGCCTTTCCAGTGACAGTGCTTGCAGGTATAGATGGCTTATGCTACCATCAGACATAGAAAGGTCGGCGGGTCAAAGCACCGTACCCTTTCCATTTTGAGTTGGGAATACGGTTCTTCAACGTCAGGCTAACCGAATATCTACTTCAGGATTGTTGCTACAAGTGTAGCGAAAGCTATTAGCAAGGACCGTGTCTCGATAAAAACAGAGGGCCCGAAAAGTCCAGTACCAGACTTTTCGGGCCCTCTGTTTCGAATGGCGACGAGTCCGCCGCATGCCGAAGTCAACTCTACGGGGAGTTGCGGCTGGTGCTGGCGGAAGGACGGATTGGCAAAGTTCGCTTTGCTGATGGCGGCAAGGAAGTTTATTGGAAGTCGGCATTCCCTTTCCGAGAGGGAGATATTCTTAAGGAACCGCTGATTAAATGAGGTGCTCCGGATTTGCGCGGATGCGCTGTATCTCCCTAGGAGACAAACCGGAAGCGTAGCGGGCTACGCTGAGGATTTGTCAACGACGGGAGGACAGTGCAGACGTGTGAAGACGGAGTGCCGAATTAATCAGCGGTTCCTTAATCTCCGCGACATTGAGCAGGGATTGGAGCAGATGAAGCGACTGCCTTCATAGGATGTCAAGGTTTAGCTGATATCCTCAGAGAAGCCTGGGTTTACAGGCATTGTGCTAAATGTAATGCAAGGGTGCAATGTTTACGGATCGATTACCTTTGACGATTCGGGCTTTTCTTTTCGCGCTCGAGGACGCGCGCGAGGATGTCCGCGAGCGGCGCCGCGCAGAGGTCGAGCTTGTCCTGCATGGGCGGCTCCGGCGGGTTCTCGAGCGGCTTTGCGAGGAGGTGCGCGGCCGGGTTCGCGGGATTCGTCGTGATGTGGAGCAGGTGGTTCTGTCCCGGCTGGCGGATCGAGAGGACGATGGTCTGCTTGTTCGGCTGCGTGATTTTATCAATGCGCCCGCCGACGAGGGCGCGGCTGAGTTCTTTGACAAGTGCGTGCATGGAGAAACCGTCAAGGCTCATGTTGGATTCCTCTTTTTTTGTAGATTCGTTTGGAGATTCTTGCAAGGGCTTGCGTGGCAGAAAGAAGCCGCTGCATGAATCGGAAGCTCGGAATCTGTCTGATTTTTGTAGAAAAGTATAGCATTGCACCGGGGGGCGGTCAAATTGCTTGCATGAAGGAGAGAAAACAAGTAAAATGGAAAAGATAAAGGGAAAAGGCTTCCTTTGGAAGTATTTCCCGTAGGAGGGACAAGTATGGAATTTACGAAATGGCAGGGGTGCGGCAATGACTTCGTGCTCATCGATTGCCGGGAGCGGGAGCTCGATGACTACGGCGCATTTGCGAAAAAGGTCTGTGACCGCCACTTCGGCATCGGTGCGGACGGCGTGCTCGTCGTGCTCGATTCTGACCAGGCGGACTACCGCATGCGCATTTTCAATACAGACGGCAGCGAGGCGGAGATGTGCGGCAATGGCATTCGCTGCTTCGCACGGTATCTGCGCGACCACGGCGCGACGGATCGGGACAAGTTCACGGTCGAGACGGGCGCGGGCATCCTCGTGCCGGAGATCGTGCGGCAGGATGGCGCGATCACGGGCGTGCGCGTCGATATGGGTGAGCCGGTGCTCGCGGCGGATGAGGTGCCTGTCACAGGCTACGGCAGCGGCCACGCCGTCGATGTGCCCGTCGAGGTCGCGGGGAGCGTCTGGCGCATGACGGCTGTCTCGATGGGCAATCCGCACTGCGTCGTCTTCGTCGACGACGTCGCCTCGGTTCCCATTGAACGCATCGGCCATCTCTTCGAGACGCAGGCGCGTTTCCCGAAGAAGACGAATACGGAGTTCGTGCAGGTGCTTGACCGCACGCATCTCCGCATGCGCGTCTGGGAGCGCGGCGCGGCTATCACGCTCGCCTGTGGCACGGGCTCCTGTGCGACGCTCGTTGCGGCGGTGCTCACGGGTCGCTCCGAGCGCGCGGCGGATATCATCCTCGACGGCGGTACGCTGCACAACGAGTGGGCGGCGGACAACCACCTCTACATGACAGGCCCCGCGGTGGAGGTCTTCTCCGGAACGGTCGAGGTGTGAGGCATGGGAGTGCTCAGGAGCATGACGGGCTACGGCGAGGCCGTAACGGAAAATGAGAGCTTCAAGGTCAAGGCGGCGGCCAAGGCGGTCAACCAGCGCTACCTCGACATCACGCTGCACGCGCCGGTGCAGCTCGCACCGCTCGAGGTGAAGCTGCGCCAGGCGGTGAAGGCGCGCGTCGCCCGCGGGAAGCTCGACCTCTTCCTCACGCTGACGGACAAACGCGAGGGCAGCACCAGCGTGCGCTGCAACCGGCAGCTCGCCAGCGCCTATCAGCAGGCGCTCAACGAGCTCAGCGACTACCTGCATGTCGCGCGCCCCGATGATGTGCAGGAGATTGCGGCCTATCCGGATGTCCTGCAGGTGGAGGCGGACGCCTCGCTCACGGGATGCGAGCCTGTGCTCATGGAGGCCGTCGCGGGCGCGCTCCGCGGACTCGATGAGATGCGCTGCCGGGAGGGCGAGGCGCTCGCGGCGGATTTTCGCGAGCGCCTCACGGTGCTCACGGCGCTCAGGGAGCAGCTCGAGCAGCTTGCGCCTGAGATCGTCGCGGCGTATCGCGCGCGTCTCGAGCAGATGCTCGGCGAGCTCCTCGCGGCGCAAGATATCGATGAGAGCCGCATCATCCAGGAGACGGCGCTCTACGCGGACAAGGTGAACTACACGGAGGAGACGGTGCGGCTCGGCAGCCATTTCGCGCAGTTTAGCAGCATCATCGAGACGGCGGACGGCCCCGTCGGGCGGAAACTCGATTTCCTCATCCAGGAGATGAACCGCGAGGCGAATACCATCGGCTCCAAATGCAACAGCGCCAAAGCGGCGCAGCTCGTCGTCGATCTCAAGAGCGAGATTGAGAAGCTGCGCGAGCAGGTGCAGAACATCGAGTAGGGAGGCTGCTATGGATATCAAACTCATCAATATCGGTTTCGGGAATATCGTATCCGCCAACCGCATCATCGCGATCGTGAGCCCGGAGTCCGCGCCCATCAAGCGCATCATCCAGGAGGCGCGCGATGCGCAGCGGCTCATCGACGCGACGTACGGCAGGCGCACGCGCGCCGTCGTCGTCACGGACAGCGACCACGTCATCCTCTCGGCGGTTCAGCCGGAAACAGTGGCGCACCGCATTGTTGACAGCGATGACGATGTGGAGGAGATCAAAGAGACGGCAGAGGAAGATCAGGAGGAGATCGAATGAGAAAGGGACTGCTGATGGTCGTGTCTGGCCCGTCCGGTACGGGGAAAGGCACGGTATGCAGCGAGCTTTTGCGGGAGACGCCGGAGCTTGCTTACTCCATCTCCGCGACGACACGAGCGCCGCGCGAGGGAGAGGTCGACGGCAAGAATTATTATTTCCTGACGAAGGAACGGTTCGAGCAGCTCATCGCCGAGGGCGGGTTCCTCGAGTACGCGAACGTCTACGGTAACTACTATGGTACGCCACTCGTCAAGATTGAGGAGCGGCGCGCCGCGGGGCAGGACATCCTGCTCGAGATCGATATCCAGGGCGCGCTGAACGTCATGGAGAAATGCCCGGACGGACTGTTCGTCTTCTTGCTGCCGCCCTCCATCGAGGAGCTCGAGCGGCGGCTGCGCGGCCGCGGCTCGGAGACAGCGGAGAGCCTCGCGCGCCGCATGGGCAGCGCGCGCAAGGAGATCGCCATCGGCAGGCGCTATCAGTACGTTGTCGTGAACGACACCGTCGAGCGCGCCGTTGCTACCATCAAGGAAATCATCACGGCGGAGCACTGCCGTGTCGATCGGAATCAACATCTTTTTGAGGAGCTGGAGAAAGAATGAAGAAACAGAATCAGGTCATGAGCATGGTCAATCCGTCGACGGATTATCTGATGACGAAGGTCGACAGCCGCTATGGTCTTGTCGTCTGCGGCGCCAAGCGCGCGCGGCAGCTCTTGGATGGCGCGGAGCCGCAGGCAGAGCTCCAGTCGACGAAGAATGTCACGAACGCGCTCGAGGAGATCGCCGAGGGCAAGATCAACTACGTCATCAAGAAAGAGCAGTAAGCCATGTCGGTCTGGGAAGGGAAGCACCTCGTGCTCGGTGTCACGGGCGGCATCGCCGCCTACAAGGCCGTGGAGATCGTGAGCCGCCTGAGGAAGGCGGGCGCGCAGGTTCATGTCATCATGACGCGCGGCGCGCAGAACTTCGTCACGGAGTTCACGTTCCGCGAGATGAGCGGCGCGCCTGTCGTCACGGATATGTGGGCGAAGGTCACGCATCATCAGGTGGAGCATGTCGCGCTCGCGCGCCTCGCGGATCTCGTGCTCGTCGCGCCCGCGACGGCGAACTTCCTCGCGAAGGCATCGTACGGCATGGCGGATGATATGCTCACGACGACGTTGCTCGCGACGCGCGCCCCCGTGTTCCTCGCGCCCGCGATGAACACGGCGATGTATGAGCATCCCGCGACGCAGGAGAATCTCGCGCGGCTGCGCGCGCGCGGCGTCCATATCATCGAGCCCGCGAGCGGCAAGCTCGCCTGCGGGACGAGCGGGCGGGGGCGTCTGCCGGAACCTGCGGATATCGTGGCGACGCTCACGTCGTTCCTCTCCGGCGTGTCGGCTGTAAAGGATCTCGCGGGCAGGAACATTCTCGTGACGGCAGGCGGCACGAGGGAGCCGCTCGATCCCGTGCGCTATCTCGGCAACCGTTCGACGGGCAAGATGGGCTTTGCCGTTGCGGCGGCCGCGCAGGCGCGCGGCGCTCATGTCACGCTCGTCGCGGGGCCGGGCAGCCTGCCTGTGCCGGAGGGCGTCGACTGCATCCGCGTCGAGACGGCGCTCGAGATGCGCGAGGCCGTGCTCCGCGTCTTCGATGCGGCTGATGCCGTCATCAAGGCGGCGGCCGTCGCTGACTACCGGCCCAAGGAACGCGCCGGGCAGAAGATCAAGAAGCAGGAGGGCAGCCTCACGCTGGAGCTCGTGCGCAACCCAGATATCCTCAGGGAGCTCGGGGAGAAAAAGACGCATCAGCTGCTCGTCGGCTTCGCGGCGGAGACGGAGCATGTGCTCGACTACGCGCGCGGCAAGCTCGAGAAGAAGAATCTCGATTTCATCGTCGCCAATGATGTGAGCCGCAAGGACGCGGGGTTCTCCGCGGACACGAATTGCGTGACCATCCTTGCGCGCGACGGCGTCTGCACGGAGCATCCGCTTATGAGCAAGCGCCAGCTCGCGGACGTGATTCTCGACCACGTCGTGGCGGCGCTCGGGAGATGACTATGGGGGCGCGCTTCCTGTTTTCCCTGCTTGTCCTGCTCGCTCAGATTCCGACGGCGCTTGCGGCGCCTTTTGTCACACCGGCCTGGCGTCTCGACGCCGTTACTGGTGTGGATGCGTTGCCGGGCAACTTCCGCGTCCTGCCCGCGCTCGCAGTCTCGGGGAGTGGCCAGCCGACGCTGGAGGGGATGCGTCCGCTCGCGGCGCGCCTGCGCGCGGTTGCGGGAAATCGCCGCATCTACATCATCGATCTGCGGCAGGAGAGCCACGGCTATCTGCTCACTGCGGCAGGGCAGGCGTATGCCGTGAGCTGGCACACAGCGATGAATGCCGCGAACCGCGGCCGCGACGCGGCTGCCGTACAGCAGGACGAGCAGCAGCGGCTCGCCGCAGCTGTCTCCACCGAGGTCATGGCTTCGCCGATGGGGCGCTTCGATCTCGCCTCTGGCATGCGGCCCGTCACCTTCCGCGCCGCGGCCTATGAGACGGAGGCGCAGGCCGCGGCTGCGGCGGGACTCATCCCCGTGCGCATTGCAGCAACGGATATGCGTTGGCCGGAGCCGTCAGCCATCGACGCCTTCCTCGCAGCTTATGACGCCCTGCCGCCGGATGCCTGGCTTCATTTTCACTGCCAGGCGGGCATGGGGCGCACGACGACGTTCCTCGTGCTGACAGAGCTGCTGCGCCATCCCGAGGTAGCGCTTTCTGATGCGCTGTCGCACCAGCTGGCGGCGGGCGGGGCGGATCTGCGTCTGCGCCCAGAAATCATGACGGGGCTATCGCTCTTCGCGCAGTACGCGCGGGAGCGGCGGGCGGGCGCACCGCGCTGGTCGGAGTGGCTCGCGCGGCATGATGGATAAAGATGAATGCCGTTCATTTTACACTTGACGTCTGTGGCAATATCCACTATACTATAGGCAACAAAGCTGAATATGAACTCATCCAGAGCAGTGGAGGGACTGGCCCTATGAAGCTGCGGCAACCCTTGCGAAAGCAAAACGGTGCCAATTCCGTTAGGTTCTACCTATAAGATGAGAGTGGAAAGATAAGCTCTCTTTTTATAGAGGGCTTTTTCTTATGGCACGGCTGATAATGGAGACGGAATGTTCGGCTGAGGTCGGTTTCATTTGTTGGAAGTGACAGTGTGAAGAAGTCGCGCGACGGCTCGTTCAGGGGCAGTGCGCACGGCAGCTGGTTGCTTCTAGAAGAGGCGGCGCGCGTAAATTGCGCGTGCTGTTGACAAGGAGGAATACCATGAGCAAGAAACGTATGTACTTTACCTCGGAATCGGTGACCGAGGGCCATCCGGATAAGATGGCGGATCAGATCTCCGATGCGATCCTCGACGCGATCCTCGCCCAGGATCCTGAGGGGCGCGTCGCTTGCGAGACGCTCGTGACGACGGGACAGGTCCACGTCGTCGGCGAGATCTCGACGAAGTGCTATGTCGATATCCCGCACATCATCCGCAAGACGGTCAAGGACATCGGCTATACGCGCGCGAAATACGGCTTTGATGCGGAGACGTGCGGCATTCTCGTCTCGCTTGACGAGCAGTCGCCGGACATCGCGCAGGGCGTCAACCAGGCGCTCGAGGCGCGCGAGGGCGAGATGGACGCGGCGGACGCCATCGGTGCGGGTGATCAGGGCATGATGTTCGGCTATGCGACGAACGAGACGCCGGAGTATATGCCGCTGCCGATCGCGCTCGCGCATCGCCTGGCCCGCCGTCTCGCAGAGGTTCGCAAGAACGGCACGCTGCCGTATCTGCGCCCGGATGGCAAGACGCAGGTCACGATCCTCTATGAGGACGGCAAGCCGGTCGCTGTCGATACCATCGTCATCTCCACGCAGCACGATGAGGATGTAGCGCTTGCGACCATCCGCAAGGATCTCATCGAGCAGGTCATCAAGGCTGTTGTGCCCGCCGACCTCCTCTCGGACAAGACGCGCATCTTCGTCAATCCGACGGGCAAGTTCGTCATCGGCGGCCCGCAGGGCGACTCCGGCCTCACGGGCCGCAAGATCATCGTCGATACCTACGGTGGCTGGGCGCGCCACGGCGGCGGCGCGTTCTCCGGCAAGGATCCCACAAAGGTCGATCGCAGCGCGGCTTATGCCGCGCGCTATGTCGCGAAGAACATCGTCGCGGCGGGACTCGCGGATCGCTGTGAGATCCAGCTCGCCTATGCCATCGGCGTGGCATATCCTGTCTCCGTCATGGTCGACACGTTCGGCACGAACAAGGTGCCGGAGGAGACCATCGAGGCGCTCGCGAAGAAGCATTTCGACCTGCGTCCGGCCGGCATCATCAAGATGCTCGACCTGCGCCGCCCCATCTACAAGCAGACAGCGGCCTACGGCCACTTCGGCCGCACGGATGTCGATCTGCCTTGGGAGCATACGGACAAGGCGGACGTCCTGAGAAAAGAGGCAGGGCTCTGAGCCAGCTGCGAAATAAGAGAACCGCATGAGTAAATGAAGAACCCCTCCTTCCGGTTTGCGCCGGAGGGAGGGGTTCTATATGATTACTATGTAAATCCCCAAGAGCGCAAGCCGCAGGCGCAGCGCGATTGGCTGGATTTACTGCAAGGACGGGCGCACAATGTCCACAAAGTGGACGTTTGTGCGTTGAGTTTGCTATATGGGCGAGGGATGCGGGGAGAGGATGCGCCTGCATGTTTCAGATCGTACCTCATTGCTCGTGCAGCCGGTAGTCCTTGTCAGAGTCGATGATCAGGATCATGATGTCTGCGTATTTCGGATCGAGCTGTTGGCCGCTGGCTTTCGCGATTTCCTTGCGCACGACATCCTGTGGAAGGATGTCGCGGTAGCTGCGTTTGGAGGTCATGGCATCGTAGGTGTCAGCGACAGCGATGATGCGCGCGTAGACAGGAATGGTATCGCCCTTGATGCCGTCGGGATAACCGGTGCCGTCGTAGCGCTCATGATGCCAGCGCGCGCCGATCTTGAGCTCTGGGAATTCGGCGACATAGTTGAGGATGTTGTAGCCGATGATGGTGTGCTGCTTGATGATCGTGTACTCTTCATCTGTGAGGCGCGACGTCTTGCGCAGGATGGCCTCTGGGATGCCGATTTTGCCGATGTCATGCAGAAGCCCCATGTAGTAGATGCGTTTTTGCTCCTCATCGCTCCAGCCGAGCCGGTAGGCGAGGAACTTCGCGTAGGTGGCGACACGCTGCGAATGGCCGCGCGTATAGCGATCCTTCGCATCGACGGTCTTCGCGAGTGCCATGATGGTCTCCTCGTAGAGCCGCTGGCTGGAGGCCAGGCGATCCTCCGCGAGCTGCGTCTGACGGCGAACCTCTGACGTGAGATTCTGGTTCAGGTACTCCAGCTCGAGTACCTGCTCGACCTTCTTGACGACGACGATGGGGATGAACGGCTTGCGGATGGTATCGAAAGCCCCCGCCATCGCGCTGGCAGCCTCTGTTTTCTGACTGTGATCCGCCGTCGTGATGATGACGGGGAGATTCTTGTACTGCGCCTGCTCGTGGACAGCCCGCAGGAGGTCGAATCCTGTCATGTCGGGCAGTTTGTCAGCCGTTATCAGGAGATCGACGGGGTGCTGCGCGAGGATGTCGAGTACCTGCTGCCCCTTGAGGACACTGATGACGTTGACTTTTTGGCCGAGGTAGAGTTGCAGCTGTTGGCTGTCTGCCGGATTGCCATCAGCGACCAAGAGTTTCATCTGTTTTCGTTGTATGTAATCCATGAATGGTATTCCTCCGGAAAGGGGTTGCGGAACATCATCGGCAGAAGTTATGAAAAACAAATGCGACTGGTGTCCTGTAGTTTAATCATTTTATTATATCATGAGATGAAAAAGCGGGACAAGGGGGCGCTTCGTTTTTTGGGAAAATTTTCATAGAAGGGGCGTATACTGGAAAAATGATAAAATGAAGAGAACAGAGTCATGCATCTGCGCGGGACAAAACCTAGCCGCAGTTGCGGATTCTCGTTTGCATCAGCAGTTCTGAGGAACCACTGATTAATTCGGCACTCCGTCTTCACGCGTCTGCGCTGTCCTCTCGTCGTCGACAAACCTCAGCGTAGCTTCGGCTACGCCTGCGTTTTGTCTCCTAGAGAGATACAGCGCATCCACGTAAATCCGGAGCACCTCATTAATCAGCGGTTCCCTAAGGAAGCGCTGATTAATGAATGATCGAAGGTCGGTGGTATTCCCCTTGGGGAAAGTGGCATGAAGCGAAGGGATTTTATCAAGCAGATGATGTTGGGAGCAGCAGGCGCTGTGCTGCTGCCGCTCGCGGGGCCGCTTGCCGCCGCGGAGGCAGCCTGGCAGACAGGCGGCGCGGCGGGCGTTCGCGTGAAGGAGACGTATCTTTCGTTCCGCTCGCTCACGAACCGCGAGCAGACGGACGTCATCATCCTGCATCATATCGGCAATACGAATGCCGATGTCTCAGCCGCGACCGTGCATCAATGGCACCTCGCGAACGGCTGGGCCGGCATCGGCTATCATTATCTGATCCGCAAGGACGGCACGATCGAGCGCGGGCGACCGCGCGATACCGTGGGCGCGCATTGTTACGGCGAGAACTGGCACAGCGTCGGCGTGAACATCGTCGGCAATTTCGAGACGAACGAGCCGACGGCGGCGCAGATCGACGCGGCGGAGCGTCTCGTCGCAGTGCTTTGCCGCCTGTATGGCCTGCGGCCGAGCGGCGCGACCATCAAGGGGCATCGCGATTTCAACGCGACGGCCTGCCCGGGGGAGAACCTCTATGCGATGTTGCCGGATGTCATCGCGGGCGTGCAGTCGTATTATATGTAAGGAAGCGCCGAATGTATGGAATCGCTGTACGGTTCAGCGGTTCCGCAAGCTGCGCATGAAGATCTGACAGCAGGGAGGGAAGGACATGAGCTTTCACTATCGCTGGTTCTCGCATGATGAGGAGCTGATGGATGCGCTCGGGAACCGTCGGAGCCGTGCGGTGCTCGACCGGGCGGTTCCGCCGCGCTCGGGCTATACGCGCGGCGAGGTGGTGAGCATGGTCTTTGCGGTGCTCGTGCTCGGCTACGGTATCGCGGTCTTTGTCGTGCCGTTCGTGATGTTCGGCGCCGCGTTCCTGCTCTACGAGATGCACCGCCTGCTGCCCCTCGCGCTCGGCCCTGCGGGCGTACCGCTCGCGCGCGGAGTGCGCGCGTTCAGCCTCGTGACGCTCTTCGGTGCGGTGCTGCTGCTCTTCTTTTGAGCGTCCCATGCCTATCTGCGCGGTGGCCGGCTAAAAATCTGGTGAATCAGCCCAGCGGGCAGCTCTTTGTGAGCTTGCGCGGTGGGCTGATTTCTGTTCCTGGGTAAGTCGTCTGTGAAACAAGGCAGATTCCTCTGCCACTCATGTGCTTTTGTCTTGCGGGGGGGGACAATTATGTTAAGATAAAATGGTAAAAATCAAAATTTTCATTTAGGAATTGCTGATACATTCAGGAGGTTTCCTTTGTGCAGATCAGGAGACGCTCCGTTGTACAGTAATTTTCTACATGAGGAATGGAAGTAGAGAGAGGATGTAGATGTTTATGAGGAGAAAAGGATTGTCCCTCATGGTTGCCGCGGGCCTCTGCCTGGGGGCGGCCTCACTGCTGACGCCCTCCGGGCATGCCGCGGCGGCGACGGTCATGGATGTCTCCAGCGTGACGATCTCTGGCAACCAGCAATGGAGCGAGAGCATGATTCGCCGCATGGTGCCGGTGCTGCGTGAGAGCAAGATCGATGTGGCGGAGCTCTCCAGAGAGCTCCAGCTCGTCAACGACACGAATGCCGCGGAGCTGACGGCAGATTTCGCGCGTCAGCAGGATGGGCGCTATCACCTCACCGTGGCGGTGAAGGAGAACCAGGTGGCGCATGTCGCGGTCAATGTCAACAATGCCGGTGACGACTACACCGGTGACTGGCGTATGAGCACCTCCTATACGAACAGCAATCTGACGGGGCGTGCGGACAACCTCGGTGTCGCCTTCGTCACATCTCCCGGCCACTGGGACGATGTCAAGCAGGCGGCGCTCGTCTACCGCGCGCTGCTCCCACAGGCAGGCGATTCGGCCTACCTCACTTACAGCTATTCCGATGTTGACCTGGGGCAGATCGCGAACTTCGGCGGCCTCGGCATCAGTGCGACGGGCCGCGGGCAGACGGTAGGCGCGCACTATCAGCACAATTTCCAATACACGCAGGCGCGGAAGAATTTCCTCGATTTCGGCATCGACTACAAGCATTACAAGAACGCGCAGGACTACGACTACGCCGGCAGCCGTCTCCTGCATGACGGCGTCGACTTCGAGGTCACGACGGCTTCCGTCTCCTACGCAGACATCCTGCGTCGTCCCTCTGATTTCTTCGCCTGGAGCCTTGGCTATACGGGCAACATCAACGGCAATGAGGACAAGTTCAACGCCTATCGCTACGGCAGCGACAAGCAGTTCAACCTCATCAAGGCCAGCTTCAACTATCAGTATCGTCTGCCCGCGAACTGGATCGTCGGCCTGCGGATGAACGGGCAGTACACGAAGAGCAATGTCGTGACGACGGAACAGATCGGCGCGGGCGGCAGCACGAGCATCCGCGGCTTTAAGGAGCGTGTGGCGAGTGCGGACAAGGGCTACGTCGGCAGCTTCGAGGTCTACACGCCGGAGTTTGCGAAGCACCAGCGCTTTGTGTTCTTCAATGATTTCGGACGGCTCGTCAATAATCACAGCTACAACGGCGAGCTCACGGGGGAAAACCTCGCGAGCTGCGGCCTCGGTTACCTCTATTTCGACAAGGAGAACGGCTGGTTCGGCACGCTGAGCTATGCCAAAATCTACGACGATCTCGACAGCTACCAGAGCCATGCGCATCGCCCGTGGCAGGTCAGCCTGACGAAGCAGTTCTAAGGGGGAAGTGAACATCATGAAATGGAGATTCCATCATAAAGCAAGAAAGGCCTTCCTGACGACGGCCATCTGCCTGGCGCTCTCGCAGAGCGTCTTTGCCATGCCGACAGGCGGCAAGGTCATCGAGGGCGATATCACAGGCATCACGAACGGAACGATTGCGAGCGGCGGCACAATCAATGTCGCAGGCTCCGGTCTCATCGATTGGAACGCGTTCGGCATCGGGGCCGGCGAGACACTGAACTACGCGTTCACGAGCCCCGGCACGCTCATCAACCATGTCACGGGCGCGGACCTGTCGCAGCTCCTCGGCACGCTCAACAGCACGGGGACGGGCAACCTCTGGCTCATCAACCCCAATGGCATCGTAGTCGGTTCCTCCGCGCAGCTCAACGCGGGCTCGCTCGTCCTCTCGACGCTGAATGCAACGGATGAGGCGCTGCAGGGCTTCCTGCATGGAGGCGATCTCACGCTCACAAGCGCAGACGCGGCCAAAGGCATCGAGGTGCAGAGCGGTGCGAAAATCACGGCGGGGAATGCACTGAACCTGGTCGGCGGTCATATCAAGATTGCGGATAACGTCACGGTGAGCGCGTCGGGCGACTCGTTCAATATGTCGGCTGTGGCGGCGAAGCAGGCGGGCTTTGAAGGCGGCAAGACGGAGGATGGCGTCAGCAGCGGTACCGCTGGCGTCGGCAACACGCTGACGCTGGGGAACGTGACCTTCGATATCAAGAGCCCAGAATCGGATGTCTATTTCATCGGGCATGATGTTTCGCTGGATGGTACGAAGCTCAATCTTACATCGAAGGACGCTTCTAAGAGCAGCGCATCTCTCGATGTCATCGCGGCCAATCAGTTCGGTTATGAGCCGATTGCGGGACAGGACGATGAGAATGGCTGGGAAAATTTCGATATAGGCAACACGTTGGATGTGAAGGGCGCGTCGCTCACGGCTGACTACATGCGGCTCACAGGCGGCAAGACCACGGTCGACGGCTCGGCTCTGACGCTCACGAAGACGACAGATACGGTAAAAGAAGGCCACGTCATGCCGTACCTCATGGTCTCGGCACTGAACGGCAAAAGGGTTATCTTTGACGATGTGGCCGGCGACGCAGGAGGTGCGGAAAATACGGCTGGCGCGACGTTGACCGTCAAGGACTCTACGCTCGACTCGCAGGAAAACATCGCTCTGCTGGGCGGTGCCGTCTCCGTGACGAACTCGCAGCTGACGACGGCAGCGGAGAATGATGATAAGGATAACAACATCGATATCAATGCTTATAGCACTGGCGACCACGCAATGCCAAGCAACGCTGTCACGGTGACGGGCGGCAGCCTTGTTTCCGGTGGCGATATCAGCGTCCAGGGCGGCAAGATTACCTTTGACGGCGTAAAGGCTGCGGACGACAAGGGGATTTTCCTTGCGACAGGGAATCGTTTTTCGTTTCCGGAGAATAGCGATGATACCAATATCGAAGAAGCCTCCGATGCGAATGCCATCTTGGTCAAGAATACAAAAATGAGCACGAACGATGCTATGGCTCTCATCGGCGGCAAAGTCGATGTGACGGATGGCTCGAACCTGGCGGCTGGTGATCTGGAAATCGTCGCAGGCAGCAGATACACGAATGAAGGCAATACCATTGCGGGTACAGATGCGACGAATCTTACCGTTAGCGATGCGACGCTTCATGCGAATGAGGACGCAACGCTTGTCGGCGCCAATATCAAACTTGCCAATACAAAACTCGA
>Ga0256405_10003138_pt1 | contig 35180 bp, 26 predicted proteins | sample RumenRJG_02DNA_FD_189096 | JGI IMG/M metagenome (GOLD analysis project Ga0256405, IMG submission 189096) | Bovine rumen microbial communities from Lethbridge, Alberta, Canada - RJG_02 | ecosystem: Host-associated > Mammals > Digestive system > Stomach > Rumen | place: Canada: Alberta...
TGAAGTGAACCCCGAAAGTTAGACAAAAAACTTTCGGGGTTTATTATGCAAAAGAGGAAGAAGCATGGTTATGCAGAATGTCTGAAGTACATGCAAATGCTCAAAGAAGGAACATCCATTCATGCTATCCACATGAAGTATGGCATAAATGAAGGTCGCCTTCATGTATTATGGGATCGCTATCAGTCAGAGGGTCATTCTGGTTTATTTAAGAGAAAGAATATCAGGGCAGATTTTGCATTAAAGAGAAAAATCGTGCTTGATATTGAAGAAAATCACTTAACTTTGCACGCAGCTTCGCTAAAATACGGTGCCAGTTCCCAGCGTATGTCTGTATGGCTGAAAGCCTACCGGGACGGAGGGCTGCTGGCATTAGAGAGGATAAAGAAGCGAGGCAGACCACCAGGAATGGGAAGACCGAGAAAGAATAGCAAGCCGCTTACAGAACTTGAAAGACTTCGTAAGGAAGTGCAGGAACTCAGGACAGAGAATGCCCTGCTAAAAAAAGTGAGAGCCTTAGTCGAGGAAAGGAATGCCCGACTACGCGAGATTGGGCACGGGCCATCGGAGAACTAAGGCGTGAAGGACATCCTCTGCAGTTTATGTTGCATCGGATGAAGATGGCTCGTTCTGTGTTCTATTACCATATGTCACATATGGACGACGGCGATGGATATGATGGAATCAGAGAACGTATAAAGCAGATATATAACAAGAATCACAGGCGCTACGGGTACAGGCGAATTTGTATGGAACTGCGCAATGAAGGTTCAATAATTAATCACAAGACAGTACAGAAGCTGATGAATCAGATGGGACTTAAAGCAATGACCAAGAAACGGCACTATCATTCCTATAAGGGGGAGATAGGCAAGATTGCTCCCAATGTACTGGAACGTGACTTCTGTGCAGACAGACCCAATCAGAAATGGGCTACTGATGTTACCCAGGTATGCATAAATGACAGAAAGCTGTACTTGTCGCCCATATTGGATATGTTTGATGGCGGTATTATATCCTACACAATTTCTGCCAGTCCCAACTTGCAGATGGTCATATCAATGCTTAAGAAGGCCTTTAGGAAGTATCCACGACTAAACGGTCTCACCCTTCACTCAGATCAAGGCTGGCATTATCAGCATGGTATGTACCAGAAGATGCTTAAAGACCATGACATCACACAAAGCATGTCACGTAAAGGTAACTGTCTGGACAATGCAATGATGGAGAATTTCTTTGGGCTGATGAAAAATGAACTCTTATATGCTAACAAGTTTGAAAGTATAGAGGACTTTGAAAGAGCCCTAAGAAAATATATTGATTGGTTTAACAATAAAAGACTAAAATTGAGGTTAAAAGGAATGAGCCCGGTACAATACCGAGCTCACTACTATAAAGAGTTGAATAATTAATGTTTAATTTAGTGTCCAACTTTTCGGGGTCACATCATTATGCATTCTCCTCTTTTTATTGTCCATTTTACTTAGCCCAAGGTATCCACGAACGATAATCGTAACGAGTCGAATAATCATCTGGAGCAATGCGCACTGTCGTGTTAGCATCTTTACCCAAAAGGAACTTGTCAATGAAGGCTTCAACTTCAGGATACTGCACCTCTGGAAGTTGACAATGACCATGACCAGCAACAATGGAATAGCCAATGCGGTCGGCAATGCCAAAGCGCTCCCACACCTTGATGGCTGCGTTGGCAGATACATACATGGATGGGTCGGCAAGCCATTCGTAATCAGGATTGCCCAGCAACAACACGGCACGTGGACAACACATGGCTACGAGCTCGTGACGGTCATGAGGAAGTCTGTTCACTTTTTCTTCGCCGAAGTTCTCTTTCAAACTCTCCTTGAACCAGTTGTAATCTGTCTTGTCAAGGTTTTCCACATTACCCAATGTGCGTGAGACACGCCATGATGCTGCGCCACCGCCACCTGGTTCCTGTGCAATGGTGAGGGCGACACGCTCGTCAAAAGCGCCACAGAAAAGTGCCATCTTACCTGCATAAGAGCAACCTGTCACACCGATATGCTTCATGTCAATCTTGGTCACTTCGGGACCTAATTTCTGCAATCCGTCAAGCAAGCGGCTGAACCCCCAAGCCCATTCGCTATATGCCCCATTTTCCTTCAAATCGGGATAAAGCTTGTCAAAGGCATAGTTGCCTCGTCCACCTCCTGCACCACGCCCCATTTGGGAGTAGCTGTTGACCTGACGCTCGTAGAAGACCATCATGGCTATGTTGCGGTCGGTGAACAACTTGCGTGGCAGAGCGTTGTTGCTGGCACCAATAATAAGAGGATAAGGTGCCGAACCTTCTTTTGGATAGAAGATGGGAGTGGAGAGGGTCAACACCTGTCCGTTTACATGAACATCTACGATAAGGGTGTCGCCCGACATGCGTGCATCAATGTCATCCATCGACACGGTGGGTTTCTTACCTATCTCATAGTGCTGAATCTGGTTGGCGATTTCCGAGCGACGCTGTTGCCACTGCGCCAAGTTCTTTGCCTCCTTTTTGCTACCAGCAAAGACAAATGGATTGGGAAGCGTGGCAACATCTGGCATCTGGTCAGCTGTGCCATATTTGGGTTCTGCAAACTTTGCCCCAGTATTTTCTACTGAAAAGACAAGTGGCATTTGATTCTTCTGTGCCGACATTGGCTGTGAACACACAAGGCCCAATAGGGAGAAGCATCCTCCCATGAGAGGGTAAATTAAAGATTTCCTCATAAGGTAATAGGTTAGAAATTATTTGTTTTTGGTTTGTATATTATATTGATTGTCTATCTATTGATTGGATTGTGTTCAACTAATCCTTATAAAAGTCGATATTCTCCTTCGTCAACAATTCTATGGCCATGTAATGATCACGAGGCAGATTCATTTTGAGCACGCAAGTATTAAACATCGAACGGAAGCAATCTAGTCCCTGCGATTGAGGGTGCTGTGCAATAAGGAAATCCGCAGAGCCATTCTTGATGCACTCCACATTGGCATCAACAGCATCATAGCCCAACAGTGTGACATGGGGATGTCGGGGCATCTCTGTACGCAAGAAGTCTGCAATGATATGGATAGAGGAGTTGAAGCACAAAGCATGCCTTATGTCAGGATTCTCCGTAAAGAAATCACGCATAATCTCCCGCATTCCCTGTTTATCATACACATAAAGGTTCACGTCCATAATCTCAATGTTTGGATTGTGTTCTTCCATATATTTACGGAATCCCACTTCGCGGTTCATCTGCTGACGGCTGGCAACACGCCCTTCTCCCAACACCTTGAAGAGTGCCATCTTGGTGGTTTTCGAGTCAGCTGCAAGCGACATGATACGTCCAGAGAAAGCACCACTCTGCAAGGAGTCCTGGCCATAGAAGATGCGGTGATTGAACTCTGGCCAATTGGAGTCAAGCAAGGCATAAGGTATCTCGCGTTCATCCAATTGAGTTGTAAACTTCGCCATGATGTTATAGTTGAAGATAGGACCAATGATGACCGTATCGGGATTGGACTCCAAAAGGCTCTGACATTCAATCTTAAAGGATTCAGTATTGAAGGGGTCGTATCGGAAAATCTTGAAGGAAATCTTGAAATCATTGAAGCGCCTCACTCCATCTGTAAGTCCATTTTCCACACGCGCCCAATAACTATCAACTTCATGCATAGGCAAAATAGCCGCAAACTGGTGTACACTGTGTGAAGCAAGTGCCGATGCATAATGATTAGGGGTGTAATTTATTTCATCCAATACTTTCTGCACCCGTTCCATGCTGATAGGCGAAACATTGCCGCGTCCATGAATGATGCGGTCAACTGTGCCTACCGACACCCCAGCTCTCTCCGCGATATCCTTAATACGAATCTTGGACGTAATTTCCATAATTCTTTACCTTATCAATACTTTTTGAATCCCGATAGTCCCCCCGACCGATAGAACGACATCGGGAAAACGGTGCAAAGTTAACGCTTTTTAATCATATAAAAATTTATAATGGGACAAAATTTCATCTTACAAAGATTTTTTGCTAAACAAACAACGGTTTTCTCGTAAAAAAGCATTAAATTTGCACGCTAAATGAAAGCAGACCATCATAATAAAGAACAGATTTAACAAAATACTTCAACAATAATATGGCAAAAATCGTAACAATGGGCGAGATTATGCTTCGCCTTTCTCCAGAAGGAAACTACCGTTTTGTTCAAGCAGAAAAATTCAACATCATACCTGGCGGAGGCGAGGCAAACGTAGGCATCAGCCTAGCCAACTTCGGACATGAAAGCGTGTTTGTGAGCAAACTGCCTAAACATGAAATCGGTCAGATTGCAGTCAATGCTCTCCGTAAATTTGGGGTTAACACAGACTTCATTGCCCGTGGCGGCAACCGCATTGGTCTCTATTATGCAGAAACAGGAGCAAGCATGCGTCCTTCGAAAGTCATTTATGACCGTGCCAACTCTTCCATTGCAGAGGCAAAACCGGAGGATTTTGATTTTGACAAGATTTTTAAAGGTGCCGACTGGTTCCATTGGTCAGGCATCACCCCAGCCATCAGCGATGCCTCGGCAGAATGCCTACGGCAGGCTTGCATCGCAGCAAAAAAGCATGGTGTAACTGTATCGTGCGACCTCAATTTCCGCAAGAAACTTTGGACCAGCGAAAAAGCTATTTCCATCATGCGCCCACTCATGCAATATGTGGATGTATGCATCGGCAATGAGGAAGATGCAGAACTCTGCCTTGGTTTCAAACCCGATGCTGATGTAGAAGCTGGTGTAACTGACGCAGCAGGCTATGAAGGCATCTTCAAAGCCATGGCAAAAGAGTTTGGTTTCAAATATGTAGTGTCAACACTTCGTGAAAGTTTCTCTGCCACCCACAACGGTTGGAAAGCCCTCATTTATGATGGCAAGGAATTCTACCAAAGCAAGCGTTACGACATCAACCCCATCATTGACCGTGTTGGTGGTGGCGATTCTTTCTCGGGCGGTCTCATTCACGGCTTGCTCACGAAGCCCACACAAGGAGAGGCGTTGGAGTTTGCTGTGGCAGCATCAGCCTTGAAGCACACAATCCCCGGAGATTTCAATCATGTATCCATCGAAGAAGTAGAAGCACTGGCTGGCGGCAATGCCAATGGTCGTGTACAACGATAAAAAAACAGAAAAGTTGAAGAATTGAAATAATTGGAGTTTCCATGAACAAGCGACAAGCCACTTGACAGACTTCAAATCTTCAATTTTCAATCCTTCAAATCCAAGAATTATGGCAAAATTTGACAAATTGGCAGTGATGGCCAAAATCGGTAAAACAGGCATGGTGCCAGTTTTCTACCACAAAGATGCAGAAGTAGCAAAGAAAGTCATCAAGGCTTGCTACGATGGAGGCGTTCGTGCCTTTGAGTTCACCAACCGTGGCGACTTTGCACATGAAGTGTTTGCCGAGTGCGTGAAGTTTGCAGCCACAGAATGTCCAGAGTTGGCACTTGGTGTCGGTTCTGTTGTGGATGCTCCAACAGCAGCACTATACATACAGTTAGGTGCCTGTTTTATTGTTGGTCCCCTCTTCAACCCAGAGATTGCCCCTGTCTGCAACCGTCGCCTCATCCCCTACTGCCCAGGCTGTGGCTCGGTCAGCGAAGTAGGTGCAGCACAGGAACTCGGTTGTGACCTCACCAAACTCTTTCCTGGCGATGTATATGGACCAGCCATGGTGAAAAACCTCAAGGCTCCTATGCCATGGTCAAAAATCATGGTCACAGGCGGTGTGGCTCCCACAGAGGAAAATCTCACCGCATGGTTCAAGGCTGGTGTCTATTGTGTAGGCATGGGCTCAAAACTGTTCCCAAGCGACAAAGTGAAGGAAGGTGATTGGCAATATGTGACCAACAAGTGCAAGGAAGCACTTTGCTATATTGAAGCGGCTCGAGAATCTCTCCAGAAATAACTAAAAACATTCCATAATAACTAAATTATAAAACAATGGCAATTTCAAATCTTCAGAAAGCGCGCGCGGCTTATCAGCCCAAACTTCCCAAGGCACTTCAAGGACCAGTTAAGGCCGTTGAAGGTGCAGCGACTCAGTCTGTAGGCAATCAGGCTGAAATCAAGGAACTCTTCCCTAACACTTACGGTATGCCTGTAATCACATTCGAAGCGGGCGAACCCGTAGAACTGCCTCCATTCAATGTAGGTATTATCCTTTCTGGCGGCCAGGCTCCTGGCGGCCACAACGTGATTTCCGGTCTTTTCGACGGTGTAAAATCTCTCAATCCTGCCAACAAACTCTATGGTTTTATTTTGGGTCCTGGTGGCCTCGTTGACCATAACTATATGGAAATCACTGCTGACATCATGGACAAGTACCGCAATACGGGTGGTTTCGACATCATCGGTTCAGGCCGCACCAAACTGGAAGAGGTTGACCAGTTTGAGAAAGGCATTCAGATTCTTCGCGAACTGAACATCAAGGCACTTGTCATCATCGGCGGCGACGATTCCAACACAAATGCTTGTGTGCTTGCAGAGTATTATGCAGCCAAGAAGTATGGTGTTCAGGTTATTGGTTGTCCTAAGACTATCGACGGTGACCTGAAGAATGAGCAGATTGAAACATCCTTTGGCTTTGACACTGCCTGCAAGACTTATTCCGAACTGATTGGTAACATTCAGCGCGACTGTAACTCAGCGCGTAAATATTGGCATTTTATCAAGGTGATGGGACGTTCTGCCTCTCATATTGCCCTTGAGTGTGCACTCCAGTGCCAACCAAACATCTGCCTCATCTCTGAAGAAGTGGAGGCTAAAGCCATGTCACTCGACGATGTGGTCACCTACATTGCCAATGCTGTGGCTAAGCGTGCAGAGGAAGGCAACAACTTTGGTACCGTCGTTATCCCGGAAGGTATCATCGAGTTCATTCCAGCCATTAAGAAACTCATTGCCGAACTGAACGACGTGCTCGCACTGCCAGAGGCACAAAGCATCAACAGCGGCAACGAACAGATTGAGTTCGTGAAGCGCCACCTCTCCAAAGAGAACCTTAACGTCTTCAAATCACTTCCATCTGACGTAGCCGCCCAGTTGGCACTCGACCGCGACCCACACGGCAACGTGCAGGTATCACTCATCGAGACTGAGAAGTTGCTCTCGCGCATGGTGGCAGACAAATTGGCCATTTGGAAGCATCAGGGCAAGTATGTAGGCAAGTTCGGAACTCAGCACCACTTCTTCGGCTACGAAGGACGTTGCGCTGCCCCATCTAACTACGATGCGGACTACTGCTACTCACTCGGTTACAATGCATCTCGCCTCATCGCCAATGGCAAGACTGGCTATATGTCAATCATCAAGAATACCACAGCACCTGCTGCCGAGTGGATTGCCGGTGGTGTGCCAATCACCATGATGATGAACCTCGAAAAGCGCAATGGCAAGATGAAGCCTGTCATCCGCAAAGCACTTGTTGAATTGGACGGTGCTCCATTCAAGTATTTTGCTGCACATCGCGACGAGTGGGCAAAGGAAACTGCATACGTTTATCCTGGTCCTATTCAGTACTGGGGACCAACAGAGGTTTGCGACCAGCCTACAAAGACTCTTCAGTTGGAAAAGGCAAAATAAATGCCAACTAAACGCAAGACAACAAAACGCAAGAAGAAAGGCACACGACGAAACCCACTTCGCCGTGTGCCTTCTTATGTCTTATGGATCGCGTTGGGCATTATCGTAGTGGCATACATAGCCTTCTTCTACAACACTTTTGTAGGTCCCTACTCATTCCGATGGAAAGCCCTCTACGGCAATGTAACCTATCCCGATGGGAAAGTGCGCGGATTGGACATCTCTCACTATCAAGGCGACATTGACTGGAACAAACTGCGCAATGCGCAAATACAAAGCACCCCCGTATCGTTCATTTTCGTGAAAGCCACCGAGGGTACAGACATATGGGACGAGAACTTCAACCAAAACTTCCACAACGCCAAAAAGAACGACATCGTACGTGGCGCCTACCACTATTTCAGCCCCTCATCCTCGGGCAAGGCACAAGCCAAGTTCTTCTGCAAGATGGTGCAACTCGAAGAACACGACCTGCCTCCCGTGCTCGACGTAGAGGAAACAGGCGGTCACAGCACCGCACAATTGCAACGAGAAGTGCTCAGTTGGATGAACATAGTGGAAAAACATTACGGGGTCACCCCCATTCTCTATACAGGTTACAAGTTCCGCACCTCCTACCTCAACACACCCGAGTTTGACCGTTACCCCTACTGGATAGCCCACTATTATGTTGATTCGCTCGAATACAAGGGTGAATGGGCATTCTGGCAACATACTGATGTAGGCAAGGTTGACGGCATCAAAGGCGACGTCGACATCAATGTGTTCAGGGGAGATTACCAGGACCTCATGGACATGACCATCAAGGAAAAAGACTAACTCCCAAAGACTCACCATGCGCTACCTCTACGCTGACATCATTGCCACCCCCTACTCCGAAACGACCTGTGACATCCTCACCGCCATACTCAACGAAGCAGGCTTCGATTCCTTCGAAATGACAGACACGGGCATCAAGGCATACATTCTCCAAGACAATTTCGACGAAAAGGACTTCCGTGCCACACTCGGCACCATAGCCATTCCCGAAGCCACTTTCACCTATACCCTCCACCAGTTGGAGGACCAAGACTGGAATGCCGAATGGGAGCAAAACAGTTTCGACCCCATTCTCGAACGTGAGTTCGGCATCCGCCTCAACCCACGCATGGCATTTGGCTCAGGTTCCCACGACACGACTTACCAACTCACCTCACTTTTACTGAAAGAAGACTTCACCTCTCAACGAGTGCTTGACATGGGCACCGGCACGGGTGTGCTTGGCATCGCCATGGCAAAACAAGGGGCAAAAGAGGTGGTAGCCATCGACATCGACGAGTTCAGCGTGACGAATGCTCTCGAAAATTTCTCGCTTAATAATATAAATAATGTGTCAGTATTGCTCGGTGACGCTTCCGCCATCGAAGGAATGTTCGACACCATCGTTGCCAACATCCACAAGAACATTCTCACCACCGACATGCCTATCTACGTACAACACCTCATGCCTGGTGGCACCCTCATCATCTCGGGGTTCTTTGTCGACGATGTCCCCGACATGCAAGAAGTGGCAACTCTGAATAAACTATTCACTATTAAGACCGTCAAAAAAAACAACTGGGCTGTAATAGTTCTTCGCAAAGCCTAAACTGCCACAAAAATATTCATTATTATTTATTAACCTATTAATTTACAACAACTAACAAAATGAAACATTTACTGACAATTCTGTTTGCTGCGCTTACCATTCAGACGGCAGCACAAGAGGGAGAACAGACACAACGACGTCCTCGTTTTCACTTCGACACCGAACACCCCGACGTGCACGACCCCGTCATGGCACGGGGCGAAGACGGACGCTACTACATCTTCTCCACAGGCATGGGCATCGGCTGCATCTCGTCAGCCGACATGAAGAGTTGGCAACCCGAAAAGTCCGTGCTATCCCCCATACCCCAATGGGCAACCGACTCTGTACGAGGTTACCGCGGGCACACCTGGGCACCAGACATAAGCAAACATGACGGGAAATGGCTCATGTACTACTCCTGCTCAACCTTCGGCAAGAACGGTTCAGCCATCGGGCTTGCCACAAACAAGACCCTCGACCCAACCTCGCCCGACTACAAATGGGAAGACCAAGGGTGTGTCATCGTATCTCACCAGCACAAGGATGCCTACAACGCCATCGACCCCAACCTCATTGTCGATGAGAAAGGCACCCCATGGCTCACCTTCGGGTCCTTCTGGGACGGAATTCAACTCGTCCAATTGAAGAAAGACTTCAAAACCCCTATAGGCAAACCCAAGACCATCTCAAGGCGTGTGGGCAGAAAAGTCACCCTCGCCGAAATTGACAACATCGCACACTACACCATCGAAGGCAACGACACAATCGAAGCGGGCGACAATGCTGTCGAAGCACCTTTCATCATTCGCCACGGCAAATACTACTACCTTTTCGTCAGTTTCGACTACTGCTGCCGCGGAGAGCGCAGCACCTACCGCACCGTTGTAGGCAGAAGCAAGAAGGTCACAGGACCCTATGTTGACAAGAAGGGACGACCTATGGGAAAAGGCGGAGGCGACACCCTCATCGGTCCCAACAGCGAGTTTTTCGGAGTAGGACACAACTCCGCCTATCAGTTTGACGGACAATGGTACTTCCTCTCCCATGCCTACGAGAAAGAACGCAACGGACAAGCCAAAATCTTCCTTCGCAAGATGCATTTTGACAAGGATGATTGGCCCGTGCTCGGAGAAGTATTATAACACCCCAAAAACCGACGTGCCCCACGTCGGTTCACCGACATGCCCCACGTCGCCCGACCGACGTGGGGCATGTCGTTTTTGAGGCTTTGGAAATGCCCCAGACGAAAAGTGGGCTTTGCCACAATCTTCCATCACCACAATCGATGAAGACATGCAGCCCAACCCATCGGGCATACGAGCCTGTCGCTCATGAAGGAGCACCCAGAACTCACTTTGGAGCATACCGCCTACGAAAGCGGCTTCAACAGCATCTCCACCTTCCGCCGCACTTTCATGAAACTGACGGAAAAGACACCCAGCAAATTCAAAAAATCGCAACTTGCGGAAAAAGCATCTCTTTTCTTAGATATCAGACAGAAAATCATCAACTTTGACCACTTCGAAAGTATTTTCGTCCGACAAAACTAACAAAAAAATCTTTTTTTTTGGTTATGTGCTCACTTATTCGTATCTTTGCAGCCGTTTGGGGATTAAAGCCCTTTGACATGAAATTAGATTTTATCAACATAATGTCTAACTTTATTAATTAAAACAAACTACTTTTATTATTTATGGAAACTAAAGACATTAAACCGCTGGAAGGTTTCGATTGGGAAGCATTCGAGAACGATGGCGTGAGCGCAGCTGACAAAGCCGCTCAGAAAGCTGCCTACGAAGGCACACTTAACAACGTGAACGACAACGAGGTGGTGGACGGCACCGTCACTGCCATCAACGACCGCGAGGTAGTTGTCAACATCGGCTACAAGAGCGAAGGTGTTATCGCACGTAGCGAGTTCCGTTATGCTCCCGACCTCAAGGTGGGTGACACCGTTGAGGTTTATATTGAGAATCAAGAAGACAAGAAGGGTCAGTTGGTGCTTTCTCACAAGAGAGCTCGCCAGGCTCGTTCTTGGGAGCGCGTAAACGCAGCACTGGAGAACGACGAAATCGTACAGGGCTTCGTGAAGTGCCGCACAAAGGGTGGTATGATTGTCGATGTGTTTGGCACAGAGGCATTCCTTCCTGGTTCTCAAATCGACGTGAAACCAATCCGCGACTACGATACATTCGTTGGCAAGACCATGGAGTTCAAGATTGTGAAAATCAATCAAGAATTCCGCAACGTGGTTGTTAGCCACAAGGCTCTCATCGAGGCTGAACTTGAACAGCAGAAGAAGGAAATCATCTCCAAACTCGAGAAGGGTCAGATTCTTGAAGGTACAGTCAAGAACATCACCAACTACGGTGTATTCATCGACCTCGGTGGTGTTGACGGTCTCATCCATATCACAGACCTTTCTTGGGGCCGCGTGAGCGATCCAAAGGAAATTGTACAACTCGACCAGAAACTCAATGTGGTAATCATCGACTTCGACGACGAGAAAAAGCGCATTGCCCTCGGTCTGAAGCAACTCACTCCACACCCATGGGATGCCCTCGATCCTAACCTCAAGGTAGGCGACAAGGTACATGGTAAGGTTGTTGTGATGGCAGACTACGGCGCATTCATTGAGATTGCACCTGGCGTAGAAGGTCTTATCCACGTTTCTGAGATGTCTTGGAGCGCACACCTCCACTCTGCACAGGAGTTCATGAAGGTAGGCGACGAAGTGGACGCTGTCATCCTCACACTCGATCGCGAGGAGCGTAAGATGTCACTCGGAGTGAAGCAGCTCAAAGAAGACCCATGGGAGAAGATTGAAGAGAAGTATCCTGTTGGCAGCAAGCACACAGCCAAGGTTCGCAACTTCACCAACTTCGGTGTATTCGTTGAAGTTGAAGAAGGTGTTGACGGTCTCATCCACATCAGCGACCTCTCTTGGACAAAGAAGGTAAAGCACCCATCAGAGTTCACAAAGATTGGCGAGCCAATCGAAGTACAGGTGCTCGACATCGACAAGGAGAACCGCCGTCTCTCTCTCGGTCACAAGCAACTCGAAGACAATCCTTGGGACAAGTTCGAGGAGCAGTTCACTCAAGACTCCATCCATGAGGGTAAAGTGATTGAGGTGCTTGACAAGGGTGCAGTCATCGCACTCGAAGGTGGTGTAGAAGGTTTTGCCACTCCAAAGCATCTTGTAAAGGAAGATGGCAGCCAGGCACAACTTGGCGAGACACTCGAATTCAAGGTGATCGAGTTCAACAAGGATGCAAAGCGCATCATCCTCTCTCACTCACGCATCTTCGAAGATGTTGCCCGTGCAGAGGCTAAGGCAGCCAAGAAGGCTGAGGCTGCAGCCAAGAAGGCAAGTCGTCCACAGAAGGAACAGGCTCCTGTCATCAAGAACGTGGCAGCATCTACTTCTCTCGGCGACATCGACGCTCTCGCTGCTCTGAAAGAGAAGATGGACGACGCAAAAGAATAATGGATTCGTACTTACACTAACATACCCAAGGGACATGTCCACAAGGATGTGTCCCTTCTTTTCTACTCTTACACATTATTATATAATATATAAGGAGTCAACAGATGAAGAAAACACTCCCCTATCTCCTCGCCATACTTGTACTGATGATGGCATCATGCGAAGAAAAACAGAACAAGAACACAGGAAACACCTATCTGGAGGAATATGAAAAAGCTCCCACTTGGGAGGAACTATTGGCTGACAGCATTGTGGAGAAAGAGCACGTGGGAAAAGAATGCGCCGTCATCTGCAACAACTTTGACATTGCCACATCACGACTGACAGAAGTGCTATCGCCCGAAGGACTAATCAGCGCGAAAAAGCAATACATCCTCGCCATCGAAACGCTCCAACGCGACATAAATGGACTCAACAGCCAAGAGAAATCACACGTACAGAGCCATAAGGCTGCGGCAGACGATGCATACAGAAAGGCATGCCAAACGTATGAAGTGCCTGCCAGTGGCATCATCGCCAATCTGAACGACATGATAAAGGGTATCGACAAGGTGAAATCGAACCAAGACATGTACAGGTTTGAGGACTGCCGGCTCGGTGTGTTGCGCAATCTGGACTACATCTATCTCTGCGTGGAACAAAACAGCAAAAGCATTCCAGAAGTCAAACAACTGGCTCAGACCTTGAAAAGCAAGTACGAATCCAAAAAACATGAACTGGGAATGAGATGAGAAACAAAAAAAATTGTATCTTTGCACTCACACACCTAAAAAACAATTAACCTATATGTTCACAAAAGAAATATATGTACAACGACGGGCCGAACTGAAGAGACGTGTTGGCGAAGGAATCATCCTGTTGTTGGGCAACAACGATGCACCTAACAATTATGCAGGAAACCCATACCGTTTCCGGCAGGATAGTTGTTTCTTGTACTATTTCGGACAGAAACGAGAAGGGCTTGTCGGAGTCATCGACATTGATAACGACAAAGAGTATATCTTTGGCAATGACATCGACATCGACGACATCATCTGGTTTGGCTATGTGCCATCGGTCAGCGACCTTGCAGCCGAAGTGGGCGTGTTTTCAACAACCCCAATGAAAGAACTGAAGAATGTGATTGACGCAGCCAAAGCAAAGGGACAAACCATCCACTTTGTACCTCAGTGTCGACACGACCTGATGATTCAACTATCCGACCTCGTGGGCATTCACCCTTTGCAAACCAAGGAAAAAGCATCGGTCAAACTCATCAAAGCCATTGTGGACATGCGTGCCATTAAGCAGCCCGAAGAGATAACAGAACTGAAACAGGCTGCAGACATTGGTTACAAGATGCACACGACAGCACAAAAACTTTGTTCTCCAGGAGTGACGGAAAAATATATTGCAGGAGTCATCGAAGGCATTGCCATGAGCCTTGGTGACCGCTACTCCTTCCAATCCATCCTATCCATGCACGGGGAAATACAACACGGATTTCCCAGCCACACACCTTTGGAAGCAGGTAGGCTGATGCTGTGCGACGCAGGTGCTGAAAGCAAAGAGAACTACTGCTCCGACAACACACGCGTCACACCTATCTCTGGCAAGTTCACCCAACAACAGCGCGATATCTACCATGCTGTAGAAGCAGCCCACGATTGGGTGATAACCAATGCCAAGCCAGGTGTAAAGTGGCTTGACATGCACCTCGGAGCCTGCCGCATCATCACCGACCACCTGAAAGCCATCGGACTGATGAAAGGTGACACAGAAGAGGCTGTACGCCAAGGGGCACATGCCTTGTTCATGCCACACGGACTCGGACACATGATGGGACTTGACGTACACGACATGGAAGGTCTCGGACAGAATTACGTAGGGTTCGATGACGAAGTTCAACCTTCCACGCAATTCGGCCTCAACTGCCTGCGCTGTGGCCGCCGACTGCAGGTAGGCTTTGTCATGACCGACGAGCCTGGCATTTACTTCATCCCCCACCTCATCGACTTATGGAAAGGTCAAGGCATGCACAAGAGTTTCATCAACTACGAAGCCATCGAACCCTTCCGCAACTTCGGTGGAGTACGGCTGGAGGATGACATCCTCATCACAGAAACGGGATGCCGAATCATCGGTGACAACATCATTCCCTACCACATCGACGACGTGGAGGAGTTCATCAAAAAAGATTAATTATCAACATCACAATTTCGACAAATCTTCTAAAAACAAAATCACTTAAATAACTCAATATGAAAAAGACATCATTATTCGTCGTGCTCTTGATGCTCGGCACCAGCCTCTTCGCGCAAGAGGAAAAGAAAGACGAGGGCTTCCAATTCACCGTCGTAAAGGAAAACCCCATCACATCTACAAAAAACCAAAACAACTCTGGCACATGCTGGGCATTCTCCTCACTCGGTTTCTTCGAGGCAGAACTGCTCCGTATGGGCAAAGGCGAATGGGACTTCTCCGAGATGTATCTCGCCCACAAGACCTACGAGGACCGCGCCAAGGCAACTGTGCGTCTGCATGGCGACATGGACTTCAGCCAAGGCGGCTCCTTCTACGACTGCGTGTATTGCATGAAACACTATGGCATGATTCCTCAGTCTGCCATGCCAGAACCTGGTACACTTCAAGGTGATTCACTGCCCAACTTCACAGAGTTCTTCTCCATCCTCACGCCAATGGTAAAGGCTGTGGCTGACAGCAAGCAGAAGAAACTCTCCCCCATCTGGTTCAAACCCATCAATGCAACACTTGACACCTATTTGGGCGAGACACCCACCACTTTCACCTACAACGGCAAGACCTACACTCCACAGTCTTTCATGGCATCAACAGGACTCAACATGGACGACTACGTAAGCCTCACCTCCTTCAGCCATCACCCCTTCTATGAGCAGTTCGTCATCGAAGTACAGGACAATTGGCGTTGGGGCCTCTCCTACAACCTGCCGCTCGACGAGTTCATGGAGGTGATGGAGTCAGCAGTGAAGAACGGCTACACCTTCGCATGGGGTGCCGATGTCAGCGAGAACGGCTTTTCACGCGAAGGCATCGCTGTATGCCCTGACCTCAAAAAGGCCAAGGACACTGATGGCAGCGACTACGTCCGTTGGTTTGGCAACACAGGAGGCATCAACAACCGTGCAGCCTACACCGCACGGCCTTGGCCTGAAATCACTGTCACTCAAGAGATGCGTCAGGAAGCATACGATAACTGGGAGACGACCGATGACCACGGCATGCTCATTTACGGCATTGCCAAGGATCAAAACGGTAAGGAGTACTTCATGGTGAAAAACTCATGGGGCACAGACTACAAGTACAATGGCGTTTGGTATGCTTCTAAAGCCTTCGTTGCATACAAGACCATGAATATCCTTATTCACAAGGATGCCATTCCAAAGACCATTGCAAAGAAGTTAGGCATTAAGTAAAAACGAAAGTTTTTTCCATTTCACCGAAAAAAAACGGGAAATTCTTTGTCAGTTCCGCAAAATGTCGTACCTTTGCACTCGCAAACGAGCAAAGACCTTGTTTGTTTGCGATAACGGTGCGTTAGTTCAGTAGGTTAGAATACATGCCTGTCACGCATGGGGTCACGAGTTCGAGTCTCGTACGCACCGCACAAAAAGACCGAAAGTTTTCCAAGGTCTATAAATAAGAAAGAAAACACTGGTGCGTTAGTTCAGTAGGTTAGAATACATGCCTGTCACGCATGGGGTCACGAGTTCGAGTCTCGTACGCACCGCACAAAAAAAAGGAGATTTGCCCAATTGGCACGTCTCCTTTTTCATTTTTGGGATTCGGAGGCCACCGAAGAGTTGCTTTGACACATCATTCTGCCATATCCCTATCACTTTGCGACTTTTTTCACCACTTCCTTAAACTTTTTGAACAATTTCAGGTCTTATCTACACAACAAAATCCAAAACTAACTAACATATGGCTATTTCTAAAAGAACTATCCTATCCCTAATCCTTTCGGTGACGACAATCGCATCGTTTGCGCAGTCAACACTGACAGGTAAAGTTATCGACAGCGAAACAGGTGAGGCATTGATTGCCAGTACCGTGAGAGTCATGAGTACAGACACGACACGTATGATTGCAGGAAATGCGACGACGAAAGATGGCGCTTTCACCATCAAAAGTGTGAAGGACGGCAATTATATTCTGAAAGTTTCCTATGTAGGCTATCGCGACTTCTTCCGCAGCATCAACGTGCAGCGAAAGGCAAATAAGGGCAACATATCCATTGGCACTATCTTGATGAAGCAAAACAGCATCCAACTGAACCAAGCAGTGGTGACAGGCGAACTGAAAGAGATGGAGGTGAAGGACGACACCCTCATCTTCAATGCCGATGCTTTCAAAGTGCCAGAAGGAAGTGTGCTGGAGGACCTTATCAAAAAACTGCCAGGCGTGACGATAGAAGACGGTACCATCAAAGTGAATGGAAAGACCGTGCGTCGAATCCTTGTGGGCGGTAAGGAGTTTTTTGGGAACGACCAAAACATGTCCATGAAAAACCTGCCTGCAGAGATTGTGGATAAGGTGAAGACCTATGACAAACAGTCCGATTTCAGCCGTATCACAGGCATTGACGATGGAGAGGAAGAAACGGTGCTTGATCTGACCATCAAGAAGGGTTTCCAACAGGGATGGTTCGGCAACATCGATGCTGGCTATGGAACCGAAAAACTCTATTCAGGCAGATTGATGCTCAACCGATTCTCAGACACAATGCAGGGAAATGTACTCGGTTCACAGAACAATACAGGCAACAACGGCAATGCGACAGCCAGACAAATCGGTGGTCGTCTGGTGTTCGACACAGACAAAATTGAGTTTGGTGGAAACTTCCGTTTCAACTATAACAAAAGCCACTCATACACAAAGAGCAGTAGCCAGAACTTTGTGAGGACAGCATCATACAACAACAGCATTAACTCGAACAATAACAGAAACAACAACTTCAACAGCGACTTCCGATTCGAATGGCGAATCGACTCACTCACCACCCTGCTGTTCCAACCCAGAGTGTCAACGGGCAAGACCAAGAGTTCATCAAGAAACTCCTCAGCCACATTCAACGATGACCCATACCAGAATGGCGTGACAGACCCGCTCGTCCAGATGGACCTTATCAGCAACACCATCAAAACCAACGATAACAAATCTTCAAACTGGAGCAACGGCGACAACTATAATGTCAGCGGTAACTTGATGCTCAACCGCCGATTGGGTGGAGGAGTCTGGTTTGGACCTAACGCTGTGACAGGCAGCAATGGCCGTAATATCAGCCTCCGGTTAAATGGAACCATCAGTGAAAACAAGAGCAAGAACTACAACTGGTCAAACGTCATCTACCATCAGATGAACGACTCTACAGATTTGACGTTCCGGCTTCGCAACAATCCTAACAAAAATAAGAACTATAGCATAGGATTAACATACTCTGAACCAATCATGCGCAATTTGATTGCACAACTTAATTATAGTTACAACTATTCGAAACGTCATTCAGACGGACAGACCTACGACTTCGCAAAGGAGGATGAGAAAGGTCAGGAAATATGGGATTTCTACGATGCACACGGCTATCTACCATCCTATTACAATGAATATTTGAGCGATTCGCTTTCGCGTTACTCCGATAACATAAACAAGACTCACAACACCGAGTTCTCACTGCGCTACATCACACAGTTGCTGAACATCAGTGCCGGTGTCCGTGTTGAGTTGCAAAACCAGAAAATAGTGTATCAGTATCAAGGACTCGACACGATTGCCAGCCGCAACATATCACACGTGTCACCTACGCTGAATGCACGACTACGATTCAGCAGACAGCATACATTGCGTTTCACCTATCGTGGTAACACTAGTCAGCCTGATATGACCGACCTCTTCAATCTGACCGATAACAGCAACCCGCTCAATATCCGTGAGGGCAACCCAAATTTGAGACCGTCGTTCACTCACAACTTCAGCCTCGACTACAACAACTATTTTGAGGCAACACGGCAAAGCATCAATAGCAGCTTCTCGTTTGGTACAACCAGAAACAGCATCTCTCAACGCACAGAGTACTATGAGGAGACGGGTGGACAGCGTTCACGCCCTGAAAACATCAATGGTAACTGGAACATCAGAGGTACAATCGGTTTCAACACACCACTCGGATGGTCAAAGTTGACGTTGAATGCCAATACGAATGCATCACTGAACAACCATGTCAGTTATCTCTACCAGAACAAAATAACATCCAAGAACAACACGAAGGACTTTAGCCTCGGGGAGAGAATGAGCATCACTTTACGACTCAATAACTTCGACATTCGTGCCAACGGAAATATTACTTGGTCAAAGACGAAGAACGAGATGGTGGCAACTGGTAACCAAAGCACTTTCAACTTCAATTACGGTCTGTCATCAACAGGTAATTTCAACAACGGCTTCGGTTTCTCCACAGACATCAACGTAAGTTCACGTCGTGGTTATTCTTCAGCCAACATGAATACAAATGAACTGATTTGGAATGCACAGGTTAGTTACCGTTTCCTCTACAGAAAACAGGCTACTATATCATTGCAGGCATACGACATCCTGAACCGTCGTAGCAATATCAGCCGTACCATCAGTGCTTACTCACGTTCTGACCGCGAGACCAACGCTATATACAGTTACGTGATGGCTCACTTCATCTGGCGATTCAACTTGTTTGGATCAAGCAGTGCACGCCGTGACCTCAGAGAAATGCGTGGCTTCATGAACGAGATGCCTATGATGAATGGTGGCGGTGGCTTCGGTGGTGGACGCGGAGGAGGTGGCTTCGGTGGAGGCGGCGGCTTCGGCGGTGGAGGCGGACGCTTCTAATTTCGAAACATCCTTTTTCATTTCTTTTATAACAGAAGGGGGCTTGACAGTGAATGCCAGGCCCCCTTCATTTGTATTCGACTGTTTCTTACATCGTCTGCAAGTTTTCACCTCGCACACGAGAATCTGTTTTTTTAGCACATCGTGTCGCGATAATCTTCGTAAGTGTATCGACGAAACAGCTCAAACGTTCCATCCTCGCGCAGCATACCAATGGAAGGATGCCCAATGCCATTGAACATATTGGTCTTCACCGTCGTGTAGTGAATCATATCCTCGAAGATGAGCCGCTCCCCTACCTGAAGTTCGTGGTCGAACTGCCACAGCCCCATGAAGTCACCCGAAAGACAGGAATTGCCGCCAATGCGATAAGTGTGAGGCATTGTACGCGCTGTCTCAAGGTCATCCTCCTCCAGCGTTTCCGCATAACGGATAGCGGGCTTGTAAGGCATCTCCAGACAATCGGGCATGTGGCACGTGAAACTGGCATTGATGATGGCCGTCTTCACCCCGCTGTTCTCCACAATATCCACCACATTTGCGACGAGCGGTCCCGTCTGCCAAGCAAAAGCACTGCCAGGTTCCAGAATGACCTTCAGATGCGGATAACGACGATGGAAGTCCTGCAACGTCTTGATGAGCAACTTCACATCATAGTCTTTACGAGTCATCAAGTGTCCCCCACCAAAGTTAATCCACTTCAGCTGCGGAAACCACCCCGAGAACTTCTCTTCAATATGCACCAATGTCCGTGCAAACACATCGCTGCCCGACTCACAATGGCAATGAACATGGAACCCCTCCACATCCTTCGGCAGAGTGTTGGGCAAATCCCTTGCCAACACTCCAAACCGCGACCCCGCCGCACAAGGATTGTACAACTCCGTCTCTATCTCGCTATATTCAGGATTAACACGCAACCCCACAGAAGCCATCCCCTTCACCTTCGGTGCAAACCGCTCATACTGGCTCAACGAATTGAAGGTGATATGGCTCGAACATGCCAAAATCTCCTCAAACTCTTCCTCCATATAAGCCGGCGAATACGTGTGTGCCTTGCTGCCAAACTCCTCCTTCGCCAGCCGCGCCTCACACAGCGACGATGCCGTCGTGTGCCCAATATACTCCCTAAAAATAGGAAAACTCTTCCACAAGGCAAATGCCTTAAACGCCAAGATGATTTCCACCTCAGCCCGCTGCGCCACACTGCGAATCAACTCCAAGTTCCTCCGCAGCAACGCTTCCTCCATCACATAACATGGCGATGGAATCTTTTCGATATTCTTTTCTAACAATGTCATTCTTTTTCCCTTCGTTATCTCGTTATCACACAATCAACCAATCACTTCAAATTTTGCAAACTTCAGTAGCAACTGCTTGGTGCCAACGTTCTCGAATTGGACAGTGGCTTTGGTGTTGTCGCCTGTGCCTTCCACCTTGAGCACCTTGCCTCGCCCAAAACGGTTGTGAAGAATATAGGCTCCTTCCTTCAGCCCTCCTCCAGCATGGGAAGAGGTTCCTTGCGGGAAGGATGTCGTTTGAGAAACGGATGATAGAGGTCTTGCTGTTGTGGTTCCAGTCGAAGGGACAGGTCTGGCTGAAAAGAAGGGGCTTGCGGATGGGAAAGGCTTGGCAGAAGGTACTGTGGGACGGAAAGGACGTGGAGTTTCTTGTCTTTCGCCAAACAAACTACGCTTACGCTGCCAAGGGAGTTCCACTTCATCGTCCATGCTTCGATGTGTGGAGAACATGCTTTGCTGCCGATCCAAATACTTGGGGTCGATGTCTTTGAGAAAACGGCTGGGAGCGGAAAACTCCATCTGTCCGTAACGGAAACGGCATTGGGCATAGGAGAGGTAGCAATGGGTCTTGGCACGGGTGATGGCAACATAGAACAATCGGCGTTCCTCCTCCATCTCACGCGGATTGCCCGACACCATATCACTGGGGAAAAGTCCTTCTTCAAGACCCACGACAAAGACGGTGCCGAACTCCAAGCCCTTGGCAGAGTGGATGGTCATGAGGGTAATCTTATGTTCGTCATCGCCCTTGTCGCTATCGACATCACTCATCAGCGACACCTCGGACAAGTAGTCGCTCAACGAGATGTTTTCGTTGCCCTCCTCCATGCGCATGTCGCAGAAATCCTGCATACCGTTGACGAGTTCCTCCACATTTTCCTGTCGCGACAGGTTCTCAGGCGTCGTATCTTGGTAGATGTCAGCAATGATGCCGCTCTGCTTCACAATCATCGTACCCACCTGATTGGCTGGCATCTTTTGTGCATTCTCGATGAACGAGGAAATCCTCTCGCGAAAGGCAGCAATCTTCATCAGCGTTCCCTTGTTCACGCCCAACTCATACTGTTCTGGGCTGTTGATGACCGTCCAAAGGCTCACTTCATGCTCTGTCGCAGCAGAGAGAATCTTCGTTACCGTTGTCTGCCCGATGCCGCGTGCGGGATAATTGATGACACGCTTAAACGACTCCTCATCATTTGGATTGACCGCCAAACGAAAATAAGCAATCACGTCCTTGATTTCCTTGCGCTGATAGAAAGAAAGACCGCCATAAATGCGGTAGGGTAATGACTCTTTCCGCATCGTATCCTCAAACACACGGCTCTGTGCATTCGTTCGGTAAAGGATGGCGAAATCACTATATTCACACCCCTCTTTCCTTTTGATGCCACGGATGGCATTCACCACCATTTTCGCCTCCTCAATGTCAGAGTGCGTGTCCATCACGTGCAACTTCTCCCCCCTATCATTTTCCGAGAAAATGTCCTTCTGAATCTGTCTGCTATTCTTCTTGATGAGACTGTTGGCCGCCTCTACAATATTCTGCGTGGAACGGTAATTTCTCTCCAACTTAAACAACCTTGCACTTTCATATATCTTTTGGAAAGTCAGTATATTGTCTATATTTGCTCCACGAAAACTATAAATGCTTTGTGCATCGTCACCCACCACACATACATGCTGATGCTGACGGGTCAACTGCCACACAATACGGTGCTGCGCAAAGTTCGTGTCCTGATACTCATCCACCAACACATAGCGAAAACGCTGTTCCCATTTTGCCAACACATCGGGGTGCTTTTCAAATAGCAGATAAGTATATAATAAGATGTCGTCAAAATCCATGGCGTCACTCTGCTTGCAACGATTGCAATAACGAAGAAAGATCTGTCCCAATGCAGCCATGTTGTGTCGAGCATCGCTCTGCCTGTTTGCAGGATTGGAAGCATACTGTTCGGCTGTCACCAGTTGGTTCTTCGCATTGGAGATAATGCCCTGTACCGTACCTGGCTTATACGTTTTATCGTCCAGTTCCATTTCCTTGATGATGGACTTAACCAGACTCTTACTATCCGCTGCATCATAGATGGTGAAGTTGGAAGAAAAGCCTATCTTCTCATGCTCCTGCCGCAAAATACGAAGAAAGATGCTGTGGAAAGTGCCCATCCACAACATCCTTGCATAATCCACTCCTACAATCTTGGCAATACGGTCTTTCATCTCGCCTGCCGCCTTGTTCGTAAACGTCAAAGCCAAAATGGACCAGGGCTGATAACCATGCTCCATCAAGTAGGCAATCTTGTAGGTCAGCACCCTTGTCTTGCCTGACCCTGCACCAGCAATCACTAATGAAGGTCCCTCACAATATTCCACAGCCGCCCGTTGCGGTGGATTGAACGTCTCTAAATAGTTTTCCAAAACTTCAATCTTTGAATTTTCACACTTTCAACTTCTCATTCTCTCATTCCTTCTTAAACACCGACACCTTCGGCATCTTCACATACTTTCCCTTCTCCGTTGTCTTCATCACTTGCTCGCCCAGCAGCCGCAACTCGATGTCACCCTCCTCCGTCAGCTTCAGCTCCACATCCTGTGCATCATAGCCGATGTCGCTCACCATCCTCACCACCGCTTTCTTTTCCTTCACCTCCTTCACTTTCAGAATCACCCACGTGCCGTTCAGTTCTCCCTTCACATAGCCATACGTGTCCTCGCCATCAAAATCCTTCAACGGAATCTTCTTTTCCGCCAGATTGATGATCATCGACGCCTTCAACACCTCACACTGAAACATACCTTGAAACTGCTCCTGCGCCCAGCCGCTCACAGCCACCAGCGCCAGCATTCCTATCATGAACAACTTCTTCATATTCTTGTCATTTTATTTTGTGGCAAAGGTACACATTTTTTCTTACATCACAACATTCTTTCTTACATTTTTATTGCACTGTTTTGAGAATACCCCTCACGTACGAACGAGTATAGCCGTAACACTCCCAAAGTCGGCACCGTGCGCATGTCATTTCGCGCACCCAGCGCATAATATTTCGTTCTTACAGCGCATAATATTTTGTCCTTACAGCGCGTGTTATTTGTCCAATGGTAAGATAAAAGATTGGCAACATCGCTACCACGTTGAGCTTAACGGCGTATGGCTCATGCCCCCCGTAAGGTTCATGAGCCTTATGAGGGGCTACAGAGAGGGGCTTGAAGTGCATCAGTCAAGATAAATAACACTTCCAAAACCCATTTTTATCGTTTTTTTTAGTAAAATGAGGGGTAGATTGGAGTTTTTTGTGTAATTTTGTAGACGATTAACTTACTATCTTAAAGACAATGATTATGACAGAGAAGTGGAACCAATTCGTATATGATTTGTGTGATGCCCAACAGCGAGATGTGGATGAGGATGAATATCATCGGTTGATTGAGACTCAATTCCAGCTGCTTGGATGGGCAAAATACAGAGGGGAGATATGTCACAAACCGAATATACCAATAGGGAACAACAAATTCATCCAGCCTGACATATTGATAAAAAGGGATGGAGAGGAGCTGTTTGTCATTGAAGTGAAACGACCAGTTCATTCTATCAGCAAAAGGGAGATACAACAATTGGAATCATATATGCGTCAGCGGAAAATAAAGTTCGGCGTATATATCGGTGAACACATTGAGTTGTTCTATGACAAGCCAGAGAGCACTGAAGCAGTCTCTGTTCTAAGAATTCCGCTTGAACTAAACAACAAGTTTGGCGAACAGTTTGTTGAGTTGTTTGGAAAGGACTACTATTCATCCGACTCACTTACCAAGTTCTGTGAGAAGCGAATATCAGAAATGCAGCAGGAGTTGAAGAAGATTGAGGCTCAGGAGTATCTTGTTGCCAATGGGAAGGCGATTGTGGCTGACAAACTAAAGCAATATCTGAGGAATGACTATAAGGACTCTTTCTCAGAAGAAGATATTGAGGATATCTTGTTCGGCCTTACTTTTTCTGTCTTACCAAAGACAGTCTTGAAAGATGTTCCTCAGCCTCTTGCTTCGCCGATTCGTGACAAGAGTCTTTCGGCTATTTCAATAAATGTAAACAAGAAGCCTGCTAGTAAGCCAGCAAAATATTCGTTAAACGGAAGTCCTTTTCTCGCTGCAAACAGGTTTGTGTTTGAAGTAGTCAAGGCATATGTTGGTCAGCATCCTGGCATGACTTTCTCCGAATTGGAGCGCATCTTCAATCCACAACTGCAAGGTTCAAGCGGGGTGATACGGTCTTTAGAATATTTGAAATTGAAGAATTATAAAGGGTCGAGATTCTTTGATGACGCCTCTTTCATCCTTCGTTCCAGCGACGGAGTTGAGTTTGCCGTATGTACACAATGGAGTTACCATAACACACCCAACTTTGTAGCACATGCAAAGAAACTTGGTTTTTCTGTTGAGACGACTTGAAGCCAAGTGGAAGCGTTTTGCCAGAGGTCCATTTATTACTAGCGCAAGAGTGGAAAGCCGTGCGACATCCATTGGCCTAGGTTTCCCACTCAGCATCTCAATTATCGATTTCTTTTCTTACTGATTACAAGTTGCTCACGCATTTAATTGTAACTTTGCAATATGCAAGCCTACAAACTCATAGCCATTGACATAGATGGGACATTGGTGAAAAGTGACCAAACCATCTCACCACGCACGCTTGAGACACTCATCCGAGTGCAGAAGCAGGGAGTGAAAGTCACCATCTGCTCTGGCAGACCTGCCTATGGCATCGCTCCTCATGCCGACACATTGAGATTGGCAGAGTTTGGCGGCTATGTCATCAGCTACAACGGTGGAGGCATCTGCAACTGGGCAACAAAGGAGGAAATCTATGCCCAGACGCTCAAACCAGAGGTACTGCCCTATCTTTGCGAATGCGCTCGCAAGCATGGATTCAGCATTCTGACTTATGTGGGCGAGCACATTGTGGCGGAAGGTAATCATGTGGAGAATAATCCGTATGTGCAGTTCACATCTATGCGCAACAAGATGCCCATCCATCCCGTACCCGACTTTCTGAAAGAAATCACCTACCCCATCTCTAAGTGCATGATTGTGGGCAATCCTGAACCATTGCAACTGTTGGAGCAAGAAATGGCCACACACCTGCAGGGACAAGCGGAAGCCTTTCGAAGCGAGCCGTTCTTTCTGGAGATTGTGCCACAAGGCATTGAGAAGGCTCGGGGATTGGCTGCACTTCTCACTCACCTCGGTTTGCAACGAGAGGAACTGATGGCATTTGGCGATGGTTTCAACGACATCGGAATGATAGAATTTGCAGGAATGGGCATTGCTATGGCCAATGCACAAGAGGTGGTAAAAAAAGCCGCCGACTACGTTACGGGAAGTAACGAAGCCGACGGGATAGCTGATGCTTTAGACAAATTTATTCCTCGTCTTCAGGATAAGCCTTATTAACGGCAGTGAGGGCATTGAGTGTCTTTGGGAATCCGATGTATGGAAGCATGCCCGTAAGCACTGCCACCATTTCTTTCTTGCTAATCTTCATGTTCTTGCAACCAAAACCATGGCTTTCGAGTTGTGGCTGAGCAACACCCATTGAAGCAAGCAGACAGAAAGTAACCAATTCACGATGCTGCATGTCAATGCCATTACGCGTGTAGAAATCGCCAAAGCAGTAACTCTCCAAGAACTCCACGATATGTTCCTGACCTTTGGGGGCTTCTTTCTCCATCTTTTCGGCTGTACCTGCGCCAAAGATACCGTCAATGTAAGCACGTCCCTTTTCACGACGGTCTTCAGGCGTGGTTGTTCCCTGATTGTTCAATGGCAACTTGATGTCATTATCGTCAAACACCTCGTTCATCTCGAGCAGGAAGTCAATCATCTTGGAGAACCCCACATATGGCACTGTCTGATAGATGACCTCACGGATTTCGCGGGGCTTCACACCCACATTGAGACACACATCCACATACACCTTAAACTGACGCATGGCATTGCAGCCGATGGTGCTGGCAAGGATGCACATGCAACGAGTCTTTTCCAACACAGGTTCCTCGGTGAGTTTCAGTGCCTCATCGAAGGCGAAATTATCGAAAATCTGGGTGAGTTCAGGGTCACGCTTGAGCGTGTTGACTGAGTTGCGCTGCGAGAAAAGTTTTCTTATCTGCTGACGCGCGTATTCGCTGATTCCAATTTCTGTCATGGTTATACTTTAGTTTTATGTTTTTGCAAAGATAATTCTTTTTTCTAACAGAAAGAACATTTTTCCGCATTTTTCACTTTTTTTTATGTTTAATGAGCATTTCAACAGCGTTTTCGGGTCAAAACAGATACCTTTTTCCTTTTTTCCTTTTCGACTACCAAGAATATTCGTACCTTTGCATGACATTTTACAGCATCTAATAGAAATCTACACAAAGCATTATGGGTATCAGCAAAAAAGAAAACGATACATCAAGTGTGAATAAGGCCATCAAAGGATGGTGGATCGTGACACTCATCATCATTTTCCTCATGTTTTTCGGTGTGTTTGCCATTTCACAGGGATGGTTGGGAAAACTGCCTCCTGTGAGTGACTTGCAAAACCCTATCAATAAATATGCTTCACGCGTGTACTCGGCAGACAACAAACTGATTGGCACCTGGAGTTACGCAAGCGAAAACCGCGTGATGGTGCCTTACGACTCACTGCCCGAGAACCTGGTGAAAGCACTGGTGGCAACGGAAGATGCACGATTCTATGAGCATTCGGGCATTGACATGAAGGCTATAGGCCGTGCTGTGGTGAAACGCCTGATGATGGGTCAGCGAAGTGCCGGTGGTGGTTCAACCATCACACAGCAGTTGGCGAAGCAACTCTATTCTGACGTGGCACGCACAGACGGGGCACGTATGATGCAGAAGCCCATCGAATGGTTCATCGCCGTACAGTTGGAACGATACTACACCAAGGAGGAAATCATGACCATGTACCTCAACTACTTTGATTTCCTCTATATGGGCGTTGGCGTGAAGAATGCTTGTAGAACCTACTTCGGGAAGGATCCTATAGACCTCAACCTCAACGAGTGCGCCACCTTGGTCGGAATGTGTAAGAACCCATCGCTTTACAACCCATACAAACGTGGAGAAAAAGGTGAATACATACAAAGCGAACGCTGTGTGGAACGCCGCAACGTGGTGTTGGGACAGATGGTGAAGGAAGGTTACATTACACAGGCAGAAATGGATGAGGTGAAGTCTCAACCTCTCTCCTTGTTGCCTAAGCCTAAAATCACTTCGCATAAGGAAGGTGCTGCTCCATACTTCCGCGAGCACCTGCGTGTCATCATGATGGCTAAGCGTCCCGAACGCAGTCAGTATGCTTCATGGCAGGGACAGCAATACCACGACGACTCTGTGGCTTGGGAAAATGACCCTCTGTATGGTTGGTGCAACAAGAACACAAAGAAAGATGGTTCGCACTATAACATCTACACGGATGGATTGAAGATATACACAAGCATTGACACCCGAATGCAGAAGATGGCAGAAGAAGCACTCTTCGAACATGTGGCAAAATATCTGCAACCCGCTTTTGAAAACGAAATCAAATATTCGAAGACAGGTCCATACAAACAGATAACGATGGACAAGATGAATAAGATTATCGACCGTGCAGTGCGTCAGAGCGAACGGTATCGTGTGTTGAAGGCTGACGGGCTGAGTGAAGATGAAATCATGCAGGCATTCAACACACCTATCGACATGCGGATGTTTAAGTACGGAAGTTCATACGACACACCCGAATTGGTGGAAATGCGCATGAGCCCACGCGACTCCATCATCTATTATAAGAGATTCCTACGCGCAGGCGTATGCGCTATTGACCCTGAAAACGGTCTGGTGAAGGCATACGTACCAGGTTTGGATTTCGACCACTTTGCGTTTGACAATGTATTGGGCGGCGGTCACCGTCAGGTGGGTTCCACCATTAAGCCCTTACTTTATTCTCAAGCTCTCACCAGTTTGGGTTACACCCCTTGCGATTATGTGGATGCAAGTCCTAAGAACTACGGTGGTTGGACTCCTAAGGGAAGCGCACTTGGCATGGTGCCGCTCAAAACAGCACTCGCCCACTCTAACAACCACGCATCTGTCTATCTGTTAAACCTCATCCGTCCACAAAACTTCATTGACTTCCTCAGCAAACAACTGAAGATTTCCACTTATACGATGCAACCCAACCTGACCATTGCGCTTGGTTCAGGCGATGTGAGCATTGGCGAAATGGCAAGCGCCTACACCATCTTCCCCAGCATGGGCATCCACTACTCGCCTCTGCTCGTCACACGTATTGAAGACTCCGACGGCAACGTCATTGCCAACTTCACCCCTCGCATGAACGAGGTGCTCTCGAAGGAGAAGGCAAGCCAGATGATTTATATGCTCAAGGCTGTTATCAATGAAGGTACAGGTCGTGCATTGCGTGGTGGCGCCTACCACATTACAGGTGATTTGGGTGGCAAGACAGGTACGACAAATAGTAATGCAGATGGCTGGTTTATCGGTTTCTGCCCCAAACTGGTCGTAGCCAGTTGGGTAGGCGGTGACGACCGCGACATCCACTTTGGCAGCATGGCATTCGGTCAAGGTGCAAAAGCCGCTTTGCCTATTTTCGGTAAGTTAATGCGAAAAATCTACAACAGCAAACTCTTCGGTATCAGCGAGAAGGATAAATTTGACATTCCAGAAGGCTATCAGCCTTGTGACAACGATCTGATGGATCTGCCAAGTGCAGAAGGACTGTTGCACCCAATTGAGGAAGATCCCATCGAATATGACGAAGAATTCTTCTAATCAAATATTTTACCCCATGCAATTTATAGGAATTATACCTGCAAGATATGCCTCCACCCGTTTTCCAGCCAAACCGTTGGCTATATTAGGTGGCAAAACCGTCATCGAACGAGTGTACCGCCAAGTGGAGGGGGTGCTCGATGATGTATGTGTAGCAACTGACGACGAACGCATCATGGATGCGGTGAAAGCCTTTGGAGGCAAAGCCGTAATGACCAGCGTAAACCATAAAAGTGGTACCGACCGAGTGCAGGAAGCCTTCACAAAGGTTGGCGAAGGCTACGATGTAGTTGTCAACATACAAGGTGATGAACCTTTCATTCAGGCACAACAACTCGAAGCCATCCGTCAATGCTTCAACGACGATTCTGTCGATATTGCCACCCTCGTCAAACCTTTCAAGCCAGAAGACGGATTTGAAGCATTGGAGAATGTAAATTCACCTAAGGTTGTGGTAAACAAGCGGATGGAAGCACTCTATTTTTCACGGAGCATTATTCCTTTCACACGCGGCAAAGACAAGTTGGAATGGCTCAATGGACACACTTACTACAAGCACATTGGGCTCTACGCCTATCGTGCTGATGTGTTGAAAGAAATCACCGCACTGCCACAATCCAGCCTCGAACTGGCAGAATCGCTGGAGCAATTACGTTGGTTGGAAAATGGCTACAAGATTAAGGTCGGCATCAGCGAGATTGAAACGATCGGCATCGACACACCAGAAGATTTACAAAGGGCAGAAAAATTCCTGCAATCACACATACAAGGAGAATAGCCCCATTTTTTCGTTCTAAGAGCATGAAACGCGAGACTCGACTCCCCCTCGAAAACGAATCGAGAATCGCAAAAGGAGCTTCTTTCATGCCGAATTTAAGTTTTTTTATTTTAAGAACGGTTAAAAAGCCGTTCTTTTTTTGTTTGTTCCAATTATAATCGGTAACTTTGTACACATATTTAATATATAGAGAACAAACAGAAAACATTCAATCATAATCAATGGAAGATTTAGACAGAATCATTAAAGTTGAGATCAACGAAACGATGAAGAAAAGTTACATTGACTACTCCATGTCAGTCATTGTGGCTCGTGCCCTTCCTGAAGTTCGTGACGGTTTTAAGCCTGTGCACCGACGCATCCTTTATTCGATGGACAAGCACGGCAACACTTCAGACAAACCAACAGTCAAGTGTGCACGTATCGTGGGTGATGTACTCGGTCACTTACACCCACACGGCGACTCATCTGTATATGGCGCACTTGTGCGTTTGGCGCAGCCTTGGGCAATGCGTTACACGCTGGTGGACGGACAAGGCAACTTCGGTTCAGTCGATGGTGATGGTGCAGCAGCCATGCGTTACACCGAGGCTCGTCTCAGTAAACTCGGTGAGGCGATGCTGCAGGACATTGACAAGGAAACGGTCGATATGGTCGACAACTTCGACAACTCGGAGAAAGAGCCGACTGTGCTCCCCACCCGCATCCCCAACCTTTTGGTGAATGGTGCAACTGGTATCGCCGTAGGTATGGCAACAAACATCCCGACCCACAACCTCAGCGAGGTGATTGACGGATGTGTGGCATATATTGACAATCCAGAAATGACCAGCACAGACCTGATGCAATACATCAAGGGGCCAGACTTCCCTACCGGTGGCATCATCTGCGGTGTGGATGGCATCAGAGATGCTTACGAAACTGGACGTGGGCGCATTGTCATCCGTTCGAAAACAGAAATCGAGACAGAAGGCACTCATGACAAAATTGTTGTGAGCGAGATTCCTTATAATGTAAACAAGTCGGAACTCATCAAGAAGATTGCTGCACTGGTGAACGAGAAGAAGATTGACGGCATCAGCAACGTAAACGACGAGTCTGACCGTGAGGGTATGCGTATCGTCATCGACATCAAGCGTGAGGCAAATGCCAATGTGGTACGCAACAAACTCTTCAAGCTCACCGACTTGCAGAGCACCTTCGCTGTGAACTGCATTGCTATCGCAGACCGCCGTCCAAAGCAACTCTCGCTGAAGGACTGCATCCGCTATTTCGTCAACCACCGCCACGATGTGGTGATTCGTCGCACGAAGTTCGACAAGCGTAAGGCTGAGGAACGTTCACACATCCTCGAAGGTCTCATCATTGCCTGCGACAACATTGACGAAGTGGTACACATCATCCGTGCTGCCAAAAATCCACAAGAGGCGATGGACAACCTCATGGTGCGTTTCAACCTCGATGAGATTCAGGCACGCGAAATCGTCAACATGCGACTGCGCGCCCTCACTGGACTGGAGCAGGACAAACTGCATGCAGAGTTTGACGAACTTCAGAAACTCATTGCCTACTTGGAGCAGATTCTCACCGATGATGCACTTTGCCGCAAGGTGATGAAGGACGAACTTCTCGAAGTGAAGGAGAAGTGGGGCGACGAGCGCAAGACTGAAATCGACGTGACTGCCAGCGAGAATTTCGACCCTGAGCAGTTCTATGCGAAGGAGGAAGTGGTGGTAACAGTAAGTCACCTCGGCTATATCAAGCGCACTACCCTCACCGAGTTCCGCACACAGGCTCGTGGTGGCATCGGTGTGAAGGGAGGAACGGCTCGCGACAAAGACTTCATCGAGTTCATCTATCCAGCCAACACGCACAACACCATGATGTTCTTCACACAGAAGGGACGCTGCTTCTGGATGAAAGTGTATAACATTCCAGAAGGTTCACGTACAGACAAGGGACGTGCCATCCAGAACCTCTTGAACATCGACAGCGATGACAAGGTGACAGCCTTCATCTGCATCGAGAACATCAATGACGAGGAATGGGTGAACTCCCACAACCTTATCTTCTGTACTCGTCAAGGCATCATCAAGAAGACAGCCTTCGTCAACTACTCACGTCCACGCAACAACGGCATCATTGCCATCAACCTGAACGAAGGTGACGAAGTGGTAGAGGTATTGCTGACCAGCGGCAAGGACGAAATCCTCATCGCTAACCGCAATGGACGTGCCATCCGCTTCAACGAAAGCACAGTACGCAATATGGGACGTGGCGCCACCGGTGTGAAAGCCATGCGCCTGGACGAGAACGATCCTGAAGACCACATCGTCGGCATGATTGCACTCACCAAGCCTGAAGGCTACGACGAAGCATTTGCTGAAACTCCAGAGAACCCAGAATCTCCAGAGAACCCAGAGAGTATCGAAGAACTCTATCCCAACATGCCAACCGTGCTTGTGCTCTCAGAAAAGGGTGTCGGCAAGCGTTCTACCATTGGTGAATACCGCATCACAAACCGCAATGGTAAGGGTGTCAAGACCATCAACATCACTGAGAAGACAGGCAAACTGGTTGCCATCAAGAAGGTGACGGAGGATGAAGACATCATGATCATCAACAAGAGTGGCGTGACGATTCGCTTGGCTGTCAGCGACATCAAGAAGTCTTCACGCAACACGCAAGGTGTCAAACTCATCGACATTCAGAAACGCAACGATGTCATCAGTTCTGTCTGCGTTGTGGAACATTCAGAAGAACCTGACGAACAGATTGAAGAAGGTACAGAAACACCTGAAGTGAACACACAAGAATAACATAACAACCTGATTTATAAACTTATTAAAACCGTATCAATTATGAAAAAATTAGTTTTGATGATGGTAGGTTTCTTCCTTATCACTTCTGCCTACGCACAAGATAAGGCTGCCTTGAAGGCACAAAAAGAGGCTGAGAAAGCGGCAAAAGCCACATTCAAAAAAGCGAGGTCAATCTATGAAACGTCCATTCCAAATCCTGAATTTGGACGTAAGGAAACAGACTTTGAGAAACTCTCAGGAGCACTGCCATTGATTGAGTCTGCAATACAAAGTGAGTTTACAAACAAGGACATTGATACTTGGAAGACTGCTGCTGAAATTCAGCAGGAGTACTACAAAAAGGAGGAAGCCGAAGTAAAAGCAGACCCCGACAACGAAGAAAAGAAGAGTCAACTCCTTGAAACAGCCCAGAAACTGATTAACTATAGTCTGAAATATGACGAATTTGTTGAACGCGATGCCAAGATGAAGCCAGAGGAGAAGTCACAGATTCACCAGAAATATCAGGCCATAGCAATCAATCCCGCACTCCAATTGTTGCAGGCAGCACAGAATGCATCTAATAGCGACAATCAAGCAGAACTGAAAACTGGTGCCAAGTATGCTGAGTCCTTCCTCAACATCTTGGAGAAATCAAACCTCATGAAAGATTTGGAGAAATCAGGGCTCACCAAAGATATCACTCCAGAAAAGATTAACGAGTGGATCACCTACGCTAAAGTATTCCGTGCACAGTCCTATTACAACATCGAAGGAACTCCAGAAGAGGCAGTCATTTCTGCTTACGAAGCCTTGATGACAACTAAGTATAAAGGCTTGGCATACCAATCTTTGTCAAATTACTATCGCGAGAAAGATAAGGTAAAGCAGAACAAATATCTGAAGGATGGTATAGAAGCGTTGAAAGATGATCCTGAACAGAAAGATTTACGCACAAACTTTGCCTTTATCCTGATGCAGAACCTCTATAACGGTGGTGATTATAGTGATAACAAAGAGAGCCTCAAGAGTGCAATCCAACTCATCAAAAATGAGTTTTCTGATGATGAAAATGCAGTAAACGCATATCTAATGGAAGGTCAAATTGCTTTCGACGAAAAGAATTACAAAGTAGCAAAAGACATCTACACCACTGCCAAAGAAAAGTATCCAGACGAAACAAGATGTTTGGTTATGGCAGCACGTTCTGCATGGATGATTGCACAAACCAATGGTTCAAAAAAGCCCGATTTGGAAGAAGCCATCAAACTGTTCAAGGAACTTGAGGCTCAGACTCCATCTGAGCCAGAATATTGGGGAGAATCTCTTTACATCCTCTACAACAACACCCAACAGACTGCTCTTGCAAATCAATACAAGAAGTATTACAAAGGAGGAAAGTAAGCATTTCATTACTTTTCCAAAAACAAACACGCCCCTTGGTTCCACATAGAACCGAGGGGCTTTTTCTTTATTCTTTATAGTATGGTAGTTTTATATAAATGATTGCAGAATACCTCTGAACATTCTGCAATTTGCAACCCAAGAACAAATACATTCAAATCAAAAAATATTGCCATAAAAGTAGATCAAGGATATAAACAAAGAAGCCCCCAAGTTCTCCTTTGACTGCATGCAGCACGGACAAAAAAGGGGAAGAGAAAAGAAAAGGGAGAAGAGGGGAAAAGGGGAAAAAGAAAAAAAGAGAGGGGGTTCCCCGCATCCCTGCAAGGAACCCCCTCTCTCAAGAAGGCGGCGACCTACTCTCCCGCATTGCGGTGCAGTACCATCGGCGCGCCCGGGCTTAACTTCTCTGTTCGGGATGGGAAGAGGTGGAACACCGGGGCCAAAG